>Ga0307438_1001602_pt1 | contig 14182 bp, 12 predicted proteins | sample SalMarWE160110MG_FD_202144 | JGI IMG/M metagenome (GOLD analysis project Ga0307438, IMG submission 202144) | Salt marsh sediment microbial communities from the Plum Island Ecosystem LTER, Massachusetts, United States - WE1603-110 | ecosystem: Environmental > Aquatic > Marine > Intertidal zone >... | reverse complement strand
TTACCGGGCCTTTCGCAAAGCCCGCCGGGGCAAGCGTGACCGTCCCGAGGTCGCCGCCTTCGAGTTCGACCTGTAGGAAAACCTCCTTCAGTTGCGGCAGGAATTGGCGACTCGCACCTACCGGCCTGGGCCCTACCGGAGTTTCTACGTGCGAGACTCGAAGCGTCGGCTGATCTCGGCGGCCCCGTTCCGCGACCGGGTGGTCCACCACGCTCTGGTCAACGTCATTGAGCCCCTCTTCGAGGCGCGCTTCATCGGCGATTCCTACGCCAACCGTGTTGGCAAGGGCACGCACCGGGCGCTGGACCGCTGCCAGGGGTTTGCCCGGCGCTACCGCTATGTCCTGCAATGTGATGTCCGTCAGTTCTTCCCCAGCGTGGACCACGCCATCCTGCGCGTCCAACTGGCCCGTGTCATCGGCGACGAGGACGTGATGTGGCTGGTGGATCAGATCCTGGCTGGCGGTGCCGGGATCCTCGCCGGGGAGTACGAGATGGCCTGGTTTCCTGGCGACGACTTGCTGGCCGCCACCCGCCCCCGGGGGCTGCCCATTGGCAACCTGACCAGCCAATTCTGGGCCAACGTTTATCTGAACGACCTGGACCAATTCGTCAAACGCACGCTTCGCTGCCGCGCTTATCTGCGCTTTGTAGATGACTCCCTGCTCTTTGCCGACGACAAGCCGGCGTTGCACGCCTGGCGGCGGGCGATCATCGAGCGGCTGGCTGGCGTGCGGCTGACGCTGCACGAGAGCCGGGCGCAGGTCTACCCGGTCGCCGAGGGTATCCCTTTCCTGGGCTTTCGTGTCTTCCCCGACCACCGGCGGTTGAAATCTCGGCGGGGACACGCTGCGCGGCGGCGGCTGCAGGCGCTGGCCCGGCAGTGCGCGGCTGGCCAGTTATCGCAGGCGCGGCTGACCGCCGCCGTGCAGGGCTGGGTGTCCCACGCCGCCCACGGTGACACCTGGGGCCTGCGCCGCAGCCTGCTGAGCACAATCGCGGTGTGACGCCTGAGACATTATGACCACCCAACCACCCGACCACCAACCCCGCCCATTGTTCATTGTTCATTGTTCATTGTTTCATTGTTCATTGCTTCATTGTTCATTGTTTCATTGTTCATTGCTCATTGGCATCCTCCTGCTGGCGGCTGGCCTGCGTCTGACCCGGCTCGACCTGATCGAGTTCAAGTACGACGAGGCGACGACGGCCCGCAGCGCGCTGGCGGTCGCCCGCCAGGGGCATCTCCCGGTGGTGGGGATGGTCAGTTCCCGGGGCCCTCACAATCCGCCGCTGATGAGTTACGTTTTGGCGCTGCCCTTCGCCTGCTCCCGTGACCCCCGGCTGGCGGCGGGCTGGGTGGCATTCCTGGGCGTGGTGGCGGTGGGACTGACCTACTGGGTCGGGCGGTCCTACTTCGGCTGGCGTGTAGGGGCGCTGGCGGCTTTGCTCTTTGCCGCCAGCCCGTGGGCGGTCTTCCATAGCCGCAAGATCTGGACGCAGAACCTGCCGGCCCTCACGTTACTCTTCGTCTGCGCCGTCCTGGCCCTGGCGGTACGCCGCAAGCCCTGGGCGCTGGCAGGTGCGCTGGTGGCGGCCGGGTGCCTGCTGGGCCTCCACCTGGGCGGGCTGGCGTTTTTCCTCATCCTGGCGGCCGTAGCGGTGCTCTTTCGTCGCCACGTCCGCCCTGTGCCCCTGCTGGTTGGCTTGACGCTGGTGGTACTCATCTTCAGCCCCTACCTGCTCCACGACGCCCGCCACGGTTGGCCCAACCTGCGCGCCTTTGCGGGCCTGGTCGGGCAGGAAGGGGTCCTGGACCTGCAGGCCCCCCGTATGGCCGCCTTGATCGTCGGGGGCTACCACCTGGAGGACCTGGCCGGAGCGCGCCACGCGGAATTCGTGGCCTCCATCCCTTCGACAGGCCCTTCGACTATGCTCAGGACAAGCTCAGGACACCGCCTCGACGTGCGCTGGCTCGACTGGGTGGAGATGGCACTCTTGTGGGCTGGCCTGGCCTGGCTGGCCTGGCGGGTGGTGCGGGAAGCGCTGGCCCATCGGGGCCGTCTCTCGCAAGAGGGGGCGGCGCGTCTGGTGCTCTTATGTTGGTTCTGTGTGCCCGTGGCGCTGCTGCTGCGTCGCTCTGCACCGGTGTATCCCCACGATCTCAGTCTGCTGTACCCGGTGCAGCACCTGGTCGTCGCCCTGTTCCTGGTGAACGGGGTAGATTGCGGATTGCAAATTGCAAATTGCAGATTGCAGATTGCGAATCGCGGATTGCGGGTTGTGGGGACGGTGCTCAGAGCGGTTGCTGTGCTGCTGGTGGTGGCCCTGGTCGTCTGGCAGGTGTATCTCCAGGAGGCGCTGTTGGCTTTCGTGGACACACACGACACGCCGGGTGGGCATAGCGCGCCGGTCAAATATGCGCTGGCGGCGGCCCGCCGGGCGGAGGAACTTCTGGCAAGTGACCCCTCCCCCAGCCCCTCCCCCCCTGGGGGAGGGGGGAAGACAGGGGATGCGGAATTGATCGTCCTCCTGCCAGGGGCCGACCCCCGCTACGATGGGCAGGCGGCTGTTTTCGACGTTCTGCTGCGGCGAGAACGCCGCATAGTGGATGGACGACAGGTGCTCGTGTTGCCAGACCGCCCGGCGGTGTATCTGGCGGGCCCCGGGACTGAGCCCTCGGTATCGGCACTGGCGGAGGTAGCCGCCGAGGTTGGGCCGGGCCTGCCGCTGCGAGGGGACAGTGACGCGAGTTACCGCTTTTTCCGCTGGCAGCCGGCTGTCGTGACGCCAGCCCACCCGTGGGGTGGCGAACCGGCACGCTGGGCCTCCGGCGCGGCGCTTCTGGGTTATGGCTGGTCGGGTGAACCCCGGCCCGGCGGGACGGTGCGCTGGACCCTTTACTGGCGTGTCGAGGAACTCCCCCCCCCGCTTCGGGGGGGGCGGGGGAGGTACTGGCCGGTGGGGGCGCGGGCACCGCGCCCCTACATTGGTTCAACCACCTGGTGGACGACGAGGGCACTCGCTGGGGGCAGATGGACGGGGTGGGTTTCCCGGCGTCCGAGTGGCGCGTGGGTGACATCGTGCTCACCTGGTTCGACATCGCCGTTGATCCCGCTGCGCCTCCGCCCCCGTACTTTGTCCGCAGCGGGATGTACACCTACCCGGATGTCGTCAACGTGCCGCTGCTGGACGCGGCGGGCCATCCGGCGGGCGAGTTCGTGGAACTGGGGCCCATCGATCAATGAACAATGAAGCAATGGACAATGAAACAATGGTGGCGACGCCGTAAACTGCTCCTCGATTTAACCGGTCTGGCGCTGCTGGCGCTTACCGTCGTGGCCTTCTTCTGGCCACTCCTCTTGGCCGGACAATGGATTCCGCGCGGCGGCGGCGACCTGGTCTCTTTCCTCTGGCCCACGTACCGCTTCGCTGCTCGCAGCCTGCGGGCGGGCGTTATCCCTCTCTGGAACCCCCATCTCTACGCCGGTGCTCCCTTTGTCGCCGATAACCAGTCGGGCGTCTTCTATCCCGTAAACCTGTTGACCTTTGCCCTCTTCGGCGAGCCATCCTACGCTGTGATGGAGGCGCTGGTCGTCTTCCACGTCTGGCTGGCCGGCGCTGGTCTGTTCGCCCTGGCGCGGGGGTTGGGCCTGCGCCGGCCCGCCGCGCTGTTTGGTGGGATGGCCTTCGCTCTCTCCGACCTGTTCGTGACCCACGTCGGCAACCTGAATCTCAGCGCGACGGCGGCCTGGCTGCCGCTGCTCCTGCTGCTGACGCATCGCGCCCTGACCGGGGGAAGCCCCGGCTGGGCGGCCGGGGCGGGGGTGGTGCTGGCGGGGGCGGCGCTGGCCGGGCACGGCCAGATGTTGCTCTTCCTGGCCCTGGCGTTCGTGCTCTACCTGCTCTACCGGCTGGCGGTGGATTGGCAGCGGGGCAGCCACGAGGACTGCCCCTACTGGCGACACGCAGGACGCACGCTGGGGCTGGCGGCGCTCATCGTCGTCGTGGGGGTGGGGGGGGCAGCGCTGACGCTCCTCCCGGCCCGCGAGATGGCCGCGCACACAGGTCGGGGTCGCCTGCCCTACGACGAGGCGACCCGCTATTCGCTGCCGCCGCAGGCGCTGATCGGCCTGCTGTCCCCCGGCTTCTACGGGCGTGGCCAGGCCGGCTTCTGGGGGCCCTGGGACCGGGTCGAGGTGGGCTACGCGGGCGTGGCGACGCTAGTGCTGGCCGTGATGGGGATAGTCCGAAGCCCAAAACCCAAAGCCCAGAACCCAGGAACTGAAACCCAAAACCTGCGGCCCGCAATTCGCAATTCGCAATTCGCAATTCGTAACTTCTTCGCGCTACTGGTGGTGCTGGCGCTGCTCCTGGCGATGGGGCGCTATACGCCGCTTTACGGGCTGCTGTATCGCTACGCGCCCACCTTCGACCAGGTGCGGGCACCGGCGCGGCTGATCCTGCTGGCCGACCTGGGTCTGGCAGTGCTGGCGGCCTGTGGCCTCGACCGGTTGCTGCCCTCTACCGGTAGGAGGCGTCTCCAGACGCCGATTTCGGGCTCTGGAGAGCCCTCCTACAATACTGGGTGGGTCGGGCTGGGCGCGCTGGTCGCCGGGGGAATCCTGCTGGCCGTGGGGCTGCCGCAGGCGCGGACGCTGCCACCTCCCGACCGCGTCTCGCAGGCCACGACGAGCGTCATCGTCGCTGCCGTGCTGCTGGGGCTCAGTGGCCTGCTCGTCTGGCTTGCCCGGCGGCACCGGTGGGCAGCCTGGCTGCTGCCACTCCTGCTGGCGGCCGACCTGATTGGGCTGGGCTCCACGCTGGAGGCCGAGCCCAACGATCCCACGCTGGGCTTCCGCCACGAGGACGTCGTCGCCTTCCTGCGGCAGGACGTGGAATTCCCCTCCGCTTCGGGGGGGACGGGGGGGGTGCCCAGTCTCTTCCGCATTGAGGGGGCTGCCGCGGCCTGGCAGCCGGACGCGGCGCTGGTGCATGGCCTCTACGACATGGGCGGCGTCTACAACCCGCTGGGGCTGGCCCCGTACCAGGCCTACCGTTGGGCGGTGGGGGAGCGGGGCGCGCCGCTCTACAACCTGCTGGGTGTCAAATATGTCCTGGCCAGCAAAGGCAAGCCGCCCGGCGACGAGCGGCTGGCGCTGGTCTATACCGCGAACCCGGAGATTGACGTCTACCTGAACACGGCGGCGTTGCCGCGGGCTCTCCTGGTCTATCGCTCGCAGGTGGTGCCAGACCACGCGGCGGCGTGGGAGGCGATCCACGCGCCGGAGTTCGACCCCACGCAGACGGTGGTGCTGGATGGCGAATTGCGAATGGCGAATGGCGAATTGCGAATTGCGAATGGCGAATGGCGAATGGCGAACGGGGGGGAGCGGGTTGGGGATGGTGGACATATCTCGTTTGTGCGCTATGGGCTGAATGAGGTCGAATTGGCGGTGCGCACGCCGGTGAGCGGATACCTGGTGTTGAGCGACGTGTATTATCCAGGCTGGCGGGCGGAGGTGGACGGCGCGCCGGCCGAGGTGCTGCGGGCCGATTACGTCTTTCGGGCGGTGATGCTCCCGCCAGGGGAGCACACGGTCAGGATGGAGTTTGCCCCGTGGACCTGGCGCGTGGGCCTGGCGGTGAGCGTCGTCACCTGGGTGGGGTTGGCGGTCTGGGCTGGCGTGGCGCTATGGCGCAAGCGTGTTATTTCCCTATCACCTGCCGGACAGTGATCTGCGCCGTTTGCCAGGCTGCTGATTGTGGTATATACTTACGGCATGCATCAATGTCATAGGAGGTGATAGACAATGGGTACAGCCCAAGTGATGCGCCGCATAATGATCACGATGCCCCCTGACCTGCTGCAGCAGGCCGACGAAGCGGCCACCCGACTTCACTCCAACCGCAGCAAGTTCATCCGCCAGGCCATCGAGTTCTTCCTCGAAGAACAGCGCCGCCGGGAACTGCGGGAATTGCTCAAGGAGGGGTACCTGGCACACGCTGAACGAGACCTTCGTATCGCTGAGGAGTTCGCCTACGCTGACTACGAAGCGGTCACCCGGTACACCACCTGGGACGAGGAGGACGCATGAAGTCCAGGAGGTGCCAGCGAGGCGAAGTTTACTTTGCCGATCTCAATCCCGTCATCGCTCACGAGCAGGGTGGTCGCCGTCCTGTCCTGATCATCCAGAACGACGTGGGGAATCGGTACAGCCCCACTACGATCGTTGCGCCACTCACAACCACGTTTTCCCCCAGGGTGTACCCGACCGAAGTTCGCGTCAGGGCCGGAGCGGGGGGGTTGACCAGAGACTCGTCCATTCTGCTCAACCAGATCAAAGCAATAGACAGTCGCCGCCTGGAACGTTGCGTAGGGCAATTCGACACGGCGACGATGCAGCAGGTGGACGAGGCTATCAAAATCAGCCTGGGATTGGTCCCTCTGTAGCCACGACTATTTACCCAGCACCTGCCGCGCAATGACTAGCCGCTGGATCTCGTTTGTTCCCTCGCCGATGGCGCACAGCCGCTGGTCGCGGTACATGCGCTCGACCTCGTACTCCCGCACGTAGCCATAGCCGCCGTGGATCTGGATCGCGTTGCGGCAGGCGCGCTCCGACACCTCGGTGGCGAAGAGTTTGGCCATGGCTGCCTCTTTGGTGAAGCGCACGCCCTGGTCCTTGACCCAGGCGGCGCGGTGGACCATCAGGCGGGCGGCCTCGATCTCCGTGGCCATGTCGGCGATCATCCACTGGATGGCCTGGAATTTGGCGATGGGCTGGCCGAACTGCACCCGCTCCTTCGCATAAACGACGGCCTTCTCGAACGCTCCCTGTGCCAGTCCCACTGCCATCGCAGCGATGGCAATCCGCCCCGCGTCCAGCGTGACCAGGAACTGCTTGAAGCCCTCGTTCTCCTGGCCCAGCAGGTTCTCCGCCGGGATGCGGCAGTCCTCGAAAAAAAGTTCTGAGGTCACCGAGCCTCGCAGCCCCATCTTCTCCTCGTCCCGCCCTGGCTTGAAGCCGGGAGTGCCCTTTTCGACGATGAACGAGGAGATGCCCCGCGTGCCCTTTTCCGGGTCGGTCTTGGCGGTGATGACGACTACGTCGGCGATGGAGCCATTGGTGATGAAGCACTTCTGGCCGTTGATGACCCACTCGCCTGTTTGAGGGTCGCGGACGGCGCGGGTGCGCGTGGCCCCGGCATCGGAGCCGGCCTGCGGCTCGGTCAGGCCGAAGGCGCCGACTTTCTCCCCCTGGGCCAGCGGCAGCAGGTACTTCCGCTTCTGCTCCTCGGTGCCGAAGAGGTGGATGGGCTCGCAGCAGAGCGAGGTGTGGGTGTCGAGGACGATGGCCATGGTACCGGAGGCGCGGGCGATCTCCTCCAGCGCGATGGCCTGGCTGACGTAGTCGCTGCCAGAGCCGCCGTACTTCTCCGCGATGGGCAGGCCCAGCAGGCCCACCTGGCCCATCTTATGGAAGATGTCCCAGGGGAACTCGTCGGTGGCGTCAATCTCCTCGGCACGGGGCGCGATCTCCTGCTCGGCGAACTCGCGCACCATGCGGCGAAACATGCGTTGCTCCTCGGTCAGTTGGAAGTCCATTGTTGTTACTCCTTGTTACCTTGGGAAAGATGAATGGGACACGGATCAACACGGATTGTACGGATAAACACAGAAAAATCAGTGAAAATCCGCCTGATCCGTGACTATCCGTGTCCTATTTTGAGTTCTTAAATCATCCCCCTGTTGAGTATTCATCTCTTGATGAAGAGGCCCTCGGGGTCAATCGTATTCCGCAGCAGGTCAATTTCCTCAACTGTCGGCGGCTCCGTCTCCGTCGCTCTTGAGGCATCGAGTTCGAACTCGGTGTTTTCCAGAACCTGCTGAATGGATATACCGGGGTGATGAGAGGCCAGGTACATCTCTTTGGTCTGCCCGTCGAACAACATCACCCCCAGGTTCGTGATCACGGACGCCGGCCCGCCCCGGATCAGCCCCGCCTTCTTGCGGCCTCCAGGCCCGCCTACCCAGCCGGGGCTGGTCAGGTAATCCACGGTTTCGGGAAAGCGACGCCTTTCGTGGAGCATGATGACCACGGTGCGCTTGGAGAGACAGGCGATGTCGCCGGCTCCGCCGCTGCCCGGCAGGCGCACCCTGGGGTGGTGATAGTCGCCGATGATGGTCGAGTTCAGGTTGCCGTGGCGGTCCACCTGAGCACCGCCCAGGAAGCCCACGTCTATGAAGCCCCGCTGGAGCACGGTGGCGAAGATGTCGAAGAGTCCCCGGCACGTTGAAGCGCCGTACACGCAGCGCGAATCGCCCACGCTGGCGGGGAGGTGCAGGAGGGCGCTGTCAATCGTTCCGGCCTCGAATATGATGACGCTATCTGGAGCATGGGTGTACTTGGCCAGCATGGACGCGATCATTGGCAGGCCGGTTCCCACGAACACGACCTCGCCGTCGCCGATCTCTTTGGCGGCCCGGACGACCATCAACTCTGCGGTGGAGTAGTTCTTTGTGTATTCCTTGCCCATCTCTCATCGCCTCCTCACGTTGGGGTTGTATCCCAGAGCCGGGTCCGCTTTCAGATAGGAAAGCCGCTTGGCTCCCCCGATCCGCTCCAGGTAGTCCCAGTGATCTTTCACGCCGTAAACATACTCCTCCAGGTATGACTGGAACGTCTCCGCGCCGGCCCTGGCCGCTTGCGCGTAGACAGCGTAGTGATCGGGGTCGTAATCGTAGTATCCGTGGCAGGCGGTTGGGTGTGTGCCGTAGGGGAGGTGGACGATACCGTCCACGCGGAAGAAGGGGATGCAGTTTTGCTCCGGGCAGCGGCGGATGAACTCCTCGGAGACGATCTCCTCGGCGGTCACCACGACTTTCCTGGCCGCCCGGGCCATAAAATCGTCGGCATAACTCTGTCCCAGGATGCGCACCGTCCCCTCATGGCCCACCATCTGGGCGTGGATCACCGCCACGTCGGGGTTCACGGCGGGCAGCAGCACCACTTTGTCACCGGTGAAGGGGCAGTCCATCAGGACGAGTTTCTTAGGGGCGGCTTTGGGGTCGCTGCACCGCTCCTCGGACCCGAACCCGGACTCGGTGATCATGTCCGAGCCGAGCATCGTCCTGGTCGGGATGAACGGCAGACCCAGTGCCCCCGCGACCAGCCTCAAGGTAGCGCCAAAGTTGCTGTAATCCTCCCACTGGATCGAACCTTCCTCTATCGCTCTCCTGAAGTTGGGGCTGGGGCTGACGAACAACTCGTCACCGATGTAGGCGACCTCGACCCGCTTGACCGCGCCGGCCCCGATGAGTATATCCGCGTCTATCCCTGGGGAGTGGCCATAGATGACCAATTCGCGCTTTCCCTGCCGGATCATCTCGTGGATAAATGCCATCGGGTGGCGCTGCATAGTGAAGCCGCCGAAGGTGATGTGAGTCCCGTCGTGGATGAATTCTTCCACGGCCTCTTGTAGCGAGATAACCTTGTCCGTCTTTGACATTGTATCCGCCTCCTATCGGACGGGAATTCAACCTTGACTTCGAATGATCTCGATTCATTCTTGGAGTATGGTTTGAAGTAGCCTCCTGGTCAGATGCCCATAGTTTCGCCAGGCGGGCTAATGGTTGAAGCTGAGCTGCCGCACGGCTTTGCAAAGTGTACCTCAATACAAGACAAACTACGGAAACGAAACCAGCCTCGATTTCGGCGCACGATAGCGCGGTCAGCACCAGCGGGGGTTAGGCCACACTTTGCTTCCGAATGTGACGCCTGCTTACGTAATGATGTAGACGGCTGAGTTTTGCACAGTCCTGCCTCGTTGTTCCATTGATACCTCAAGATATTGCGTAAAACGGCTTACTGTATCGTTTTGGTCATGGCACTCAAAAGTGACATACACTCTCCTCTAATGATCGTTGCCAGGAGTTACATCGTCGGATATTAAGTTATGGAAAATTGGGTCAGTTTTGAGCTGATCGAAGAGTGGCTCAATGACAGCGCGGGCGCGGCATTTTGGATCCCGCTCAATTGCGATGTGTAATGCTTGTAAAGCCTGATTCGGTTCGTTTAGTTGACTGTAAGCTAGTGCAAGGCAATAGAAGTCGTCTGCATCCTGCGGGTGCAAAGATGAACAATGTGCCAGCTCATCCTCAGCTGCTTCAGCTTGCCCAAGCAGATGTAAAACTACCGCCTTGGTAGCATGGCCACACAAATAAAGGGGTTTCATTTCGAGGGCAGAGTCAACATCTTGCAGAGCATTGGAAAAGCTCCCAAGATAGAGCCAAACGAGAGACCGCCATCGAAGCGTGTCTGGTTGATCTGGCCTCGCCTTGAGGCTCTCGTCGAAATCATCAAGGGCGCGGCCATATTGCCCCAGCATGGCATAAGCGAGTCCTCGATTATGAAGCTTCGAAGCTGGATTTATTTGAGTAAGTTCAAGCGCTCGTGTCAAAACTGGTATTGCTTCGTTGTATTTTCCTAGCCTTATTAACGTTCTTCCCAATATAGCCCAGGCCCCTACCCTTTCTGAGTCAAGCTCTACTGCACGTCGCAAGAGTTTTTCGGCTTTGGTGTAATTGGTGGCATTCCAGGCTTCCCGTGCTGCTCGCTGAAAAACCCTGGCGTTCGCCATCTTCTCGTCTTCAGTAGGGTGCCAGAGCATAGTGATCACCGTCACTATCAAAGCAACAGCTGTTATGCTCAGAGTCCACCATATTCGTTGCTCAGGTCCAATGTTTGCCAATATAGACCAAGTGAGGAAATCTGCAATGCCAAAAATGGTGGCTAGAATCGCCCAGAAGATCGCTGGCAAACGACGAAAGCGACCGATAAAGAGCCGAATTCTCCTGCGAAAAGGCAGCTTTGTTCCCGATTCCATTGTTTACAAATCCGTGTTCTTACACCGAACTACTCAACGTCGAACGGCCTATCTACCAATCACCATCCCTGTCGGATCAATCTCCCGCAGGATGCGGCGCACCTGCGGCGGGGGTGGCTCGGTCGTGCCCACCTGGTCCGGGATGATGAGTTCGAAGCCGCTGTTGGCCTGCACGTCGTCCACGGTGACGCCGGGGTGGGTCGCCAGCAGCTGCATGCGCTTGCTCTCCTCGTCGAAATCGTACAGCCCCAGTTGGGTGATGACGCGGTAGGGGCCGCTATTCGCCGGCAGTCCAGCCCGCTCACGAGCGCCCGGCCCATCCAGATACCCCGGCGTGGTGAGAAAGTCCAGGTGCTCCACGAATCGCCGCTGGTCCTGGCGCATCACGATGATGGTGTGCCAGCAGAAGGAGCCGATGTCGTTGGCCCCGCCGCTGCCGGGGAGGCGCACTTTGGGCGCGTCGTGCGGGCCGATGACGGTCGTGTTGAGGTTGCCGTAGGGGTCCATCTGCGCCGCGCCGAGGAAGCCGTAGTCCACGTAGCCGGCCTGGCCCGCCGACATAACGTCGTGCATGCTGGAGGCGGCGCAGGCGCGGTAGAAGGTGCGGCTGTCGCCGACGGAGATGGGCAGTACCGGCACCTGCGGGCCAATGCCGCCGGCCTCGAAGATGATGAGCAGGCTGGGCGCGTGAGTGCGCTGGGCCAGCATCGCCGCGATCATCGGCAGACCAGTGCCGACGAAGACCGACTTGTTGTCCTCCAGCAGCCCGGCCGCGACGTAGGCCAGCAGTTCGGTAGGGTTGTAATCCTGGTTCATTTCTTCTCCTCCAGCCAGGGTGCGCGCAGCGGGGCTTCCAGGTGCTCCACCTGGCGCAGGTACTCCAGTTGCTCCTTGCCCCCGATCAGTTCCAGGTACGCGGCGAAATCCTCGACGGTGTAAACGTACCGGTCGAAGTACACGGCTGCGCCTTCGTCGGTCTTTGAGAGGTGCAGCCACTCGCCGATGTGCGCCTCGTCGAAGTAGTACAAATCGGGCATCAGCGTGGGGTGCGCGCCGTAGGGCACCTCGATCACCGCGTCCACCAGGTAGTAGGGTATGAGCGTGCGCTGCGGGTGCTCACGAATCACGTCTTCGTCCACGACTTCCTCGGTGGTGACGATCAGCCGCCGGGCAGCGCGGGCCAACTCAAAGTCCTCAATGACAATGCCGTCAATCTGGCAGTTGCCGTAGCGGTCAGCGCGATGGACGTGCATCAGCACCACGTCGGGGTAGCAGGCAGGGAGAAGCGCGATGGGCTTGCCGCTGAAGGGGTCCTCGATGACTTTGGCCGAACTCTGGGCCAGCGTGTCAGTGCCGAGCATCACCCGGGTGGGGATAGACGGCAACCCCATCGCGGCGGCCAGGAAGCGCCACTGGTAGCCGGCGTTGCTGATCTCGGCCACCACATGGCAGCGCCCGCTCTCGACGGCGCGGCGCGAGGCTGGCGAGAGCCCCCGCAGTTCGTGCCCGAAGGCGTAGGCGACCTCGATGCGGCTAACGCAGCCAGCGCCGATGAGGACATCGGAGTCGTGGACGGCGGTCTTGCCGCAGAAAGTGAGGTCGCGCTTGCGCTGGCGGATGATCTCGTAGACGGCGGCCATCGAGACGCGGATGTGGCCAAAGCCGCCGCAGGCGATCAGAGCCCCATTGGGCACGTATTGGGCGACTGCTTCCTGTACTGTGGTGCGCTTATCTTTCAGGGCGCGTGACTTGTGCGTGGCGACCCAGGCGCGATGCTCGTCCGGGTCGTGCCAGCCGACAAGTTCGCCCTGACCTGTTTGCAGAATGTTCACCTCGTCTTCCTCCAAATGCTTGAGAGCAGGGCTATGGGCGGGGCAACGGGCTTTGGCCGGATTCTGCTTATAGACCCGCCGCCCCGTCCGTTATCCGTTCCTTTCTCAATCCGTTGTTGTCTCAATCCGTTGTTGTCCTGTGATCCGAGTTCTACTCCGCCGGATAGAAGTAGACGTCCGTCGGCTTGAACTTGGAGTTGCGCAGAAAGCGCCCTTTGACTCTCATCCCGATCCAGTCTGCGCTGGCCTCGTAGGGGTCAACGCCGATGAGCCGCGCCAGAAAGAGCGTGTTCACCCCCTCGAACTCGATCAGCGCCAGCACGTAGGGGCATTGGGGCAGGAATTCCTCCGATCCAAAGTGGCAGACGGTGAAGGCGTGCACCTTGCCCTCTGGCTTGATCTCCACCCACTCCGTCTCCTTGCCGGTGTACATATCGTGGCCACGCGGGGAGGCATAGGTGTAGCCGGTCTCCGGCTCGCGGCAGACGATGAACCGTTTATTGGCTAACGCGGCAAAGAAGGGGGAGTCCTGGCCGTAGGAGTAGTTGTACTCGATGGCGTAGGGCTGCTTGACGACGATGGGCGCCATCTCCTTCAGCGCCGAAAGGTCGTCGCCGGTGGGGAAGGGGACGTTGAAGACGACAGTCCCCTCCAGCGTTTCCTCAAACTTCTTGGGGAATTCTCGTTCAGATTTTTTGGCAGACATTGGGCTACCTCCTATTCCTCGCTTTCCAGGATGCTGACCGTCACGTAGGTGCCGGTGCCGGCGTGCGAGTGGATCGCGCCGCAGTGGGCATCGGGCACCTGTAGCGCCGGATCGTCGAAGTGCTTCTCGACGGTGTGCTGCAACTGCCAGATGGCGAAGACCGCCTGCATCAGCCCTGTCGCGCCGACGGGATGGCCGCAGGCGATGAGGCCGCCGGAGGGGTTGACCGGGCAGGCCGGCTCATCCGGCAGGTCGAGCCCGTAGTCAATGCCGGGCATAAATGCCTTGCCGCTGGCGGCGAAGGGGCCGCCTTCTCCATACCGGCACAGCCCCATGTCCTCGTAGGTCTGAATCTCCGACGAGGTATAGGCGTCGTGCAGTTCGATGAAGTCAATCTCGTCGAGCGGGTCGGTGATGCCGGCGTTCTCATAAGCCTCTTTGCTGCCCATGCGGCCGGCGCGGAAGGAATGGACGCCGGGGTAGCGGAAGCCGTGATCCCACAGTTCTTTGTAGTAGGCGCGGGAGTCGGCATCCATCTCGTTGGGCAGGGCGTTGTACTCGTAGAAATCCTCGTAGGATTGATGGGGCCGGTCAGAGAGGCGCATGGCGTCGGTACCCCGGCCGATGCCGGTGACGCGCACGCGGGGGATGCGGTAGCCGCCAGCCTTTTCCAGTTTGGTCAGCCCGTCCTCGGAGCAGAGGATGGTGCAGGCTGCACCGTCGGACATGACGCAGATGTCGAGGCGGGTCAGCGG
>Ga0307438_1001601_pt1 | contig 14189 bp, 14 predicted proteins | sample SalMarWE160110MG_FD_202144 | JGI IMG/M metagenome (GOLD analysis project Ga0307438, IMG submission 202144) | Salt marsh sediment microbial communities from the Plum Island Ecosystem LTER, Massachusetts, United States - WE1603-110 | ecosystem: Environmental > Aquatic > Marine > Intertidal zone >... | reverse complement strand
TGTCGAGTACCCGGATGAGGTGGTGGTGACAGAAGAGGAGGAGGAAGACCAGATCATCTATCACCTGCGGGTGGCCGAATCGGATATGGGCAGAGTGATAGGCAAGGAGGGACGCATCGCCAACGCCATGCGCACCCTGCTCAAGGTGGCCGCCATCCGCAAGGGAACCAGGGCGGTACTGGAGATCGGATAGGAACCGGCCTGCCTGACTCTCCCCATAGCTGGGCTTCCCGAACTCACGCGCCAGCGGCCTATCCGCCTTCAGCCCAGGCAGCAGCAATCAGTCATGGCTCGCTCTCGGGAAAACGCTAGCCAGGGATACGTGGCCGTCGGCCGCATCCTTGGCTCCTGGGGCCTGCAGGGCGACCTGAAGGTGGAGCCGCTCACCGACTTCCCGGAGCGATTTGCCGTTGGCTGCAACCTCTACGTAGATGGTGTCGCCCACCCTATCGAGCGCTGTCGCTGGCACAAGGGAAAGGTCTACATCAAGCTCTCGGGCATCGACAGCGCCAGTGCCGCTGAGGCTCTGCGCCAGCGCTTTCTGGAACTGCCAGAGGAAGAGCTGAAGCCCCTGTCGGAGGGCGAGTACTATCAGTTCCAGATACTGGGGCTGAAGGTGCGCACCACGGAAGGCCAGCCGCTGGGCAAGGTGAGCCAGATCCTGAGCACCGGCAGCAACGACGTTTTCGTGGTGCATGGCGCGAGCGGCGAGCTGCTCATCCCAGCCCTGGACGACATCGTCAAGGCGATAGACCTAGACGGGGGCTGGATGGAGGTGGAGCTGGTGGAAGGCCTTCTGCCTCCCGCCAAGAAAGGAAAGAAGAGCCGTTCTTGACGGCGCCAGGCGGCCCTACCTATAATGACAATGCTAAGGGGATATAGCTCAATTGGGAGAGCGCGGCGTTCGCAGCGCCGAGGTTGCGGGTTCGAGCCCCGCTATCTCCACCAGTGCGAATGATTATGGGGGTAGGGGTCAAGGGCGAACGTCTTGACCCCTAGCTCTTCTCAGTAGACTCTAGAAGGGTGCCCCTGTAGCTCAGTGGACAGAGCAGCGGTTTCCTAAACCGCGAGTCGCGGGTTCGAGTCCCGCCAGGGGCCCAGGTCTTGGATAGGAAGCTGCCTCCGATGAAGGCTGTCGTCATCGACGAGTTCGGCGGCCCCGAGGTCCTGCGCTACCGGGACGTGCCTGACCCCTCGCTGTCCCCAGCATCCGTCCTCGTCGAGGTGCGGGCGGTGGGCGTCAACCGGGGCGACCTGCAACAGCGCGCCGGCGAGGCCGGAGACGAGCAGCTGCCGTTGCCCCTGATCGTTGGCTGGGAAGTGGCCGGTGTAGCGAAAGCGGTCGGCGACCTGGTTCAGACCGTGCGGCAGGGCGACCGCGTGGTGGCGATCATGCCGTCGGGCGGCTACGCCGAACTGGCGGCGCCAATTGCCCAGGCGGTCATGCCGATTCCGCAGTCGCTGAGCTTCGAGGAAGCGGCTGGCATTCCCGTCGTGTTCATGACGGCGTGGTTCGCGCTGGTGAAGAAAGCAGCTCTCCACCCCGGCGAGACGGCGCTCGTCCAAGCGGCGGGCTCGGGGGTAGGCACGGCCGGCGTCCAGATCGCCAAGCACGCCGGGGCACGGGTCATAGCCACGGCGGGCTCCGACGAGAAGCTCGCGCGGGTCCGCAAGTTGGGCGCGGACGAAACCATCAACTATCGAACAACCGATTTCGCCGAAGCAGTCACGGCCATCACCGGCGGCCGTGGGGTCGACGTCGTGCTGGAATCGGTGGGAGGGCGAACCCTGGTCAGGAGCATCGAACTCCTGGCGAGCGGCGGACGTCTGGTCTCCGTGGGCAACAGCTCACAGGAGCCCGTGTCCATTGACGCAGCGCTGCTGGTCGAGCGTGACGTGTCCCTGTCAGGTCTCTACTTGGGCAGTGAGTTGCTCAAATCCGGCGCGATAGGGGAGTTTCAGAAGGTGGTGGAGCTCTGCGGCCGCGGCGAGCTGAAGGTCATCGTCGATCAAGTGCTGCCGCTGGCGGAGGCAGCTGCGGCCCACGGTATCCTGGCTGAGCGGGCGAACTTCGGCAAGGTCATCCTCAAGCCGTAGGTGCCCTTCCCAACACCCCCTGGCGGTCCCTGTCACCTTTGCTGCGGGCTTTTGTCTGGCCACGACGGATGTGTTTACGGCTTCAGTGGTGAATGGTGTTGACCGGGACTTACCCGACGAGAGCCAACTTTTGCCCCCCTTAGTCTTGACTAGCTGGCAGCCAGTGCTAAAATCAGGGAGCCTAGTCCAATTTTCGGTAGGAGGAGGTACGCTATGCCCAACTACATCGTTCTCTATCGTTTCACGGAGCAGGGACGCAAGAACGTCAGGGAGACCGTGAAACGAGCCGCCGAGATACGCAAGCAGAACGAGGCGCGCGGCTTCAAGGTCCTAGGTCACTACTGGACCCAAGGGCGCTACGACCTAGTGGCAGTGGTGGATGCGCCCAGCGAAGAGGCCATGGTGGCTGGCCTGTTCGGGATCGCCGAGACGGGCAACGTTGCCAGCGAGAGCCTACGCGCCTTCACTGCGGAGGAGATGCAAAAGATTTTGGCCAAAGGCTAGCCCCTACGGCAGCCCCGTTACCTCTGAATAACACAACACCGGGGGCAAGGCCCACAGCACCGGGGGCAAGGCCAACGGCCAGAAGTGCCTTCAGACGCACCAGAGTGCCGCTAGCGCCGCCTCTGGCATAACCCCACCCCAAACCATTCCACCGCCGCCAGACCACGGCAAGGGTGGTGAGCCCTACTGCCTGACCAAGGTAGCGGACGGATCATGGCGTGAGTGGAAGGATCAGGCGAGCTAGACGGCCAACGCTGACGCACGGAGCCCCTGGGTTGGATGGCCCAGGGGCTTCTGGTCATGCGGGGTGACCTTTAAGGCCAGCAACGGCACTAGTCGGTGCCCAACATGCTGGACAATGGCCTGTCCCATCGCTCGGCGGCGGCCAATAAATCGTTCAAGAAGGGGTGCTCGATAAGCCTAGCTCCCTCTGCGGTGGAGGAGCGCCGCCAGGCGGACGACGGGCTCTGACGGGTAACCAATAGATAGCCGACCAGTAACAGGAGGGATGCATTCATGCCTGGTCCGCTCGAGGGAATCCGCGTCGTTGAGATCGGCTTCTGGGTCGCCGGCCCTTCCGCCGCCGCCATCCTTTGCGACTGGGGCGCAGACGTAGTCAAGATCGAGCCACCGAACGGCGATCCGTTTCGAGGGCTGGCTGCCTCAGTAGTGGGATGGCCCCTCCCCATCAATCCTCCATTCGAACTGGACAATCGGGGCAAGCGAAGCATCGCCTTGAATTTAGAGACTGAGGAGGCGCGTACCGTTGCCCGTGCCCTCATTGACAAGGCCGATGTCTTCGTGACCAACGTGCGGCCCAAGGTGCTGGAGACGGCCGGCCTGACATACGAGAGGCTGCGCGAAACGAATCGAGGGCTGGTCTACTGCCAGATGACCGGCTACGGCCCCGACGGTCCCAATCGAGACCGAGCGGCCTACGACATCGGTGCATTCTGGGCACAGGCCGGCGTCGCCGCTTCCCTAACGCCGGAGGGAGCAGAACTGCCTCATCAGCGCGGCGGCCTGGGCGACCACGTGGCCGGGTGCGGTGCGGCGGGAGCAGTCTGTGCCGCCCTTGTGGCCCGCTCACGCACGGGCGAAGGCCAGCGGGTGGCGGTCTCGCTCATCCGGGCCGGCATCTACACCATCGGATGGGATATCAACGTGGCGTTGCGTCTGAAGTTCATGGTTCGACCCTACGACCGGCACCACGCAGTCAACCCCATCATCGACTGTTACCAGGCGGGCGACGGTCGTTGGTTCTGGCTTCTCCTGCTGCAGGGGGATCGCCACTGGCCGGACCTCTGCCGCGCGATTGGGCGCGAAGATCTGCTGAAAGACCCCCGTTTCACCGAGATTGGCCTCCGTAGCGTCAATGCCCCAGCGCTGGTGGACGAACTGGACAAGGTCTTCGCCACCAAGAACCTCGATGAGTGGGGCCAAGCCTTCGACCGGGAGAATGTGTGGTGGGCGCCCGTGAATTCGATCAGCGACGTGGTGAACGATCCGGTGGCTCAGGAAGCTGGGGCCTTTGTCGATGTGCCCGGTCCGGAAGGACCGATTCAGGGAGTAGCTACGCCGGCCGACTTCTACGGCACGCCTTGGCAGCCGCGGGGGTACGTGCCGGAACTGGGCCAGCACACGGAGGAGATTCTGCTGGAGCTGGGCTACGACTGGGACAGGATCGTCGCTCTCAAGGAGGGCGGCGTCATCCCCTAGGCGGGCAAACGTTGCCACGTCCCGCTGCCCGTGGCCAACGCGTCGTGTGGTTCGTGGTGGCGATGGTGTAGCCCGTAGGACACACGAAGGCAGGCGCGAGCGAACGCGACAATGCCCCTCAGACGCACCAAGAGGGCCGTAGGGCCGCGTCTATGGACAAGGTGCTGGAAGAAACCCCGGGGGCAGGGTTTGTGGAGGAGTAGCCGCATGGACCGCGTGTCAGTTGCTCGCCTTGCTGTCTGCCTCGCGTCCGGTGAATCCCTGTGGATGATCGGCCAGAGCCTTCTGATCGACAGTGGCGGCATCCTGAAGAAGTGCCCTGAGCTCCTCAGCCACGTTCGCCTGCTGACTGGGGAGCAAGCCCAAACCGGCAGGGAGCAAGGCGGGGGCCAGGTGAATGAGCCGCGCGTACTCCCTCAGGGTCTGGCCCAACCGGCTATTAGCGAACCGTGAAATGGTTGCTGCCGGAGCTGCCTGGCACTTTGGCCACTCCATACGAATCTCCTGGCTTTCCAGACGCAAGAGATAGGCTAGTTGTTACGGCCCTGCCACAGCCATGTGAATTCCGAGGAAAGCGCGTGAAGGCTTGCCAGCCCTGCGGGAGGCCAGGCTCGCTGTAGGTAATATTGAGCCACCAATAAGAATTGACAAAATATCACAATAAGGGTAAGATATTCCTGGTTGGTGCATTCTTGCCGCGGCGGGTCGTGGAGAGAAATTCTCTCCGTAGCAAGGGCCGCACCCCCTTGGAAGACCCGCCTCCATATCCAAAGGGAGGTATGAGAGTCGAGCGGGGCCCAGCACTCGGCGATCTTCTTCCAGATAACCAACGCGGGGTTGAAGGTGCGGTCCCCGCAATCGCGATAACATAATAGCGTAGGGGTTCTGGGGCCGAATCCCCAACCGGGGAACGGGGGACCCATTTTCCGGGGTGAATCTCGCCGCAGGCGAGTAGGGTAGTCTCTTTCAACCCGAACCCGTCAGCTAACCTCGTAGGCCTTCGAAAGAGGCATAGCGCCAGAAGATAGGGTGTGTGCCCGAGGCTATGTCTCGGGCGTATTCTTGCCCATCGCACCCGCCCCATTCCCCTACAACTACTTTCCCGGGAGGAGGGGGAAGGAATGGTGCCGATAGGCTATTCTTCGCTGAGCTTTGTCGGGGCTTGCCCCCATTGTGGTAGCCCTCTTTTCGAGCTGTCAGACATGTGGGGGCCCTTCTACGCCTGCGAGGAGTGTGGCTACGAGTTTGATCCTCTGGAACTGGAGCCGAAGCATCTTCAGCCACAGGGCCAGGCCGCCTTCGCTGGCAGTTCCTGGCTAAACCGGGACAACGGCTCAAATGGCAGGAGGATGGTATGGGAGGCTTCCGGCGCAGTATCTAGTATGCCCTTGCGCCGATGATGGTCGGCCGCTGATAGCCGCCTCTGAGGCCGGAGCGAACAGAGGCGAGTGACGGCAGTAGGGTTGGCTGCCCCTGAAATGGCCTCCGGCCTTCTTAGTTGAGCGCTGTTTGTAGCGTTTCCTTGGCTCAGGTAGTCACCCCCACCAGCGATCTCCCCCAGCGAGTTTCTTGTCTTTTCCTCCGCACCCAGTTGCACCTTGCCCAGTAGTATACTAACAGCAAGGTATCAGAGACGTGCGAAGGCTGCTTATCCTGACCGTTCGCTCTATCCAGGAATTTGGCGACGACCGCTGCACTCACATGGCGGCCGCTATTTCTTACTATGCCCTGTTCTCCCTGTTCCCTCTGCTCATCTTCATGGTGTCGATATTCGGCATCTTCCTCCAGAGTGGCAGCCTTCAGGAAGACCTGATAGATAGGGTATTGGAGTTTATTCCCCTCACCTCAGGTGAAGGCCAAGACGAGGTGAGAGAAGCGATAGGGGCGATCGCCGGCATCAGCATCCCTCTAAGCGTGGTGGGGCTTCTGGGTCTGGCCTGGTCGGCCAGTGCCCTGTTCGGAGCGATCCGCACATCCCTGAACATAGCCTGGGACATCGAAACCTCGCGTCATTTTGTTAAGCAGAAGCTGCTGGATCTGGGTATGGTGGCCGGAGTAGGGATGTTCTTCCTGCTGTCCATCGGCACGACGGGGCTGCTCCGCACCACCCAGGAGGCCAGCTCGGACATCCTGGGCCCTCTGTCCAGCAACACCGCCTTCTTCTGGCGAGTGATACCGTACTTGATGCCGGCGATATTCTCTTTCGGGGCCTTCGTGGTGCTCTACCGCGTCGTGCCCAATGCCCCCATCAAGATCGGTGATGTCTGGCCGGGAGCGCTGATAGCGGCCATCTTCTTCGAGATAATCAAGAATGGCTTCAGCTTCTATCTGGCTAACTTCGGCCGCTACGATGTGATCTACGGCTCCCTGGGAGCGGTGGTGGCCCTGATGTTCTGGATGTACCTGAGCGCAGTGGTCCTTTTGTTCGGTGCGGAAGTGGCCTCCGAGTACCCGCGGGTGAAGTCGGGCAAGTACGACGACCTCTGGGGGCAAAGCTGGCTCCTGGGCGGCGGCCGCGCGAAGCTGGCCGCGCTTTGGCAGAGGGTGCGCCTGAAGATGGCCGGCAAGCAACGTGCGCGTCGCTAGTTCTGGTGCCACGTCCTTGACCGGCATTCGGCGTGTTGGCTACAATAGCGTGGCCGACGGCAGGGGTGTAGCTCAGGCTGGCAGAGCAGCGGTCTCCAAAACCGCAGGTCGGGGGTTCGAATCCCTCCACCCCTGCCAGTTTTGTGCCCGTCGGGCTTCTCGTGCGGCAGCAACGATGGCGCAGGATACGCAGCCAGCATAGGCGTCGCTGCATTGCTCGGCGGCGAGGACTGCACGGAAGCCAAGCCCCTGGGGAAGCTACCTCAGCTTAGGACACAATGCTGGCGGTTGACACCAATATGAAAGGCGCGGTAATATACCGACCGACTGGTCAAATGCAGCTCTCCTCAGACCCCAAGAAGACCCTGGTTCAGGCAGCCCTCAAGCTGTTCGCTACCCGCGGCTACTACCACACGAGCATCGCCGATATCCTCAGGGAGAGCAACTGCACAAGGGGCGTCCTGTACTATTACTTCTCGTCCAAGGAAGAACTGGGCTACGCTGCTATTGACGAGTCGTTTCGGCTATTTGTCGAAGAAGGGGCAGCCTCGCACCTGGCAGCTAAGGGACACCCCATCGACCGCCTCTTCAAGGCGCTCGACGACCTGCCCAGCGCAGTCAGGCTGGAAACGACAGGTGATCTGACCGCTGGTGTTGCTGCTCGCATGGCGTCCGTGCACGATGGCTTCCGACGGAGGGTGGAAAAGCGCTTGGATGACCTAGCCAATGAGCTCGTCCGGATTCTGCGCAAGGGCGTTGCCGACGGCCAGATCGCCGACAGCACCGACCCACGTGTGCTGGCTCACCTCTACTTCATCGTAAGTCAAGGCAGCCAGTTCGCGGACCTGCTGGGGCAGCGAAAGGTCATCTGGGCGGACGCACGGCGCTGGCTGAAGCAGTACTTGAACTCGCTGCGCAGGTAGGCAGAAGGATGGGATGGAGCGACCGCCGGCGGTCAAGAAAGATGCACCCCCAACGTGAGCCTCGCTGCATTGCTCGGCGGCGAGGAGTGCATGGAGGCCAAGCCCTTAAGGAAGCTACCCGAAGCTACGACACAGTGCTGGCACTTGACACTGATGTGAGAGACATGATAACATACCGACCGATTGGTCAAATGTCGCGCCAGCAAGACTCCAGGAAACATCTGGTTGAGACAGCCCTGAGGCTATTCGCCGGCCGTGGTTACCACAACACGAGCATCGCCGATATCCTGAGGGAGAGCGGCTGCAAGAGGGGCACCCTGTACCATTACTTCTCGTCCAAGGAAGAACTGGGCTACGCTGTCATTGACGAGTGGGTTCGGCTACTCGTCGAACAAGGGGCCCACTCCCACATACGAAGCAAGGAACATCCTATCGACCGCTTGCTTAAGGTGTTCGACGACTTGCCCAGCACTCTCAAGCTGGAATCGGGGCATTCTGTCCAGACTGGTATTGCTGCTGGTATGGCGGCTGTACACGAGGGCTTCCGACAGCGGCTGGCAACAAGGGTGGTACCGCTATTCGAGGAATTCGAGCCCATGATCGCCAAGGGCATTGCCGACGGCCAGATCGCCGACAGCGTAGACCCCCGTCAGTTCCCTTATTTCGTCATGGTCTTAGGTTACGGGCTTCACATGGCGAGGCAGTTAGGGCAGGAACAGCTCATGCCGGAGGACGCAAAGGGCTGGCTAAGGGACTACTTGAATTCGCTACGGAGGTAAGCAGAAGGAACGGGCGCGGCGACCGCCGACGCCCAAGAACCAAAAGGAGGGAGGACAGATCTAGTGACGACACGACAGTACCAAGGAGAGCAGTCCAAGCTTGAGGGCGGCAGGGGCCTGGAGGAATGGTCGACGTTCTATCAGGCCTACAACGCCATCTTCAAGCTGACCGAGTTGGCTCTTTTACCGCACAGTCTTTCTCTCCCCCAGCTCCAGCTACTCGGTGTCCTGAAGAAGGGTGGCGGGACCCTCACCACCGGCGAGATAGGGCGCGCCATGGTCAAGGCCAGCCAGACGATAACCGGGTTGGTGGACAGGCTGGAAGAGCCGGGGCTGGTGGAGAGAGTCTTTGACCGGCGTGACCGCCGTAAGACTTGGGTTCGCATGACCGAAAAGGGTGAGCGTAAGCTTGCCGAGGCCTTCCCCGTCGGAAATCGGCTCGCCGAGGATCTCTCTTCTGTCCTGACCGACCAAGAGCTTCAGGACCTGCAAGCCAAAATGGAGAAGCTGCGCAGCGCGGCGATAGAGAGGCTTGCCGCGTCCCTGGGGCGCCTGTAGGTCACTGTCTGCAGGCAACGAGAGGCAACGCTACCACAACTAAGCACCACGTAAGCCGCCCGATGGCATGACCTCCGAGGGCAAGCAAGCCACCTGGTGGCTTCAGGAGACGCTGGTATCGCGCAGGTCAGCCTCTGTCAGGCCAAAATGGTGGGCGATCTCGTGCTTGATGACCCGCGCAACGCGCTCTCTGACCTCATCGTCGCTGCGACACAGCCTCTCGATAGAGCGCTGGTAGACAAATATGCGATCGGGCAGCGCCAGATGATAGCCGCGCCCCCTCCTTGTGCGGGGAATGCCGAGGTAGAGACCCAAGAGTGTCGCGCCCGCAGGAACGCGCGCCGAGCGCAGCTCCTGCGGGCTGGGCCAGTCTCTCACCTCGATGTCAACGTTGGCCAGCCTATCGAGGAAGCGCTGAGGTAGAGCCTCGACCGCCTCCGCAACCAGTTCCTCGAAGCGTTGCCTATCCATCACGCCCAGCCCCAACGGGCCGGAAGCCGAGACTCCCTCAAGCTTTGCAGAACGACGTGGCCGACTATATCACCCGCGGCGGCCGCCGTCCACAGGGCAAAACCGTCAGGGTCTTGCCAAGATGGGCAAAATATGTAATATAGATAGCGGGCCGCCGAGGTGGTGGAATAGGTAGACACGCCGTCTTGAGGGGGCGGTGCCCGAAAGGGCGTAGGGGTTCAAATCCCCTCCTCGGCACCAGGAAGGCGTAGGGAGCGGAAGTAGCTCAGCGGTAGAGCACCTCCTTGCCAAGGAGGGGATCGCGGGTTCGAATCCCGTCTTCCGCTCCAGGGCGACGTAGCCAAGTGGTTAAGGCAGGGGTCTGCAAAACCCTGATCGGCGGTTCGAATCCGCCCGTCGCCTCCAAAGGAAAGGATGCCAACTCAGAACATCGGGGGCCTGCCCGGGTTCTGAGTTTTCTATTCCAGACAAGGGCCACTCACGGGCAAGCCAAGGCAACGGTCGGCGCTATGTAGAGTGCCGAGGTGGCGGAATTGGTAGACGCGGCGGACTTAAAATCCGCTGAGCCGTCAGGCTCGTGCGGGTTCGAATCCCGCCCTCGGCACCAGGGGTATTCGGGCAACCTTGCTCCAAGAAGCCTCCACTGCTATACTAGCGTGCGACTTGCTTATGACCAACGTTGCTACTGAGTACGAAACCGTAATCGGCCTGGAGGTGCACGCTCAGCTCCTTACCAAGAGCAAGATGTTCTGCCCCTGCAGCGCCGATTATGCCGACTCTCCCCCCAACACCCACGTCTGCCCCGTCTGCCTGGGGATGCCCGGCGTCCTGCCGGTCATCAATCGGCAGGCGGTGGAGTACACGATCATGACCGCCCTCGCCCTCAACTGCCAGATCGCCGAGGTTTCTCGCTTCGATCGCAAGAACTACCCCTACCCCGACCTGATGAAGGGCTACCAGATCTCTCAGTATGATATGCCCTTCTCCCACGACGGTTGGCTGGAGATCGACGCAGATGGGGAGATGAAACGAATTGGCATCACGCGCGTCCATCTGGAGGAGGATGTTGCTCGCCTGGTTCACGTTCAGAACGAGGCGGGGGAGACCTACAGTCTGGTGGACGTCAATCGCGCTGGCGTGCCCTTGATGGAGATCGTCGGCGAGCCCGACCTGCGCTCGCCGGAGGATGCCCGCCGCTACCTGGTGAAGCTGCGCCAGATCCTCCAGTACCTGGAGGTGAGCACGGCCAGCATGGAGGAAGGGCAGTTTCGTTGCGATGCCAACGTAAGCATCCGCCCGCGGGGCAGCCAGGAGCTCCTGGGTAAGGTGGAAGTGAAGAACATGAACAGCTTCCGCGCCGTCTACAAGGCCTTAGCCTACGAAGTGGAGCGGCAGCGACAGGTGGTGGAGGCGGGCGACCGCATCGAGCAGGAGACGCGCGGCTGGGTCGAGGAGGAGGGGCGCACGGTTTCGCAAAGAAGCAAGGAGTACGCCCACGACTACCGTTACTTCCCCGAACCGGACTTGCCGCCGCTGACCCTCGCCCGCGAGTGGGTGGAGGGTACCCGCGCCCGCATGCCGGAACTGCCCGACGCTAAGAAGGAGCGCTTCCTCAGCCGCTACGGCCTCACGGAGTATGAGGTGAACCTTCTGACGGAGACACGGGCTAAGGCCAAGTTCTTCGAGGAATGCCTGGCCTCGCTGGCGGGTGAGGAAGAGACGAAGGTGAGACAACGGGCCAAGGCGATCAGCAACTGGATGCTGGGCGACTTCGCCCGTCTCCTCAACGCCGCCAACGTGGAGATCGGCGACGCCCTGGTGAAGCCAGAGCAGATCGTCCAGATGCTGGACATGATGGACAGTGGTGTCATCAGCGGCAAGATCGCCAAGACGGTGTTCGAGGATATGTTCCAAACAGGAAAATCGCCCGGCCAGATCGTGGAGGAGGCGGGTCTCACTCAGATCAGCGCCTCGGATCAGTTGGCGGAAGCGGTGGAAAAGGTACTTGCGATCAACGCCAAGGCGGTGAGAGACTATCAGTCGGGAAAGGAAGGAGCGCTGCGGTTTCTGGTGGGGCAGGTGATGCGAGAGACGCGCGGTCGCGCCAATCCGGACCTGGCGAACCAGATTTTGCGGGAGAAGTTGGCGGGGGGTGGATGAAACTTTTGTGGTTAAGCTGCGTTATTAGATAAAGAGAATGAATCGCCTCCGCAACGCCGATTTCCTTAAGTGGCTGTACCCAGGCATGCACATCAAGCGCTGGCTGGCGCTGCTGATGCTGGGGGTAGTCATAATGGGGCTGGGGATCGCCTATATCCTGCGAGAGGCCTACGTCTCCTACACGTTTCCCTCCTTCATCTACTACCTGACCCTCCAGTTCATCCCCCGCTTCTGGCGTGGCATCATGTTCATGGTCGCCAGTGCGGGGCTCACTCTTTTCGCCCTGTGGCATCTTAGTAGCTCTCTCCTATCGGCTGTCGTCCCCCGCAAGCGCGATTCAAGCCTGGTGAACATCATCTGGGGTAAGCGCTACCTGCGGCGGGGGCCGAAGATCGTCGCCATCGGTGGCGGGACGGGGCTTTCCATCCTCCTACGCGGCCTTAAGCGGTACACCGGCAACCTGATAGCCATAGTCACGGTGGCCGACGACGGCGGCAGCTCCGGCCGCCTGCGCCGCGAACTGGGCATCCTGCCGCCGGGCGACGTGCGGAACTGCATCGCCGCTCTGGCCGACGCCGAGCCGCTCATGACCAGACTCTTCCAGTATCGTTTCTCCGACGGCTCGGACCTGGCCGGCCACAGCTTTGGCAACCTGTTTATCGTGGCCATGAGCGGTGTGCTTGGCAACTTCGAGGAAGCCGTCAAACAGACCAGCCGTGTCCTGGCCGTGCGCGGCCAGATCGTTCCCTCCACCCTGGTCGACGTGACCCTGGAGGCCAAGACGGAAAATGAAGAGACCATTCAGGGCGAGGTCAACATTAGCGAGAGCTCCAGTCGTATTAAGGAAGTGCGTCTCCAGCCGCCCAACCCTCAGGCCTGCCCGGAGGCTATCCGGGCCATCCTGGAGGCGGACGTGATCGTGGTGGGGCCGGGCAGCCTGCTTACCAGCGTTCTGCCCAACCTGCTGGTGGACGGCATAAGGCGAGCGATCAAGGCCTCCTCCGCCCTGAAGGTATACGTGTGCAACGTGGCGACCCAGCCCGGCGAGACCGATGGCTTCAGCGTGGTCGATCACGTGCGGGTTCTGGAGAGCCACGTGGGCAAGGGCCTCTTCCGCCACGTGCTGGTCAACAGCAACATCGAAAACGGGCTGCCCGAGGAACAGCGGTCGCAGCCAGTGCGGATCGACGGCGGAGATTCTCTGAGAGCGAACCTTATTCTGGCCGATGTGGTCAGCGAGGAGAACCGCTACCATCACGACTCCAAGAAGCTAGGAGAGGCACTGATTCGCTTGTACTACGACCGTAATCACCTGAACCAGAATCTGGCAGCGGAGGAGGAAGCGGCGGAGGCCAAGGTAGCCAGCGCTGTCGAGTAACCGAGAGCGCGACCTTCCCCCTTGGACCGAAGGCGACAAGACATGGAGTTCACGACCTATCTCAGCATCGTCCAGATCATCGTCTCTCTGACCTTGATCCTCATCGTCATGGCCCAGGCGCGGGGAGAAGGGGGATTCGGCACGCGGGCAACCTCCATCGTCCGCACCCGCCGCGGTGTGGAGAAGACCCTTTTCCAGCTGACCATAATCCTGGTGGCTATCTTTCTCTTCATTTCAGCCGTGAGTGTGCGTGCCGGCCTCTAGGCCGACGCTCCCCTGCCGGGTCATGGGCGCCCTGTGAGAAACTAGAGTCCCCATCTCCCTTGCATGCAAGGCGTCGCAGGAGGCATGTCAGTGAGCAGGCGCTCCCGCTGGCCGCTATTGGCCGGCCTGGTGCTGGTCATCGTCGCCTTATCGGCTCTGTGGTACGCCACCAGAGAGGAGTCAGGGCCGCAAGTGCCCGCCCATGGCGGTCGCTACGTGGAGGCGGTGGTGGGAAGCCCCCTGCGCGTCAATCCCCTCTACACGGCGTTTAACGACGTAGACAAGGACCTGGCAACTCTTGTCTTCTCTGGACTCACCAGATTGGGCCCTGACGGGACGGTCTTGCCCGACCTGGCCAATAGCTGGGAGGTCAGCCCCGACGCTCGCGTCTACACCTTCCATCTGCGTCAGGGCGTCACCTGGCACGATGGCACAGCCTTCACCGCTGACGACGTTATCTTCACCTGGAGTGCTCTCAGCGACCCCGACTTCAAGGGCGAACCATCGCTGGGGCAGTTCTGGCAGCAGGTAGAGTGTGCTAAGCAGGATGATCTCACCGTTGTCTGCGAGCTGCCTGAGCCCTTCGCTCCCTTCCTTGCCCACACCACCATCGGCATCTTGCCCCGGCACCGCCTGAAGGGTTTGAGCGCCGAAGCGCTGTTCATCGCGCCCTTCAATGAGCAACCCATAGGTACAGGGCCCTTCATCCTCAGGAGCCTCAACAGCCAGATGGCTCTTCTGGAAAGCAAC
>Ga0307438_1001597_pt1 | contig 14210 bp, 12 predicted proteins | sample SalMarWE160110MG_FD_202144 | JGI IMG/M metagenome (GOLD analysis project Ga0307438, IMG submission 202144) | Salt marsh sediment microbial communities from the Plum Island Ecosystem LTER, Massachusetts, United States - WE1603-110 | ecosystem: Environmental > Aquatic > Marine > Intertidal zone >... | reverse complement strand
GAGATGTGCCCCTTGCTGGTCTTCCCCATGCCGTAGCTCGATGCTGCTATGAAGTCTATCTCCAGCGGCAGGCCAACCTGGCGCACGAGGTCGGCCAGGAAGACGAAAGCCCCCTTGAGCACACAGACGAACACGGGGCGCTGGCCGGAGTAGTCAGCCCGGATGTGGGCCGCCAGCTCCTTGACGCGCCGCCGAATTTGTCCGCGGGAGATGATGCGCCGGAGGGACATCTTGCGTGCCGCCACGGCTATTGTAGGCGGCGGGAGGGGATGGGGCAAACGGGGGGAAGTATGCAGGCTGGGAATCACCTGAACTGCCGCGCTTGGGCCTTTCGAATCATTGCCCGAACGGCCTCGGGGAGCTGTGCCACATGTACCTCGATGCCACTGGCCCTGATGGCTTGGGCCATCCAGCTAGTGCCCTTGAAGTGACTGGCCGCCTCAACGTCCCCGAACAGCAGAATCAGACGCGGACGCCCAGAAACCAGTTGGCCCGCGTAGATCAACTTGAACGCGTCCGCCATGACCTTGTGCTTTTGAGCGCTCTTCGGAGGCCCCTGGTGAGCCCAAGCCTCACAGAGAATCGGCGGGGACTCGCAAGCGCCATCAATTTCCAGCCACCCACCGCCGGGTAAAGGCAGCCGCGTCGTCTCCAACTTCACGCCAAGGCGCTCAGACAGCCAATCGACTAGGAGCTTCTCAGCCTCTTTTTGCTCGCGGCTATCCCCAGGCGCTCGGTCCACAGAATGCTCTCTCCGCTTAGAATTGACCGGCGTGGCGGTCATCAAATGAGAGGCGTATGGGTGCTGAGATGTAAGAGAATACCCGGAACTTCCGCATCGCCCGGCCGGAGTCAACGTTACCTCCTGTGGGCAAACGGGGCAAGGCCCTGCGTCAAGGGAATCGTATATCGGCACGGTGCTGCGGGCGCTCCACCAACCGCTGGTGGAGCTTGTCAACCAGCGTCGGGGTCTACACCGCCGCCAGCATGCGGTCGAGGGCGATCTTGGCGTAGCGGGCGGCCTCTCCGTCCAGCTTCTTGGAAGCCGCTCATGGTTCGACAGGCTCACCATGAGCGGAGCACCAAGACCGCTCGTCCTGAGCCTGTCGAAGGACGAGCGCGAAAGGGCCTGCTCCTCCATCTCTCGCGCGAGGTGAAACGTCGGGGAAAGCGGCAAGCGCCCTACACCGCCGCCAGCATGCGGTCGAGGGCGATCTTGGCGTAGCGGGCCGTCTCCGCGTCCACCTGCACCCGGTTCACGATCTGGCCCTCCACCAGCTTCTCCAGCACCCAGCAGAGATAGGCCGGGTGGATGCGGTGCATGGTGGGGCAGGGGCAGACCACGGGGTCCAGGCAGAGCACCAGCTTGTCGAGGTTCTCGCGGGCCAGGCGGGTGACCATGTTTACGTCCGTGCCCACCGCCCACTTGGTGCCCGCGCGTGCTTCGGCGATGGTGCGGGCGATGAACTCGGTTGAGCCGTCGGAGTCGGCTGCCTGCACCACCTCCAGCGGGCACTCGGGGTGGACGATCATCTGAATGTTGGGGTGCTTCTTGCGGGCTGCCTGTATCTGCTCCACCGTGAAGCGCTGATGAACAGCGCAGTGCCCCTTCCAGAGGATGACGCAGGCCCGCTGTAGCTCCTCGAGGGTGTTGCCGCCCAGGCTGCCCGCTGGCAGGGTGTAGTCCCAGACTGCCGTCTGCTCCAGGGGGATGCCCAGCTTGACGGCGGTGGCGCGGCCCAGGTGCTGGTCTGGGAAGAAGAGGACGCGCTCGGCCCGCTGGAGGGCCCACTTGGTCACCATGCGGGCGTTGGAGGAGGTGCAGACGATGCCGTCGTGGCGGCCGCAGAAGGCCTTGAGGCTGGCCGCCGAGTTGATGTAGGTGATGGGCAGGATGCCCTTGATGCCCGCCTCGGCCAGCTCGTCCCAGCAGGCGTAGACGTCTTCTGGCTCGGCCATGTCGGCCAGGGAGCAACCGGCGGTCAAGTTGGGCAGGATCACTATCTGGTCATCGCCCGAAAGGATATCGGCGACTTCGGCCATGAAGTGGACGCCGCAGAAGACAATGTACTCCTTGTCCCGCTGCTCGGCGGCCTGGCGAGCGAGCTTGAGGGAGTCGCCGCGGTAGTCGGCGAACTGGATGATATCCTGCCGCTGGTAGTGGTGCCCGAGGATGACCAGCTTATCGCTCAGCTTGGCTTTGGCTGCTTGCACCCGCTGCACCAGCTCATCGGCGGTGAGGGTTCGGTACTCGGAGGGGATGTCCTGCTGCCAGAGGGCGAAGGCCTTCTCCTCGGCCAGGGGGATCGTCTCCAGGGGGCGGTCGGCGGTGCACTCCGCAGCCTCCGCGCGCAGGCTCTCTTCTTCGGTTGGCTTCGTCATTCCTCCACCTTGCCTCTAGTTTACCAGCTTGCCCTGAAGGGACCAGGCGCTGGTCTTGTCTATGCGTACGTTTACCAGATCGCCGGGGCGTCCCTGGCCGTAGAAGTGGACGATCTTGTCGCTGCGAGTACGCCCGTTGAGCTTGTCGTCCTTCTTGCCCTCGACCAGCACCTCCTGAACCGTGCCCTGAAGGCGAGCGTTGATGTCGGCGGCGATGCCCTCCTGTAGCTCCTCGATGATGTGCAGGCGCTCCATCTTCACCTGCTGGGGCACGTCGTCCGCCAGGGTGCGCTCGGCGATGGTGCCCGGCCGCGGCGAGTAAGCGGCCACGTGCACCTTGTCGAAGCGCAGCTCCGCCAGCAGGTCGCAGGTGTGGCGGAACTGCTCGTCGGTCTCGCCGCAGAAGCCGACGATGACGTCGGTGGTGATGGCGGCGGCGGGCAGTCGGCGGCGGATCTTGTCGACTACGTCCCGGTATTCGCTCAGGGTGTAGCCGCGACGCATGCGGGCCAGAATCGTGTCGTCGCCGGACTGGACGGGGATGTTGAAGTACTCGCATACCTTGGGGAGCTCGGCCACCGCCTGGATGATGTCGTCGGCCATGTCCTTGGGGTAGGAGGTAAGGAAGCGGATACGCTCCAGGCCCGCGATGTCGTGAATCGCAAGAAAAAGGTCGGCCAGGCTGGGCCTGTCGGGCAGGTCGTGGCCGTAGGCCTCCACCGTCTGGCCCAGGAGCGTTACCTCCTTCATGCCACGGGCGACCAGCACCTTCAGTTCGTGGACCACCTCGGCGATGGGGCGGCTGCGCTCGCGGCCGCGGCGGTAAGGGACGATGCAGAAGGTGCAGAACTTGTTGCAGCCGTGGATGACCGGCACGTAGGCCGTCGGGCCAGGGGTCTGGGGGAAGGTGTCCGGCCAGAACTCTCCGCCTGTGTCCTCCTGAGGCATGACGGCCGCCAGGACATCGCCGAAAGCCTGAGGGCGGGCGAAGACATCGACGAAGGGGAAGCGCTCACGCAGGCCATCGGTGCGCAGGCCGACCATGCAGCCCATCACGGCGATCTTCGGGCGGCGGCCGTTGGAACGCTCTTTCAGGCGCCGCAGCGCTCCCAGCTTGCTGATGCCTCGCTGCTCGGCCTTCTGGCGAACGACGCAGGTGTTAACGACAACGAGGTCGGCCTCGTCGGGCCGGGACGACTCCTCCCAGCCCAGGCACTGGAGGCCGGCCGCGAGCTTGGCCGAGTCGGCCTCGTTCATCTGACAGCCCACGGTCCAGATGTGATATCGCGGCATGGCCAATCGGTAGAAATAAGCCCCGTTTGGGGCTACCGGCCTCTCCTAGAAACCACCACTTGGCGATCGCCTACAACAGGTGCTCGAGGTTCGTGAACTCCTCGTTGGCGTGGTTGTGGATTGCCTGTATATGGCGCTCTTTCAGGAAGAGGGGTATCAGTATCAGATTGAAGAGCCTTCCCAGCAAGGGGAGATCGCTTCCTGCGACTATCTGGTGGGTTACCAGGGTGCCCTCAGGGATCGACTCCAAGCCAGTGATGATGTCAAAAGACTTCCACCAGGGTGAAATCGATCTCTGAACAAGACGCTCGCCGGGGATAGCCTCTACAACCTTTATCTTTGCCCCAAGCACCTCACCGTCCTCAAATCGTTCCTTGAAGTAGTAGATGGAACCAACCGTCTCGTCCTTGGGCCGGTGCAGAACCTTCCATTGAAGGTGATGCTCCGGATGCCACTGGCGATAACGCTCGTCGTCGAGACTTGTCATGAACTGATAGACCTGGTCTGGCGACACCCCCTTGAGCTTTATCCGGCTTGTAAGCTCGATCTTGCCCTTGTCGATCTGTCTCACCGTAGGTGGCTCGGGTGGAGATGCCATGATCGCTCCTTGTCGCGACTGGCGGAGGGAATGGGATTCGAACCCATGAGGGGGCTATTCACCCCCTACCCGCTTAGCAGGCGGGCGCACTCAGCCTCTATGCGATCCCTCCACCTACCAATCAGTATCTGTATTGTAGCATACGGGCCGCACAGGTCATCAAGCTTGGGAGCTGGTGGCTGCTTGCGCTTAGAGCAGCCCGCGCTCCTTGAGCACCCGCTCGGTGGTAGCGCCGATATCGGCGGGGCTGTCGACGATGATGGCGCCGGCGGTGGCCAGTGCTTCCTTCTTGGCCTGGGCGGTGCCGCTGGCACCGGCGATGATCGCGCCGGCGTGGCCCATGCGCCGCCCGGGTGGGGCTGTGCTCCCGGCCACGAAGGCGATGACCGGCTTGGTCATGGTGGTGGCGATGTAGTCGGCGGCCTCCTGCTCGCCGACGCCGCCGATCTCCCCCACGAATACCACCGCCACCGTGTCGGGGTCGGCGTCGAACAGGCGCAGGGTCTCCACGGGCGTCGTGCCCACGATGGAGTCGCCGCCCGCGCCCACGCAGGTGCTCTGGCCAATGCCGCGCTCGCTGAGTTGGGCTACCACTTCGTAGACCAGGGTGCCGCTGCGGGAAACGACGCCCACTCGGCCGGGAGAGAACACGTCGGCGGGCATGATGCCCACCCGTGCCTGGCCGGGGGTGATGACGCCGGGGCAGTTGGGCCCGACCATGCGGATTCCTTGAGGCTGAAGATGATTGCGCACCATCACCATGTCCTGGGCGGGGATGCCCTCGGTGATGCAGATGATGACGGGCAAGCCGGCGGTGGCTGCCTCCAGGATGGCGTCGGCGCAGAAGGCGGCGGGCACGAAGATCAGCGAGCAGTTGGCGCCGGTCTTGTCCACCGCCTCCTGGACGGTGTTGAACACGGGCACCTTCTCGTCGAAGGTCTCGCCGCCGCGGCCGGGGGTGACGCCGGCCACCACATTGGTGCCGTAGTCCATGCAGCGGCGGGTCTGGAAGCCGCCCTCGCGGCCGGTGATGCCCTGAACGACGAGTCGGGTGTTCTTATCGACTAGGATGCTCATGCTGCTGCCTCCACGGCCTTCTGGGCGGCCTCGCCCAGACCTATCGCCCGGATAAGGGGGAGGTTGGCCTCGCTCAGGATGCGCTCGCCGTCCTCCACGTTTGTCCCCGCCAGGCGCACTACCACGGGCACCTTGATCTCCATCTCCTTGTGGGCGTCCACTACGCCCTGGGCGATGACGTCGACCCGGGCCATGCCGCCGAAGATGTTGATCAGGATGGCCTTCACGTCGGGGTCGGCGGTGAGGATCTTGAAGGAGTTGACCACGCGGGCCACATCGTTGACAGTGCCGATGTCCAGGAAGTTGGCGGGGTCGCCGCCGGCCAGCTTGATGGCATCCATGGTGGACATGGCCAGCCCTGCGCCGTTCACCACGCAGCCGATGTTGCCGGTGAGCTTAACGTAGTTGTTTATGCCCAGCTCCTGGGCTTGCACCTCCAGAGGGTCCTCCTCGTCGATGTCGCGCAGCTCGGCGATCTCGGGGTGGCGGAAGAGGGCGTTGTCATCGAAGTTCATCTTGGCGTCCAGGGCCAGCAGGCGGCCGTCGCTGGTCACCACCAGGGGGTTGATCTCGGCCAGGGAGGAGTCCTTGGCGGCGAAGGCCTTGTACAGACCGATCATGAGCCCGACGGCCGGTCGCAGGAGGTCACCGCCGAGGTTGGTGGCGAAGGCTAGCTGGCGTCCCTCATAGGGCTGGAAGCCCACGGCGGGATCGACGAAGGCCTTGTGGATCTTCTCCGGCGACTTGGCGGCCACCTGCTCGATGTCCACGCCGCCGGCCTCGCTGGCCATCACCACCGCCCGGCCGCTGCCGCTATCGACCACGATGCCTAGATACAGCTCGCGGTCGGTCTGCACCTGCTCCTCAACCAGTACCTTCTTGACGATGCGCCCTTCAGGGCCGGTCTGGTGGGTGACCAGGCACATGCCAATGATCTGCTTGGCTGCCTCCTCGGCCTGGGCAGGTGTGTCGGCCAGCTTGATGCCGCCGCCCTTGCCGCGGCCGCCGGCGTGGATCTGGGCTTTGACCACCACCGGCACGCCTAGCTCCTCGGCGACCTGACGGGCCTCCTGAGGCGTAGAAACGACGCGCCCTTTGGGGATGGGCACGCCGTAGTCGGACATGATCTGCTTGGCTTGATATTCGTGGATCTTCATAAAAGCTCTCCAAGAATGTGATCTATGAACGTTGACTCTGGCGGAGGGGGAGGGATTCGAACCCCCGAACCCGACGAGTCGGGTTAGCGGTTTTCAAGACCGCCGCCTTCAGCCGCTCGGCCACCCCTCCTGTCTGCACTCAGGCAGACAGCGATGCCAGTATAGCGAAACCCACTGTAAGGGGCAATCGGGCTGCCTCTAGCCTGCCGCCTCATGCGGCTCACGGCGGATGAGAAAGGTGGCTCGCCCCACGGCGATCAGTGTGCCCTTGCTGTCGCGGATCTCCGAGGTGCCGAAGGCGGCCATGCGCGCCTTGCGGATGATGCGCCCCTCGGCGAACAACTCGTCGCCCTGCATGGAGTCCAGGAAGCTAATGTTGAGGTCGGCGGTGGCGTGAGCGACGACGTCTTCGTCTTCGGGGCCGTAAGTGGTATACAGGGCGAGGCCGACGGAGCTGTCCACCATGCTGCTCAGCAAGCCGCCGTGAGGCCAGTGGCCGTGCTTGGCAGGCTGCAAGCGCACCCGCAGCCTGCTGTAGCCAGGGCCGAGCTGAACCGGCTCCATGCCCAGGAGCTTCCAGAAGGGGCGAGGTGTCCAGGTGGCCTTCATTAGGGCCAGGCGCTCGTCCCAGGTGGCTGCCTGCGGCAGTCTGGGCATCTCTTCTGCTCGCCAGCGACCCGCTTTCGACATGACTCTCCCTTCTGCCTGCGGCCGGGCAGAGAGCGATGCCAGTATAGCTAGACCCACGGCAAGGGGCAATCGGAGTCTGGATGCTGGCTGTTCTGCTGCTGCCCAACGCCATCGTGAGGCTCGTGGTGACCTGGCCGTTGCCAAACCGGGGTAACACCGAGGGGCACAGGCACCTCTACCTATGCAATGGGGGCTTTCCACGCACCCCGTTGATGGCTTGGTGAGCCCCGCCCACGGCATAGAATCAACGCTGATCTCTAGCTCTTTCCAGGCTCCATCAGCGCTGCTATTCTACTCATGGGCTAACCGGACGCGTGGTCGCGCGTCTTAGATATTGAGAGGAAAGGCTGTGGAGAGCTAGCCTGGAGCGCGGGACGTTGCTATGGGACTTCTTGGACGCATTCGGAGAATGCTGGGCAGAGTCGGACAGGGGCTGAGTAAGGCTCAGGCGAGGCTCCATTTGCCGGCCGTCGGGTCGCGCAGGAACGGGTTCGTCGTTGCAGCGATAATGCTTGGCGGCGGCGTGATTCTGCTGGCCGCGGGAGTCTTCGGATTACTCAAAGCCCAGCCGGACAATGATGACAGCCTCCCCACCGGCGACGTGAGAGAGCTGATTACCCCCGCTGGGCAGGACCGAGCGTTGCCGACAGCCACCACCTCTGGGAGTCAAGACGAGCGGACGCCATCAGCTACGGCTACCTCCGGAGGCCACGACGAGGCGACTCCTGCGGCCACAGTACCGTCTGCTGGCTACGACCAGGCCATCCCCGCAGCTACAGTCGCTCCGCTCCCGGATGTCGCTGCGCCCGTGCGGATGGTGATCGAGAAGATAGGGGTCAATGCGCCGATCATCACCTTGGGTCTCGACGCCTACCGCCTGCCACAAGTGCCATACGACCCTTATGTGGTGGTCTGGTACGACTTCAGCGCCAAGCCCGGACAAGGGGGCAATGCTGCCTTTGCCGGTCACGTGGACTGGACAGTGAATGGACAGCCGGTGACCGGTGTCTTCTGGGGGATCAAGGATCTGCAGCAAGGTGACGTGGTGAAGATCCTCCGGGAGGACGGCAGCGAACTGCAGTATAGCGTTACGCACGTCCTCGCGATTGACTACGGTGACCCCGAGGGTGTAAAGGTCATGTATCCCACCCCCAACGATGTCATCACACTCGTAAGCTGCGGTGGCACTTGGATCCCCGACCGTTCGATGGCCTTGGGGGGAGACTACACGCACCGTATCGTCGTTCGAGCCGAACGGGTCGCCTAGCCGTCCCCCGCTGCCCAACGCCATCGAGCGGTTCGTGGCGGCGATGGGGTGGCCGTACCTTCTCCCCTTGCCAGTCCTCGCGCACGCAAAGCACAAGGGGAGAAGCTTTTCCCACACGCTTGACAACCTCTCCGTGGTGAAGATAATGGTATGCGGTGCGAGCCGTCGGTTGGAATGCCAGGCAGCCACAAGCCGGGAAGCGCCTTTCTCCGATCCCGCCCGCTTGCCGCCAGCACGGTAGTGAAACAAGGATGGAGGTTCAGCCATGAAAGTATGGCGACTTCGTTCCCGCCTCGTTCTGACCATCGCGGGAGGCCTCGTCGCGTTTGCGGCGGTCATGTCCCTCAGCCTGGCGTTTGGCTTATCCGGTACCGTCTCGACGGACGTGGAGAACCAGACCACTCTCACACAGGACGCCGATAGCGCCCAAACTTGGATTTGCGTTGAGGACGGTTCGGCCTTCACCGTAGGCACCGTACCCGTCACCATCTGCATCGACTCCGACGCCGACACTAGCTGCGAAAACACCGGTGACCCCCAGGAGGAGGAGAAGGTCGTAGGTGTCACACCCGGCGGGTATTGCACGGAGGGCGACGAGGTTCCACTGACAACACCCCTCGATCAGGTGCACTGGATTGGCGCGCTCGTGCATACGATGCCGTGCGCCGAGATAACACCGTCGCCAACCCCGACTCCCACGCCAACGCTACCACCAGCCGAGTTCATATGCACGGAGCCACCCGCCACTCGTACCTTCGACCTGCAGATGGGCTGGAACAACTTGGTCTGGACGGGCGCTTCGGGCGTGGATCCCGCCACAGCCCTGAGCTGCCTCGAAGGAAACTACAATATTGCTTATCGCCTCGACCCCTCTAGCCAGACCTTCGAGCGCCACGTACCCGGTCGTTGCGACGAGCCAGGGCTCTGCAACATGACCGGGCTCAACATGGACGACAACCTGCTGGTGCTGGTCACGGCCCCCGGGCTGGTGTGCGAAATGCCCGTCGTTCCTTTTTCTACACGAATAGGCGAGGCCCCCAGCCTCACCCTCGACCTAGAGCCCGGCTGGAACAATTTCGTCTGGAGGGGCGCTTCGGGCGCGGATCCGGCGACAGCCCTCGGCGCCATTGAGGGCAACTACGATATCGCCTATCGCTTCGACCCCTCTAGTCGGACATTCGAGCGCTATGTACCCGGTCGTTGCGAGGAGCAGCCCTGGCTGTGCGACATGACCATGCTCAACAAGTTCGACGTCCTGCTGGTGAAGACAGTCGCCGCGTTGCGGAACCCTACCCTGAACTCGGCCATCACAGCCCACGGCAATACCGACTGGAACATCGATACCGCGGAGGAGTTCCTCTTCGGCACCGACATGGGGGGCTCGCCTACAGCAGCCAACCACACCCCTGACACATGGGCCAGGCGACACATGCATGTTGGGCTGACGAACACGGCCAACTTCTACTACGACAGCGATCTCACGTCCAGCGGGGCCGATACCGACGCGACGAGCGGCATCGACGACGGATCGATGCTGTTCTTTTACGCCGGCCACGGCAACCCAACTCGTTGGAACACCCTGGGGAACAACGCGGGCCAGGGGAACATGAGCCTGGGCGACTGGCAGGACGGGGGACGGCTGCGCTACTACTGGCAGTGCTCGTGCTCAGTGTTCGCCCACGGACCGCCATGCGGCCCCCCGCACTTCAAATACGCCTGTGTAGGCGATTTCGACGGTTCAGCGGATTCGCCCAGCATGCGTAACGTGTACGAGCGCTGGGGCCCTGTATTGGAGCCGGATCTGCGCATGGCCTGTGGAGCATCGACCGGGGCTTACTGCCACGAAGCCCAAACCAACGCCATCTGGAACAACTACAACAACAATGGGCTCGGCGTGGCTGATTCCTTCATCGAAGGCTTGGCATCGGGGAATGTGGTGCCGCTCTGCATCACGATGGGCGGGTGGAACGTGACCACTACCCCCCTCTATGACACAACGTTCACCAACCAGCCCAACACCTCCGGGACATCACACTATCACATCCAGTACCTCTCCAACTTCGCGTCGAACCTGCCGTCCCTAGGACTACTCCCCCATCAGATCCCAGAGTTGCTGCCAATCTTCGAGATAGAGCCAATGCCCTTGCCGGGGCCGCTCACTGACCTGGGGTTCCAGTGCGAGGGCGATTTCATGACCCACTACGGCGACCGAGGCGAGCCATGGACACAGGTACGCGTGAACCGTCTCAGTGGCGCAGTGAATGTCATTGGAGAGCGGAAGGCCACCCTCGACGGACCTGTGCTCGAGGAGGAAGAATACATCGAGCGTGCGTTGAGCTTCATCGGAGACCAGGGTTGGAACGACAAGGACTTCGCGGAACCGATGGGTGCCCGATTCATGATCGCGACAACGCCTGTGGAAGGTGGGATGGACGGCGACATGCAGCCGTCCCAGAAGAATGTTGTCCTCACCTTCAAGCGGCAGATCGACGTGGATGGCGTGCCGGTCAACGTGCTCGGCGAAGGTGGGGCGATGATGGTGCAGATGAACAACGATGGGTCGGTCATGAACGCCTCGAACGTCTGGAGGCAGATATCGGGCGTGAAGGAGGAGGAGGCGCCCGTCAAGACGTACGACGAGGCCTACGAGGAGGCACTGGAGCAGCTCGAGGACCCGCAGGCGTACGAACTGGACGACTGGACGTGGGGGTACCTGGAGGCCGCCGGCAACGTCGAGCAGACCGAGTTGCGTATCGTGTTCCGCTTCTCGTTTGTGCCGACTGATCCCGAGGCTTCGCTGGAGTACCCGCCCCAGATGATCGAGGTCCCTGGCCAGCCCCAATAGCCGTGGGTAATGCAGCTATGCATGCCGTTCACTGGGCAAGTGAGATGAGTGCAAGAATCCAGATAGGAACTCTACCAGCGCAACCGGTGGAGGGGGGCAGTTGGCCGGACTGAAAAGGCCGAACGGAAGCTCATCGAAGCCTTTCCCGTCGCAAATCGCCTCGCCGGGGAACTGGTTTCGGCTCTGAGCGACCAAGAGTTAGGGGACTTGCAGGCCAAAGCAGAGAAACTGGGGCGTGCGGCGATAGGCAGGCTTGATGCGGCCCTGGCGCCGCGAGGTCAAGCTGCCCGTGAAACGGAGCGAAACTCTCTGGATTGCGAGAAATGAGAGAAAAAGCATTGAAGGCCAAATTCTGGCAATTTCGGCGAAATAGCTTGACTTCCGCATTTTCCCCCATATCATGGATCTTGAGCAAAATCTAGGAGGTCTGGCTATGACGGACGCAGGCGTGTACGATTTCGCGTATTTGGACAAGGAGACTGCCGCTGACTATCTCGGCGGCCTCAAGGGTGGGCTCATGGTGCCCATCCGCAAGAAGACCGGCGCGGCGGGAAGGGGAGGCATCAAGGGAGGAGTCTCGGTTGGCGGGGTGGGGTTGGGAGGCGAGCTGGGGCGATCGAGTGCTGAGGAGACGGAGTTCGCGGTTGAGGAACCCAGGACGGGCAAGTTCTACGAGCTGAGGGGCGAACTCGTCAAGAGAAAGGTTCTCCGGGTCATGGAAACCTCTGACGAGAGAGTGTGGTCTGAGCTCCGAGAAGGGGAATTCGTGGAGGTAAGGGGGAGAGTTGAAGTGTCGCCGCTGGATTCGTTCCTGAATCTGGCGGCGAATCTCTACGAATTGGGCACAGGGATTGGCACAATCGATCCCGAGGACGAGTCTACGAAGCAAGCTGTAGCGGTCATTTCACTTCTTGCGGGAAGTGGCGCAAGGGGGATGTCGGTGTTCGTCTATCCCGTCGGGGCCGGTAGTGATCGGTACAGGTTTTTCACGTCACTGACGCAGAGCAATGTGCTCGTTCCTATCGACGACCTGAATGCCAGGTTTAGGGTGTTGGGCAGGGTAAGAACGGTGCTCGAGAAGGGCGAAAGTGTCGATTTGCTGCGGCTGCCGGGCAGTATCCATCTTCCGCGTGAGCAGTTCAGGAAATTCGTTCGCGGCTTCTCGGGCGCGCCGTTCCTTGACAGGCAGATTAGACCCAGCGATCTGAAGGTCACGTCCCCCGGCATAGAAATCACGACGGTCGCCATATTCCGCTGAGCGGGTGCGCTGACGGAGATCGGGTCGTTCATCTGGCTGAGGGAAGGAGGCGAGCCAGGATCTCCTCTCGGTGCTGAGGGTGCTTCTCGGCGAAGGCCCAGACCAGGCCGAAGCAGCCGCTGAGCATCATGTCGCCGTGGGGGACGGCGAAGTACGGTTTTAAGGCGCTCGCTCTCAGCTTCGCTCGGCGGGGGCCGGTGACGGCAACGAATGGATGGCCTTCCGAGGGCTTCTCCCCGGCGGCGACGTAAAAAACGCCGTGGCCGTGGCTGCCGAAAACGTCCTCGTGGCGGAGCGTTCCGGCCATCAGCCGTTGGCTGAGGGACTCGATCTCCTCGCTGCTGAGAAGGCCGGTGTGGTGCTCGAAAAGCGAATAGACGTGGGTGCCGCGCAGGTGGAAGGCCAGGGCGTGCATGTTGCCCAGGTTGATGACGAGCTGCTCGTCCTGCTGGGCGACGTTGGGGTCCTGGAGGGCGCCCAGGGCAGCGGCCGGCCCTGTGTCCAGGAAGACGATGGGCACGTCCGTATCCACAGAGCCCAGCAGGGCGCGAGCGCGGGTCAGGTAGTCAGGCACCTCGTCCGGCAGGTAGGCGAAGGCGCGCAGGTCGTTGCGCTCTTCCACTACCCGCTGCAGGTGCTCGAAGCGGAAGAGGCGGTCGGAGTAGCCGGGGGGTGCCGCCCCGTGGTCGAGGCAGGCGAGGGCCAGGCCGTCGAAGTCGTTGTCCACCTCGAAGGCGGCAAAGGCGCGGCGGATGGCCTCCAGGTCGAGGTCGGCCATCTCGATGTGGCTTGCGTCTTCGAAGCGCTTGGCCTCGTCCTCAGAGACGACGGTGACGCCCATGCTCTGGACGACATCCAGGTCGTCGTCGAAGGTGCGGGCCGCGTCAGGGGTGGCGTAGGCCTTGAGGCCGGCCTTCAGGTGCTGGTCGAGGGCCTGGGTGCAGGGGCCGCCGCCCATGGTGACGCCGGTGAGGACGAGGGCGCGGCCATCGCGGGTGGCCCGGCGGATGCGGCGGGCGGCGATCGCGGTGGCCGAGGGCATGATGAGCTTGAGGCTGCTCTCAGGCGGCGCGGAAGAGTCGAAGAGGAGGATGTCCTGGGTGCCGGTGCCGGCATCGACGGCTAGGATGCGCACTAGCGGACTACCTCTGCCCCTCCCATGTACGGCCGCAGCACGTCCGGCACCACTACCGATCCGTCCCGCTGCTGGTAGTTCTCCAGGATGGCGATGAGGGTGCGGGGCAGGGCCAGGCCGGAGCCGTTCAGGGTGTGCGGGAACTCGGGCCGCGCCCCCTTCTCGCGGCGGAAGCGGATGTTGGCCCGCCGCGCCTGGAAGTCGCCGCAGTTGGAGCAGGAGCTGACCTCCAGCCACTCGTCGCAGCCGGGAGCCCACATCTCGATATCGAAGGACATCAGGGAGGCGAAGCCGAGGTCGCCGGTGCAGAGCTGGACCACCCGATGGGCGATGCCCAGGGCACGGCAGACGTCCTCGGCATCGTTCACCAGGGCCTGCAGCTCCTCCTCCGACTTCTCGGGCTGGCAGAACTTGTACATCTCCACCTTGTCGAACTGATGGCCGCGCTTGATGCCCCGCACGTCGCGGCCGGCGCTCATCTTCTCGCGGCGGAAGCAGGGGGTGAAGG
>Ga0307438_1001596_pt1 | contig 14217 bp, 11 predicted proteins | sample SalMarWE160110MG_FD_202144 | JGI IMG/M metagenome (GOLD analysis project Ga0307438, IMG submission 202144) | Salt marsh sediment microbial communities from the Plum Island Ecosystem LTER, Massachusetts, United States - WE1603-110 | ecosystem: Environmental > Aquatic > Marine > Intertidal zone >... | reverse complement strand
ATATCGTTTGCCAGCCCGGCAATCGCATGATCGAACCCCTCCAGCTTGGCACGGTTGTTGTCAATCCTAATCGACAAGGCACTCATTGTACGCTCAAGCTCAAGCACCTTCTTCTTGAACGTTCCCACATCCTCATCCTCGATCTTCTGCACCCGGGCCACAAGGTCTTCGTGTCCCTTTTTCAGGGCGGAGATGTCGGCGAGAATAGCGACCTTGAACGCGCTATAATCGGCGGCGAGGGCAGCGTAGCTCTCTTTGAGCTTAGCCAGATCCTCTGTCGTCACATCGGCCTTCACACTCAGCTTGTCACAGAAGGCGGAGAGCTCGGAGAGACCGGCCTCAAGGGCAATGATGCGCACCTTGAACTCCTGCTGTAAATTGGACATCTTGTTGATATCTTCCCGCAGGCTGACGATCCTCCCTTCGGCTGCTTTAAGCTCGAGGGTAACGGCATCGAGAATCTCACGCAGATTTTTGCTATCTTCATCGAGGCGAACGATGCCAGACATATTACCTTTCACTTCACCGATCAGCTCGCCCATGAACAACTCCAGGCCCTCAAAGACGGTTTCCATCGCCGCGAGTTCCTGCTCAAGTAGCTCAGGGACTGCCTCGCCACCTCCCTCTTCCTGAGCATGAACCACTGCCAGGAAAAAGATAAGCGATAAGGCGGCCACCAGAGCGATAGAAAGCGCTTTCTTCATCGTCTTCCTCCTTCTACTCTTTCTGAATAAACGCTCAATGAGCATAGCCGGGAGAGCTACTTGCTATAAGGACCGTTGTGGCAAAAGGCGTGACTGTTTGTCGGTCCTGGTACGGACAGGTGTCCCGTATTTACACGGGGATAGATCGTCACTGTAACAGGTCACCGTCTCATTCGAACCGTGAAGGATGAGCGCGATCGTCCGTTGGTTGAGGTCGGTCAATCGTTGCGCGGCGATTATGAGATAAACAAGTGGACAGAAGCTTCGCAAGATGATCTCCTTGCTCGGATGTCAGGAAACCTCCATGGGGTTTGAGTTAGCACTAAAGTCCTCCTTGAAGTGATTCTCCGGGCGTGTTACAATTGCGCGATTTTTGGAAACGGTAATCAAGGCTCACTGGTACCATAGTTATCAAAGCGGAGGGCCTTTAAGGCAGGGGGCTAAAAAGAACGCAAGCAACACGTATCTAAAACAAAAGGGGTGCATGTAGCAACATGACGGCCTTAATTGCGATACCAGCTGTGATTTCGGTGCTAGCTCTGGGAAGCGCGTTCTTCTTCAACCGATCGGTGGTGCGAAAGGCGCAGGGGACCGACCGGATGAAGGAACTACAGGGGTACATTCGTTCAGGCGCGTTTACCTTCATGCTGGAGGAGGCGCGGGTGATGGGAATCACCATGCTTATCATCGGTGCCATCCTATGGATCCTGTTCTACTGGGAGATCGCGGTGGCGTTCTGGATCGGATCGGTACTTTCCATGGCCGCCGGGTTCATCGGGATGAACGCGGCGACCCATGCCAACGCGCGCACGACGCACGCGGCACGCAAATCGTTCAAGGATGCGCTCAACGTCGCCTTCTCAGGCGGGAGCGTGATGGGACTAGCCGTCGCGGGGCTGGCTCTGATCGGCCTCGTCATTGTAATAGTCCTCTTCCGTCACCTGTTTAACCCAGAGACCCTCCACATTCAGACAAAGTACCTGTTCGGGATCAAGGGAGCCGGGGTCAACTTCATAAAGGGGGCCTTGGCCGTCAGCGCCTACTCGATGGGGGCCTCTCTCGTCGCCCTGTTCGACCGTGTCGGCGGCGGGATCTACACCAAGGCCGCGGATATGGCCGCTGATATGGTGGGAAAGGTTGAGATGCACATCCCCGAGGATGACCCGCGCAACCCGGCGACGATCGCGGATAACGTCGGCGACAACGTGGGAGACGTCGGCGGCCTTGGCGCTGACCTGCTGGAGTCGTTCGTCGGCGCGATCATCTCCGTCATCGTCATGGCCCTCTACATCTACGTCGGACGTACAAACGCCAGTATCCAAGGGATTATTAGCAAGCTTGGGCTGAGTGCGGGCCTGAATGAAGCCACCTATTGGTGGATTATACTCGCGCCACTGGTGATCGTCGCTGGCGGGCTCTTCGCTAGTCTCCTCGCGATCATCTACATCCGCTTTTCTCGTCGGCGGGAGGGGATGCAAGCGGTGCTGATGAACGGGACGCGCCTTGCCGCTGTGCTCACCGCGGTTACCACCTTCCTCTTCTGCTGGTTCTCACCGCTGGGCTTAAACATCTTCTACGCGGTGATCCTCGGACTTGCTGGTGGGATCGCCATCGGTTTCTTCTCCGAGTATTTCACGTCGACCCGGTTCAAGCCCACGCGTGAACTCGCCAGGATGAATCAAGACGGGCCGGCGATCGCGGTCACCGAAGGGCTGGCACTGGGGATGATCAGCACCTTCCTGCCGGTGATCGTCATTGCCGCAGCGACGATCGGGGCCTACCAGTTCGGCGGACTCCTCGGGGTGGCGTTCACCGCCATGGGGATGCTCTCCTTCGTGGCGATGACCGTCGCCGTGGATACCTACGGACCGATCGCCGACAACGCCGGTGGAATCGCCACCATGGCCGAGCTCCCTCCGCAGGTGCGCGAACGCACGGACAAGCTTGATTCGATCGGGAACACGACTGCTGCCATCGGAAAGGGGTTCGCCATCGGATCGGCGGCCTTTGCTGCCCTCGGACTGATCGCCGCCTTTATGTGGTCGGCGATCGGGAGCGCATCGCAGGTCGTTCAGCCGCAGCTTCCGATCGTCGGACAGATCGCCGCGCAGTTCTCCCCCTCAGGGAGTCCAATCCAGGTCGGGGCATTCGTCATTGCCGGGTTGATGCTTGGGGCGATGGTCCCTTATGTCTTCTCCGCCCTCCTCATCCGTGGGGTCAGCCGCACGGCCGGTGTCCTCGTCGAGGAGATCCGTCGTCAGTTCAAGGAGAACCCGAAGATCATGACCGGTGAAGAGATGGCCGATTACAACCGGTGCATCAGCATCACCGCCTCTGGGGGGCTCCACAAGATGTTCCTCCCTGCAATGATCGCTGTCGCCACCCCGATTGCCTTTGGGTTGATCTTTGGGCGCTACGCCCTTGGCGGGTTCTTGATCGGAGCGCTCCTCTCGGCGATTCAGCTCGCCATCTTCTGCGGCAACTCCGGTGGGGCGATGGATAACGCCAAGAAGTACATCGAGGAGGGGCACTACGGTGGTAAAGGTTCCGAGGCGCATGATGCCGGGGTAACCGGGGACACCGTTGGGGATCCGTTGAAGGACACGGTTGGACCGTCGCTCGACATCCTGATCAAGCTGATGTCAGTGATCTCCCTCGTGTTCGCTTCGCTCTTCCCGATCTACCCGATCTTCATGTAAACGGTGCAATACCATGTGAGAACGACGGGCTCTGCCGCTACCAAATGGCAGGGCCCGTAACTCTGAAAAGGAGGAGAGATGAGAAACCCATTCTTGATTGGTGAGCGGATCTACTTAAGACCCCTCGAGGAAGAGGATCTCGACTGCTGCATGCGCTGGATCAACGATCCCGAGATCCTTACGACCTTGGGCCGGCGCTTCCCGATGAGCCGTGCGTTGGAACGAGAGTGGATCACGAGTCAGTATAAGAGTGAGAAAGACCTCTCTCTCGCAATCGTCATAAAAGATGGCGATTTGCATATCGGAAACTGTGGCCTCCATCAGATCGACTACGTCAACCGGAACGCGGAGTTCGGAATCATGATTGGGGGGAAGGACAACTGGGGACACGGCTACGCTCCCGAGGCCGCAAAGCTGATCCTTGGCTACGGCTTTGACGAACTCAACCTGCACCGCATCTCACTAGAGGTCTACTCACAGAACAAGCGGGCGCAGCGTGCCTACGAGAAGGCAGGATTTACCCATGAGGGAACAAAGCGCGAGGCCTACTTCCGCAACGGCCGCTACTACGATAATCTGATCATGGGAATTCTGAGGTCGGAGTGGAGAAAAGATGGAACTTCCAGTTTGGAGTGATAAAGACCATCTGTTCATCGCCTGGACACTGGGGATCACGATCAACTTCAAGTTCATCGCAAAGAAGCTCGGCCTCGTCAAGACAGCGGGCCAATCGGTCCACAAAGGAGAGGCCCCTCAGAGTGAGCCTGTTCCCCTCTCACAGAAGGATCGCCTCCGCGAGCAGATCGAGGCCTCCAAGTACGAGGAGAAGTGATGCTCCCTACCTTAAGGGAGAATGTGGTGATTCGCCAAGTTTGGTATAAGAGCGGTTGCCTGGCGCTTATTGCACTATAGCTTTTTAGGGTAGAAAGGAGCCTTTTTGTTCCTGGGTGGGGCCGAAGGCAAGAATGCAGAGCCAAATCCATGGTGAGAAAGGAGGAGGAGCAACCTCAATCTCCCCCGACAGTAAGAAAAGAACTCCGCCCCAAATAGTAATCTAGTTAGAATTAGTCAATGGTAAAGCAAGGAGTTTGAATAACAGACTACACCATGATCACCAATTTGGTTGTCTATATCTCAGCGTGACGATATACTCGTTTCCGAGGCAATTATTGTGGGGGGTTGGGAAAAGCCATGAAGAACTCATTCTCAGGCACGACCTTTAAGGGACGATTACGATACAGGGAGAAAACATGCCTTCGAGTATTTGAAGAGGAATTAAATGGAAAAAGAAAGTAATTTCAAGCGACATCATCCCCTTTTCCGGCGGTATGAGAAGAACCCCATCCTCTCCCCAGAGCAGTGGCCCTACCCGGTGAACGCGGTCTTCAACCCCGGCGCCACAGAGGTAGATGGTGAGACGCTCCTCTTGGTGCGTGTCGAAGATATGCGTGGCTTCTCCCACCTCGCCATCGCCAGGAGCAAGGATGGCAAGACGGATTGGCGGTGGGAGCCGCATCCAGCCTTGGAGCCAGACAGGAATGCCCATGAGGAGAGATGGGGCCTGGAGGACCCGCGGATCGTTTGGCTGGATGAGCGAGGAGAATACGCGATCACCTACGTCTCCTTTTCCAGCAGCGGGCCGCTCGTCTCCCTGGCGCTGACGCAGGACTTCAAAAAATTTACTCGGATAGGGCCCATTGTGCCACCTGAGGACAAGGATGCCTCCCTCTTTCCGCGGCGGTTCAACGGACGCTACGCCCTAATCCATCGCCCGATCATCCGCGGAGAAGGCGATATTTGGATCTCCTTCTCCCCCGACCTGAGGCATTGGGGAGACCATCGGGTGCTGATTCCGACAAGGCCCGGGTGGTGGGACTGCCATCGCGTGGGCCTGGGCACGCAACCGATTGAGACCCCCGAAGGCTGGTTGATCATCTATCATGGGGTTCGCGTAACCGCCTCGGGGAGCATCTACCGGGTCGGCCTCGCGCTGCTGGATCTGGAGGAACCCTGGAAGGTGCAAAGAAGAAGCGATGAATGGGTCCTGGGGCCGAGAAAGACCTATGAGCAACTCGGCGATGTGCCGGGGGTCACCTTCCCCAGCGGGGCAATCTTCGAGGAGAAGACGGGGGAGCTCCGTCTCTATTATGGGATCACGGATACAACTGTTGGGTTGGCCACAGCCGATATGGACCAGGTCTTAAGCTTCCTCCTCTCTTGCCCCTCCCCAACGGCGGGAGAACCTCATGGCTAAACTGAGGATCGCCATGCTTGCGCCGATCTCCTGGCGGGTCCCGCCGCACCATTATGGCGCCTATGAGCAGGTGGCCAGCACCTTAACCGAGGGGCTCGTTCATCGAGGTGTCGATGTGACGCTCTTTGCCACCGGTGACTCCCAGACTGCCGGGAAGCTTCACTGGATCTGCCCTCGTCCCTACTCGGAGGACCCCAAGCTCGATCCCAAGGTCTGGGAATGCCTCCATATCTCGGAGGTCTTCGAGCATGCGGGGGAGTTCGACCTAATCCATAACCATTTTGACTTCCTTCCCCTCACCTACTCTCGTCTAGTTTCGACGCCGGTCCTTACCACGATCCACGGCTTCTCCTCACCCCAGATCCTGCCCGTCTATCGCAAATACAACCATCGGGTATACTATGTCTCGATCTCCAACGCGAGTCGCCATCCTGGCCTGAACTATATCGCAACCGCCTACCATGGGATCTCACTTGAGGATTTCCCATTTAATGAAAAGGGTGGCGATTACCTGCTATTCCTGGGGAGGATCCATCCAGATAAGGGGACTTATGAGGCAATCCAGGTCGCTAAAAAAGCGGAAATGCCGCTTATCATCGCCGGTCTGCTGCATGACCGCCGGTATTTTGAGGAGAGGGTTAAGCCCTATGTTGATGGGGTGAGTGTTAAGTACATGGGGACTATTGATAAACGCGAGCGGGCGTCGTTGATGGGGAATGCCAAGGCATTTTTGCACCTGATCAACTTCGATGAGCCCTTTGGCCTGGCGGTGGTGGAGGCGATGGCCTGCGGCACGCCGGTCATCGCGATCCGCCGCGGGGCGATGCCTGAGGTGATCCGCGATGGGGAGACGGGCTTCTTGGTCGATAGTCTGGAAGAGACCATAGAAAGCTTGCAGAGGATCGACGACATCGATCGGAAAAGATGTCGAGCCTGGGTGGAGGAACACTTTACCCAAGGACGGATGGTCGAGGAGTATCTGCAAGTCTATGAGAAGATTTTGGGGGGAGGAAGGGAGGCATCATAGCTAAACAAGAGGCGGTGCTAAAACCGATCCAGGTAGCCTTCGTCGGGACCTACCCCCCGCGCCAATGCGGTATCGGGACGTTCACCCACGCCCTGGCCAAGGGGATCGCTCAGCTTCAAGGGGGAGCCATCGGCACAACTGAGACCGTACGCGTGGTCGCCCTGAGCAACGGCCAAAAGAGTTACAACTATGACCCTGAGGTCCCGTTTGAGATTCAGGCTCAGCAGCAAATGGATTACCGGGAGGCAGCCGATTTCCTCAACCTCTCTGAAATCGAGGTCATCTGCTTGCAGCACGAGTTTGGCATCTTCGGAGGGGACGATGGGGCCTACATTCTTGACCTGCTCGGCAATCTAACAAGACCTGTAGTGACCACACTGCATACCGTCCTCCAGGAGCCCACCAAAGGACAACTGGAAACGTTGAAGGCCGTCTGTTCGCGTTCCACGCTCGTAGTGGTGATGGCGCAAAAGGCGATAGAGCTGTTAGTGGATGTCTATGACGTCCCAGCGGAGAAGATCCTCCTGATCCACCATGGCGCTCCGGATGTGCCCTTTCTCGATCCTGCCTATACAAAGGACCAATTCCAAGCCGAGGGGCGGCGGGTGATCTTTTCCTTTGGCCTGCTCAATCCCAATAAGGGCATTGAAGTAGCGATCGAGGCGATAGCCTTTTTGGTAAACGAGTTTCCCGACCTGCTCTTTATCGTGCTCGGCGCGACCCATCCTGAGGTGAAACGGCGCTTCGGTGAGGAGTATCGCCTCTCCTTGGAGAGGCTGGTCAAGCGCAAGGGACTGGAGGAGCACGTCGTCTTCTATAACCGCTTTGTCAGCCTGGAACAACTGATCCGATTTCTGGTCGCGGCGGATATCTACCTAACTCCTTATCTGGCGAAGGAACAGATCACCTCGGGGACGTTGGCCTATGCCGTGGCCTGCGGCAAGGCGATCGTCTCCACGCCTTACTGGTATGCGCAAGAGCTGCTGGCCGAAGGGAGGGGGCATCTGGTACCGTTCCGGGATCCAGATGCCTTAGCGCGCCAACTGCGTGAGCTCCTCGATAATGAGACGGAGCGGGATGCCCTGCGTAAGCGCGCCTATCAGTTCGGGCGGCAGATGGTGTGGCACGAGGTGGCCGGAGCCTACATCGAGGCCTTCAGACGTGCGCTACAGGAATGTCGGGAGCCAGCTATCGGCCTGCGCATAAGGGAGCGGACCGTGAAGCGACCCTCCCTACCGGAGATCAAGCTGGACCACCTGCGGCTGTTGACCGATGATACCGGCATCCTGCAACATGCGATCTTCACCACGCCGGATCGCCGGCATGGCTACACTACCGATGACAATGCCCGCGCCGTGGTGGTGGCCATCATGAACTGGGAACTATTCAAAGACGAGGAAATCTTGCCGCTATTGCAGCGCTACCTCTCTTTTCTCAATTATGCCTTGGACAAGGAGAGTGGCCGCGTGCAAAACTTCATGGCCTATGACCGGCACTTTATTGAGGAGGTAGGATCGGAGGATAGCCATGCACGGACGCTGTGGGCCCTGGGAACTGCGGTGGCTCACTCTCCTTTTGACTCGATCCTGGGGCTCACCACCCAGATGTTCCAGCAGGCATTGCCGGTCTGCGAATCTTTCACCTCGCCGCGGGCGTGGGCCTACTCCATCCTCGGCTCTTTGGCCTACCTGGAGCACTTTAGTGGTGACCGTGAGGCCCAACGCATCTGCATCATCTTAGCCCAGCGTCTTTTGAAGTCCTTTATCGATAATAGATCGGCCGACTGGCCATGGGGCGAGGATATCGTTACCTATGACAACGCCCGGTTGCCGCAGGCGCTCATTGCCGCCGGGCACTACCTCACCGAAGATGACATGTGCCACCAAGGGTCGCGATCTCTTAACTGGCTTCTTGAGATCCAAACCGATGCGCAAGAGGGAAACCTCTCGCTCATCGGCAACAACGGCTGGTTAAAGAGGGGAGGGGAGAGGGCCCGATTTGACCAGCAACCGATTGAAGTCGCGGCGCTCATTGACGCCTGCTATGAGGCCTATCTCGTGACACAGGAAAAGGAATGGTTTAAATCAATTGAATTATGCTTCGACTGGTTCTTCGGACAAAACGACGTCCACCAAGCCCTCGTCGACCTCCAAACCGGGGGGTGCAGGGACGGTTTGCATTCAGCCGGGGTCAACCAAAATCAGGGGGCAGAATCGACCCTCTCCTGGCTGATGGCGCTCCATCGCGTCCATAAGATCCTCCATGAGAAGCATTCACCGATTTAACCGTGTCCTTTTGAGGGTCGGCGGGCACTCGAGACCGACAGGAGGATGACGATGCGCTTTGCGGCGATCATGGCCGGTGGACAGGGCAAGCGGCTGTGGCCCTTAAGCACAAAGGAGAGGCCGAAGCAGTTCCTGAAGTTGCACGGAGAGCGGACGCTGCTTCAGGAAACGGTAGAGCGAGTTGCCCTGCTGATACCCCCTGAGAAGACCTACGTGGTGGTCGGGAAGGAGCATGTCGAGGTTGTGCTCGAACAACTCCCCGCTTTGCCACCGGATAACATCATCGTTGAGCCAATGGGACGGGGAACGGCACCCTGTGTGGGCCTAGCAGCGTTGAGACTTTCGCGGATAGACCCTGAAGGAGTGATGATCGTCCTTCCGGCAGACCACGTGGTTAAAGATAAAGATCGCTTCCTGAAGCTTCTTGAGAAGGCGGCAACGCTCGCCGCGGAGGGAACACACCTGGTGACCCTGGGAATCACGCCGGATCACCCGGCCACCGGGTACGGGTACATCCAGGCATCCACCCCGTGGCCAAAGAGTGGTTTCGTCGTGGAGTCCGAGGTGCTGGAGGTGGAGCGGTTCATCGAGAAGCCCGATAAAGAAACGGCAAAGCGGTTCTTAGACGAAGGCGGCTACTTCTGGAATAGCGGGATGTTCATCTGGCGAGTCAATACGATCCTCCGTGAGATTAAAGCGCACATCCCAAGCCTGCACGCTGGTTTAATGACGATCGAGGAACGAGTCGGAGCGCCTGACTATGAAGAAGTACTTGCGCGGATCTATCGTCAGCAAGACATAATTTCGATCGACTATGGAGTGATGGAGAAGAGCGATTGCGTCTTGGTGCTCCCCACCGGAGAGATCGGCTGGAGTGACGTCGGCGGCTGGACCGTGCTGAATGAGATTCTCGAGACAGACGGAGAAGGAAACGTCATTCAGGCCCATCACATCGGGATCGATACGGCAAACAGCATCATCCTCTCTAAGCACGCGGACGTCAAGGACCGATTGGTGGCCACCCTTGGGCTATCGGATCTTGTCATTGTAGATACCGATGACATCCTGCTGGTGATGGACAAGGGCCGCGCACAGGAGGTAAAAAGGCTCATTGAAATGCAAGTGGCCGAGAGGGAGAAAGCGGGAGATTCATCATGAAGAAGGTGTATCTTTTTTTCTAATTCCAGTCCCTCATAGCGACGAGGTTATTGATTAAAGAGAGGTGAAATTGCCCATGAGGAGTTCGTTCTCGGTAGGTCGGATATTCGGCATCGAGATCCAGGTAGATTATTCCTGGTTCATCATCTTCATCTTGATCGCCTGGTCTCTGGCAGTGGGCTGCTTCCCCTCTGGCTACTACTGGGGCGTGGCCCTGGTCACCAGCCTGCTCATCTTCATTGCCTCGGTCCTCGCACATGAGCTGGCGCACAGCTTGGTGGCTCGGGCTCACGGGACCCCCGTAAAGAGTATCAAACTGTTCATCTTCGGCGGGGTTTCGCAGATCGCCGAGGAGCCGGCGAACGCGCATGAGGAGACAAAGTGCGAGTCCTGCTTTCGCAGCGGTCGCTACTACGATACCCTGATCATGGGGATCTTAAGATCGGAGTGGAGGAAAGATGGAACTTCCATTTTGGAGTGATAAAGACCATCTGTTCATCGCCTGGGCACTGGGGATCACGATCAACTTCAAGTTCATCGCAAAGAAGCTTGGCCTCGTCAAGACAGCGGGCCAATCGGTCCACAAAGGAGAGGCCCCTCAGAGTGAGCCTGTTCCCCGCTCAGAAAAAGATCGCCTCCGCGAGCAGATCGAGGCCTCCAAGTACGAGGAGATGAAATGATCAAAACCCAAGGACTGACACGCCGGTTCGGTGACTTGGTAGCAGTAAACGACCTTAACCTCGAGGTCGAGAAAGGGGAGATCTTCGGATTTCTCGGGCCTAACGGCGCCGGCAAGACAACGACCATCCGCATGCTCGCGGCGCTGATCGCCCCAAGCAGCGGTGAAGCGACCATCGCCGGGTTGCACCTCGGGCGTGAGAACCGGGCAATCCGGGAGCATGTCGGTGTTCTCACCGAGACGCCTGGTTTGTACAAACGCCTCTCGGCCATAGATAACCTCCTCTTCTTCGCCAAACTGTACGGGGTACCCGAACCACGCAAGCAGGCTGAACGATACCTGCAACTGTTCGAGCTGTGGGATCGCCGGGACGATCTTGCCGGGAGCTTCTCTAAGGGGATGCGCCAGAAGCTCGCCATTGCACGGGCGATGCTGCACGAGCCGCAGGTCCTGTTCTTGGACGAGCCGACCGCCAGCTTGGATCCAGAGGCGGCCAAGGTGGTGCGCAACCTGATCGAGACACTGCGCAGCGAAGAACGGACGATCTTCTTGTGCACACACAACCTCGATGAGGCCGACCGCTTGTGCGACCGCGTCGCCCTCTTCAACACGCGGCTCGTCGCCGTCGGGGGACCCCAGGAGTTGAAGGAGCGCCTGTACGGACGGCGCACCGTAATCCACCTCGCCGATCCGCACCCCGGGCTTGAAGACGCGCTCAAGCTTTCGTTCATCAAGAAGATCGAACGGGTGGACAATACCCTTATCGTCTCCCTTTCTGATCCGGAGGAAGAGAACCCGATCCTCGTGAAGCGGCTTGTCGAACTGGGAGCGAAGGTTCAGTTTGTGAACGAACTGCGAGTTTCACTGGAGGATCTCTACTTGGACCTGATGGAGGAGGACCATGCACCGAATTAACGTGATCCTTTTAAAAGAATGGCGAGAATCGCTGCGCAACAAGATGATCCTGTTTGGGGCGATCTTCCTGCCGCTGTTCATGGTCGGTGCCGCAGTGGTGATGGTCTATCAGGGGAGGGGAATCGATGTTCCTGGGGCACAGATTGCCCTGTTCAATATGGCATTGATGTACTTCCTCATCCTGCCGGCGGTCATCCCACTTGCTATCGCGGCCTACTCGATCATCGGAGAGAAGGAACAAGGGAGCCTTGAACCGCTCCTTGCCACCCCGATCTCTGACCTTGAACTCTTCTTGGGCAAAGCCCTGGCGAGCGTGATCCCGGCGCTCATTCTCACTTGGGGAAGCTTCGGCCTCTTCCTAGGCGTCTCGATCCCGCTCGTCGGCGGGATCCCGCCGCACGTCCTCACACCCCCGTGGATCGCCGCGATCTTCGGTCTCGCCCCACTTCTCTCCCTCTTCTCCGTCGGGGTGACAATGCTCGTCTCCTCGCGCGCCACAGACGCTCGCGCAGCTTACCAGGTCTCAAGCTTGGCTATCCTCCCGGGGATCGTCCCTTTGATCGTCTACTCAAGCAGAAAGACGCTTGTCAGCCTGTTCCTCGTCGGGCTCGAAGGGGCCGTATTGATCGTCGCGAGCATCATCGTGCTATACTTTGCTATTAAGGTGTTTCGCCGGGAGCAGATTCTGACACGCTGGAAGTGAGGGAGGAAAGATGGAATCAAAGATCTTGATAGTATTGGCGGTGATCGGAGCGATTCTCCTGTTCGGTCTTATCACCCCGCCGCCGGTCACAGAGCGAGGAGAGCTCATCGACACCGGACACTTCGTACTCGAACAAGGTGGGGTACCGATTGTTGAGGAGGACTATACCCTCTTTTTCTCCATGGAAGAGGGATATATGCTGCTTTCCGAAGCGAGCTTGTCGAGCGGTGATCAGACAATCACACTTGCGCAACAATATCAATTGGATCAGGATTTCACGCCGGTCCTCTACCATCTGGCTGCGGATACGCCATCCGGATCGCAATTGATCTCGGCACAGATGGGGGCCAAAGGACTTCATATGGATGTACTGGTTGGCTCGGCACACCAATCGGTGGACATCCCGGATAATCGAAACACAATCATCCTCGACAACAATTTAATCAGCCACTATGTGGTGTTATTGATTGCGGCAGAGACGCGATCAATTGACCGTGACTTCACGGCAGCCATTCCTCAGGCGTTGCTCGCCCTCCCCGCACATCTAGACGGACCGAATACGACAGAATTCACCTCCGGCGAGACGCGATATACCGGAAAGCTGTACGAGCTGCGATTGGGCGATCTGAAGCTCTCCTTGATAGCCCGCGAAGGTCGATTGGTGGGCCTGTTCAACCCGAGCCAGGGGACCTGTGCGTACAATGCAGATCTGTTCCCAGGAGGGATTTCTCTTGAGACTTCGACGCAGGAAACGCGATCGCTTCCGGTCGGGGTAACCGAACAGGAAGTCACCTTTGCAAACAAAGGAATTGTCCTAGCTGGAACGATCACTCTTCCTGATGGTACGACTGAACCTGTACCGGGTGCACTGTTCATCCACGGATCGGGACCGGTCGATCGCGATGGCAACGCTATTGATCCCGCATCTGGGTCCATAGTGATGGCCATGGATGCCTATCGGCAGTTGGCCCACGCCCTTGCGGAAGTCGGAATCGCCTCGCTACGTTTCGACAAACGCGGCGTGGGATTAAGCGATGGAGACACTGCTTCAGCTTCTCGAGCCGATCTGTTGAGCGATGTTCGCGCCGCGGTGGGGGCCCTCCGCACGCAACAGGAAGTCGATCCGGAGCGGGCCTTTCTCATCGGCCATAGCGAAGGTGCTTACCTGGCTCCCGTGATCGCGGCAGAAGACGAAAGTGTTGCAGGCATCATTCTTCTTGCTGGAGCCGCACGTTCGCTCGATGAAATCACTCGCTGGCAGGTAGAGGCGAATCTTCGTCAACAGGGGGCAACGGAGAAGCAGATCGCCGAGGCATTGAAGAAGGAGGACCAGTACCTAGAATTCGTAAAGACCTCAACCGGGGAGTGGGAAGACCATACCCTCGCGGAGCTGCAAGCGGCGATGCCCTGGCTGACCGGGGACGCAGCAGCACAGCTTGTCGCAACCCCGCTCAGCCTCTCCTGGCTACGCGAACACTATCTCGACGACCCGGCATCGACAATCCGTCGAGTGGCTTGCCCAGTCCTTGTCATCAATGGGGAGAAGGACCTTCAGATCCCCGCTTCGGAGGCAGAAGGGATAAAGACGATCTTGGAAGAGGCGGGAAACAAGGACATCACGGTGGTCGTGCTGCCTGATTTGAACCACCTCCTGCGTCACCATCCTGAAGAACCGAACCTGACCTACCGCCACTTGGGCGATCCGGTCGATCCGCGGGTGATTGAGATAATTACAGGCTGGATCAGCGAACACAGTGCCCGTTGAGGATCTGACATCGAGAAAGGAGGTCGCC
>Ga0307438_1001580_pt1 | contig 14305 bp, 16 predicted proteins | sample SalMarWE160110MG_FD_202144 | JGI IMG/M metagenome (GOLD analysis project Ga0307438, IMG submission 202144) | Salt marsh sediment microbial communities from the Plum Island Ecosystem LTER, Massachusetts, United States - WE1603-110 | ecosystem: Environmental > Aquatic > Marine > Intertidal zone >... | reverse complement strand
TGCCACCAGGGGCTGACAGAAGTCCTCGCTGCCCGGGAGGGCGGGCTCCACCAGGACGTAGAGGTCAGCAGCGAGGGCGCCGCCGCGAGCGGGGAACACGCCCAGCCAGGGACCCTGCTCGCGGGCCTCGCCGCCAACGATGCAAAACTGACCGACCCAGATCTCGGCAACCATTTTCCCGCCTAAGGATTATAGCACCTGGGGGTCGATCATAAGCACCCCGCTTCTCGCCAGAGGCTGATCACAAGACCTAGGACTACTCTGGGCCCGTTGCACGCTGCGTGGCTGGACAGGAGGAGCCTCAGTTCGTGGGCTTACTTGACCGCTACATGCAGGGCGATAGGCCACAGACGGTAGAGACGATGGCCCACGCGGCGAAAGCCACTGTTTCGCATCGCCTCGGCCAGTTGGCGGGCATCAGGAAATTGACTCAAAGATATGGACAAGAATCTGTATGCTTCGGCCTGCCCGGCCAGCCAGTGGCCCAAGGCGGGGATGAGCCCGGCGAGGTACAAGGCGTGAAGGGCGGCCAGCGGCCGAAAGGGAGAGCGGGTCAATTCCAAACAGACCACTCGCCCGCCGGGGCGCACCACCCGATGCATTTCGGCCAGAGCCAGCCCCAAGTCAGCGACATTGCGCAAGGCGAAGGCCGTAGCGACGCAGTCGAAGGTCTCGGCGCTGAAGGGCAGTCGCAAACCGTCGGCCAGGAGAAATTGAATGCGGCCTGCCCTTGGCCGCCCTCTGGCTTTGGCCCGGGCGGTGGACAACATCTGGGGACAGATGTCCACAGCTACCACCTGCTCAGCGCGGCTTGCCAAGAGGAAGGCCAGCTCACCGGTGCCGGTGGCCATATCTAGAGCCAGGCGACAGCCCTTGGGAGCGGCCAGGGCGACCGCGGCCTGACGCCAGGCGGCATCACGGCCGAAGGTCATGACCCTGTTTAGCAGGTCATATCGATGGACGATGCGGGAGAACATCCGGCGGTTGTTCTCGGCCACTATACGGTGCCGCCTAGGAGCAGGCAGCAACTGGGACAGCGGTTTTAGGGGCTGGCCGCTCAAGAGCTAGGGGACGCCTTCATCAGCGAGGGGGCGAATGCGATAGGTGCAGGCCCGCTCGCCACGCAACATGCATCGCACCAGGCGGGTGTCGGCGCTAGTGAGGAGACGGACGAGGTCGAGGTGAAGGGTGCAGACCGAGCTGTCCTGTTTAGCTACCTTCAAGAAGGGGCAGGTGAACTCGTGCAGGAAGAACTCGCCGTCCTGCTGCTCCCATTCCACCAGGCAGCCCTGCTCTTGCAGGATGAGCGCCGTTTCCTCCACTCGCTGAGCCAGGCTCTTGTCCTGCATCCGTTCCCGGAAGGACTCAGCCATCCGCTGGGCTATCCGGTGAAGGAGCTGATAGAGGCGCTCGCTGCCCTCGCTGGCCCGGATCTCCTCCAGGAGGGCGGTGGCCAGTTCATCGTAGCTCCTGGGGAAGAGCGATTCGGCCTTGTCGGTGAGGGTATAGACCAGCGCGGGCCGTCCCACCGGACCGCGCTCCTCGCGCGCCAGTACCAGGCCGTCGCGCTCCAGCACGGTGAGGTGCTGGCGGATACCGGTGGACGTCAGGTCCAGAACATCCTCCAGCTCCTTTACGGTAGCCCGGCCGTGCCGCTGCAAATGCTCCAGGATCTGCTGGCGTGTCGTCTGCATGACGCCTCTGTTTTGCTCGGGGCAGGTGAAATGCTATATTGATTCCAGGCCGGTTCAGCTAGTTTAGACCGTTTGCAAAAAAGATTCTATCATATCTGTCAAAAAAGGTAAACCGGGGGGGGAGCCTGCTTGGTGGATTAATGACCGCGGAAGATTTCGACCCTCTGGCTCAGAAAGCCCAGGCCGATGCCCTCGTCGAGCAAGCAGCCCTCCGCCTGCGAGAGCTCCTGCAGGAGGCGGTGAGCCATCTGGATCCTTTCCCGCCTTTCCCCGGCGCCTTCTTCACCTACGCTATTGAGGTCGAGCCCGCTGCCGCCGCCCACGGCGAGCGTGGCTGCGTGGTGGTCTGCCCCGACGGCGAGCTCTACGAGCTGGTGATGGGGGTGGAGCCTCCGCCCTTTCCTGATGAGCCGGCTGACCCTGTGTCCATGCGCAAGGAGGAGCTCAAGAAGCTGGACGACCTCCACCCGCGCGACTATCTGATCTACGCCTATCGCGCCTTGACACGGGTGGTGGAGATACTGCTGGAGCAGCAAAGCGGCTAGCTGACGCCTCCGTAGGGAGGCGCGACTGTTTTCAAGGACGGTAAGACGGCCAGCCCGCAACGGGCTGGCCGTCTTCTATTCGTCGCTAGCTATTGGACCCGTCGGCGCTAGGCCTTGCGCGTGCCGAAGCGCCAGGTCAGAGCCGCAGCGCCCGCCAGGGCGGCGAGGCCGCCGAGCGCCAGCAGCGCGTAGGTCCCCGTTGAGCCGCCACCGCTACCGCTCTGGCCCATGCCAGTGGGCGGCGGTGCGATGACAGTGGGCGTAGCTACAGGCGTAGGCGTGACCTCAGGCGACGGCGTCGGCTCAGGCGTAGGCGTAACCTCAGGCGTGGGCGTCGGCGTAGCCTCGGGCGTAGGCGACGGCGTTGGGGTCGGAGTGGGCGTCGGCGTAGCCTCGGGCGTAGGCGACGGCGTCGCCTCAGGCGTTGGCGACGGTGTCGGCGATGGCGTCGGCGACGGCGTTGGTGACGGCGTTGGTGACGGCTCTATCTCCACGCAGGGCAGGATCTTCACGCCCCCGCCAGAGGCGTGCGCTTGGCCGAGGTCGCCAGTTAGCGGAACCGCGTCCCCGTCGTCGCAAGTCTCCGGCGTGCTTATCCACGTTCCGACCGTCGCCTCCTCCTCGTCCTCGGCGAGGGCGTCGTCGCAGTCGGTGTCCCCGTCGAAGTCGATGCAGATGTCGACGTCTTCTACGAACCCCGTGTCGTCGTCAACGCAGATGTAGTCCTGGTCGGCGGCGGCGTCCTCGGTGAGAGTGGTCTCGCTCTCTACGTCCGCCGAGATGGTGCCGGCCAAGCCAAACGCCAGGCCAAACAACGCTACCGCTACCACGGCGAGCAGCGCTATCCACGCCCGGCTCCCGCTGATGCTACGAAGTGTACTCATGGCTCCCTCCCAGTTACGCTAGGGAAGCGAGATATCATGATCCGCCCCGCTTCCCATCAGTGCCTCATTTTGCAGCCCGAGAGCCCGAAAGAATGCCGAAACAGAACCCGCAGAAACATCAGCGCGCCTGTCTTCAGGCGGATATCCCTTCCTCGTCAGGGCTCTAGGACGCACTTGCCCTATCAACTGTTTAAAACGCGAAACCGGCGGAAAAGGTTAACGTAAATGGGCTTTTGTGGTCGTGGCCGCCGAGAACGGTAACGAAAGGAACCAGCACGATGCATCGCCGCGGGAAGAGGGGGGCAGCCGCCGGGCGGAGGCTATTCCAGCACGATCTCCCCGCTCTTGCCGCCCGACTTGCGCGCTAGGCGCACTCCCTCGATGCGCATCCCCCGGTCGACGGCCTTGCACATGTCGTAGACGGTGAGCGCGGCCACCGCCACTGCGGTCAGGGCTTCCATCTCCACCCCCGTCTTGCCGGTGGTGCGGACGCTGGTGGTGATGTGAAGGGCGCTCTCCTTTTCGTCCGGCTCGAGCTGGACGTCGATGTCGGTGAGGAGAAGGGGATGGCAGAGGGGGACGAGCTCGTGGGTTTTCTTGGCGGCCATGACGCCCGCCACCTGGGCCACCGAGAGGACATCGCCCTTGGCCACCTGTCCGGCCCGGATGAGGGCCAGGGTCTCGGCCTTCATGTAGATGCTGCCCTTGGCTATCGCCTGGCGGGCGGTGTCGGCCTTGGCGGTTATATCCACCATGCGCGGACGGCCCGATTCGTCCAGGTGGCTGAGCTTGCGCGCCATGACTAGAGGATTCTTTCCCCCGCCTGGGGGCCGGAAAGGCTGTGGACCTCGCTGATCTTCACCCGTACCGCCGCCCTGGGTTTCCACTCGGGGGGAAGTCTGCCGGCCTCTAGGTCGTATAGCTCGCCTGACTCGTGGAGTTCGGCCTCGCCGATGAAGCGGAAGCCCGCCCGGCCAGTCCAGTCCACAACAGCGATGGCCACGCGTGGGTCTCTCTTCACGTTCTCGTAGTGGTGCTTGGCGGTGACCTCGGCGTAGGCCAGGCTCTCGTCGTCGAGGACGTGGGTCGACATCTTGGGCCCTACGTTGGGCGTACCGTCGGGGTTGATGGTGGCCAGCACCTTGGCCACCTCGACTCGCCCCACAAGGTCCTTCATCTCTTGGGTTAGTTTGACCATCGGTTTCTCCTTACCAATGGGCTAGAGTCATCTAGGGACGCCGCCGGCAGCTCTCTACCCTCCGATCTGGGCCATCTTGCGCCGGTGGGGGCGATTGCCGTCCCCCAGGTGGTGGGCATCGGGCTTGCTGTGTAGCGCCTCGAGGATGCGCTGGCGCAAATCATCGTCGCTGCCGCCCCGGCGCAGCGTCTCCTTCAGGTCCACCTCCTGGTCGGTGAGCAGGCAGGGGCGGATCTTGCCGTCGGCGGTGAGCCGCATGCGGTTGCAGGTGGTGCAGAACTGCTCCTCGCTGAGAGGACTGATGAAGCCGATGAGGCCCCTGGCCCCAGGCAGGCGATAGTACTTGGCGGGGCCGCCGCCTGTGTCCGTCTCCGCCGCCTCCAGAGGGCCCAGCGCTTCCTCGATCTGCCGTTTCACCTCCTGAGTGGGCACGAAGCCTAGCGTCAGGGAGGTGTCCTTGATGCAGGTCTCCTGCTCGTCCATGAAGGGCATAAGCTCGATGAAACGAACCTGCCAGTCCTCCTCCAGGGTTGTGCGGGCGATCTCCCCAATCTCGTCGTCGTTGATCTCCCGCATGACCACTACGTTCAGCTTCAGGGGGGATAGGCCGGCGTCGCGGGCGGCGGCGATGCCCGCCATAACGTCTGCGAGGTCGCCGCGGCGAGTGATCTGGTGGAAGCGCTGGGGACGGAGAGTATCCAGGCTCACGTTGACCCGCTTCAGGCCGGCGGTGGCCAACTCGTGGGCATAGGAGGCGAGAAGTACAGCGTTAGTGGTGAGAGAGATGTCCTCGATGCCCGGCGTCTGGCTGACCCAGCGCACCAGGTTGACGATGCCTTTGCGCACCAGGGGCTCGCCGCCGGTGAGGCGCACCCTGCGCAGGCCCATGCCCGCCGCCACCCGGATGATGCGGGCGATCTCCTCCAGGGTGAGGATCTCCTGATGGGGCACGAAAGGGACACCCTCCTCGGGCATGCAGTAGACGCAGCGCAGATTGCAGCGGTCGGTGACCGACACCCGCAGGTAGTTGATAGAACGCTGGAAGGGGTCAATCAGTGGCCTGGGCGGTACGAGGCCGTTGCTGGTGCTCATACAGCAGCTCTTTCAGTATCTGGCGGGCTATCTGGGCCGCCCGCCCGCGATGGCTAATGGCGTTCTTCTCCTCCGCCGATAGCTGGGCCATGGTCAGGCCTCGCTCCCGCAGGTAGAAGATGGGGTCATAGCCGAACCCGCCTTCCCCTTGGGGAGCCTCGGCCACCAGGCCCTCGCACTCCCCCCGACACAGCCGCATCCTGCCTTTGGGGTCGGCGATGGCGATGACGCAGACGAAACGGCAACCCCGCTCCGGAGGCGGTACCCCCTTGAGGCGCTCCAGGAGAAGGGCCATCTTCCCCTGATAGGTCGTCCCCTCGCCGCCGAAACGGGCCGCCCGTGGCCCCGGCTCGCCTGCCAGGGCGTCCACCTCTAGGCCGGAGTCATCGGCCAGGGAATGAAGGCCGCCCACCTGAGCGGCCTCCAGCGCCTTTATTTTAGCATTCTCTTCGTAGGTATCGCCAGTCTCCTCGGTGGACAGGCTCAGGCCCAGCTCGCTTGGCGCCACCAGCTCCCAGCCGCAGCCAGCCAGAAGCTGGCGGTACTCGGCGACCTTACCGCGGTTGTTGGTCGCCAGAAGAAGCTTGGGCACCAGCTAGTCCAGCGGCTGCCAGCGGTCGGTCAGCTTCTTAGCGATAGACGGCATGGTGGTGTACTCCATCTCCTCTAGCGGTAGGCGGTGAGGCTCGAAGGGGCCGTGTGCGCGCATGTAGTCAGCTATCTCGTTCGCCTTCTGGCGGGTGTGGTCGTAGCTGGGGTCATCGAACATGTCCCTGGGGCCCACCAGCTTGCCGTTGGCTAGCTGGAAGCCCAGGGACGCGATCCGCGGCGGCCCATCGAAGCGGGCGGGGTGGGCGTCCTTGAGGCTGACGGGCATCCAGGGACCGTGGTGGGAGCCCCGCATCCACCCCTCAACGAGCAAGGGGAAGGCGAAGGGGTCCAGAACCTCCCCCACGGCGGGGAAGTTCCCCTGAGCGCGCACCACGCATACCGGGTCGTCCTTGCCCACGTAGCGGCCGGCGATGAAGGAGAGCCGGTCGGTGCTGGAGACGGCCCCTACCTCGCCGGTGGCCCGCGAGAAGACTCTCTTTACGGCATACCGCGAGGGTGCCCCCAGAAAGATGAGCAGGTCGTATATCTCCTCGGGCGCGTTGAGGGTGATCTTCTTGTGCTCGACCACGTCCTGCACCTCGAAGCTGAAGCCCTGGTGGAGGCTATCGGCGATCACCAGGCCAGCGGTGGTGAAGGGGTCGGCGAACATCTTGTACAGGGGCATGTTGAAGGAGCCAGCCGATGTCTTGTCGCCCATGAAGACGATGAGCGGCTCGGAGGGGCGCTCCTCGATCTCCATCTCCGCCGAGCCAGGGCCGGCGCCGCGGATGTTCCCCGAGAAGGCGTCGGTCAGGAGGTCCTGGCCGGCACCGTACAACTTCAGCTTCTTGGCCACCTCGGTGCATGCTATAAAAGTGTCCCAGGCCAGTTTGTGCACTGGCTCATAGTTCTCCCCGTGCTCGTGGGTCATGATCAGGAAAAGGTCATCGCCGCAGTAGCTCACATGGTGATCGACGAGGAGACCCTGTTGACGCGCCTTCTCCACCTCCTCACGGCCCTTTTCCAGCACCTCGGGGTGCATGGCCGAATGGCCCACATAGCCACCGACGTCGGCCTTGATAGCGCTAATGGTGATCACAGCGTACCTCCTCCGGCTGCAACTACGAACCGAAACGGCTGCTCCCGGGGAAAGGACGGGAACGATCATCAAGCATGGAACCGGTCGATTCCTTTCCGCACGAGCAAGGCCATGTTACTGACGGTTGCCCAAGCCGTCAACCCTGCCCAGCCGTCTGAGCACTCGTCGGGCCAGACGGCGGGCCAGCCTCTCCCACTCACGCTGCTCTTTTCTGGCGGCGCGGGCCAGGAACTGCCGCAGCTCTTCCGCCATCGATTGTGCTTTGCGGCGAGCGTCCTCGGCATCGAGCGGTCTGAACCCTTGAAGCTTGCGGGGGCCTTCTCGCCCTCCCTCACTGATGTACCAATCGCGGAAGCTGCCGCCGCAGCCGCTCAGAAAAAACAGGTACCCCAGGGGTGTCGCCACCGGCGGCATGCCCAGGGTCAGCATGCGCTCGGTGGGTCGTTGCCCCTCCGACTCGTATTCCACCATGAGGTGGCCGCCAGGCGGGATGAGCTGCCCCAGGAGGTGAAACAGGCGGCGGTCCAATCGCCGCGCGGCCAGGTCCAGCCTTTCGCCACTCTCGAAGATGGTGCTGTCTTCATAGCGGATCACGTCGATCCAATTGTAGGCGGGATAGCGACCGCTGTTGTGCAGACCCAGTAGCAGCGGGTCGCTGCTCAAGTCGCCGTCGGCGAGCCTGAGGAAGGCCTGGAAGTAGGACGCGCCCACAGAGTTCTTGGGCCCCAGAAGCACCAACAGGCGGGCCGGGCCGACGACGGCTCCCTGCAGGCCGCCCAGGGGGTGGTCTCCCCGCGCCGGCAGGGACCAGCCCCGTTCCAGAAGGGCAGCGATGCGCTGGCGGTTGCCCTCGTGAGGCAAGATGCGCTCCAGGTACAGGTGGGCGTTGCGTTCGCTCATGGCCCTGAACGATCATACACTTCGCACGCGCCTCTGTCTCATTGAGCCAGTGGAAATGGCGATGCTATAATCCAGCAGGCTTGTCGGCCAAGCAGCCTTAGTTGGCTAGAAGACCTATGGATTATTCCCAAGCCATCGAGTACGTCTCCAGCTTCGCTGACTGGGAGAGAGCGCCCGCCCAGGCCTTCGCCGCCGCCAATTTCAACCTGCGCCGCGTCCAGTCCCTGCTGGCCCGCCTGGGCGATCCCCACCTGGGCCGTCAGACCATCCATATCGCCGGCAGCAAGGGAAAGGGCAGCGCAGCCGCCGCGATCGCCACCATCCTGCAAGCGGCGGGATATCGCAGCGGCCTGTACACCAGCCCCCACCTCCACAACGTCCGCGAGCGCATAGTTGTGGACGGTCAGCCCATCGGCCAGGACGAGTTCGCTAGCCTGACCGAGGTCCTCGCACCCCACGTAGCCGCCGAGAACGAAGACGGCCGCTTCGGTCAGCTCACCACCTTCGAGCTGCTGACCGCTCTGGCTTTTCGCTATTTTCGGGATAGGGATGCCCAATGGCAGGTGCTGGAGGTGGGCATGGGCGGTCGCCTGGACGCCACCAACGTGATGGATGAGAAGGCAGTGTGTGTCATCACCGCCATTAGCCTAGAGCATACGACTGTCTTGGGCGATACTGTGGAGAAAATAGCGGCGGAGAAGGCGGCCATCCTTCGGCCAGGGACGACGGTGGTGATGGCGCCCCAGCCCTACCCGGAGGCAGCCGCCGTCGTACGGGGGAGGGCAGCGGAACTGGGCACTCCCCTGCTGGACGTAGGCGAAGCCTGCTCCGTGCAGCGCCTAGGCTGGGATCTGACGGGCCAGAGCTTTCGACTCACCGGCCCTGGCTGGTCGCGCGAGTTGTGGCTGTCCCTTCTGGGTGCGCATCAGTTGGAGAACGCTGCCACGGCGGTGGCCGCCATCGATGCCCTGCGGAGCGGAGGCGTCGCTGTATCTGAAGAATCGATAGGGGAGGGCCTTGGCCGGCTGTCTTGGCCGGGCCGCCTGGAGGTGCTGAGGGACAAGCCTCTCATAGTGGTCGATGGTGCCCACAATGGCGACTCGGCCCGCCGCCTGCGGCAGGCGCTGCGAGATTACTTCTCTTTCGACCGCGCCATTCTGGTGACGGGCGTATCGGGGGACAAGACGATAGGAGCTATGGCTGAGCAGCTAGCGCCCCTCACCCACCTGTTGATCGCCACCCGCTCGCAGCACCCGCGGGCGGCCGAGCCGGAGGCGGTGGCGGCTGCCTTTGCCGCCCAAGGCGTGGCCAGCGAGACCTGCCCCACGGTGGCGACGGCTCTGGATCGAGCCCAGGCCCTGGCGGGGCGCGACGACCTCATCTGTGTGGTGGGCTCGTTGTTTGTGGTGGCGGAGGCGCGGGAGCAAGTGCTGGGCCTGTCGGTGACAGCCAGCTAGAGCGACAGGATGAGGCCATGAGGAACGAGGGGACTGCCATCCTCGAAGCGCCTGCCGGCGGACAGGGGGAGTAGGCCATGCGCGTGCTGGTAGTGGGAGGAGCCGGCTACATCGGCAGCGTGACTACGGCCGAGTTGCTGGCAGCTGGCCATCGGGTGATAGTCTGCGATAGCCTCATCAGTGGCCACGCCGCCGCCGTCTCCGACGAGGCCGAGCTGGTAATGGGGGACGTCCGCGACCAAGAGATGCTGGTCCGCGTCTTCACCGACCACCGCATCGATGCCGTCGTCTACTACGGCGGCTTCATCGTCGCCGGCGAGTCGATGAGCGAGCCCGGCCGCTACTTCGCCAACAACATCGGCGGCATCATCTGCCTTCTGAACACCATGCTGGAGTACGACGTGAGACGCTTCGTCTTCAGCTCCAGCGCCGCCGTCTACGGCCAGCCCCAGACTGTCCCCATCCCCGAGGACGCGCCCATCAACCCCGTCAACCCCTACGGCGAGTCGAAGGCGATAACGGAGCGGCTGCTGCGCTGGTACGATAGCCAGTGCGGCCTGCGCTGCATATCCCTGCGCTACTTCAACGCTGCTGGCGCCACCGCTACCCTGGGCGAGGACCATCGACCCGAGACTCACCTCATCCCCATCGTCCTTCAGGTGGCCCTGGGCCAGCGAGAGGTCGTCCCCATATATGGCACCGATTACCCCACGCCCGACGGCACCTGCATCCGCGACTACATCCACGTGCTGGACCTGGCTCGCGCTCACGTGCTGGCTCTCGAGCGCCTGAAAGAGGGAAGCGCCGTGTACAACCTGGGCAACGGCCAGGGTTTTTCCAACCTCCAGGTGATCGAGGCCGCCCACAGGGTCAGCGGCCAGGCCATCCCCGTGCGAGAGGAGCCGCGGCGGCCGGGCGACCCGCCGGCCTTGGTGGCCTCAGCGGAGAAGGCCCGCCGCGAGCTGGGCTGGCGGCCCCAGTTCGATACCCTCGAGGAAATCATCGACAGCGCCTGGCGCTGGCACCGCGAGCACCCCAACGGGTACGAATAGCATCGGCCTCAGGTCTAGCCCAGGGGGAAAGCGGCTACTCGCTCATACACAGCGCCGCCAGGGCCGAGGATGCTGCGCATCAGACTGAGCTCGCTGATAGTCACGGCTGGGGCGCTCGGCACATCGATGGTCTTCGCCAGTTCTTTCAGGGGGTGCCTTTCGCCGCTGCCCATGCTGTCCGGCACGCGGGCCAGGGTGAGGTGAGGCGAGAAGGCCCTGCGTTCGGGTGGAAAGCCCAGGGGTTCCAGAGCTTTCTCCACCCGCTGCTGAAGGCGGGCCAGAGGCTCCAGGTCGCCTTGCGTGGCCACCCAAACAACGCGAGGGCCACGGCGGTCACCGAAGGTGCCCACCTCCGCTAGCGACAGCGCCAGCGGCGGTATTCCCTGCACCGTAGGGACTAGTGCCTCGCGGATGGCGGCCACCTTCTCCTGAGATACCGCCCCCAGGAATTTCAGGGTCAGGTGGACGCCCTCGGGCCGCACCCAGCGCAGGCGCGGCGCTCCCTTCTTGCGTAGCGCCTCCTGTAGGCTGGCCAGAGCCGCCTTCATCTCCGGCGGCAGCTCGCAAGCCACGAACAGGCGCAGCGTTGGCTCGCTATCTCTTTCCCTCATGACCTAGACTCAACAGCCGACAGGCATTCTCCCCCAGAACGAGCTGTCTGGCAACCCCGTTGTCGGAAAAGCCTTCCTCGATCGCTTGTCGTTGGCGTCGCTGCGATATCAGTGGATAGTCGCTGCCGAAGAGAATACGTTCTGCCCCCACCAGTTCGGCAACCCGCTGATAGATCGGCGGGCTATAGAGGAAAGGGGTGGCCGCCGTATCGACGTAGACGTTGGCCAGCGCCTCCCTAACCTCGGGCATGAGAGCGTAGAAGGGAAGGCCACCCGCCCAGTGAGCGCCCACCGCCGTCAGCCCTTGGTGGCAGCTCACGAATCGATAGAAGGCGTCCAGGCCCAGGCCGCTCTTGCCCGGATAGGCGTGGCCCACCGGCTCGCTCACGTGGAAGAGGAGGACGAGGTCGTGCCGGAGGGCCGCCCCGGCCAGGATGTCGCCAGCACCTTCGTCCAGCGAATAGCCCTGGCTCTCGGGCCGAAGCTCGCCCAGGCCGCGGGCACCAGCCCGAGAGCAGCGCTCGATCTCTGCCAGGGCATCATCCCCGGCCCGTGGCTGGATGACGCAGAACGGGATGAGCCTGCCGCCGCTCCTGGCTGCCGCCTCCAACAGGTATTCGTTGTGCTCATGGCACAGCTCTTGCTCCGACCAGGCAAAGCCTAGCGCCACGCTCGTGTCCACCTCCGCCTTCTCCATACTGGCCAGAAGCTCCTCGGCGGTGGCGATTTGGGCCTTGGGATATGTATACATCTGGGCGAAGGCAGGATCGCGGCGCAAGTAGTCCTCTCGTCGCTCGCACACCTGCGGTGGGAAGATGTGGGTATGGAAGTCGACCACCATGGAGCCATAATAGCATCGGGCTGTAGACATTAGGAAGGGCGATTCTTATAATGACAGTGCCTGTGGGCGGATAGGCCGAAGGCGGAGTAGACGCCCTTGACCCCAGTGAGTGGTGTTTCCTTGAAGGAACTGGAAGCTTTAGCTAAGCGCGTTCGACGCCACATCGTCGAGATGACTGCCGCCGCCGGGTGTGGTCACCCTGGTGGGTCGCTGTCTTGTGTGGATATCTTGGTGGCTCTGTACGGCCGTGCCCTCCGCCATGACCCCCAAAACCCCCAGTGGCCAGACCGCGACCGCTTCATCCTGAGCAAGGGACACGCCGCGCCCACCGTCTACGCTATCCTGGCCGAGTGCGGCTATCTGCCGGTAGAGGAGCTGATCACCCTGCGCAAGCTGGGCAGTCGCCTTGAGGGGCACACGGTGGCTGGCAACCCGCCGGGGGTGGAGATGACATCGGGCTCTCTGGGCATGGGCTTGTCCTTCAGCCTTGGTCAGGCCCTGGCGGCTCGCTTGGACGGAAAGGACTATCGCGTCTATTGTCTCTTGGGCGATGGCGACCTGAACGAGGGTCAGACCTGGGAGGCTGTCATGGCCTCTGCCCACCATCAGGTAGACAACCTCACCGCCGTCATCGATTACAATCGCATCCAGAACGACGGCTTCTCCGACTACAGCCGCTACGAGGACAAAAGCCGCCCCCGGCGCGCAGGCGGCTGGGTGGACGAGCAAGGCCGCACGGTGAACATCATGGGCCTCCAGCCCCTGGAGGAGAAGTGGCGGGCCTTCGGCTGGCAGGTCATGGAGACCGACGGCCACGACCTGTCGGCCCTCATTGAGACGTTGGACAAGGCGAAGGAGATCAAGGGGCGACCCACAGTGATCATCGCTCATACTATTAAGGGGAAGGGCGTGAGCTTCATGGAGAACGACCCTGCCTTCCACGGCAAAGCGCCCACGTCGGAGCAGGCTGAGAAGGCCCTGGCGGAGTTGGCTTAGGATGACCGCCAAGGCAGCGGCCACCCGCGAGGCTGTGGGGCCAACCCTCGTTCGTTTGCGTCAGCAGGGGCTGGACATCGTGGTCGTGGATGCCGACCTGGGCAGCTCCACCACTGCTCGCCAGTTCGGCAAGGTCTTCCCTGAGCGCTTCTTCGCGGTAGGCGTGGCCGAGCAGAACATGGTGAACGTGGCGGCTGGCCTGGCGGCGACGGGCAAGACTGTGTTCATCAGCACCTTCGCTGTCTTCGCTCCCGGCCGCTGCTTCGACCAGCTCCGCCTGGGCGTCGCCCAGCCTGGCCTGAACGTTAAGCTGGTGGGCAGCCACGCCGGCATAGCCACCGGCGAGGACGGTGCCTCCGCTCACGCCATCGATGACCTCTCCCTGATGCTCTCTCTTCCCGGCTTTCGGGTTATAGTGCCCGCCGATGTGATAGAGGCGGAGCAGGCCATCGAGGTAGCCGCCCGCAACTCCGGCCCCTTCTATGTCCGCTGCGTGCGTCCCAAGATTCCCGTCATCCACGGCGAGGGCTACAAGTTCCAGCTGGGCAAGGCCCACCTCGCGCGTCCTGGCAAGGACGTAACCGTGATGGCCATCGGGGTGATGGTGTGGAAGGCCCTGGAGGCGGCCGAGCTTCTCGCCCCGCAGGGCATCGATTGCCGCGTTCTCAACATGTCTTCCCTCAAGCCCCTGGATGTGGAGGCGGTGTTGGCAGCGGCCAGGGAGACCGGCGCCGTTGTCACTGCCGAGGACCACCTGGTGCACGGCGGCCTGGCTAGCCTCGTGGCTCAGATGCTGGCCCTGCACCAGCCGACGCCTATGGCCTTCATCGGCATGCAGGACCAGTACGGCGTTTCCGGTCGCTGGGACGAGTTGCTGGAGCACTACGGCCTCAGCGCCGAGAAGATCGCCGAGGCGGCCCGTGGTGTCGTCGCACGCAAGAAAGGCTAGCCCAAGCCTTCCACTCGCGGCCGTTGGAGCGACATGAGTATCGCCGTTCGGGCTGCCTCCCTCTCCCTGATAGTCACCCTGGGGCTGCTGATCCTCAAGCTCACCCTGGGCCTCATCAGCGGCAGCATCGCCGTCCTGTCCGATGCCCTGGACAGCGGCGAGGACCTCTTGGCTGCCGCCGCTGCCCTGTTCAGCGTCCGCATCGCTGCCCGCCCGGCCGACTGGGAGCACCCCTACGGCCACGGCAAAGCGGAGAGCCTCTCGGCGACGGTTTCGGCGGGCGTGGTCGGCCTGGGCGGCGGCTTCATCGTCTATCAGGCCCTGCGACGAATCATAGAGGGCGGCGAGACTATCGACGTAAACCTGGGCTTGGCGGCGATGGTGACCAGCGCCCTA
>Ga0307438_1001575_pt1 | contig 14318 bp, 16 predicted proteins | sample SalMarWE160110MG_FD_202144 | JGI IMG/M metagenome (GOLD analysis project Ga0307438, IMG submission 202144) | Salt marsh sediment microbial communities from the Plum Island Ecosystem LTER, Massachusetts, United States - WE1603-110 | ecosystem: Environmental > Aquatic > Marine > Intertidal zone >... | reverse complement strand
CGTGCGCCTGGACCGTGTGCGCCTCACACAGCGTTGAGGGTAAACGTTTAAAAGCACGGCACAGCTGATTAAGGCGCACAGGTGCGGATGTTTGGGTAAGGTACGCACGGAGATGGTGAAACGGATAAGCCTGGAGCTGCTGGACATGTACCCGTACAGCTTCCAGCCCGAGTTCGAGCCCAACAAACAGTTCCTCAAGGAGATAGGGCTAGACGTCTCCAAGAAGCTACGCAACAGGATCGCCGGCTACATAACCACCGTCGTCAAGTCGGACCTGCTCGCCGAGGCCCAGGAGGCCGCCGAGGAGGCCCTGGAAGAGATCCAGTAGCCCGGCCTCCGACAAGATTTTAACAAAGGCGAACAATTCAAATTGGATGTCCAGCCAGCCCGTCGCATACACGATAGACCACGAGGGGCTCAGCCTCGACATAGCCCTAGCCCCACCGGGAGGCTACTCATCCACGAGGAGACCATACCGGCTCGCATACGAAGCCTGAGCGACCGGATCAAGCGCGATGGCGTCCAGTCCGCCCCCATATTCGTAGACCGAGGCACATACGTGGTGCTGGACGGCATGCACAGGACCGCCATAATGGCGGAGCTGGGCTGCAGGTTCACCTGCGTCTGCCTCGTCGATTACCGTGACCCGAGGATAAAGGTGCAGCGGTGGTGCCGAGCCATAAAAGGCCCCTTCAGCGTAGGTGAGATGGATGAAGCCATCGCCGTCGGCTTAGACTTAGTGCCATCGAGCCGGCGGGTAGCCTCGACCAAGAGACCAGCCTCCTACTGGTCTGTAAAGACCAGACGTACAGGCTGGACCGTGGAGGAGACGACCTGCTGGAGACGTTCAAGCGGAGCCACGAGCTGGAGAAGCTGCTGGCGGCGCGGGGGCACCGGGTACGCCACCTGACGGAGGCCGAGGCCCAGAGGGGGGTCGAGTCGGGCGAGTACGGGGCGGCGCTGTTCCCCCCAAGGTGGAGAGGAGGCAGGTCGTGGAGACCGCGATGCAGGGAAGGGTCTTCACCCCAAGGCGACCGGGCACAGGCTGCCCGCCAGACCCGTACAGGTCAATGTGCCACTGCGACTCCTCAGGGACCAGTCCATCAGCCTGGAGGAGGCAAACGCGCGGCTGCGCCGCATGCTCATGGAAAGGAGGCTGGCCCTGTACGAGCCCGGCGCAGAGTGGATGGGCCGAGCCTACGACGAGACGCTATACGTCTTTGAGCCCTAGGAACCGCCGCACCTGCTTACCGGTGAACCCTATCTCCGTGAGCTTCACAGCCAGCTCCTCCTCGGGCACCCCCTCCGCTAGCAGCTTCTCCCTTATGTCTTCGATGCTCTCCCGCGGCTCCCACGGATATATTATCCACTTGTCGGCAGACTCGGCGTAATAGTCCGGCTTGAAGTTGCTCCACGGCTTGTAGTGCAGGGTGGCTATCCTCACCTCCCTTGGGCAGAGGCCCTCCACGTACTCCTTCACGACACTGAGGCTGCTACCCGAGTCGGCGACGTCGTCAACCACCAACACGTTGAGGCCGGCGATGTCCGCGTTCAGCGGGTACTTGACCTGCGGCTCGTCGCTCCTCTCGTTGACCCCCGCGTAGTATATCACCTGGAGGCTCGCCAGGCTCCTGATGTTAAGCTCGTCGCTGAGTATCCTGGCGGGGTCGAAGCCGCCCCGGCTGACGGCCACGATGATGTCAGGCGTGAACCCGCTCTCGGCTATCTGGTCAGCGAGATCCTCGGACAGACGCTGCACGTCCATCCAGGTGAGATAGAGGTACGCCTCGTTGGTCAAACCCTAGCCCCCGCGGGCCCTTTAACTTCATGAAGCCTGTTTTAAATAAAGCGCTTCCGGTATCCACCGTATGACGAACCTGAGCGACGACCCGGCTCGATGGATGGAGAACGCGATCAAGGGCTTCATGGCGGGCCCCGTGAACAGCATGGGTAAGTGGGGCGGCGAGCCCGCGTGGGCCGAGCCCCTCGTCGGCTACAGCAGCGGCGCAGACCCCCTCTACGATTTCTACAAGAGGGACATAGGCGGCTTCTACCTTTCGCCGCTGGAGCTCATAGGCCACGCCTACCCGGATAGGGAGTTCGAGGCGGAGGGGCTCACGGTGGTGAGCTGGGTACTGCCCCAGACCGAGGCCACCAAGAGGGACCACAGGAAGGAGACCCACTTCCCCAGCGAGCGGTGGGCGCGGTCCAGAATATTCGGGGAGGAGGTGAACGTCAGGCTCAGGGAGCACGTCGTGGAGAGACTCAGAGAAGAAGGCGTCGAGGCGGTCGCCCCCATGCTCTCACCGCTGTGGAGGGGAGCCACCTCCGAGAAGTACCTTTACGCCTCCACCTGGTCCGAGAGGCACGCCGCGTACGCCGCCGGGCTGGGCACCTTCGGGCTCAGCGACGGCCTCATTACGCCCCGGGGCATGGCCATGAGGACGGGGAGCGTCGTGGCGAACATAGTGATCGAGCCCACGCCCAGGCCCTACACGGACCACCACGCCTACTGTCTGTTCTACTCGGGCGGCGGCTGCCGCGGATGCATCGAGCGGTGCCCCATAGGAGCTATAACCGAGGAGGGCCACGACAAGAAGGCTTGCCGTCTGTATGTGGACATGACCCGGGAGTACGTGCGCCGCCACTACGGGTTCGAGGGGTACGGGTGCGGGTTCTGCCAGACAGACGTGCCATGCGAGTCAGGCATACCCAAAAGTTGTTAACGGAAAAAACGGGGGAAAAAGAGACTCTAATCGGTCTCTGGGGTGACCGAGCCGTCCTGTTCGACGGAGCCAGTCCACTGGAAGACCGGGTCGACGTCCACTGTGATCTCCATGCCGTAGACGGGCTTCCATACAACCGGGAAGCTGACGTTGACTGTCCAGCCCTCCGATGTGTACTGGAGCCTGCTGTACCCCAGCAGCCCCTCGGGTGTCAGGTTCTCCATCTCCCAGGAGCCGTGCTCCATCAGCTCGGGGTGGCCGGCCTTGACGTACTCCACCGCGATGTCCCGGGCCTCCTCGGGGCCCAGAATATCCGTCTGGGTTGGCGCCAGGCTGGTGGATTGTTCAGTCACCGTGGAACTCTGGTCGACCGTGCCGTTCCAGTTGAATGCGGGCTCCCCGCTGAACTCGATCTCCACCTCGTACACTGGACGCGCCACGACGGCGTGGCCCACGTGCACGGTCCAGTCTCCCGCCGCATAGATCAGCTTGGTGTACCCGAGTACCGGTGGGTGTCCACCCTCGTGTATCTCGGCCCACTCCACGGGCGCGGATAAGCCTGAAAGCCCGTAGCGCTCGATGACGTAGGCGACCGCAGCGTCCCTTGCCATCTCGGGTGGGAGGAGCTCGGAGACGACCTTCTCCCTCTGGTTCACCTCGTCCCAGACGCCGTCGATGACTGCGCTAAGCACCCGGCCGTCGCTGACGGTGACCCTCATCACGTGTGGCGTGATGACCTGGGCCAGCACCTGACCGGTCCGGTCACCGTAGCCCGCGTGGCTGCACTCGAAAGCGACTGTTATGAAGTACTGGACGGGGTAGCTCTCGGCCGCCACGATATCCACGACCTCTATCGAGCCGGGGACGCCGTCGAAGCTGAAGGTCGGCGAGCTCATGACGAACTCCATGGCCAGTTCCTCCGCCTCCGCGGGCGTCGTGTCGTCGTGTATAACAGGAGTCTGGCGGAGCTCATCCCACTCGTCGTCGATCACGGCCTCCACAACGGAGCCGTCCTCCACGGTGATTGTGATCACGTGGTCGGTGACCACCGTGGCCACCATCTGGTCGGACCTGTCGCCGTAGCCAGCGTGGGCGCACGTGAACTCTACGACGACCGTCCAGACGGCGTCCGGAGTCTGGGCCTTATACGAGTCTAGGACCCGTATGGAGCCCTCAACTCCGTCCCAGCTGTAAGTCGGCGCCTCCGACAGGAAACTGTTCGCCGCCTTCACCGCCGCTTGCTCGTTGAAAACCGTCGTGGTCTGCCAGGCGTATATTGACAGGGCTGGAAGAGCCCCTATGACTAGGATCGCTGTTAACCACGTCTTAGTTGTGTTCATTCTGGTTCACTATCCCCTGATGAGCGGTGTCGAGTATAATGCTACCGTTTAGAACAGGCGTTCCAACGCATAGAACAGCCAAGGGGAAACACATAAACCGGTTCCCCATCTCTTTCAACAAAGGAGAGAAGCAAGTGACACGCGCGTTATTCGTGGGCAGGTTCCAGCCCTTCCACTACGGCCACCTGTACGCGATAGAGAAGATACTGGAGGAGTGCGACGACTTGGTGCTGGTAGTGGGCAGCGCCCAGATGAGCCACGAGCCCGACAACCCCTTCACGGCCGGGGAGCGCATAGAGATGATCCGCGGCGCCCTCGACGCCGCCGACGTGCCGGCGGACAGGTACATGATAATACCCATACCGGACGCCCCCGCCCACAGGGTGTGGGTGAGCGCCGTGGAGAGCCAGACGCCACGCTTCGACCTCGTGTACAGCAACCAGCCTCTGACCAAGCGGCTCCTCATAGAAGCCGGTTGCGAGGTGAGGCGCATACCCATGTATCACCGCGGCAAGTACGAGGCGACAGAGATCAGGCGCAGGATTCTGGAGAAGGAAGACTGGAGCGACCTGGTGCCCCCGGAGGTCTACAAGGTAGTCGAGGAGATAGACGGCGAGAACAGGATAAGGGACCTCAACAAGACGGACTCGGCTAACTCCGGGAGGCACTAGCTTGCCGGAGTACATCAAGCTGAGCCCGGAGCTCCAGGAAAGGTTCCCCGGACTGGCAGCCCAGATCGTCAGGTTCACCGGCGTCACCGTGGCCAGGGAGAACCCGGAGCTGGAGAAGTACAAGACCGAGGTCGCCGAGAGAATACAGGTGCGGTGGGACGTCGAGGAGCTGAGGGAGCACCCCACGTTCAGGGCTTATAGGGACTTCTTCTGGAAGATGGACATAGACCCCACCAAGACCAGGCCCGCCGCCGAGGCCCTCATAAGGCGTGTGCTCAGAGGCAACTCCATCCCCAAGATAAACACGTGGGTGGACGCCTACAACCTCGTCTCCATGGAGTCAGCGATCCCCGTGGCCAGCTTCGACGCCGACCTCCTCGAGGGACCGCTGCTCATGAGGGAGGCGGAGGAGGGCGAGGAGTTCCTCGGGATAGGCATGAAGAAGCCCGTCGTCCTTAGCGGAGGAGAGGCGGTGATAGAGGACGGGATGCGCCTCGCCGCCATCTACCCGTACAGAGACGCCAACCACAGCAAGGTCACCATGAAGACTAAGCGCGTGCTCATGCTCATGTGCGGCGCACCGGGGATAACCCTTGAGGAGCTGGAGGAGAGCGCAGACCTAGCCAGAAGGGTCCTCCCACGTTTCTGCGGGGGAACCATCAAACAGTAAAACCATGATAACCGTAGACGGCTCCATGATGGAGGGAGGCGGGCAACTGCTCCGCATGGCCACCGCCTACAGCGCCATCCTCGGGAAGCCATTCACCATCCACAGCGTGAGGGCGGGGCGCAGCCAGCCCGGCCTCAGGCCTCAGCACCTGACCACTCTGAAAGCGGCGGCAGAGCTAACGAGAGCCCAGGTGCGCGGCGCAGAGCTGGGCTCCACGGAGATCACGTACAAGCCGGGAAAAATCAGAGGCGGCAGGTACCGCTTCGACATAGGGACGGCCGGCAGCGTGACCATGCTTCTCCAGTGCCTCGCCCCCATCGCGGCTTACGCGGATAGACCGGTGGAGATACGTGTCGTAGGGGGGACCGCGGTCAAATGGTCGCCGCCCACGCCGTTCCTAGAAAACGTGGTTTGGCGTGCCTTCGAGTCCATGGGGCTAAGCTGCAGCATGGAGGTGAGGCGCCACGGGTTCTACCCCAAGGGAGGAGGAGAAGCTGTAGCGTATGTGAAGCCAGTTGAAACCTTGAAGCCTTTCACACCCATACATGAGACTATCGGCGTGATCCACGGAATATCCCTCTGCGGGCGTCTGCCAAGACATGTCGCCGAACGGCAGGCGGCGTCAGCCGCAGAGACCCTGGAAACGTCAGGCTTCAAATCCAGCATCTCCGCCACATATCTTGAGGGAGCCGAGACGCCGTTCTCTCCTGGGAGCCTCGTCTGCCTCTGGGCAGACCACATGTTTCTCGGCTCCGACTCCCTCGGGGAGCGAGGGAAGCCAGCGGAGAAGGTGGGGCGTGAAGCCGCCGCGAGCCTCGTGGAGCAGATAGAGACGGGGGCCGCGGTTGACCTCCACACCTCGGACCACATGGTACTCCCATGCTCCCTCGCCGAGGGAGAGTCAAGGTTCACCACGAGCAGGCTTACGCTTCACACGCTCACCGCCGTGGAGTTGGCCAAGACGTTCACGGCCGCCGAGTTCAGCGTCCAGGGCGGCATGGGCCAGCCAGCAACGATAACCTGCGTAGGGGCGGGGCACAGACGCGGCTAGATGCGCTTATCCATGACCCTTACACAGAGGATATGACTGGGAAAACATGATCACGCTCCGCTACGAGAAAGGCAGGGTCAGGGTGGAAGGCGACCAGATATACCTGGGCGCCGTGGAGCCTTCCGACGAGTACCCCGGCTACATGTACCCCCAGATCATAAGGCACCTAGAGGCGTCAGGGACCAAGTACAGGGACGACGCCATGAACGCCCCGTCGCCGCCGCCCATGCAAGCCGACGTAGAACTGAGGGACTACCAGTCCGAGGCCCTCTCCAAGTGGAGCCAGAACGAATACAGGGGCGTCGTGGTTCTCCCCACGGGCGCCGGGAAGACGTTCATCGCCGTGAAGGCCATCGAGGCACTTCAGGCGCCGACGCTAATAACGGTGCCAACCATCGTCCTCGTGGAGCAGTGGCGCGAGGTGCTGGAGCAGTCCCTCGGCGTCGAGGTGGGAGCCCTCGGCGGCGGAGAGAGGGACATCCAGCCGGTGACCGTGTCCACATACGACTCCGCGAGCCTCCACGCTAGCCGCCTCGGCAACAGGTTCAGGCTGCTGGTCTTCGACGAAGTACACCACTTGGCGGCCCCCACCTACAGAAAGATAGCCACACAGTACCTCGCGCCTTACAGGCTCGGTTTGACGGCCACCCTCCAGAGTGACGAGGCCACCAAGGAGCTCTACATGGAGCTCGTGGGCCCCACGGTATACCGCCTCGGCGTGGACAGCCTCGCGGGCAGCCACCTCTCAGACTACACCGTGAAGACGGTGAAGCTGCCCCTCACCCCAGAGGAGAGAGACGAGTACGACAGACAGTACGACATCTACAGAGGCTTCCTCAGGCGCCGGAACATCAGTATAAGGGGCGCCAGAGACTACCTGAAGCTTGTCCGCCGAAGCGGCAGGGACCCCGAGGCCCGAAAGGCCGTGCAGGCGCGGGGCAGAGCCATGGACGTCGCGCTCAACGGTGGCAACAAGGTAGCGTACCTGAAGAGCCTCCTCAAGGCCAACCCCGGCGAGAAGACGCTCATATTCACGAAGCACAACAAGCTGGTTTACAGGCTCAGCAGGGAGCTCCTCATCCCCGCGATAACCCACCAGACGCCCCAGGCGGAGCGGGAGGATATACTGGGCGGCTTCAGGGATGGAACCTACAGGCGGATAGTTACGAGCAGGGTCCTCGACGAGGGGGTGGACGTACCCGACGCCAGCATGGCGGTCATCATAAGCGGCTCGGGTAGCAACAGGCAGTTCATCCAGCGCCTCGGCCGCATACTCCGCAAGACCCCCGGCAAGGAGGCTGTGCTCCATGAGCTGGTCTCCGAGGGGACGGCCGAGACCTACATCAGCGCACGGAGGAGAAGGCGGTGACGCTGCCCACCGAGCACATAAGGGTCTATAGACGCAAGAGCGTCATAAGGCCCGTGTTCCTCGGTGAAGACGTCAGCCTCTCGAAGACCCTCATAGCCACCATCGGGAGCCACGTGGGCGAGAAGCGGGGGGCGCTAGCCGAGGCGCTTTCCGACTGCGAGCAGCTGGGGTACAACTACCGGCTCGTCAGGGGCCTGTCCTCCGTCCTTGAGGAGCGGTGCTTGTTCGAGAGCCAGGCGGTCATACCCCCCATCGAGGCCAGGGCCATGGTGTTCAGGGAGGCAGCGGGCAGGGTCGTGGTCACGGAGAAAGAGAGAGTGGCCGTCCTCGCCTCGGTGGCGAAGAGACTGGGCATAACCGTCGAGCAGCTGGACGCGAGCCTGTACGGAGACCTCGAGGACGAGCAGGTCCTAGCCGAGTTCAGCGAGCCCGAGCCCGCGGAGCTCAACCGCTACTATAACTACGCGAATACCGTCGCCCTGCTATCATACTCCAGGAGCATCTACGCCGAGACAACGGAACGGGACGAGTACTTCAGCCGGCTGGCGGAAAGAATAGGCGAAACGAGGATAGAAGGCCGCGGGAGAGGCGCCTCGACATACATCAAGCTCAAGCCCACGAGACGGCTATCCCAGAGGGGGGCGAGGATCGACGAGTTCGCGGCCCGGCTCCTCGAAGCCGGGTCATGGTCCCTCAAGGCGTCCATAGTCTACCCCACCAGGAGGAAGGACCCGGCGGTGATGGATCTGAGCAGCGACCAGCACGGCGACCTCCTCAAGAAGGACCCCCACAGGGAGGAGCTCATAATAGAGATACCCTCCAGGGAGCCCAGGAAGCCCACCCACGGCGAGGTGATAGTGGTGGAGCGGCTGGCCCACCGGCTGGGGGTCACGGAGAAGCAGCTGCTCAAGGAGATCAGGGAGGAAGGGCACGAGTACAGGGATCTTGGGGGGGTCCTCGTGACGCCGAGGAAGCTCGAAGAGATAAGCGGCGCCCTCGGCGGCGTGGAGACCCTCGGGGAGGCCAAGGAGGTTCTCCGAGGAGAAGGGGTGCGCAGCGTCATCCCCGTGCTGGAGGCCCTGGGCTACCAGGTTGAGCCCGGGCGGCCAAGAGACGGGAGCAGGGTCTACAGGCTTTAAGCAACGTATATATCGCGCCTACCGTACAGAGAGATGGAAAGTGAACTGAGATGGGTTACCAGCAGATACAGGGAGCGACGACGGTGGGCCTCGTGTGCAGCGACGGCGTGGTGCTGGCCAGCGAGAAACGGGTAAGCTGGGGGCGGCTGGTGAGCAGCAGGCACGGCAAGAAGGTCTTCAAGCTCACGGACAACATCGGCCTAGCCTTCGCGGGCCTCATGAGCGACATGCAGGCCCTGGTCCGGGAGGCGTCTGCTTACGCCAACCTGTTTAGGCTTGAGAAGGGGAGGCCCATCTCCACGAAGAGTATGAGCAAGCTCATAAGCAACATGCTTTTCAACAGGAGGATGATGCCCCTCCTCATGGAGACGGTGGTGGGGGGCGTGGACGAGGACGGGCCCAGCCTCTACAGCATGGACCTCATGGGCAGCCTCATCCCGGACGACTTCATCTCCGCCGGCAGCGGCGCCCCCATAGCCATGGGCGTCCTGGAGTCTGACTACAGCAAGGGACTGGACTGTGATGCGGGGGCGGAGCTGGCTGTCAAGGCGGTGAAGGCAGCCGTGGCCCGTGACGCGGTGAGCGGCGACGGCATCGACATACTGATAGTCAGACCGGGGGGCGTCGAGGAGCGCTCCATCAGCCTCAGAGGCTAGCAGTATATATTTTATATATACAGATGTCCCATGTTTTTCGGGTTGTCATGGCCAAGGGAACAGAGTGTAAGCTGAGGGACTGCAGCCACAACGAGGACGGCGAGTGTGGCATCGACTCGGCTTGTGAGCCGTTGCTGGACTGGATGAGCTTCTCAGGGTTCTGCCCGGACTATGACGGCGAGAAGTTCCCGGGGGTCAGGGACGAGGGCAGGAAGGGAAAGAGGATCTTCCAGTAGACGTATGATGTGGCCCGCGGTTCACGTGTGTATCGTGTAGCCTGTGGTTTTTCGTGTGGTTTGGGAATGCTTTTTATCGTGGGCGTCGGTTTCTCTGTGGTTGGGGCTGGTAGTTCAGGGGTATGAATGCCTGGTTCGCAACCAGGAGGTCGGGGGTTCAAATCCCCCCCAGTCCACCATTTATTTCTTGTGGCGGCTACAGGACAAGCCTAAGCATGAACTAACGGGAACTAGAAATATGCCTCACAATCTTAGACTGTTGCTATAGATCAAAATCGTTTCGCTGTCCCAAAAATATGAGTATATCTTTCACGACTCTATCAACCGCGGCTTCCACACGTGGAGTGCATGAGACGCTGAAATTCACGGTGTCCTCAGCCTCGATGCCGATGAGGAACTGCTCGGGGGGCATCTCCCCGGGCATCAGCATCCTCCCGAGTTCAAGCGTGGTCACCAGATCCACGCCGTGGCTCGACGAGAACCGGGGAGCCTCCTCGCCGCCGGCTATGTTCACGCGGTAGATCGTCCCAGGCTCGGTGCCTGTCGTGATGGAGTCCACCATGATCACCCTGTCGTAGCCCCTCATGGCCTCAAGGATCTCTACGCCCCCCATGGCGACGTCGACGGCGTCGATCTGGGGGGCGAGCCTCTTCAGCCTGTTGACGACGTGGACACCGGCGCCGTCGTCGCGTCTGAGGAGGTTGCCCACGCCCATAACTAGAGTCTTCACGGGGTGTCAGCCCCTCTGGACTGTCTCTACGAGCCGCCCCCCCGCATCGTAGACGTTAACTTGAAGGGGGGCCTGGCCTGGGAGGGAGTGGGTGCTGCACCCGAAGCAGGGGTCGTAGGCCCTGAACGCCATCTCCACCATGTTCAGGAGGCCCTGGTCCACTTTGTTGCCCTTGATGAGGCCCTTGGCGGCGTCCCTGACGCTCATGCAGATGTCGGCGTAGTTGTTCGTGGTGGCCACTATGAGGTTGACCCTCTCCACCAATCCCTCCCGGTCCAGATTGTAGTGGTGGATGAGGGTGCCCCTGGCCGCCTCCACGACGCCGACGCCCTCCCCCGGCTCCCCCACCGGGTTCCGGAGGTCGGTGCCCGTGATCCCTGGGTCCGTGGCCAGCTCCATGGCGCGCTCGGCCGCGTACAGCAGCTCCACTAGGCGCGCCCAGTGGAACGCCAGCGTGGAATTGACCGGCCGGCCGCCCAGCGTCTCGTACATGCGCCTGTACTCGTCGTCCGCCTGGGGGGTCGCCATGCCCTCCGCGGCGTTGAGCCTGCCCAAGGGGCCGACCCTGAATATGCCGCTCCTTGGGCCGTCGGTGAAGCCGCGCCAGCCCACGTCCTTGAGGTAGGTGAACTTGCTGTAGGTCCACGGCTCAACGTGCTCGCAGACGTGGTCCAGGTACTCCTGCTCGCGGAACTTGTCGTGCTCCCTGCCCCTCTGGTCGGTCACCCTGATCTCGCCGCCGTAGAAGTTGACGCGGTTGTCCTCGTCCACCAGGCCCATGTTGTACGTGTTCAGCTGGTACGGGTCGCTGAGGATGAGGTCCACGTAGTCCTGGTTCGAGAGCACCACGTCGTCGAAGATGCCCAGGGATTGCTTGGCGAACTCGACGCAGCTCCCGGCCATGTCCTCGATGCTCTGCCGTTCCTCCTCGTTGAGGCCCTTGCTCATGCCCCCGGGGACGCCGCACGTGGGGTGGGTGGCCTTGCCGCCGAAGATCTCCGTGATCCTCTGGCCGTAGGCGCGGTGCCTTATGACCTCCCTGCCCACATCGAGGCCCACCTTCTTGAGTACGCCGAAGATGTTCCTATCCATAGGCGGGGCGTCGGGGCCCACCACGAAGTCAGGCGCACCGAGGAAGTAGAAGTGGAGGGTGTGGTCGTAGATGAAGTACCCGCAGTTCATGAGCTCCCGGAGCTTCCTGGCCGTCTCCGTGGGCTCCACGCCGTAGGCGGCGTCGAGGGTCTTGGCGGCGGCCAGGTGGTGGGCCACCGGGCAGACGCCGCAGATGCGGGGAGTGATTATGGGCATGTCCTCGGCTCTCCTGCCCTCGCAGAACCGCTCGAAGCCCCTCAGCTCGGGTATCTGGAGGTACGCGTTCTCTACGTTTCCCTCCTCGTTGAGGAATATCTCTATCTTGCCGTGGCCTTCGAGCCTGGTTATCGGGTCTATGGTAACCGTCTTCATCGCTTCACCTTCCTGTTGATTATGCTGCCCGCGAGCGAGTACTTGTAGAAGGTGCCCACGGGGTCCTTGAGCTGCGTCAGCAGCTCCTCGAAGTCGAAGCCCTCCTCCTTCTCGGCCGCCAGGCCCAGGATGGTCGATAGGGCCGAGATCATCGCCGATCCCTGCTCCATGGCGCCGGGGCAGGGGCCGCCGCAGCCAGTGCAAGGCATGTTGGCTTCAAGGCACCTGGCCCCGCACCCCCCGCGCGTCGCGGGTCCCATGCAGATGAAGCCCTGCTCCAGGAGGCACCTGTCGGAGTCGGGGGTATGGTCCACTATCCGTTTGATCTCCGTGATCTGCTTGTTCTCCTTCTTGCGTGGGCACTCGTCGCAGACCGACAGCTCGGGGGCCAGCACGGACCCCTTGGCCGGCAGCCGCCCGGACGCGATGGCTCTGACCGCCTCAAGCACCAGCGAAGAGGGTGGAGGGCAGCCCGGCAGGTAGTAGTCCACGTCGACGACCTTGTCTAGGGGCATGACGGTGTCATAGAACGCCGGCACGGTCACCTTTCCCTCGGGCACCTCGACCTCGGTCCGGGGCACCGTCTTCCCCGGGTTGACCGTCGAGGGCGACGAGAGGTAGACCCTGTCGAATATCTCTTCCCTGTCCGCGACGTTGGCCAGGCCCGGTATGCCGCCGGTGTGGGCGCATGAGCCGAACGCCACCATCGTCTTCGCCTTCCTCCTGAGGAGCCTGGCCAGGTGCTCCTGCTCCGAGTTCCTCACGGCGCCGTTGAAGAACACGACGTCCATGTAGCCGTCCGGCATGGCCTCCACGTCCCCGTACTTCACGTCCATGGCGACCGGCCAGAACACCACGTCGGCCACTTCTAGCACCTCAAGCAGGGCCTCGTCCATGTCCAGGACCGCGATCTCGCAGCCCCCGCAGCTCGCGGCCCAGTAGAATCCGAACCTTAGTTTACTCGTAGTCAATCCTCCAGCATCTCCAACACCACCGTGGAAGGCACCTTGTTGTGGCCTATGCCCAGCTCGTCCGTGTCCATGCCCATGGCGAGCCCCAGAAGCTGGGGTATGTGGAGGACCGGTAGGTTGGGGTTCTCGTCCTGCATGAGCTGGCACCTCTCGTATGTGAGGAAGCAGAAGGGACAGGCCGTCACGAGGGCGTCGCCGAGCCGCTTCACCGTCTCGACCTTGTCGAGGCCGACGCTCCAGGTCACGTTCTCCCTGACCCCCATAACGGGGCCGGCGCAGCACTCCAGCTTGTTGGGGTAGTCTATGGGTTCGGCGCCCGTCGTGGCCACCAGGTCGTCCATCACCGTGGGGTTCTCCGGGTCGTCGCTCATGAGTATCTCCCGGGGCTTCAGCATGTGGCAACCGTAGTGGCTGGCCACCCTGAGGCCCCCGAGGCTCTTCCCCATGCGCTCCTCTATTGCGTCGAGGCCCACGTCCTCCCTGAGCACCCTGACGTAGTGCTTGACCTCCACGGTGCCCCTGAACTCCTTCCCCGCCTCGGCCAGGACCTCGTTGACCTCGTCCCTGAGAGCGGGGTCCTCCTTGAGCTCCTTGTTGGCCTTCGTGAGGACCTCGGTGCACCCGTTGCATATGGTTACTATGTCGAGGCCCATCTCCTCGGCTATGGCTATGTTCCTGGCGGCCACGGCCAGCCCCGTCTTGTGGTCGAGGGTCTCCAGATACGTGGTGCCGCAGCAGCCTGAGCCGGGCATGTCCAGCAGCTCGACGCCCAGCGCCTCGGCGACCCTCCTGGCCGACTTCTCGTAGCCCGGGAGCCTCGATAGCGTTGTGCAGCCGACGAAGAACGCGTACTTCACCGCCTGCTCGCCTCCACCTTTCCGAGGAACCCGGTGGCCCTCATGACGGCCTCGATGCCGTCCGTGTCCGGCGTCGGCGCCGGGGTCAGGTCGTCGTCCTCCCTCATCTCGTTCTCGAACTCGTCTATCTCGTATATGTACCCCATCTCGGCCACGCCCATCATGAGCGCCTTGAAGCCCGGGAGCAGGTGGCCATCCTGGAGGCTTATCTTGCGGAGGGCCGAAACTATCTCCGAGACGTGCACCTGCTGGGGGCAGTGCTCGTAGCAGGTGTAGCACCCTGCGCACAGGTACAGGAGGTCGCCCTCCATGAGCCGCTCCCTCTGCCCGTACATGACGAGCCGGGCGATCTGCCTGGGCCTGAACTCGGGGACCCGCTTCGCGATGGGGCAGTCGGCCGTACAGGTCCCGCACTGGTAGCACCGCATAAGCTTCTCC
>Ga0307438_1001565_pt1 | contig 14406 bp, 10 predicted proteins | sample SalMarWE160110MG_FD_202144 | JGI IMG/M metagenome (GOLD analysis project Ga0307438, IMG submission 202144) | Salt marsh sediment microbial communities from the Plum Island Ecosystem LTER, Massachusetts, United States - WE1603-110 | ecosystem: Environmental > Aquatic > Marine > Intertidal zone >... | reverse complement strand
CACCCAATCCTTTGTACCAGCGCCAGTTTCTGAACTGCTGCATAGACTCAAAGCCGTACTTCTGTAGTGTGGCTTTGTCTATCTCGGCTTTCTCAGGCCAGCCCAAATCTTCACATGCCGCCTTGGTGCGATTCCACTGACCATTAACCGTTGTGATTCGGCCCAGCAGCTTCGCGTTCTTAATCAAGTTTTCGTAGCAATGAATATATCGGGGATTGCTACGGCGCTGATGGCCGATTTGCAAGAGCTTTTCCGTCTCTTTCGCAGCCTGTACAATCCTCCGCGCACCTTCCAGAGTGTTGGACATTTCTTTCTCACAATAAACATGCAGGCCCGCCTTTAGACATGCAACGGCATGATCAGCATGCCAAAAATCAGGCGTGGCAATAATTACGGCATCAAGATCTTTCTCATTGGCTAGCATATCTTGATAGTCAACATAAGTGTTATGTTCGTGACGATATCTCTTCAGAAGCCGAGAAACACGCCTTTGGTTGTACGCCTCCCAAATATCACATACAGCCTTAAATCGGATGCCCGGTATCTTCAAACAGGCATCCAACAAAACCTGTCCCTGGGCACCCGCCCCAAGCAATGCAACATTTATGTCAGCAGGCTTGCCGCCCGTTTCTTGCCCAAACACATAAGGTGCAAATGCCAAGCCAGCACCTACCGCTGCCGAAGAACGCAAAAAACTCCGTCTGTCCATAGTTCTATTCTCTTGGTTACTCATCGCAATTGATTAACTCCACAAAATTAACGAACTAATCTTTCTTGCCTCTGCGTCTCTCGTCGCCTGCCCCCGCGTCTCTCGACGCGAGTCGGGGCGGCGGGCAAAACGAGGCAGCAGGGATTCTATAGTCGGTTATTATCACGAAAGCGTCCAAAACTGTCAAGAAACCGTTTGCCCTTTATCCATCCACGTTGCCGTGCGTAAATCTCGTGATGAAACACCTACATATTCAACGGCTTAATCATTATGTTACGGTATGCCACAGGTCCGTGATTGCCCTGGAACATAATGGGGCCAACCGGAGCTTCGTTGCCAGCGACACCACCAGGTGTCGGGCCAGGCAGTTCAAGATCCTTGTGCAGCATTTGACCATTGAGTTCAATTTTAAGAAACTTGGCGTTCGCGATCTTCTTGCCGTTAGCGTCATACTTTGGTGCAAGAAATTCTATGATGTACTTTTGCCATTGGCCCGGTTCCTTGCTCGCGTTAACGGGTGGTGGTGCAGCACCATAAACAGCACCCATGTCACCGCTTCCCATCTTCGCCTTTGCCCAGCTATCCAACACCTGGACTTCATACTCACCCATGACATAAATGCCGGAGTTCGAGCCTTTAGGAACCATCAGTTCCAACTCGATGCGGCAGTCGCCGAACTTATTCCTGGAGTAGATGTCTATACTGTCACCGTGTTCTTGAGCCAGGTTAATCATCTCTCCGTGACCACCTTCGTTTACGAGAAGCTTTGGGTCCTCAGGCGAAATCGCAGCGGTTCCAACAGCCCATTTGCTCTTTTTTTCATCACCCTTAACCTGCCAGTCGTTGAGATTCCTGCCGTTGAAGATCCGCTGCCAATTATTCCGACCGAACTCAGAAGCGGTCTCCTCAAAGAACGAAACGCATTCAGCAATTTCCGGCATAGAGTTTAGCCAGTTATGCTCGTATTCGATAGAGAAGACGCCTTTGAAGCCCTGTCGGTTTAGTTCTGTCAGTATCGCCTTTGAATCGCTTGCACCGGTGCCCCATATAACATCGTGCGCCTCGCGTTTGCCAAACTCATTTAGGTCCTTAAAGTGAGAACTAATAATACGCCCTTCGAGTTTCTTTACCGCCTCAACAGGATTAACGCCCGAACGCATCCAGTGGCCGGTATCTGCACAGGCTCCGATGCGTTTACTGCGGCCCTGGCATACCTTTAGCACCGTGTCCGGATTCCAATAGTGATTAGGCACTGGATGATTGTGAATCGCAATGTTTATCTTGTATTCTTCACACAACCGGTTAATGAGCTCGAACGCATCTTCCGGAGGCTCAGAGACGATCGTCTCAATTCCCATCTCACGTGCAAAATTAAACACCTTGCGACATTCTGCTTCGTTGTTCGGCAGGGCAACTACGCCATAGTTAACGAGCTTTACGCCTGATTCACGAAGCTTCTGTAAGACCTCTTGCTTTAGTTCTGAAGACATATTGTGGTCGAACCTTGCATCGGGTCTGTCTTTGCTGAGTCTCTGGCCAGGATAGGCTTCTATGTACCTCAGACCAAGCGATCTGGTTTTATCAACAGCCTCATAAAACGTAAAGCGATTGAAGGTATACGCCTGCATACCCAGCCGCCAATCCTCCGACCCATCATCAGCCGAACAAGCGTAAACGAGACTGGTAAGGCAAATGCCAAATGCAAACCAGATTTGTCCGAATGTACAATATCTGTTCATCTTTGTCACTCCTATCAAAAAACGTTCTTCTGAGTTATTAAATACCCATTTGCGACGGCTAAAGGTTCCAACCCTCGCGGTACTTACAACGTAAAAACTCGTTGGCCTCCGGGATATTGGTAATTTTCATGTTCGGCCCGTCCCAGAGCAGTTTTGTGCGCGTGAGCATTTCCCTAAGTTCGACCCGCAGGGCAACATTACCCAACAGAACCACCTCAGCCAATGAACCTGCCCAGTCGAAATTGGAGCCAGCCGGCTTGCCACCTTTGCATGCCTCGATCCACTCGACGAAATGACCAGGCGAACGAGGCAGCACCTGTGGTGGCTTGCCATATTTTTGCCGGCGTGATTCAGGGATTAGCCTGTGTTCGAGCATTTTTCCCTTGTCGCCAATAAATAACACTCCGTTTGTGCCCATCTGCTCGCCTTCGTTCATTTCGTCCGGCCGGGGCGGTTTCAAGCCACCATCATACCAGGTCACCGTGACCGGCGGCATATCCTGCCTCGCAGGGAAGTTGTAATGCACGATAGACGCAACAGGGTATGTCTCTTTATTCACCAGGGTTGAAGCAGCCTCGACACTTATGGGATGGCCGAGCTTCAGGGCACGAAAAACTGGGTCAAGACGATGACAACCCATGTCACCTAAGGCGCCGGTTCCAAAATCCCACCAGCCACGCCATTTGAACGGCAAATAAGCAGGATGATACGGTCGATACGGGGCCGGCCCAAGCCAGAGGTCCCAACCGAGGGTCTCTGGTACCGGCGGCGTCTCTTTGGGTCGGTCAACGCCCTGTGGCCAGAAAACATTGAAAAGGCCATTAGAAGGTCTGTCTGTCCAAACATGAACCTGACGCACAGGGCCGATTGCACCGTCCCAGATGTATTCACACATAATACGGGTTTCCTCAGAAGCTTGGCCTTGGTTTCCCATCTGTGTGGCGACCTTATGCTCACGGGCCGCCTCAGCGAGTTTGCGAGCCTCGTATACCGAATGCGTTAGTGGCTTTTCACAGTAGACATGCTTGCCTCTTTTAATAGCAGCTATGGAAGCAACTGCGTGAACATGATCTGGTGTTGCGATCGTGACAGCGTCGATGTTTTTGTCCTCTTTGTCGAGCATTTCGCGGAAGTCACGGTATTTTATAGCTTCAGGGTAGCGCCTGAAAGTCCCAGCCGCATTGTGCCAGTCAACGTCACAAAGGGCGACAATATTTTGGCTTTCAACGCCCTCAAGGACGTTTGCTCCTCGTCCGCCTACACCTATACCAGCTATATTGAGTTTTTCACTCGGTGGATTGTTGCCAGGCCCACCTAATACATGGCGCGGAACAATAGTAAATGCAGCCGCTGCCGCAGCAGCGCTTCCTAAGAAATCACGCCTTGAAATTTTTTCATCTTTATGTTTGGAAATGCTTTTGGTTCTCATAAAGACACTTCCCTTCTATTACGATGTATTTGTTTTTGAAAAACTCCGTGTAAAACACGGGGCTAAATATTTCGTCCCTCGTCCATCGTCCATCATCTATATTTCCAGCGACCATCCCTCGCGATAGTCTGGCCTGACATACTCGTTCGCTTTGTCATCGTTGGTGATCCTCATATTTTTACCATCCCAGTCCAACTTTTTGCCCGGATTGAGCATAGCGAGATTGCCCATAACGACGGTTTCGGTAAGCGGACCTGAGTAATCAAAGTTCGAGCAGGCCGGCCTGCCGTCTTTGCATGCTCGAATCCAGTCAAGTTCATGGCCGTCTCTGCCGGTATCTATCCTGGGCAGTGTTTTTGGTGGCCGCTTGTACTCTGCCATCTTCGTTTCAGGTATCAATCGAGGGCTACCGCCATAACAACCACATACTAAAATACCTTTGTCACCTATGAAGAGTGTCCCACTGCCGTCACTGCCCAGGTCTGTGATATGCCGGCCAGGTTCAAGACCAACCGGCTGTTCCGGCAATATTCCACCATCATACCAGTGTAACTTAACCGGCGGTATACCTTCACGAGCAGGGAATTGATAATGCACCACAGAGGCTCTGGGATAGGTTTCCTTATTGTCAACTCGTTTCCACATCTCACGAACGTCGTATGAGTGGCTTGCCTCCACGCTCACGGGATATTTTAATTTAAGGGCCCAGAATGGTGCATCCATAACATGACATCCCATATCTCCCAGGGCCCCTGCCCCGAAATCAAGCCAGGCCCGCCAATTAAATGGGTGATAAGCCGGGTTGTATGGCCGCTCCGGTGCCGGACCAATCCAAAGATTCCAGTCCAATGTACTCGGTACTTGCGGCGTATCCTCGGGTCGGCCAATTCCCTGTGGCCAAACAGGCCTATTGGTCCAGCAATGCACCTCGCGCACATTGCCTATGGCACCATCCCATATCCATTCACATACCAGACGAGTTCCTTCGCCGGAATGGCCCTGATTTCCCATCTGGGTCGCAACTTTATACTTGCGGGCAGCTTCTGTTAGCATACGTGCTTCCCAGACCGTACGTGTCAAAGGTTTCTGGACATATACATGTTTGCCACGCTGCATTGCCGAGATCGCGACCACGGCGTGACTATGGTCCGGCGTAGCAACGATTACCGCATCAATATCCTTCTGCTCATCTAACATCTTTCGAAAGTCTTTCCACTTTCTGGCATTAGGATATTTCTCGTATACCTTGGCTGCATAATTGTCGTCCACATCACAAAGTGCCACAATGTTTTCGCTCTCACAAGCCCTCACGTTATTCTGGCCCATACCACCCACTCCAATACCAGCTATGTTGAGCTTCTCGCTGGGCGGCGTATTTCCTGGGCCACCAAGTACATGACGCGGTACAACTGTAAACGCAGCTACCGCTGCCGCAGCACCTCCTATGAAATCACGCCGAGATATCTTACCGTCTTTTTGTTTGGTGAGTTTATTCGTGTATTTCATATTACTTCTCCTATTCTGCTATCTTATTTATTATTTCTTGGGCCTGCTGACGCAATGTGTCACTCTCTGTGGTCTCGACAACCTTCTGCAACACTCGCTTTGTCTGTTGGCCGAAACTGCGATAAATGTCTGAAGCGATCATGACAACAGCCAACTCCGCTTCAAGGCAAAGATCGCTATCATCCAGATATTCGGCTGACATTTGTAGAGACTCAAGAGACTTAACTTCGGCTAATCCGGATAGAACTCTTTTTTTCTCAGCTTCATTTGGAGCAAGACTTATAGCCTTTCGGTACATTTCGATCGTCTTACCGATAGGCCTGTCACTTTCGAGACCGAGCAAACGGACAAAACCCCGCAGTGCTAGGATACGGTGAACTTGGTTGTCGGAAGATTGCGCTATTTGCAATAAATCCGTAAGAGGTTCGGGACTAGGCCAATCTGATAATGCACGTATTGCAGCATCCTTCACTTTTTCGTCATTACTATTAAGAGCCGTACGCAAAACAGGCAGAGCACTATCGTCACCTATCCTGCCAAGCACGCTTAGCAAAGAGCACCTGGTCTTTACGCCCTCAACTGAAGGCAATCTTGCAAGGACGGCTTCGGCCTGGTGGTTTTTGTCGCTTATCTTATGAGCGACAGCAGCTACAGTCTTTTCAGCCTCACCTCGCACTGACTCACTTGGTACGTTTATAAGAAGCTCGACCAACGCAGGTAAATCATTTGGATCAGCTATCACCTTCAAGACTTTGAAAGACTCTCGCTGGACCTTTAGGTCCGGATCCTGTGCAGCTTTGAACAAGGTCTGGGTTCCTGCTACGATATGCCGTTGAGCTATGCTGCGAATCAATTCAACTTTAACTTCCGGCTCGGCTGATTGAATATTGGCAAGAATCGCCTGGTTAATATCTGGGCCGCGTAGACGATATAGACTCTCGCGTGCGGCTTTCTGCTCTTCTGCCTTACTGGTTGCCGCCGTCTGAGCCAGCAGTAGCACGCTGGAAGTGTCACCCAATTGACCCATTGCCTTTAAGGCTGCTACACGAATAGAGATATTTTCAACCTTTGTAGCCTGGATAACCGCTGGCAAAGCAATGCGGTCGCCGCGATCAGCTAATGCCGCAAGCAGTTGCACCTGAGCAGCAGGAGGGAGATTCGGTAGCTCCTCGGCTAAAGCTCTTGTTACCTCCGGCCCAGGTATTTCCCTTACCAGCGCAATAGCTGCGGTCTGCATTGCGGGATCATCGCCTTTGAGCGCGGTGATTACCATCTTGACAACTTCATGGTTCGGCTGGCCTGTCGCGATAGATTGTAAGACAATTGAGAATACAAGAATCAAAAAAATGAGCTTAAAAAAATGACAAAACGTTTTCAAATAACGATTCACACTCAGAGCCCCAAGAATACGAACAAAAAGTATCTACACTATACGACTTAATTGCGTAAAAGAATGCCCCATTACGATATTATGCACTTAATTACCCAGCGATTATTGCGGCATAGGGCCCCGTTGCTTTCATTTTTTCTTGTCTGTCGCTGAACCGACCATACCTCGCATCGCAGCGGTACGAATCAGCTCTGGATACTCCTCTTTATACAATTCTTTATAGATGGTCATAGCCTCATCTTTTTTGCCCTGGGCAGTCATCTTATCTGCACATCTAAGATAAGCATCCAAAGCGATAACTTTCATTTTGTCGGAGACCTTGTCCTTTGCTTTTGCAAGAGCTTTCGTAGCATCGGGGCAGGCGATTTTACCGAGGGCACTGATCGCAGCCTCAGCTATCATCGGCTCTGTTTCATTCATCAGTTTCTCAAGTTCCGCAACCGCTTTGCTGTCCCCTCGCTCACCCAAAGAGTTGATAATCCCGACTTTTATCTTGCTGTTGGTCTTAGACAGAGCCTGACGTAATGTTTTATTCACAGCTTCACCTGATATACGCTCAAGTGCATATCTTGCCATATCAGACAATTTCTCGTCAGTGAGCATCTCAGCCAATGTAGGCACAGATTGCTCGGTGCCGATGATACTCAATTCTCTGCAGATGAACTGCTTGCCGGCATAAGTTGCGCCAGATTTCAGCACCTCAAGCAAGCTCTTTTCAATCTTTTTGAGCTCTGCTGGATTACCGTACGCCTTTTGAATAGTGTCACTGACTTCGGTCAGCGCTAAACGGCTCTGGCCCCAATCATAGGTTTTAACTTTTTCCAACAATTGTTCCATTTCTTAATCCTTTTCTGAATTAGTATCAGCTTGCGGTTTGGTAGAATCTTTCCACTTACGCTCTTCATTTTCGGTTGGAAAATCGGCAGGGACTTTCTGTGTGACCTTGCCGGTAGCCGCCCATTCGGTACCTCTCTGTAGCGTCGTGATAAAACCAACGCATTCCATGCTTGGCACCGGAGGCCTTTTTGCGTGACCTAAAACGGTGTGAAAGACTCTTCCCTCGCCATAGTTTACCGTAAACAACACTGGTTCGTGTTCTCCAGTTCCGCCCTTGTTTGGATCTGCGTATGCGGTAGCCAAAACAGTTAAATTCTTAGCAGGTCCCCGGAGTTCGCTATAAAGCTCATCTTGGGCATGCATCCACTTTACAGGCAATCCCTTTGTGATAGGATGGTCCGTGTCTCGTATTATAACCTGAAAAACATGTTGTGGCGGATGAGACCCCCCTCTGCCGGGTTTCATGTCACGGACAATTTTGCCATCACGCCAACGAACATAAGGGCCGGACTTTTCATTTCTGCCCCCCCATCCGCCGAGACCTGTTATCTTGTTGAATTCGACCCACTTTGGAAAGGCATTGTCTGAAGAGTGATAAACTACCACACCACCACCTGATTTGACATAATCCACAAAGGCCTGCTGTGTCTGCTCTGACCAGTATTCACCATCGTAGTCGAGTATTACCACATCGTAGGCCGTAAAATTGGGCTTAAATTCTTCCATATTGCCGCCCTTGGGAGGGCTCGTGGCAAAATCAACCTCGAACAGGCCTGTTTGCTCTAATATTTTCTTGATAATTGGACTGCTTACCTGCCAATCATGCGACACGTTCATCTGGCCATTCACGATAAGCGCTTTCAGAGGCGAAACATCCGCCAAGACAGAGGGCAATTGAACAGTTAAAGCTACGCACAAAACTACTGGTAACACAATATTAGAAATACTTGACCCTTGTCTCATTTCTACTGCCCTCTTTTTCCATATACTGTATCTCATATTAGGCCTGCCAACTCTCTTGTAATTTTCTTAACATCTTACAGATGCCATGGGCTTCGCATCGTCCGACAAAGCATCCTATTAGCCGTATCATCGTTGAGAAATTCCTCTTTGTCCGGATCCCATCGCAGCTTGCGACCCAGAAGCATCGCAATCTCACCCAGAAGCGCTACGCTAATGGAACGATGAGCAATCTCGATTGGTGTGATGGTCTTTTTGCGGGACCTGACACAATCCAAAAAGTTCTGCTGATGATCCCGACTGTGATAAAGCCTAATCTCATCTGGCCCAATCACCTCATTTATAACGCTCTCCGGCTCTGCCCAAAGCCCCTGGCGACTGACATGTATCCAGCCCTTTTCGCCATACCAGCATGTCCCCATCCCATGAGATTGTTGCTGAGCGTTCGCTACAATCATCGTAAGGCCGTTTTTATACTTGCACGTAAACTTGTACTGCGCCGGCACATTATAAATGCCGTCTCTCGGATACTCGCCCCTGCCTTCGATCTCAACAGGTCCGCTCAAATCAAGCCCCAGTCCCCAGTGAGCAACATCAACATGATGACCGGCCCAGTCGGTAAGCTGGCCGCCTGAATAGTCCATAATCCATCGCCAGTCCCAATGAGGTCCGTCGCGACCAAACCTCATATAAGGCCGCCATGGAGCAGGCCCAAGCCAGAAATCCCAGTCAAACCATTCGGGCGCTGGCTCAGTAGGACGAATGGCTCCCCTGCCACCCGTAGGCAATCCAACTTCAACTAAATGTACTTTGCCAATTCGCCCGTTGATAACCAATTCAGATGCATGATGGAAATCTCGTACTGATCGCTGCCAGCTTCCGGTTTGCCATATCCTGCCGTAGCGCCGCACCGCTTCAACCATCGCCCTACCTTCGTGAATCGTCCTTGCCAATGGCTTCTCACCGTACATGTCCTTTCCGGCTCGGGCAGCCATGATTACCGGAATAGAATGCCAATGGTCCGGCATTGCCAGCGAAAGTGTATCAATATCCTTACGTTCTATCACATCGCGGAAATCACGATAGGTCTTGCAGTCGTTGTTATCGTATGTGTAGTCAACAGCCATTTTCGCTCTATCAAGACGCCTTCTATCTACATCACATACGGCTAAAATCCGCACTTCGTCCTTACCAAGGAATGCGTTCATATTACTATTGCCCTGCGAGCCAACACCGATACAGCCCATTGTTATCTTCTCACTCGGAGCGTTCGCACCGAACACCGTTGATGAGACTATGTAAGGAAAGGCGACCGTACCAGTAGTCATCGCCGTGACTGTCTTTAAGAATTGGCGTCGATTCATTCTTTTATCGCACAACATGTTCGAACCTTTCGAATATTTTTAGATATGATAGGAATTGCGTATCGCAGTGTTGGGCATTCTTGTTGCCGTAGCACCGCCAAAAACATCTTGCCTGTCATGATGTACCCCCTGAACTACAAGCACCAAACACGATCGCCGGATACGCTCGGTGCCTGTTCAAGGCTCCCGTTTCATTTTTCAAACGCCGCGTCAAAGGCAACTGCAGATGGTGTAAAGTCCGCCTTCTTTATAGCCCCACAAGCTTCTTTCGCACCAGCCTCTCTATCCATTCTGATGTCTTCCCACTCAATCGAAAGTGGGCCTTTGTAGCCAATATCGTTTAACGCGACAATGATCTCTTCAAAGTTGATGTCACCATGTCCTATCGAACGGAAATCCCAGTAACGACGGGGATCAGCAAAGTCAGTGTGCCCACCAAACACACCGACCGTCCCATCGCCATGTCCCCACCAGGCATCCTTCATGTGAGCATGGAATATTCGGTCGGGGAATGTTCGGATGAATTTGACATAGTCTACACCTTGGTAGCCAAGATGACTCGGGTCATAGTTGAAACCAAATGATTTATGTCCCTTGACCGCCTTGATCGCTCTATCAGCCGATGCAATATCAAACGCTATCTCCGTTGGATGCACCTCCAACGCAAACTTTACACCCTCAGCCTTGAACGCATCGAGAATCGGCGTCCATCTCTTTGCGAAGTCCGCGTATCCCGCTTCAATAGCCTTTGGTGAGGCTGGCGGAAACGGATAAAGCAGATGCCATATACTGCTGCCCGTGAAGCCATTCACCACTTTCACTCCAAGCTTCTTAGCAGCTTTAGCTGTCTGCATAACGTTCTTTGCGGCTCGCTTGCGAACACCTTCGGGTTTACCATCTCCCCAGATATCAGGTGGCAATATAGCCTTATGCCGCTCGTCAATATTGTCACATACAGCCTGGCCGACAAGGTGTGCCGAAATTGCAAAGACCTTTATCCCAAATTTTTGCAGCAATTGTCTCTTTTGCTTGCAGTAGTTGTCATCTTTCAGTGCTTTATCAACCTCGAAGTGATCTCCCCAGCAGGCAAGTTCCAATCCATCGTATCCCCAACTCGCAGCCTTTTCTGCAAGAACCTCCAAAGGCAAATCGGCCCACTGGCCTGTGAAAAGCGTTACAGGTCTAGCCATCGTTTTACTCCTTCCCTTTTGATATGTGCCTATCCTGCGTCACTCTGTCTGCAAAATTAGTCGCCCACAGATAAAACGCCTACAAGCGCCACCTTATTGCAACTTCCTCCCCCTTCTGCCGCTAACGTATAAGCCAGTCTCATAAAAAGACTTATGCCGACACTTTAACGGCTCGTATCTCTAACAACTGCAGAATAAAGCATTATACCCCCACTAAGCCTATTCGCAATCGAAAATTTTCCCTGCCCGAACACGCAAAATTCCCCTTCCCTCAGTAACCACAGACTATCTCTGGTCTTCTAATGTAGAGCGATATCCCAATCCGTTACACACACTCAATAAAGAGTCCTTCCGCGCGCCACGCGAGACGCAATATTCTTCACGAGATACGGTGAGCGGCAGCCTCACAGAAGGATTTCAACGACCCCAATCGAGTTTCAGGTGAAGGCACACAAATTATTGATTTAGAATCCGATTGTCGGTATAGCGCTTATTTAGACGCGCACATACATCAATCAAGAATAATCACATTCCAAATAATTGGCCGTCTTGGTCTATTGCATAATCTCCAACTTCACATCAGGTGACTCGGCATAATCGTGCCATATACGCTCGACATGCTCAACATTAACCTTTCCCTCGTGCACATAAAGCCGATAACGAAAGACATGGTCCTCGCCTGGTTTCATTTCCCAGTCGCCCAACAGTGAAGGTGCAAAATTGAAGAACACGTGCTTGTGTTCCGGCGGCCAGATGCGCATGGGTTCGGGGTGACAGAAGTTTTCCGGATGACTGTAGAAGGTCACACCCTGCCAATCTTCAATCTTTCCAGAGTTATCGCACCAACGAGCACGCGTGGCGTGACCATCAACGCGAGTTTTGCCTTCACTGGTCAGGCAGGCGGAGTCCTCATCCTTCCACTGACGTGCGCCACGGAAGCCAAATCCACCGTACCGATACTCGACCTGGTGCAAAGGACTATCCGCAACACAGCGCTGGGTCGATTTGAAATCCACCAGCCAGTACCCCTTATCCGGTCCACCGACGTCATACACGCGAACATCCCATACTTCTCTGAGAACGACCTTCTCACCATTCGCTGCTTTCAAAGCAACGTGCTCCTGCTCCGCCTGAAAACCGCCATAGACAGGTCCACTGCTAGTCGAGAGAAATTTCACAAATCTAACCGTACCCTCGCCTTTATTAAGGTTCCAGAAGTCTATCTCCTTTCCCTCGAACTCGGTCTTTGTCCAAGGCATCCATATTCCTACATGGTGAATATGATCCGGCGGATGGATGTCGGTAAGCACAGCGCCTTTCGGCGACCATAAAGGATGAATAAATCCGCTTCGTTCATATAGTTTGCTCTGTCCCAGTGGAGGAGGCACAATCCCATAGTTATACCTTAGCACGTTGGCACCATCCTTGACGACATCGATATACTTATCCTTCTTTACAAGTTCCACAGCTTCTTCAGTTAAACAGCTACCCTTGACCAGCTCATATACACGCTTCTGGCCTGGCTCTGTCACACCAGAGAGAATCCACCACAACTTTGGACTCTCCCCCGCCTCAAACTGAGATGGCACACTTTTCTTTGTTTCACCATTCACTTGTCTTATATATACACTCCCCTCCTTGATTTTCTCAGCTACCGGCTCCAAAGAAACACAAATAGGTGTATCCACTCGCTTGTGCACACCCGCCTCAATCGTGATTTTGGCCAGGATCTCATCGGCAGCACTTGCTACACTTACCAAAGTTAAACATAGAAAAACCACAACTACACCCAGTCTTGAAACTCTCTTCTTCATTTTGCTTCTACCTCCATAAAATCCTTTAACAGAAAAACAGTTGTTTATCCTTTTACGCAAATCAAAGGCTCGAGCTTGGCTACTTTCTTGGCTAATCCAGCCTTTTCTGTCGCTTCTACCACTGCGCTGACATCTTTGTAAGCGCCGGGAGCCTCCTCGGCAACGCCACGGGTCGAGGCGCCACGAATAATAATGCCCCTTTCAGCAAGCGACCTTATGACGTCCTTGCCGTGCCACTGTCTACTCGCCTGTTTCCGGCTCATGGCCCTTCCGGCACCGTGACAACACGAGCCGAACGAAAGATCCATTCCTTTTTCCGTACCAACCAATATGTAGGAAGCAGTGCCCATTGTACCGCCAATAAGAACAGGCTGGCCGGTCACTTTCAGATCGGACGGCAACGAAGGATGACCGGGGCCAAAAGCTCGTGTTGCTCCTTTGCGGTGGATGTATAATTTTTTGGTTTGTCCCTGAACCGAGTGTTGCTCGACCTTGCAGGTGTTGTGAGAGACATCGTAGAGCAAAACCAGATTAGCCTTTGGCAAAAGATCGCTGAAAATCTGTCGGACTAAATATGTCAGAACCTGCCGATTTGCCACGGCACAGTTGATACCGCAATTCATCGCGCCGATATACTGCCGGCCTATATCGGATTTAATCGGTGCACAGGCGAGTTCCTTTTCCGGCAGCTCTATCCCCATACTTTGAGCGGCTTTGACCATCTTTGGAAGATAGTCGGTCGCTACCTGATGGCCAAGCCCGCGTGAACCGCAGTGAATACTCACTACAATGTCATCTACCGCCAACTTAAAGCTCTTCGCACACAACTCATCATAAAGCTCAACGACCTTCTGCAGCTCTAAATAATGGTTTCCCGACCCAAGTGTCCCGACCTCATCTTCCTGCCGCTTCTTGGCATGATCCGAGACAAAGCTCGGCTGTGCTTCTTTCATCTTGCCACGCTCTTCTATCCGCTCAAGATCCGACCTGTTGCCATAGCCTCGCTCAACGGCCCACTCTGCTCCCCCAACGAGCATGTCATCCATCTCACTGAGCGATAGTTTGAGTTTTCCTCTACTTCCGAGTCCAGCGGGTATTCGCCGTGCCAGCGCATCTGCAAGTTCAGCTTTACGAGGCACAATGTCACTAATTGTAAGACCTGTACACAATGCCCGTACTCCACAGGCAATGTCAAAGCCAACACCTCCGGCAGAAATGACGCCGCCCATCTCTGGGTCAAATCCAGCCACACCCCCTATCGGAAAGCCGTACCCCCAATGAGCATCCGGCATTGCGTAAGAAGCCTTGACTATGCCGGGCAGACTTGCAACGTTTGCTGCCTGCCTATAAACCTGGTCATCCATCGCATCAATGAGCTGCTTATCGGCGTAGATGATAACCGGCACATGCATCTTGCCGGTCGGCTCTATATACCATTCAAACTCGGACCGCCTTTTCAGATTTTCAG
>Ga0307438_1001563_pt1 | contig 14412 bp, 14 predicted proteins | sample SalMarWE160110MG_FD_202144 | JGI IMG/M metagenome (GOLD analysis project Ga0307438, IMG submission 202144) | Salt marsh sediment microbial communities from the Plum Island Ecosystem LTER, Massachusetts, United States - WE1603-110 | ecosystem: Environmental > Aquatic > Marine > Intertidal zone >... | reverse complement strand
TTCTATTCCAGAACTTTCAAGTACACCCCGGATTATTTCTCCCTGATTTGGATCGGTTTTTAGAAGAAGCTCCCATTCCTTATCTTGAATCATGTTTAGATATTAGGTCAGCTTTACTAGTATGTCAAGGGAGTTCTCCATAATTTAAATATTAAAAATTAAAAAGCAAAATGACATATTAAAATGCAAAGTTATACCTTACACTCTAATATTATATGTGGTTTCTTAAATATATTTTTGAACTTTGATTTGTATCTTTATATTTTGATATTTGATGTTTAATTTTTGGCGGTTTCACGGCACTGTACTCTTTATCATAGATAAATAATATTGTAAATAGAAACCTCGAGTTATTTTTCTCTCTTTAGGGAAACACCCTTGACATTATCGCTAAATTTGTTTATATAATTAGTATAAAGCAATTTAAGTAAATGTAATTAAACGTATTAGCAAAATAGTAAGGAGGTTATTTTATGACAAAAACAAGGTCAGACATTATAGCTAGCATTTCTAAAGGAACAGGTATTCCAGTAAAAGAAGTTAGGACAGTAATCGAAGCTTTTCTTGAAGAGGTAAAAGAAGTTTATTGCTCCAATAATAGAATCGAGTTCAGGGGTTTTGGCGTTTTCGGAAATAAATTTCGTAAAGGAAGAATAGGCAGAAACCCGAGAACCAATGAAGAAGTCAAAATTCCTGGCAGATGGATGCCTACTTTCAAACCTTCTAAAGTACTAAAAAGAGAAGTTGAAAATAAAGTTTCTCCTACAGATTAACACCCGTAGCTCAATGGACAGAGCGTCCCGCTCCGGCCGGGAAGGTTGAAGGTTCGAATCCTTTCGGGTGTAGGTTAGATATAGAAAAAAATGGGCAATAAGATAGAAAAATACTTAAACGAGGTTTTAAAACTCAACGGTTCAGATCTTCATATTAAGGCTGATGAGCCTCCGATAGTTAGAGTTCAAGGTAATTTAAAAAGATTAAAAGAATTCCCACCCTTTTCCCCGGAAGACATTCAGGAAACAGCTTTCGAAATAATGACCGACGAACAACGAGAACGCTTTAAAAAAGAATGGGAACTGGATGTCTCTTATGAGCTTAAAGGAACTGCCAGATTCAGGTTAAATGTTTTTCTTCAAAGGGGTAAAATCGGCGTTGCTGTAAGAGTTATCCCGATAAAAGTTAAAACAATCGAAGAATGGAAGCTACCCGAGATATTGAAGAAAATCGCTCTCGCTTCTCATGGTTTCGTACTGGTAACCGGGCCAACTGGTTCTGGAAAGTCTACCACTCTTTCTGCTATGATTGAAGAAATAAATATTACGGAAAAAAAACACATAATTACTATCGAAGACCCGATCGAATATGTTTTTGAAGATAAGAAGAGCGTAATCGAACAAAGAGCTATAGGAGTAGACACAAATTCTTTCGAACAAGCGCTAAAAAGGGTTATGCGCCAGAGCCCGGACGTTATAATGGTAGGCGAGATGCGTGATAGAGAAACGATTGAGAGAGCTCTCAATGCAGCAGAAATGGGTTCTCTTGTTTTTGCAACTCTTCATACTCCAGATGCACCCCAGACCGTCGATAGAATAGTGGACGTTTTTGAACCTGAACATCAACATCAAATTCGCGTCCAATTTGCTTCAACAATTCGAGCAGTCATCTCTCAGACTTTACTCAGAAGGTCCGATAGCGAAGGAAGAATTGCTGCTTTTGAAATACTCATTGGAACCAAAGGCGTATCTAATGCAATTAGAGAAGGAAAGATTGAACAAATTTATAACATAATAAAATCAGGCGGGCAATTTGGCATGAAACTGCTGGACGATTTTTTAAAAGAGCTTTATCTAAGGGGGCAGGTTGAATATGAAGAAGCTCTTTCTAAAGCTTCAAATCCAAAAATGTTCGATTCCTCTCTAGCAAGAGGTTAAAATGTCTTTAAACATCGGCGATTTATTAAACAAAATGAAAAAAGAGGGTGTTTCTGACCTTATTCTTAAGGTTGATTCAGCCCCTATTATAAGGAAAGATCGGGAATTGGTCAGATTGAAAAAACATGATACCCTTACGGAAGAAGATATCAAAGGTGTAGCCAGTAGCGTTATGTCTCGCAAACAATTAGAACAATTCGAAAATAATAAGGAGATGGATCTAGCTGTCAATGTTCCGGGGCTTTCCAGGTTCAGAGTAAATGTCTTCAAGCAAAGAAGAACCTCTGGAATAGTTTTTCGTTTAATCCCTGCTGAAATACCGGAACTGAGTAGCCTGAAGCTTCCAAAGATCTTAGAAGAATTTGCAATAAAGCCGAGAGGTCTGCTGCTTGTTACTGGGCCTTCCGGATGCGGAAAATCAACCACTATAGCTTCTCTTGTCGAATACATAAACGATAGAAAAACGTCTCACATAATAACCGTAGAAGATCCGATTGAATTCGTGTACGAAGATAAAAAGTCAGTTATAGATCAGAGAGCTGTAGGTTATGACACCCATTCTTTTGCTGACGCCGTAAAATTTGCTCTTCGTCAGGATCCAGATGTTATTGTGGTCGGAGAAATGAGAGATAGAGAGTCTATACAGATAACTATAACGGCAGCTGAAACCGGCCATCTAGTACTTTCAAGCTTACACACAAGAAATGCTATCCAGACAATTGACAGAATCATAAATATTTTTCCACCTCACCAGAGACGCCAAGTAAGACTCCAACTATCTGCGAACTTGCTCGGAATCATTTCTCAAGATTTAATAAAAAATAGAAAAAATGGCGGACTAATTGCGGTTTCGGAGACCCTTGTCTCAATTGCGGCTGTCAGAAAGTTAGTCAGAGAAGGGAAAACCCACCAGTTATATTCAATTATGCAGACAAGAACTAAAGAGGGAATGAAAACTCTTAATAAATCTCTCGCTGAATTGATTGCACAAGAGATAATTACTCATAAAGATGCCTGTCATATTTCCCCTAATCCTGAAGAACTCAATGAGTTGCTCTTAGCCGAGAAAAAGTAAAACAATATTTAAGTTTTTTGAATTTTGTCTTTAATTACATTAAATCCAAATATCGTTTACAGCGAGGTTTTATATTAATGAATCTGATTAAGGATGTTGCTATAGAACAATCGAATTCTTTGTTCGAGAAACTGTATTTTATGAAATTTTTTGTTTTTTTTCTAATCCTACTTTTCTCTCTTTATGGCTGTACGAAACAGGTCCGGCAAAACGGTGAGAGCAAAGTCTTAAGAATCAATTTTGAAGGGAACCATTTCGTCAACGATAAGAAATTGAGAGAGGTACTCCCAGTAAAAGAGGGAGATAGGTATATAGAACAATTCTTGAGGGAATCTCCGAACAGACTCGTTAGTTATTATAGAAGTAGAGGATTCTTCGATATGAGAGTCATAAAAAGAGAAGGAGAATTCCTTGAAGATGAAAATGGTTTTATTATAACCTACCACGTTTTTGAAGGAAATCAGAGCAAAGTGGACAGTATCGAAATAATCGGAAACAAAATCTTCTCTGAGGAGTATATAAAAAGGAAATTATCTATAGATAAAGGCAGCTATTACGATGAAGCTGTTATAGACGCAGGCAAATATATTCTATCCACCAGTTACGCTGAAAAGGGATTTGCGGATGCGGCTATAACAACTGAGAGAAGTTTTTTGAATGGAGGAGAATACAAGAACAGCATTTACCTCAAGACAATAATTGATGAAGGAAACAAAATATATGTCAGAAAAATTGATATTAAAGGATTGAAAGAAGTACGAAGTAAGGTTGTAAGACGTGAACTCAGGATAAAAACGGGAGATGTGTACCGCCCTTCAAAAGTTTATATTTCGCAAAGTAACCTTTACAGAACTGAGATGTTTTCGGATGTGAACGTTCATGAAGAAAAAGTTTGTAGCGATTCAGTAGATATTACTTTTATTTTAAAAGAAGAAAAATCACGGTTTTTTCAGGTTGGTCTTGGATATGAGTCTCCTAGTAAAGCTATATTTGATTTTAGGTGGGGAGATTTAGATCTTTTCGGAAACCTTCAACGATTAATCGTTGATTTCTCATTCAAAGGAATACCCGAATTCCATCAAGACGCTGGGGGTTTGATTTTTAAGAAATGGGAGCAAAATTATAGATTAACATACATAGAACCTTATTTATTAGGGACAGGTCTTAATTTAATAATGTCCCCTGCTCTTCAAAGGCGAAAATCTGAATCTGATTTTTCTTTTGAGTTTGTGCTCGAGAGAGAAATCGGTCCTTTTATGGTTATTTCTTTCCCTTACGAATACAGAAGAGCCTCGATAGAAGCGGACACAATCAGTATTACTAATAAGGTTTCAGGGAGACTTTTATTTGACAAGAGAAACAATATTCTTAATCCAAGTAAAGGGTTACGGTTACTTCTTCAATATGATTACGCCGGTGGAATTCTTGGAGGAGATAATCATTTCGACAGAATAAACCTGGACTTTGCCTCTTACTATCCCTTACCCCTTCGCTTAATAATTGCCCAGCGGTCGAGAGCTGCAGTTACTTTTCCAAGAGGCGATCCAGAAGACATCAGTCCTGATGTTCGTCTGGAAATGGGAGGATATGGTTCACTCAGGGGATACGATGAAGCTTCTATAGGATTCCCCGACAGCAGACCGGATCGCATGAGCGGACTGGATGAATTATTGTTTAACCTTGAACTTCGTATACCTGTTTACGGTAGATTATACGCAACAATTTTTGCGGATTTTGGATCCCTCTGGATGGATTTTGCCGATATCTCATTTGATGATTTTAATACCGGTTTGGGCTTTGGTATAGGATATAACGTTCCCATAGGAGTAATAAGGCTCGACTATGCGAGAGCATTGAAAGAAATTTCTCCCGAAAGCAGAGGGAAAATCTATCTTAACTTCGGACACCCGTTTTAATCATTTCCAGAATTGCAGGTTTTAACTCTCAATTAAAAATTTCATCATCTACCTCAATTTAGCAAACCCGCTAAAATTTAAAAATTAAATATCAAAAAGCAAAATTACAAATCAAAATTCAAAAACTAATTAAAAAAATCACGCCTCGATTTTTCCCTCAACCTGACATGAAGAGTAAACTGATTTTACTTAAGTAGAAATTGTTTTTTCTTCTCCAAATTTTCTTACTTCAGAGATACAATACCATAGAGAATAAAGACTTACACCTAAAAGAATAAAACCTATAATTAGTTTAGGAATGCTGTCAAATATCCAGAGATGAAACCCTCCTTTAAACAGCATTTTTGTCTGAGGTATTATTTCGGTTTGCAGAAAGGGTGTTACTAAGCCTTTTCTCTCTCCATAATATCTGTTTATCTCTTCTCCTTGGAGAGGCTGTAGAATTGCCATAAGTTGAATAAAAGCTCCGATTGTTAAGGTGGAAACAGTTAGAATTTTCTTCCACTTAACTTCTGCAATAAATAGACAGGCGGGCAATAATAAGAAAGGAGTTATCGGAACAAGATATCTGGGACCCCAGGCAGTTCCTTCAATGCTAATCCCGAAACCGAACAAACTATAGAAGATAAGAAAAACTGAAGGAATGCCAGCAATAATTAAGAATTCTAGTTTATGTTCGTTAAAAATTTTTCTTAACCCCAGCAAACCTAATATCAAAGGTGGAGAAAAAACCAAGATACTTCTGCTTAGACTGAAAAGAAACCAAGTTAAATATGGAATTAAAAATTTACTTGATAAGAATAACCTGTTAAATCCTAAATCAAACGGAGAGCCGAACCGGTAAAAATTCCAGTACATTTGAATAAAAAGTATAATGAAAAGAGGTATTGAAAAAATCGCGAGTGGTTTAACAATCGGTTTTTTCTCCTTCCATCTTGCGCTAATTAAATATAAGACAAAGAGAGGTAAGGATAGGAGACTTGCGTATCTGCTTATATAAGAATAACCCGCAAAAAATCCGGCTAACAATAAATACTTTATATTATTTTCTTTTTGAAATCTAAAGAGAAAATAAAATGCTGTAAATATACAAAAAGTAACAATCGGCTGAGTCCAGAAATTGCTCGAATAAGCCCACAGAATTGTTGCATTTCCCAGAAGAATGGAGGAAATAAAAGATTTTTTTAAAGAGTTTGCCAATAAATAACAGAAATCAAAGAAGATAAGTACCGTCAATGCCATTAAGAAGGAATTTAAAACAACCGAAAAAAAAGCAGAAGGCAGTATATTTAAATAGTAAATCATTCTAGTAGGATTGCCGTTAGCCCAGGCTTCATTCATTTTATCTTCGTATTTATCGTAATTACAGGTTTTCTCTAGTAAATTTCCTAAAAAGGTGAACGGAACGGATACTATTGAGATGCCATCGGGAAGGATAAGGTAAATTCTTCCGTCTTTTCCCTCTTTCATCCAACATCGTAGCCAGGATTTTTTGTTGAAATCATATTTCCCTTCAGGCATTGAAAATGAGTGATCTTTTAGAATGTTTTGTGTCCTATCATAATGAAAAACATTATCTCCTGATTGAATTCCCTGAATTGTTATTATGTATAAAGTTAAAAAATATAAAAATAAGGCTAAGCGGCTTTTATTTGTTTTACTCATTTACTCTTTTAACATTTAATTTCCATAACCACAGCATCTTCGCCTTTTTTGTAATAATCCTTTTTTATTCCTCTGTAAGTAAAGCCTAAAGACTTATACAGTTCAAAAGCCGCCTCATTTTTAACACGATGTTCAAGATAACACGAGCTTATTCCTGGATTTTCTGTGAGTTTTTCCAGAAAATACGATAAGAGTTTCGTGCCAAAGCCTTTCCTCCAGTGCATGCGCGAAACAGCAATGTTACTCAGGTGAAATTTACTGTCTTCCTGGCAGCCTATCAGATATGCTACAACATTACCATAAAGCACGGCTACTACTTTTATACAGGTATCGGAGAGAAAATGTGTATAGAACATCTCATATGGCCATGGGTTAGGGAAAACATCTTTCTCGATTTCTAAAATGTCATTAATATCTGCCTCTGTCATTTCCCGGATTTCAATTTCAGCTTCGTTTCTTTTTCTTATAGCGGCTGAACTTGACAGATATAAAGGACCTTCAGGATTAATAATACAATCAGCATTTTTTTTATACAGTTTGAACAAGCTGCAAGCTATGGAATTATTAGAGCAAGACGAAATCGAATATCCCTTTTTATTCAGAAAATCTCTGTTCTTTTCTGCACCCTCTCCGAATATAATTGGTCCTTTGATGTCATCGGAATTGACATCTAAATAGGATATCAACTCATCTATACTAAAAATCCTGTTTTTAAAAACTTCTTTGACATCTTCTTTTGTTTTTCTGTAATAAGAAGCATATACAACTTTACTTCTTGCAGGAATTAAAGGGAAAAGGTCTCCGCAAGGCGCATCCTCTACCATAGCGAGAAAAGTCGAGTATGCCAATATCGGTATGTTAAGGGGGAAAGCCAAACCCTGTGCTGTTACAAGCCCAATTCGAAGAGAAGTAAAGGAACCCGGTCCATAAGTAATTAATATTTTCTCAATATCTTTAATATCTATTCCAAGTTCATCTATTTTAGCTGTAATATCTTCTACCCACTGGAGAAGATAAAAAGTCTTCTCATCTGTGGCCAGGCCACCTTCTTTGCTGCTGCAATCAATCCCTATAATCATTTATTATGATTTCTCTATTGTTTTCAGGTAATATTTTAAATTTGACATCTATTCTGTTTTCTGGAAGAAGCCCTTCTGCCTTTTCAGCCCATTCTATCGCTGTGATTCCTTCATCCATTAGAGTTTCTTCAAAAGGAAGAAATTCATCATTCTTTTTTATTCTGTAAAGATCGATATGATGCAACTTCATTCGCCCGGAATAAGAGCGCATGAGGACAAAAGTAGGGCTTTTTATAACATCTTCTATCTGAAGTCCTTTAGCCAGACCTTTTACAAAGACTGTTTTCCCGGCGCCAAGTTCACCAAATAACGCAATACATACGGGAGAGGTTATACTTTTGACCAATTCTTCAGCTATTTTTCCTGTTTCTTCAGGAGATTTGGTTATAGGCAATCAACCCCCCTTTAAGAGTAAGCGCAGAGTCATACTTACCTATAAAATATTCTGAAATTTTTTCTCCGTCTCCGCCGGTAAAAATTAAATTTTTATTTTTATAATCTAATATTTGCAGGATTTCTTTTATTCCTCCGATAAGACTACCGAAAGCTCCTAATTTAATACATTCCTCGGTGTTTTTACCCAAGCTGTTTTGAATTTCGGGTTTGATTCTCGGGAGAAGATATCCTGCCTTTGATACAGAAGAAAAAAATGAACTTAAACCGGGCATTATTGCCCCGCCCTCGAATTTTACAAGAAAATCAGGTTCGGTTGGTTCGCGATACAAATCGATTGTTATAGTACTTCCGCAATCGACAACAACAACCGGAAGCCCTACCTGTTCTTTCACTCCAAGACCATTCGCCAATCTGTCTTCGCCGGGTTCCGATTGGTAATCTACCTGAACAAGATTCCCGGGAAAAGAAATGATATTGAAGTCGATAATTTCTTCTATCAGTTTTTTCTTTAAAGGTACAACCGAAATGCAGAGAATTTGTTCTACCCCGGAAAAGAATTCTTTTACTTCTAAGGTCCTATCAGTTCTTTCTTCGCCTTTTAGCGAATTATTTTCAAATATTCCACAATGATAATTCGTATTCCCTATATCTATTATTCCAATCATAGCCCCTCTCTAATAAATCTTTTTCCTGAAACTTCCCTTGAAAGACCCTTTAATTCAAGCAGTGCCATTGTGGGCATAATGTCTTTCGGTTCCAGTCCGGTTTCTCCTGCCAAAATATCCGTGCTTTTAGGGTTTACATCAAGAGCTTTGTAGACTATCGCTTCCTGTTCGCTTAAGTCGGGAATTTTTGTGCTTTTTTCTTCTTTTCTTTCCTCTATTTCAAGATCGGTATTTTCCAGAAGATCTTGATAATTTGTCAAAGGTATCGCTCCGTTCTTTATAAGTTTATTTGTGCCTTCAGCGACCTTTCTATTTATATCTCCGGGTAAGGCATAAACATCTCTTCCATATTCAAGAGCCCACCGGACAGTCGAAAAAACTCCGCTTTTCTCGGCAGCTTCTACAGCTATAACAGCTTTAGATAAACCACTGATAATTCTGTTCCTTGCCGGAAAATGATATGGAAGAGCGCGAGATAAGGGAGGAAGTTCAGTCAGCAAGCATCCGTGCTCGACTATCTTTGGCGCAAGATTTCTATTTGAAGCAGGGTAAATTAAATCTATTCCTGTCCCCATTATAGCCAGTGTTCTCCCATTCCCCTCAAGCGCACCAATATGCGCCTGAGTATCGATACCCATCGCCATACCGCTTACTATAGTTATTCCTAGTTCGGCAAGTTGCTTTCCCAGTGTTCTTGCGGCTGTTTTTCCGTAATGTGTTGCTCTTCTTGTCCCGACAATCGACACGGCATTTGAGTCTTTCGACAGTATGTTACCCCTGCAATACAGAATAGGTGGAGAATCCTCTAAATATACTAAATTTTTCGGATAATCTTCATCGAATATTGTGAGCATATTAACATTTTCTTGCTGAAGGATTTTAAGCTGTTTCGCAAGCCTGGAATCGATATTAGCTTTTTTAACCTCTTCCTTTTTTATTTCTTTTTTATCAATTAACATTTCGATGCAATCTTTCTTCCCCAGAATATTTTCATTCTCGGTCATAATTTTTCTTAATCTCGAAGATTTCATTTTGATGTTGGATAATTTCAGAAGATTTGTTTCTTTTATCATATGCGAATTATAGTAATTTGGAGCAATTTTCGCAATGATGAACAAAGAATTTAGAAGATAGAAGTTAGGAGCCAGAATCCAGAAGCCTAACCCTCTAACTTTTTTCCGTCGTCCGTCTGCGGTCTTCGGTCGGCCTTATACTTAAGACCGAATTTATCTTGACTAATTCTTAAATAAACCTTATTATTTTAACAAAAAAGGAGGTCTGGAGTGAATTATAAAAAAATTCTGTTAGTAATACTGGTGGTCGGGTTAAGTTGTATTATTGGATGCGGAAAAAGCGTACGTTTCGATGTAAGTGGAAATTGGGTAGGAGTGATCCCTTTCTGGAACGATGGGCAAGGTGAAAGCTTCAATCTAAGCGGGTGTCCCTCTAGTTGTGGAGGAAGTATTACGGAAGGTGAAGAAACTCACACTTACTTCTTTACAAATATTGAAAGAGAAGGAGGTACGTTGTATGGCGATATAATAAGTTTTGATGTTGATATTGACGGGAAAAATTATAGTTATCCATAAGATGCGTGTGGCGGGGGATAAGCTCTTATAAAATTAGACTTCTTTTGTGTCTTCGTTGCTAATTTTCTTCAAACAGAAACTTTTTTAATTCTTCGATCCCTTCGTCTTTTATGAAGGATACCGGAAAAACGGGGTGAGGGGTAGTAAATTCAGGAGTTTCTTTTACCCTATCGATCTTTGATATTACACAGGCTATTTTTTTTCGCGGGTCTCCTTCGAAATAATCCTCAATTTCTTTCATTGACTCTTCTATCTTAGTTAATCCTTTAATTTGCGTGCCATCCATTACAAACAGAAGTATTTTTGCTCTTCTCGAAAGTACTTTAATATCCTCCACCGATTCGGGAACAAGAGGTACAGTATCCATAAATGTGTATCTCGAGAAGTTATGCATATATGTCCATAAATGAGGTTTTTTTGTGGTAAAAGGATAACTTGCTATTTCAGGCGAGTTTCCTGTAATGCAAGCTATCAAGGAGGATTTTCCTGAATTGGGTGGTCCTATTACAACAATGTCTGCATTGGGACTAAATATTAGATTAAGAGTTTTCGTTTCTCCTTCTTTACCCGGAGTCGCTTTTCTTGGAGCCTGATTGGTAGAAGTTGCAAAATTTATATTTCCTTTTCCTCCTTCACCTCCTCCAACGACTTTTATTTTATCCTCATCTGATATTAAATCGGATAGGGGCTCTTTTTTGTCCGCTTCGTAGAGTGTAGTCCCTACAGGAACGTATACTGTTAAATCTTTCCCGTTTTTACCGTGTCTTTTATTTTTCCCGCCTGGACCGCCGTCTTCCGCTTTCAAAAAAGTATCCTTCTGTAGATGTTTAAAAGAATGATATTCTTCTGAAGCCTGGAAATATACATCTCCTCCTTTGCCGCCATCTCCTCCGTCCGGTCCGCCTTTGGGTTGTTTCGGTAAATGGCTGAAAGAAACCAACCCATCTCCGCCTCTTCCGCCCTTTACTTCTATTGATAGTTGATATGAACTTATTTTAACTGCTCCCGTGAATGACTTTTTGAAAGACGTTCTTTTAATCTTTTTTCTATTTCTTTTGGAACGAACTCGGATATATCTCCGTCAAGAAGAGCGATTTCTTTTACTGCGCTTGAAGACAGAAAAATATACTTTTCATCGGGGAAAAAATAAATAATCTCTATATCCATAGAAAGTTTCCTGTGCATCATGCCCATTTGAAACTCATACTCGAAATCAGAGAGAGCTCGCATTCCTCTTACAATGGCATCTGCTTTATTTATTTTTACATATTCCGCCAAAAGACCCTCCCAAATTTGAACTTCAACGTTGGGTATGTCTTTTGTTGCTATTTCGCATAGTTCTTTTCTTTCTTCTGCTGAAAATAGAAAATCTTTCGCGTAATGCTGTGCTACAACTATCGTCAGCTGGTCAAAGATTTTCAAGGCTCTTTTAACGATATCTATATGCCCATTTGTAATGGGGTCAAATGTTCCGGGATATATTGCAGTTTTCATCTTTTCAAGAAAGCAAGAGAAGTATCGCCATAGATTTTGTTTTTAAAGATTTTAAATTCATTATATTCGAACTCCTCGTTCGACGGTCGCTCAACAATTATTATTGAGCCATCTTTTAAAACAGCGTCGATTTTTTTTAAAGTTTTTTTAATCAGTTCTGTCTTATATGGAGGGTCCATAAAAATGAAATCAAAGGTTTCTTCTAAATTATCTAAAGTTGCAGAGACAGATTTATTTATAATTTCTCCCTTAAGCTTGGTTTTTGCTAAATTTCTTTTTATATAATTTGCCGCTTTTCTTGACCTTTCTACAAACACAACCTTCGCCGCTCCTCTGGACAGAGCTTCAACGCCTACTGCGCCGGAACCGGCAAATAAATCCAAAAAAGTCTTCCCGTTTACGTCTATCATTGAAAAAAGAGCTTCTCTGACTTTTCCTCTTGTAGGTCTTATATTATCGGGAGCAAAAATCTTATGCCCCTTAGCAAGTCCTGCTATTATATTCATTTTAACTCTCTCCTAATTATAGTTAAATATAAAAATTTTTTTCCTAATTGCAAGCCGCATTTTGAACTTATTCCCGTAGAAGTTAATCTTAAACAAAAAATATCCAGCAAATCAAGTTAATCCTGCCTAAAGATAATTTAAATATTAAAAATTAAAAAGCAAAATGACATATTAAAATGCAAAATTATCCTCCTTCCCCTAAACTTAAAAGCAGTTTACGTTTTTGCGTAATTTGTTTTTTTATTTTTGAACTTTGATTTGTAATTTTACATTTTGATATTTGATTTTTGAATTTTGCGGTTTTACTTGGACGGAGATTTTGATGCTACTCAGTCTCCAAAGAAAAATTTGATTTCCCTTTTTGCAGATTCGGCTGAATCCGAAGCGTGTACGCTATTTTGAGGCGTTCCGAGTCCAAAATCCGCCCGGATTGTGTGTTTTTTTGCTTTTTTCGGGTCAGTTGCCCCGACTAAGTTCCTTAAGGTCTTTATCGCATTTTTCCCTTCCAGTTTTAGAGCGACCACTCTTTTGTCTGCCATGTAATTAATAAGTCTATTATAAAACTCTTTTCCTTTGTGCTCTGCATAAAACTGTTCTGTTTTCTGTCTCGTGAGCAGAACCGTTTTCATGTCTAATATCCGAAGAGATGTTTCTTCAATACGAGTAAGTATTTTGCCTATAAGTTTCCTATCTATTGCGTCGGGTTTTACTAACATTAATGTTCTTTCCATGGAGTTAAGATATTTAATAAGATATAAATGTCAAGATTTTGCGCCCTCACCCACCCAAATTTTTGAACCGCAGAGACACAGAGAAAAAACAATTTATTTAACCACTTAACTTAGATTTGAAGAATCCGAAAAAAGTCTTGACAAACTCAAAGTTTGTTTATAAAATAAAAAAAGGAGGTATCAAAATGAAAATATTATTTAAAATTGTGCTATTAATATTGTTTTTTTTCTTAATTGCAATCCCTGCATTTTGCTTCCAGGTTGAAAAACAATTCGAAGAAACGTCTTGTTATTTAAGAGATATTTGTATGATTAGTTCCGAAATTGGCTGGATAGTTGGCGTGCCGCATTGGGACCAGAACGTGAAATATTATAAAGGCACCATAATGAAAACCACTGATGGGGGCGAAAACTGGGCGGAACAAGAAGCTGGAGTTTGTGAAGAACTACGGGGGGTTTGCTTTGTTGACGCAAATAACGGCTGGACAGTAGGAACCAATGGTACGATTCTTTACACCAGTAACGGCGGAGACACATGGATTCAACAAACTGTAGCAACAACAGATGAATTCAGGGGTGTAGTCTTTACTGATGTAAACAACGGCTGGGCTACAAGTATCGAAGTAGTTCATTATGACTGGAATGATGATCCTGATGATTGGCGCGGAAGTATATGGCATACGAGCGACGGCGGTCAGAACTGGGTAAAGCAGACAGTACCTGACAGCACGGGTATTTTAAATCGTATTGATTTTATTGATGCTTTAAACGGATGGGCAGTCGGTATTAAATTTATAGACGATTCTGGTCTTCATCCAGAATACGTAGGCGCTTTCTATCACACCGGTAATGGAGGTGTTACCTGGGAAGAACATTTAAGTCCGGAGCCGGGAATCGTTTTTACGGGCGTCGATATGATTGATGAAACAAATACGTTTGCTGTGGGATTTAAAATGAGTAGCAGCGTTGACAGCGGAACAATATTTCGTACAACAGATAACGGAGAAAGTTGGGAACAACAGGATCCCGAATATACTCTATGGGATGTTCACTTTTTCAATCCGGATAGCGGCTATGCTGTAGGATCGGAGATATTACAAACTTTAAATGGCGGCGCTGATTGGAAAAAATTGTATAAAATTACAAGTGAAGGTCTTTATGGGGTGGCTCTTACGGATGATAAAGTTATTGCTGTTGGAGATAATGATTTCCTGTCTTTAACCGATAATCCCTGGGGGGTCGACAGTACTTACCAAAAATATATAAATATTCACTATTTTTTCGAAAAAATATTTTTTATCGATGAAAATCGTGGTTGGGCAGTTGGAAGCAGATCTTATAAACCACAATTATGGGGGCAGGTTA
>Ga0307438_1001562_pt1 | contig 14413 bp, 20 predicted proteins | sample SalMarWE160110MG_FD_202144 | JGI IMG/M metagenome (GOLD analysis project Ga0307438, IMG submission 202144) | Salt marsh sediment microbial communities from the Plum Island Ecosystem LTER, Massachusetts, United States - WE1603-110 | ecosystem: Environmental > Aquatic > Marine > Intertidal zone >... | reverse complement strand
TTGGGTTGTAAATCTTGGCTGTACAAAGCCAAAAAACCATGGGTATGCAGCGGAGGTTTGGACACTTTCAAGTTTGGCCAAACACACCCGGAAGCATGCCCCGGTTGCTGGGCATGATTGTTTGAAAAGGGCAGCCAAAGCAACCATACAACGAATCCTTAAATCTCAACCGCTTCAACCCCATAAGGTCCGCTACTACCTGGAGAGGCGGGATGAAGAATTTGAAAATAAGATGCATGATGTCCTTGTTGTATATAAAGAAATAAAGACTCAAAGTAATAATCAAAATGAACCGAGCAAAAAAATCATTACCGTGTCGGTGGATGAAAAACCGGGTATTCAGGCCATCAAAAATATTGCACCGGACCTACCCCCCATCCCTGGTCAATATGCTCGAATTGGGCGAGACTATGAGTATAAAAGGCTCGGAACGGTGTCGCTTTTAGCTGCTCTGGATCTACATGATGGCCATGTCATTGCCCAAGTCCATGATCGCCATCGGAGCAGGGAGTTTATTTCATTGTTAAAGGAAATGGATCAATATTATCCAAAAGATTACACTATACGCGTCATTTTGGATAATCACTCTGCTCATATATCAAAAGAAACTATGGCTTATCTTTCAACCAAGCCAAACCGATTTATCTATGTGCATACTCCCAAACATGGATCTTGGCTTAATCTAATCGAGACATTCTTTTCAAAGATCTCAAGAACTTTTTTAAAGCATATCCGTGTTGAATCAAAACGAGAACTGAAAGAAAGAATCCTCAAAGGCATTGCAGAAATCAATGCCGAGCCTGTTGTTCATCGTTGGAAAAAGTTCGATTTTGCTGTCAATTAAACTGTAAATATGTTGTTGAATCGTAATACTAGTCATCGCTGCACGAAGCTTCTCCGCATACGCTTCCCTCATTGCCATTGCAGGGACAGTGAAAGCAGGTAGAAAAGGCTGACCGCTAAATGGGTTCACCACGATCGTACGCGCCGTTTTTGATTCCACACGGCTAAGCAGCGGTTCACGTAAGCCGACCTCGACCTTAATCTTTTCCTGTTTTTCAATCACTGCCGACTGATATTCAAGGTATCCGATGTATTGTCGGGATTCGTTATGGCCTCCAAAGGCTTCTGAGATCGCCACGCCAGGAACTATAGTCGGCAGTTTCTCGAACACGCGCTTCACTGGGTCCATCTCAGCGCGTCTCTGATATCGGGACGTATCCGCAGTAACCGGGATGATTAAGTCCAGATCCTCGCTAAGTCGATAGAAATCCGCGTAAACTTTGCTAAGGCAGGTTCCTCCTTTGAACACGAGCGATGTGTCACTATCAAAAAAGTACTGCAGGATCAGTGAAGAGTAGTAGTCCTTTTCGATCAGGGTCGCTGTAAATCCAGTAGTAGCTTCAGAGTGTGCCAGAGCCTCCCGGAAAATGTCCGGATCCGTATCGTGAGGGTACGGAAAGTGCACCTCATCCATTGACGATAATCCCCCACTTGCGGTTGACTTTTCCCTTGGCGGACCTACCTGGTACCCATGGAATAAGGGCCTTGGAATTGCTGAGTTGACGCTGAAGCTGATTAATGATTCTCGAAGGATGGATCAAAGCATCCAATAAATACCCTATTCGGCGCAACGTGGCCTGATTTCCGTACTTAGCGGTAACGTCTACCAGTTCGGAGGCAAGCATGGGATCTTTCTTAATCTCCTGCCGGATCCATTCATATCCTCTTAGCAGGCCATTAAAGCGTGACCAGTCGTAGACAGCATCCATGAGAGTCCTCGCCTTGGAGGAGTAAATAATTTCAACTCCCTCCCGGGTACGGACAGCATTGGTGGCTCCGAGGCGTACGTCCGCGACTCTTATAAACTGAAACGCTAAGTTCCCGATCATACGACTATCTGAAATACGGTTATTATAGACGTAAGTGACACTCGGAACCTGGTCATCGAGGCCATAGAAGTTGAACGCAGTCGGCCCGCAGATCTGATACTTACCATCCTGTTCCTCCATCAGCTTCTGTAGAATCAAGGCAATACCTGGACTGTACTTGCCGCCAGCAGGTATGCGAGGTGGAACAAGATACACACCACGCTTCAGTCTGACGATCCAGCCTGATTTTGACAGACGATGGAGCAGACTACGTTCCTGTGATTCAGTGATGCCTAAGACGGGGGCTAATTCTCCAGTGCAGACGGTATCCTTCCTCTTCAGCTGAACATAGGCGAAGAATTTTGAAGAAAGGTCTCCTAACTCTGGTCCTGGGCGTTTCATGATATTTTCCATATATTCGTTAATAACGAATTAAGGCAAAATATAATAGATATGTCTTGTTGTCAAGCTATCTTATTTTATCTCTGCCGTATCACCTTCCTCAAAGTCGATGTTTGAATGATCGAAATTATATCAAAAATGTAAAAAGAATTATAATTTCATTTTCTTACCGTGCTTATTGAGAAATAAAACCCATATCAACATAGAACCTGGGATTTGACCCTGATCTTTTTTCTCAATAATATTCTTTAAATAAGCCAAGAGCAGATCTGACCCATTTATGCATTTTCCCCCTCCACGATTTTGATCTCCTCCGGCGTGAGGCCGTAAAGTTTATAAGCTAATTGGTCAATTTGTTTTTAGTATTCTTTGACCCCGTTAGTCATCTGCCTGTTCGTGCCCACAGGCAGACAGGTTGTAAAATGTCCCCTGATAATGTCCCTTATTGTCCCTCAACGATGTCCCTTAATGTCCCTTATCTTTTCTATCACTTTCGGCGATAAGATATAATAAGTACCTTTCTTCTCGCCAATTTTTTTAAGTATATTCTTTTCAACAAATCCCGTTAAATCTCTCGTGGCTGTCCTTTTGATACTATTGCAAATTTTTTGACACAGCGTGTTGTCTATTTGCTCATTAATTACCAAATACCGGATAATCTTTTCCTGCCGTATATTTAATTTCAGGTACTCTAATAATTTGACAGTGTTATCAGCAATAATAATCTGCTTGCCCCTCTCGTAAATTTCTGCCATCTGTGATCTTAAACCATCCACAAAGTATTCAAGCCATGCCGTCATATCCATGTTGTTTTCCCTGACGGACTGAATCGCTTTGTAGTATGCCGGACGGTCTTTGTCGTAGTGTTCTGAAATTGTAAACAGTCTTTTAAAATCGTAACCGGTTTTATAAAGAATCAATGTGGAAAGGAGCCGGGCTGCTAAAGTAAAGGGGGACGTAAAGGGGGACATCCAAAACAATTTACCGATTAATATTGAAAGATATAATTAAGTTGTAATCGCTCCTCATGATGAGAAAATCCAACGGCATACAGTCATATTTCATAAAAACGCATCAAGAGAATAGAAACATTTTGCACTGAACCAAATTCAACCGATTTCTTGACTCGTAAGTCGTTTTGGAACCCCTTTTCTTCTCTTCCCCTTTAATGTGTGACCTGTTTCCTACAGTGGCGGATTGCGTCGGAATAAGCACATGTTGTGTCAAGCAGAAGTTTCGCCTTGCTTTTTCCTGCACGCCTTCTATAATGTCGGCAACGTCATGGAAAAACAGGAAAAATGCTGAAACAATTCAAAGCGATTTACAGGGCCTGGCGAATAACGACCCCGTAAAGAGCCAATCGATGAAAATTCTCTAGGATACCTAATGAAATTATCCATTCCCCTGAAAGATATTATGCTCGCGCCCGGCAGACGGTTCGATCCGTCATCATTTTCCGAAAAGGATGTGATCGAACGAGTAAAGAAGATCTACGGCGTCATTACCGAGGTCATGGACATTGCCATAAAGGACGGCATGGTAGAGATCGAATTCCGGGACGCGACGCCAGAAAAATTCAAGTCCGCCATGAAGTCGTTGAAAAAGGGTATTGAAGAGGCCGGGCAGGGTCGTTTCCCGAACGCACTGAAGCTTTTTCAGGAGGTCCTGGCCGTCATTCCAGAAAACATAGACGCCCGCCGAAATATGGCCAAGGTTTACTTGGAACAGAACAATCTGGAGAAGGCGAAGCAGCACCTGAACGAATGTTTGCAGATCGACCCGAAGGACGCTTGGAGCTGCGTCATGTTGGGCAACATCTATGCGCGCAACGAAAACAACCTGGACGTGGCGGCTTTCTATTACGAGAAATGCCTTGAGCACCATCCAGAAGATGCCATGGCCATGACCAACTATGCGGGCCTGATGATGGAGAAGGAGGAATTTCAGAAAGCTGAGATCCTTTTCAAGAAGGCGATCAAGATCCAGGATGTCCCAAACGCCTATTACGGCCTGGCTCTTCTTTACCGTATGGCCGATCATCTGGAAGCCGCTCGACAGGTCTTGGAGACCTTTTTCACCCGCACAGCCAACATCAAAGGTTTGAAAAGCTCTCCTATTCATCAGGAGGCAAAGAATTTGTACAGGGAACTCAGCACGGCTCTGGGCGTTCAAAAACAGAGCCATTAAAACGATGAGAAATATGTTCAGCAGCCCAGCCATTTCTACAACGAAGAGGAATCTTCCCACTTTTTTCGGTAGAGGACAATTGGCCCGGTTGTGGAGCAAGGAGGTATAACAGGGTAAAGAAGTCTGCGACATTCAAAAATGTAGACCCCATGACTTGACTAATGGCTAAAACTTTAAAAGTTGAGAACGTCCCGGTAGTCCCTTCCGGTAGCCCCTTTAAACTTTTGACAGTACCATTATTCAACATAGCCTGCCCAGTTAAATTGTCATTGATTTTATTTAACCGGGGTCAACTACGTTCTTTACTCCTAATACCAGTATGCCCAAAATTTATAATGTATGTAATGCCTTGATTTTATGTTATTTTTATTTTCCTCTTGACAGGAGGATATAGGATTGTCTCGCATATCCCGCCATTTCTTCTCCTAATGAGGCTTACAGCAATGCTCTGATTGTTCTGATAAAGTCATTCATTTCATCGAAGGACTTCTTGACATCCTCCTCGTCAAACTCTGGAAAATCATCATAATCTCCTGTAGACCTATTGTTATAAGCATTGTGCAGTATCCTGCCATATTTTCGGTCAATCTCACCGGTGAAAATGAATTCCTTGTTGAACCAACCAATCAGTTGTTGGTGCTTTGAGGTAGAAAAGTCATATCTTAAGGAAAGCGCTGATAGTATATAGAACATGCCATAGTATATTCTATTAACTGCCAGAAGAAACTTTTTGTTTTTGATCAAAAATGAGACTTCTTCAATAGTATCCGTTGCTCTTGAAATTCTATGTTCAATTAGCGCATTTTTCTCATCATCTTTCATGCCACCACCCCCTCTTGCAGAGCATGTTGGATAAAAGGCTGTTTTCCCTTCAAACTTTTCAGCTCCAGTTCGGAAATAACTTTTACATCTGTCAAGATGTTATATTTGAGGTCGGAAACATAAACTTCATCTACAATTTCTCTTCGTTGCCGCCAGGATATGGGACGACTTACTACGATAAGTATATCGTAGTCCGAAAATTCAACTGCTTGGCCTGTGGCCTGAGAACCAAACAGTATTACCTTCGAGATAAAGCTAAATCTCCTTTGCAATCTCTCCTTTAACTCTTTCATGATCGCGACATTTTCCTGGCTCATAATAGTTCCTTACCCTCTCTGAAAAATCATCTCCATTCCCCAACGGCATTTGGCTTATTCAACTTAGTCAACAACGTTACCAAAGGTCCCTTCTAAACTGTGTAGTTATTTAATTACTTAAGGAAGTCCCGCTTGCCCTTGATGGATGCCACCACCCCACCGCATTGACCGTATTGACCAACGTCTGCGCAGGCGATGCCAATATGCTGCTCGATAAATATGCCAGCACGGGAATTCTTCCTAAATTTCCCCCCTTTGTTGTGAAATATGCAGACCTTTACGTCCTTTATCCTTAGAATTATTCAACATAGTCAACTACGTTCTTCAGTTCAATTGCCACGTCAACTTATAAACTAATGTACGTCCCGCAAGCCTTGCTATATTCATTTCTTGACGATATAAACTTATAAACTGAGGAACGTCCCATAGATTCGCGTTTGGGAGGGGCGTTCAGCGATGAGCGCCCGTATCCCAATAGGATAGCAAATTTCAGATAATGTGAATAGTTAATATTTAAGAGGTGACCTTCTGCCCCTCTCTCTTTTCCTTTAGTTCGCTCAGATTGTTGCGTGGAAATTCATAATCCGGCGGAGCAAGCGATATTGATCTTCGCAGAACTTCTTCGGCTTCGTCAAACTTTCCCGCTTCGAGCAATGAGTATCCAAGATCATTCAGGTGTTTGTAGTTATCCGGTTCCAACGTATCCGCACGCCTGTGTTTCTCTATTGACTCCTCATAATGGCCAAGTTTTCCGAGGCAATATCCCGATCCGTTGGGGTACACGGTTTCATGTGGATAGGCTTTCTCAGCAGCAGAATACATCGCAAGCGCATTTTCGTAATCATCTTGATCAATGAGAAAATCACCCGCTTTGTCTATAATAATACTTAGGTCTTCTTCGTCCTTTGGCAATGTCGCAAGCGTGATGAACAGTTTCATGGCTTCCTCTACACGCCCAAGCTGATATTCAATTGAACCAACAGTGAGAATGGCGGGTGCATACAGCGGATCTATGGCAAGAGCGACAACCCCTGAAGGCCAAAACGACTTTCCCAATCCTTCTTTACCTGCCCGTGCCATTGAATTGTTGAAGAGATCACTAGCCATCTGGGAGTGATATTCCCAATCTGCTGCCATTCTTCGCTCTCGTGTAGGCATTGAAGCGTAGTCACGGCGAAGAGCAGCAAGGTCCCTGTCATCTTTCACCAGAACAGAAAATGGTACATTCTTAAATTTTGTCATCCCATCATCTCTCGATTTGGAGTTCATCAGCTCACCTCGTGTTGTCAGTTGTGCACTGATATATAGGAAGTCCGTAAAGCGGGACGTCCTTAAGTTTCTAAGAATCTAATTCTATCAAAAGGTTCTTGACACTACTCTTCCTTGATTCTCAACTTAGAATTTTAAGGGCGTCCCGCTTTATCGCTTTACAAGAAGTTGAAAAGCTGCACGTTATAGCCCATCCTTCTTTATGCCGTTGTTCGGTAAATTTTATGTCCAAAGATATGGGCGTATTTCAATAAGACGATGAAGATTTTGTTGATCCTCCTCATGAAACTTTATTTCCTGTTGTTGTTCTTTTTCTAATGCTTTGTAATACGCAGCATACTTTTTTTTGTCAGGCTCTACCATTCTTTTGCAGTCTGAGTCTGGAATATCTTCAAATATAATTGGAGGTACCTTCAAACGCTTATCGTCTAAAGGACTTTTTCGATTTGGACGGCTTTTAGTCCACCAATCATATAAATCACAAATCTCTTTCCACGCCCTTTTGTGCGAGTCATCTGAGTTCCAATCCACAATTTCGCCAGGTTTTTCAAGTTCTACGAAATCAACCAATATTTGGAAGGTAGCATGCAACATGATGCTATCACGATCTCGCCAACCTTTTTCTAATGTATGGATTTTAAGATATTTCATGTTTTACCGAACAATGAGTGATCGGAATTAATTCCATTATATTGAGCAATTATGGAAAAAATTCAAAAATATAAAAAGAGCCATGATTTAATGTTTTTATTTTCTTACCGTGCTTATTGAGAAATAAAACTCATATAAGCTTAGAATCTGGAGATTGACCCAAGTCTTTTTTTCAATGATATTCTTTAAATGAGTCAAGAGAAGGTTTGATCCCTTTTCATGACTAAAATACTTAATTACTTAGGCCCCATTTATGACCCCATTTACTATTGATGTGTATACTTTCGATCAGAGTTATTCAACCTTGTCAACTACGTCCCCTAAGTTCACAATAAGAGCTGCTAAGTCCGGTCTTTTAAGTATGTTTCCAGGACCTAAAGATACCGACATACCTATTGATAAAGGATGAGCCATAATTTTGTCAGCAGGGGGGGGTCAGTTGCCGAGCGCCCAGCGAGGGCAACTGACCCCCAATTGTTCGCAGGCTATCGCCTTTTGCGGCGGCATCACGACAGTTGGGGCATTCCGTGCACGATATCGTCTGCACGGTTCACCGGGACGATGATCCAGAGGAAGTAGTCTAGGGGTGACTCCATCGAACGAAAGCCGACTTCTAAATGAGGTTGCTCCAGCGAGAGTATTTGTCGCCGGCGGATGACATTCATCAATGAACCTTCGACAAAGTGGCGCATGGCATCCTCGAACGAGATGTCTTTCACCCGCTGCCTTGCAAAGCTCTCAGAGCAATCCAGCTTGTCAAACCACCATCTTTCGCAGATGGAATGCGCCTTACGCAGCATGGTCTCCTGCTCAGGGTGTGACAACTTGGCTGTGTTATAGAAGATATCCCGATCCATAAGTATCCTTTAACGCCGTTGTTCTCGTATTGCATCTGTCTCTGCCGATAGCCTGACAGTGGCTTGACCGCAATTGCGAAACCCTAAACCTCACGGGGCGGCGGTTTACCGACGTCCCGTGCAGGTGATTGTTCTCCACGTGTTATCCAGGCGTCACGGGAGGAGTTCCTCATACACTTTGTAGTTGGTTTCGGCCAGGCCAAGTCGTGCGTAGGTGAACTGTGCCCCGGCGTTCCCTCGCTTAACGTATAGCCGGCATCCGCATACCTGCGCCGTGTTCCTGGCCCGTTCTCTTACTTCCTCATACAGAGCCCGAAACACACCACGGCGACGGAACCTGGGCGCAATATAGACACTCTGGATCCACCAGAATGCTCCATCTCTCCAGTCACTCCATTCGGTGGTGACCATAAGTGAACCGGAGACTTCCCCGTCAACTTCGGCAACCAGGTAGAAACCACGCTTCGGGTCCTCCAGGACTGCGTTCACCCCAGAAGTCAGAACGTCGGAGTCGAGTTGCTTGTCCTCGGTCTCCCTGGCCATCCGCAGGTTGAAATCAACCACTGTAGCCGCATCCTTCCGTAGCGCTTTGCGTATTTTCACCTGATCATGCATTGGACGTCGATTCCTCTTTATATGCCCAACGCAGGGGATGAGTAGCTGGGGAAAGTGCCAGCTTTACACAGTCTATCTCAATGCCCTTGTTGGGGATGCCATTCTTGAATTATTTTTGGAACAAGTCTGAGTGAGTTCCTGTGCGTTCAAAAACGATACGATCCGCTTCAGCCTTGTAAATGAGAAGCCAGTTAGATTCAATATGGCATTCTCGGAGCCCCTGCCAATTACCGATCAATTTATGATCCCGATGGATAGGGTCTAATTGCCCTTCCACCAGCAGGGACTGTATGATAATTTTGAGCTTCTCTAGGTTCTTTCCCTGTTTCTGCATCCGTTTAACGTCTCGATCAAACTGTCGGGTGTATATTGGAGTAAGCATCAGATGCCTAATTTTTTGAACATATCTTCCGCGTCCTCGCATACGACTAAATTACGACCAGCGTCCGTATCGCTAAAAGTGCGGCGTGTAGTCTCATTTGGTATGACGACGTCGAAGGGAAGGCCGTTTTGCAGTTCGACCTGCCTGTAAAAAAGGGTGATCGCTTGAGTGGTACTCAACCCGAGATCACGGAACACTTGCTCCGCTTTATTTTTCAGCTCAGGTTTGATTCTGGCTCTTACTGTCGAAGTTTTATCCATGATTCACCTCCATTGAACCAGATTGTAGCACAAATGGGGAACGATGTCAAAATTTTAATGAACTCCCAGGCACCCCAACCATTAAGTGACCGGAATTAATTCCATTATATTAAACAATTATGCAAAAAATTCCAAAATATAAAAAGAACCATAATTTCAATTCTTTGCCGTGCTTATTGAGAAATAAAACCGTATCAACATAGAACTCGGGGTTTGATCCTGAGCTTTTTTCTCAATGATATTTTTTAAATGAGTCAAACAAAGACTTGACCCCTTTAACAACAGCGGCTGCCACTGCACCACAACCAAACAACATTCCACCCTTTGTGTGATATTTATGGAAATATGCCACCCCCACAATTGCTAAAGCTGGTAAGGAAATGAAGGTATACCAAATGCCTAAGGCTTTTATTATAAGTTGATTATCCATGATGATTGCTATCTATATGTTTAACAATGAGTGATCGGAATTAATTCGATTACCGTGCTTATTGAGAAATAAAACCCATATCAACATAGAACCTAAGGTTTGACCCCGCACTTTTTTCTCAATGATATTTGTTAAATGAGTCAAGAGCAGATCTGACACCAATTATATCCAAACATTTTCTTCCGTTGTCAGTTCGCCACCTGCATCACCCGTGTTTATTGTGCCAGCGGGTTCAACAAGCATGATCTTGCATTCCTCTTTGGCGGATGGTTTGTGTTCCACTCCTCTCGGAATGACAAACATTTCTCCTGCCTTCAAGTCAACTTTACCGTTACGGAATTCGATGCTCATTTCGCCATCAAGAGCGATGAAGACCTCGTCGGTATCAGCATGACTGTGCCAAACAAAGTCGCCTTGGAATTTAACCAATTTGAAATGGTAATTATTCATCTGAGCGATGATCTTCGGCGACCAATGCTCTGAAAACTTATCGAGCTTTTCTTCCAAGTTAATCGGTGAATACTTCATGTAGCTCTCCTGAAATTTCAGCAGTAATTACTATACAGAAAATCTTCTGCATATCATGTGTACTAGCCAAGAGATAGAATCAACTCCTATTATCCTCTCCAATCCTCCACCTTGATGATTTTTCTATCAGGCTGGTTTTTCCAGAGTCTTATAATAGTCTCTTTGATGTATTGATTTAAAACCTAAGATTTGACCCTGACCTTTTTTCTCAATGATATTCTTTAAATATGCTAAGAGTAGGTTTGAGCCCTTTATCACCATTAATTCGATAGGTTGAGCTAAGATGTAAAAAATTAGGATGGATTAAATCACAGATCAAGATGTGGCCCCAATTCACCTTGCTGTCCACTCCAGTAAATTGTTCACAAGTTTTTCTCTTTATTTCTTTCTTTTGTCTTTTAAATAAACTGCCTTTGAGGGGCCATCGCCTACTGTTCTTTCTTCTATCTGGAATAGCTTTGTTGCTGCCAAAAGTTCACCTAACTTTTTGTATCCATAGTTTCGCGGGTCAAACTCTGGGGACTGCTTGGCAATGGTGCTTCCCATCGGTGCAAGATGAGCCCATCCACTATCATCTGATGATGCCTCGACGGCATTCCTTAATAGATTGACCAGCTTTGTATCCTGCTTTAGCGCATTAGCAGATTTTCGTTTTATGGATAGAGTGTCATCTTCTTTGAATGTCAAAACCTCTGTATATATAAATTTGTCACAAGCGGAAACAAAAGGTCCTGGCGTTTTTTTCTCTCCAAACCCATACACGACAAGACCCGATTCTCTTATTCTTGAGGCCAATTTGGTAAAATCGCTATCGCTTGAAACAATACAAAAACCATCAAATTTATTTGTATAGAGCAAATCCATTGCATCAATTATCATAGCGGCATCTGTAGCATTTTTCCCTACTGTATAACGAAATTGTTGTATTGGCTGAATTGAAAGAAGCAGCAAAACTTCTTTCCAGCTCCTTAACTGAGATCCGGTCCAGTCTCCATAGATCCTCTTGACGTTTGCGGTTCCATATTTCGCTATTTCTGCCAACAATCCCTCTACGATTGAGGGTTGGGCATTGTCTGCGTCAATCAATACTGCTAATTTTTGTGTCGGCTCGTTAGTCATAATTTCTCCTTATTCTTCTAACATTAATACAAGATGTCTTATAAGACGTAGTATATTACGCCTTTAAAAAATACAAAGGCTATAAAAAAAGCGCATTAGTTTAAAATCTGGGGTTTGACTCTGGTCTTTTTCTCAATGATGTTATTTAAATGGGCGAAGAGCAGGTTTGATCCCTTTTTGTTGTGCCTCTATATGTTTGATGAATACCTTTATTTATGCGCAAATCCCCATGAAAAGGACAACCCGAACTCTTCTTTTCCATCTATTCGAACCGCAGAAAGAAACGCAGAGGCTAACCATTTACGCATGTCGGCCTTGATAACAAGATCACTGTAAAATGTTTCGTCTACCCGTTTTCTTTCAATATCATTTCCCGGCTCACCGTACCCATAGCACAGGTCATGTGGCAAACAGCATTTGTACGTGATGTCTTTCCAATCACATCCGGTGAACAACCCCATCACTTCATCCGGCAACCCTGAACATCCATCAAAGGGCCAATCCTTGTAGTGGTCCGGATTCCAGTTAATTCGTTCAACCAGATAATCCAGACCGAAATGTGCGCACAGCTCTAATGCTTTTTGTGTGGTAATTATATCCCCGATTTCAGGTAACTTCATGTTCCCCCGTTTCGTCTTATCTCTTATGCTATGCAAAGGTACTGATTTATCAATGGACGTCCCCTACTTCATGGAAAAATGGTATATTACCCTTAATAAAGGAATTAGCCAAATACCAAGCAAAAAATAGAAGATCGCAAAGTCCCCAAAATCGAATTATTTTATATGATTTAATAAAGTTCAACATGTTTTGAAAAAAGTGATAACTTATTTTTGCTTATGATTAAGTGATCGGAATTAATTCCATTATTACTGTGCTTATTGAGAAATAAAACCCATATCAACTCAGAACCTGGGGTTTGACCCTGGTCTTTTTCAATAGTATCCTTTAAGTGGGCTAAAAACAGATCTGACCCGTTCTCAATGCAGAATTATCCTGCCTGTGCCATTACGTGTCATGAAACAGGCAAATACTTATTAAATATGCAGTATATGTAGTCAGTTACAGCAAGCCTGGCATGGCACAGGTCAGGTTGAATGACAGGTTCTGCCAATTACTTCAATCTATCTTTCCAGTACTGAGGGTCCCTATGCAGGTGCATGACAGCAAGAACGAAGAGAACATCTTCGTCGATTGCATAGATAATGCCATAGGGGAAACGGTTAGTCTGACAGCGCCGGATATCGTCTTCTAGTATAGGCCAAGCTTTTGGAAAACTGAGGACATTCTCGAGGGTGGAATTTACTTCAATGGCGAAATCGTAACCGAGACCTGGCTCACAATCTTCATAATAGTCTATAGCGGCGACAAACTCGACCTCGGCTTCAGGGTGAAAAACGTATTTCATTTAGCAAACCGTTCATGAAGTCTATCAAATAACTCGTTACCTGGAATCGGTTTGACTTTTCCTGAACGAATTTCCCCAAGCCGCCGTTTAGCTATCTCTATCCATTTTTTATCAATGGCAGGATCTGGCATGTTAAGGCTTTTCAATAAGGAATCTGCGATAAGCACCCGCTCTTCGATGGGAAGAGAAAGGGCTTCATCGATAAGTTTTTTAGTGGCAGGCATGATGTACCCCCATATTCTAAAATTGTTTATTCAATGTGACAACAATATTATAGTAAACAACAGGCTCAATCGCAATACAATATTCCAAGCAGAACATTTAATATATAGATTATAAATATGACAATAATTCTGAACTCTGCAATAATACAATACCCGCTATCAAGCTACCAAATCGCATCCTATCTTTAAGTATTCTGTTTCCAATCTTCCAGCGTGATGATCTTACTATCCAAGCGATAGAGACTCCATATCCTGGTAATGGTTTCTTTCATGTATCAACACACCACTTTGCTTTGGCCCTACAATTTTTTCCAATGATATTCTTTAAATGAGTCAAGAGCAGGTTGACCGCTTTTCATATTCAGTTACGTTGCATATCATCCTTATAGGATGAGATAAAGCCCTTTTCAGAGTAAAGTAAAACAATTTCTGCACGAACCCTTTTATGTTTTTGAATTATCTAAGGACGTCCCTCTTCATGCACATAACTTCATCCGGCAACCCTGAACATCCATCAAAGGGCCAATCCTTGTAGTGGTCCGGATTCCAGTTAATTCGTTCAACCAGATAATCCAGACCGAAATGTGCACACAGCTCTAATGCTTTTTGTGTGGTAATGATATCGCCGATTTCAGGTAACTTCATATTCCCCCGTTTTGCATTATCTATTATGCTATGCGAAGTTACTGATTTACCAATGGACGTCCCCTACTTCACTACTTCATTTGTTTAGACATGTTTCGGTAATATGACAGTATTAGTGAGAACCTTTTTCAACATGATACAATAGTCTTTTGGGCTTGTTCAGGATAGGCATTCCCATTGAAATAGGCCGAAGAAAACCATTCATCATCTGTATCCAACACTTTTATGAAGACTGTTTTATTTTCCATACACGATTACCCAACAATTAACTCACGAGCCAGCGTTAGCTGGTCACGTGGAGTGATGTGATACTATTTAAGGCCTCCCCCTAAAGCATGTTAATATGGTTCAACCTATAAACCATTAACACAAAACAAAGGAGGAAGCCCATGAGATTTTACACCAAACAACACAAATTTTATTGTG
>Ga0307438_1001552_pt1 | contig 14477 bp, 16 predicted proteins | sample SalMarWE160110MG_FD_202144 | JGI IMG/M metagenome (GOLD analysis project Ga0307438, IMG submission 202144) | Salt marsh sediment microbial communities from the Plum Island Ecosystem LTER, Massachusetts, United States - WE1603-110 | ecosystem: Environmental > Aquatic > Marine > Intertidal zone >... | reverse complement strand
CCTCTTCAAAAAAAGTGACTACTGAAAAAGGAGTTTTCATTGAATCTGTGGCGAGGTAAACTTTGCCGTCTTTTTTTACTTGATATATATTACCGTCTAGCATTAACATCTCACCGTCAAGTGCGTTAAAAGTGCCAAGACCAAAATCGCCGTGGTGTTTTAGTTCCTCGAAAGTAATTTCTCCGTCATATATTCCTTCGAGTAGTGCGTTAATAGTTGATACCTGGAATAAAACGTCCGGATTGTCAACTTTCTTTTTGCATCCAATTGAAAAGCCGAAAAAAATGAGAACAAAAAACAAGTAATTAATCTTATGCATTCTACCTCCTGGTAGTTTTATGGAAATTTTGCAGGGCTCTTCGTCTCTGCTGTTAGAATTTATTTCAACAATTGCTCGTAATATTTTGAATTGCCTGTTCGTAATATTTCTTTTATAATAGATTCCGTTACTTTTCCGACCCCTTTTATACTTCGCAGACTGTCTTTTATTTTAGATAAAGGCTTTTTTAGTTTCGATATGGAATAAGCGGCGTAGCCATAAGGAGAGGGTTTTTCTTCAAGCTTCGCAAGGTAGTCGAGCTGTTCTAGCATAACTGTTATAAGATCGTTTTCCTCAAGTATATCTTTATAAAGATAAGCAGGTATGCGTCGCGGAATTTTATATTTTTTGCTGAGCAAATTAAATGTTTGGTTTATAGATTGGTTGTATTCTTTTGTCGGTTCTCCCCACTTATTCTTTAAGTATATGTTTTCATAGTGAGGGAGAAGCCCGGGGAAATTTTCTTTTAGTGTTTTCATAAAATATTGCTTTTGCCTTCCATCTTTTAACGTCATTCCAGCGAATACTATGAAATCAAGCTCCGTTTCCTTTGCTTTTCTTATTGTTTCTTCCATAACTTCTGATCTGTCCGTTATAAAAGGAATAACGGGCATTAAATACATGCCGCAGGCAATTCCCTCTTTTTTGAATTTAGATAAGGTTTTCAGTCGTTCTGTTGGAACAGGTACACCAGGTTCGAAAATAGAGCTTATTTCGTCGTTAACGGAAGAAAAACTGAAAGAAACAATTGCTCTATTTTGTTCGTTTATCTTTTTGATTATATCAATATCTCTTTCTATAAGTGTTGATTTTGTAAGAATATGAACCGGAAATTTCCTTATCAGAAATAAATTGAGAGCCTGACGAGTTAATTTGTATTTTTCCTCCAGAGGCTGGTAACTATCTCCAACTCCACCGACTAATCCGACAAAATAATATTTAAAAGGAATCCTTTTTCTTTTTGGATCTAATTCTCGCCTTAGAACATCTATTGCGTTTATCTTTACGGTTACTTCCTTACCGAATTTCCCGTCGACATAATATTCTTCGCTTCGTCCGTCACAGTATACGCAGTTATGAGCGCATCCTCTGTAAAGATTCATTCCGTAATTTATCAGAAACCAGGAATCTACCTTTTTCCCTTTTCTAAGAATTGGTTTTGCTTTAATTTCTTTTACGAGCACTTCTTTTATAAGTTTTATTTTTGTATTTGTATTCGTCGACTTTTAACAATTTCATAACTTTATTTTTATCTTTTTTGATCAGGTTTCGGCATGCCCTGTATGCAATCCAGTATGAGTTTTCATTGCCGCTGTCAACAAGTTCTTTTACTATTTGATAAACAAGCTTGGGATTTTGTTTTGCCAGATCGCTTAAATTGTTGCCGACAGACGTTCTTGGATATGGAGAGCTTTCTTTGAATAAGTTTCTGAGTATCGATAAAGGGTATTCGGGTCTTTCATGAAACCATTTATTCTCTTTGACGGGTCTTAAAGTTTCGGCAACAAATCGACGTATATTGGAGTAACTTGAATTTACAAGGTTAAGTAAGATTTTTTTAGCCGTGGGGGGGTGTTTTTTTATGGTTTTCCTGAAAAACATTTGAGCCATCTCTCTAGTATCAAAGTCGGGAGAATCGGCAGCCGAAACAAAGTAAGGCAGGGTTCTTTTAGGTTCTTCCAAACCACAAAAAGAAATTATTCCAAGTGAGACGCCTTTACTTTTAAAATCGTTGCTTTTCTCGTACAAATCGGCGGCAACCTCGAAGTTTACGGATCCTCTTTCGAATAGCTTCTCATAAATGTTTTTTGATAGTAGTTTTATGACGTAAACTCTTCCGTAAGAGATTCTTTTTTTGTCGGGAATTTTTTTATATAGTTTGTCGAAAATCAGCGATATATTTTTAACTGCGAGATTATATTTTCCTTTTATTATATTCTCTATAATTTTCTCATCAATATCTTTTTCTATTTTAGTACTTAAGAGCTCCATTTTTATTTTCCGCTATGCTTTAAAATTATACGGATATTTTATGTCTGAATCAAGGGTAAATTTTGAATTAAAAATAAAAAAAACCGCATGAGTTGTATCATGCGGTTTTTACAGTAAAAAAGAATAAAAGAAAAATCTAACTTATTTTTGAAACTTTTTCAAATCCCTAATTTTAAGCCGAATGAAGTTCTAAAAGTAAGATCGCCTTCAGTAAAAGGACCATCTTTGAAGATTAAGGCTGGTTCAAGAAATACATAATTACCTTTTCCCATGTATTTTTCAAGTCCGAGACCTCCGCCAATTGATATAGTGGTTCCTCCTGACGCTGAAAGCAATCCGAATACTATATCGACGTATGAGAAGATCCCCGCGATATCAGTATAATATAGAATATCAAAATTGCTGAAACTAAAAAGGTTTCCTGAGTTTAGAGAAAAGGCAGTAACATCCCCAAAAACCACTTCGGCTAAATTAACTCTCACGCCCAGATTTTTCATAGGATTTACTATAACATCAGCGCCGATACCAAAATTGACACTGCTTATATATAGGCTTCCTCTTGGCGAAAACTCTAATTTTGGTCTGGCGCTCAGGGGTAAAACAACCAGTAAAACTGCTAACAATAAAAATGCTTTTTTCATTTACTCCTCCTTTTTTTCCAAATGTTTCAGGTATTATAAGGATAACGGTATTAAATGTCAAGTATTAAATAATCCCCCTTTACCCCTAATCCCAAAAATCTTTTCACACAAAGACACAAAGATTTTAAGTTGTTGGAAAGTTAGATGGTTGGGTGGTTAGAAGGTTTTAAAAAAATCCAAACCAATTATCCCACAATCCAACGAACCAACAAAAAAAGGAACAACAAATAACACTAATGATTTTTTTAACACGAAACTCTAATCTACATGTAGAGCATGTAGTTCTTATAGTTTTTGTTTTTACTATTTAACCATCTTTTTAAAAATTGGAATGAGTAAAAAAGACGTGGAGGTATTATAAAATAAAGAAAACTCTGAAGGTCTGGGAACCTCTTAATTTGTTGATGACACCACATTGTAGCTTTTTTAAAGTACAAGACGTGGTGTCATCTTTTAGTCGTTATTTGTTTGGTGGTATTTGCTATTCGGCTTCTTCTGGTACTGGCGCTTCTTCTGGAGCTTCTTCAGCAGCTTCCTCGACCGTGGATTCTGTTACCTCAGTCTCTTCCGTCGAAATTTCTTCTGTAGTCTCTTCCACAGTAGTTTCTTCAGAAGTTTCTCCTGCTTCAGGAGCCTTTCCGCATCCGTAAAAACAAACCATTAATAAAACTAAACAACCAATCAGTAAAAATTTTTTCATGTTAACAAAACCCCCTTTCTTGATTTTGTTTATGATAAGCATATTTTAATATTTGTCAATGGTATTAATACGCAACTGGTAGTGGTTAGCTTTTCGCTTTTAGCTAAAAAACAAACTCTGTGTGCTCTGTGATTCACAAAGTTACGGGTTTCGAGTTCAAAATTTCGAGTTAAAAAACTACAAAAAAATCCTGTAAATCTGCATCCTATTATTTAGGGGAGGGTGATATTCTAACTTCTAACTACTAACTTCTGACTTCTTTCTTTGTGCCTTTGTGGCCATAATTTTCAGTTTTTTTCGAGTTTTGACTTAATTCTTTCCCAGTCTTTCAACGCGTTTTTGAAGATTTTATATCCCTTTAATCCATCCACAAGCATCCCCTCTTCTTCGTAAAAAGGAATACCGGCAATTCTGGCTTTTTCGTAATTAAATGTAATATCCGCGCCTTTAAGTCCCATAAGTCCTTTATCTGTATGATATTGAATTGAGAGAAACATTACTTTTGCGAGTTCGACCGCGTCTTCCAGAGAATATTCGGCTCCAACCATATCTTTAGGAGAATCCTTTTCAAACTTTGGTGTCTTTACAGTGAATAAATATCCCGGCTGGTCCATAAGCTGGTATCGGTTGGTAACACCAAAAGCGGGGACAAAAAACATCATCTTGTCTATAGGCTTTTCTTTTTTTAGCAATCCTACGAGAAAACTGGCAAATCGATCATTGGACATGATTTCAGGAGGAATCTGACTTATATCTATTTTGGGTTTCTTATCAATAGATATTTTACTTAAAATCTGCCACATCGGTAGATAATACAATTTCTTATTTTCGATTCCTTCCTGGGGTTTTGCAAAAATAACATTTACTTTTTTAAGTTTATCAAGAATAATTTCGTATCCCGAGCCGCAGTTCGAACAGAAATGAACAAGGTCGTCTTCTCCGCTCTCTATATCATTCCCGCAATCCGGACAACGCAGGGGTATAAGTTTAATATCAGTCATTCCCATATTGTAACCACCATAGTAAAAATCCGGTAAACAAAGCAAAGACAAAAGCAGCTCCGCCACCTATTAAAAAAGAAATAAACGAAAAAATAATACCAGACAAACCTATAATCCCATATAATGCATTCAATCCCAGAAAAACCTTTTTACTCTCTTCTTTTTTCTTTTTAGCTTTATCTTTTACAAGAGCTTTCCCGTCTACGGCATCAAAAGAATATGTATAAAATTCCCCGCCTGCTTTGACTCTCGCAAAATATATGGGGTTAAAATAAATAATTGCTTTTTTCTTTATCGCTCGCAGGTAATATTCGAATTCACTAAAATCTCTATAATCACGTATGATTTCATCAATAAGCATATCGGAAGCTTTATCCATATACTCTCTTATAGATAAAGGTAAATCAAAGACATCTCCGTATCTATGAAGAACTTCATCTTCGTAGACCTCGAATTTTTTCCCTTCCGTACTCACTCTATTTATTCCATAACGGTAAAATTCAGAAGGATCTAATTTTACATCCAGGATACGTCTTATTCTCTTCTTAACTCTTTTCTCGCCAACAGTACGGGCAGTACTCATTGTGTCAATATTCATACCGGAGTCGGTATAAGTGGGTTCCTGTACGATAACACCTTTCCTATAACCTCCCAGCCAACCTATTATCTCTGAAGAGACCTTTATAAAGGGAACATAAATAAGAGAAACATCGATAATATTCACATTCATACCAAATCTTTCTTTTAATATGTTTTTAGGTTTTTTTATTTTTGGTTTTGCAAATACCCTCGGAGCTCCAATTCTATTAGTTATTAAAAGACTACTGTCGCAGAATTTACATTTTGTATTGGTGTAACCTTCAATAACGTCGATTTCTGATCCGCAATTAGGACAGGAAAAAGCAATTACAGCAGGAGTATCTTTAGCCATTTTGTTTTCCTTTATCGTAGTACCATAATAGGAATGCGATAGCGATTACAGAGATCAGTCTAAACGGTAAAGTTGGAAAAAATAAAGACACGGCTACAATAATCCCGAAGGATATTAAAGCAAAAGGGTGATGATTCCTTGCGCTTTGTTTTTTACTTTCAAGTCTATTAGAAAGGATATTTCCTCTTACACCATCAATGTAGTAAACTGTATCTTTGTCTTCGCATGTAAAAAAAGGAAGATAAATCAGCCCGATGGATTTAGCAGCGTTTTCTCCAATAGAACCAAGTGCTTCTTCAATTGTTATATCAGGCGGAGAGACTTCGATTTCAAGAGTTATTCTGTCACCCTGAGGAATATAACTATTGATTCCTATCAGGTCGGTTTTTTTCCCGGGTAAGAAGATGGTTTTCTCGTCCGTTTGTATTCGGTAAAAAGGAAAATATTCTAGACTTAACTTTGATTTTTTACCTGTTCGTTCATAAAGTAAAGCCTCGGCTACTCTTTCCTCGAGAGTAGGCTTTATAGACTCTTTTGTAAGTACTTTATTTTTTTCGTAATATAAATGAGTGCTACAATAAGGACATTTTACGACTTTATGCTCTATCCCAGTTTTTATTACAGCGTCACATTGAGGGCATCTAAATTCCATTCAAGATATTTATTGTTTTTCGCCGCACTCAGGACAGAATTTTGACCCCTTTGGTATCTCCTTACCGCATTTAGTACAAAAAGCTTTTCCTTCTATTTTTGAGCCACACTCTGGGCAGAATTTTGAATTAGACGGCACGGTCTTTCCACATTTCGGGCAAGTTTCTCCGGAAGGCCCCTTTTCTCCGCCTCCAGTGTTTTTCTGCATCATACCGGGTATCATCGCCCCCATGCCAATACCTGCGCCGACACCCACCCCTGTTCCGGCTGCACCGCCTTCCTGGGATGCGGCATCTCTTAGAGCCTTGGCTGCCTGGAACTGTGTAAATTGATTTAGATCGCCAACAACGCCCATACCTGAACGTTCATCTATCATTTTCTGCACTTCCGGAGGCGGGGTTATCGACCTGATGTAGAAATCTCTCAAGTCAAGTCCATACTTGTCGAAATCCTCGTAAATTCTTGATTTGGCACCTGCGGAGAGTTCGTCATAATCCTTTGCTAAATCAAAAATAGTGGAGTAATTTTCGCCTAAAAAATCGGTCAATCTTGATATTATAACATTCTTAAAGAAATTTTCTACTTCATCTCTGTTCTTAATGTTTTCAGTACCTACAATCTTGTTTATAAAAAGGTGAGGGTCAAAAACCTTATAGGAGAATATTCCGTTTGCTCTCAGCCGTATCACTTTTAGTTCTTTATCCCTAAAGGGAATAGGTTCCTGGGTACCCCATTTTGCATTTGTAAAGACCTTATTGTTGACAAAATATACCTCTGTGCGGAATGGACTTTTGCCCTCAAAGGCAGCACCTATTATTTTCTTTAACAGAGGCAGATTTGCCGTAGTCAATGTGTGTCTGCCCGGTCCAAAAGCATCAAGAGCCCTGCCGTCTCGGAAGAAAACGGCTGATTGGTTTTCTCTGACGACTAACTGACTACCGAGGGAAGTTTCTGCAGACCCTTTTTCTGGTACTCGGTGTACAATCTGATTGCCCTCGTCGTCCAAAAATTCAATGACTTCGAGAAATAGCCCCATTTTAATCCCCCTCTACGATTTTTAAGCGTTTAGCAAGTAAATCAAATCCTGTCTCAATATTTTTCGCTATTCCCGCGAGATCGCTATCAACAGTGGAATTATCTGTGAAATCTTTAACCCACTCCATTAAGCTTAAATCAGCTTTGTAAATAGAGCGAAGAGTATCTAAAGAGATTTCTTTCTGGTCAAAAAAACCACTATAACCGTAATCTGCATATCGGATTGAATCGCTTAGTTTTTCCAGTTTTTTATCAATCCTTGCAATTTCATCAAGAGGACTAAGATCGCCAGATTTTGTTACCAATCGACCTTTTTCATTTAGAATATCTTTAATACTCCTGAGCTTTTCCGAGATTTTTTCCCGGAGCAGCTGGTCGGTTTCTCTTCGCTCTTCTTTTTTATAGTAGCCCTTGAATCCCGGAATACTTTTGGCTATCTTGTCTATCCATTTCTTGAAAGCTTTTTCTTCGCTCATAACAACCTTCCTATTAATTTAAATCTTAAATTTCTGCGATAACTGATATATACCGAGAGGTGCCTTCCAGTAGTTACCGGAAAGGGATTGAATAATACCAATAATAGCTATTACGGCTATAGCCAGGAATGCCAGGGAGTCAAGGACTGTAATAAAGGGACTCAATATTGAAACAACAATCCAGAGTCCTAATAGAACAATACCCTGTTTTGCGTGATGTTTACAGAAAGTATTCTCGGGTTTTACCAAGAGCGGGATAAGAAGCAATAAACCCAAATAAGACAACCATGCTATGTTTTTACCATCATCGATATCCTTTTTACTTACTTTTATTTTAGTTTTTTTGTCGTCCTCACTCATCTTTCCCTCCTTTTTTTATAGTTATAATAAATATTTACCATTTTATTCGAAATTTAGTTCCCAGCATAATCTATTTTTGGTCTTCCGAGATTAAAGGCAATATAGTTTCCACCCGCGAGGGGTCTCTAAGTAAGTTTTTAATATCTCTTATATTGGCTCCGAGATGATTTGCCCTGAACTTAAACAGGAAGATGATATGTAATAGAATAAAACCATAAAGGAGAATTTGTTTTAAGTCTAGAGGGGACGACATGCTACGTTTTTTCGCAAAACTCTTTTTCCGTTTCTTGAATTTGCCTTTGCCCTTGGTTTTTTCAATAAGTCCAATTTCGATAAGCTTATATGCTGAATTATAAGTCCTGAATTTTCCAATTCCCGATATTTCGACTAATTCATGTAAAGTGATGTCATCTGTGATTTTTTCTAATACGATTTCTTCGTCTTCTCCGATTTCAATATCTATTTCTGGCTTTTCGAGTTTCCTCAAGGTTATGTTTTCATCAGGTAAAGCTTTTTCTATCAGCGGCCATTCGTCTATTCTTCTTATCCCTTCCATAACCAGAGTATTGGGTTCTAGTTCAACAGAAAATGAAGAGTGTTGATATAGCTTCTTTCCGGCTTCAAAGGAATATCTGCCAACATTCCATGTCAATACTTCGCAAGTCGTCTCCTGAATTTTGAAAGCGATTATTTTCTCGACTTCTTTTTTAGATAGAGCTTCTCCTCTTTCAACAATTTCCATCAAATTGAGCTTTAATTCTTTAGCTCTTTCATTGAGTTTCTTAAATGTATTGGGGTCAATTAATCCTGTTCTCTGGATGTATTCGCTTATAGAATGGAAAAGTTTCTCTCCCTTGTGAAGGGCGTCCGTTATTTTTCCCCTTTTAAATCCAAAATCTATTTCTTCTCTTCCTGATTTAAGTTTAAGTACTCCGTCTGCTTCGTGTAGAGATAAAAACTGCAATATTTCAGGAACAGAAAATTCCTCTATACTACCTTCCATTTCCATGTGGTTCTAACCTCCAGCTTGAAAATGTTGACAACGAATAAAACAATATAATAGATATGATAAAAATGTTATTACCTATGCAAGTTCTATATTGTAAAGATTCTTCAACTTGAAATAATATAGAATACAGAAAGATTAGAAATAATACAGCTGCAAAAAAGCTGATTATCATACCCTCAAGGTACCTTTTTTTGTAAAAATGGGCACTTCCCGGGATTATCAAATTCATCAATATGTTAGTTATTTTATCAACTTTGAATGCCTTCGAGATTATACGCCTTTTAAGTCTTTCTCTTATATTTTTCGATTTCGTCAATGATAGCTTTTTTATACATGAAAGACACATGTTTTCTTTACTTTGACCAGTTAACATGAAGCCTTTACAAATTGGACAGTATTTCTCTTTTTCTTTTTTAAAAGTTGCCATTATTGCGAGACAAATTCCTATTATTATCATTAAATATAGATTATTGCTGGCGAGTTGCTTAAAGAAACCCCTTGGTACAAATATATACTTGTAAAGCCATCTTTCAGGTGGATAACTGTATAGAGGATGCTCCAGATTAGATATACCCGTAAGTCTGAACCCCGTTTTTTTCATATGAGCTTCAGCTTCATCGAAGTCAAGCTGGTCATAGAGTATTTTTATGATTGTAATATTTGCTAGCTCATTTTGAGGATAATTAGAGATAATATTTTCGCACAAATTAATAGCTCTGGCAGTATCCCCTTCTGCGTAATAAACGGAGCTTAGGTTTTCTAAATAGTTTACATCTCTTCTAAAGTTATAACCTTTTTCAAAGAAATCTTTGGCTTCGGCGAAATTTCCCTTATTAGCCTCTTTTATGCCTTTTACAGAGTATCCATAAGGCGTTACCGGGGAATCAATTGTGTAAGCATAAGGATTGAAACGTGTTTTAAACTCTCTATAGATAGAACTACCCGGATTAAAATTACTACTTATAATATATGAGTATGAAATCAAAAGCGGAAGTAAAATTAAAAGAGTAGCGCATCTGATTAGATTGGTCTTATTCATTTTTAACAAAGAAATAGCTATGAGTATAAGAAAGAAAAATTGTATAGGTAACCATACAAACATAGAAAATAATATAGCTCCAATCCATAATCCGCTTATATTAATTGTATTCTGTTGCCATTTTGTGATATAGGATATAAAAAAAGCAATACTGGCACTAAATGTCGAAATTAAAATCCAAAAAGCAAATAGAATTAAAAGCAATACTGAAATTTTTATCAGAAAAACTTTATTATTTAGAAAGTGGATAGTCAGGATATAACTCCATATATATTTAGCCGTTTTAATTAGATTAGGAAAACTTAATTTAGCCATAGTTAGGGGTATATGTCTGTTTGATGGATCGAGTTTAACAGCAAAAATGATTTTCCTTTTCCCCCTTTCGATTCTTCTTTTTTTAAGATCTTTTATTCCCTGACTTAGGTATTTGTTAGCGAGACTTGAATTTATATAATTATTATTTTTCCTTACAACTTCTATCAACTTATTCTCGGTAAGCTCACTCTCTTTAAAATTTCCTTTTGAGAGCAAAAGAGAATCCAACCAATAAAGTTCTTTAATGGAATAAAACTTAGCTGAAGAGTCCGAAAGCGAGGTCCGAAGATTCGTTGCCGAGGAATCTTTAGTCCGTATTGAATCCTCGCTTATATGACTTTGACCTATAAGAGATATTGTTAATATGAAAAAAATCATTCTAACTTTATCTTTCTAAACTCGATTTCTAAACTCTTTTGGTCTGTCTTTGCTTCAATTTTAAAGGGACAGGGTATCCCTTCTTGCATGCGAAAATCCGAATATTTAACTACGATTTTATTTTTTCGGTGCAGTACCACTCGAGTTGGCCTGAAATCAGTTGAAATAAAAATTTCAGAATTATTGTCCGATAAAAGCCAGCCGTTCTCCAGGGGGATCACTTCCGAGTTACTGGGAAGTGGTATGTCCCACATGAGAAACCGAGGTAGAGAAGCATCCGGATTTTCTTCAAATAATGAAAGGATTTCTTTTTTTACCTGTTTGCCATCTTTATCTCTTATAGAAATCGAATCATCAGAAAAATAAAAAGTACCAATTGACATCCCAAAAGATCCTAACAGTTCACCGATTAAGATTTGTTGATTAACAATATAGTTACAAGAGAAATAAGAGGAGAAACGCTTGTCTGGTTCAGAGACAGTCATTTCTCCTGTGCCGCTTTTCTGCTTTACTTTATCCTGCCAATGGTCAATGTTTTCTAAAAGAGTATCCTTGGAGATTGTTTTTTTGACAACCTGCCTTGCACAATTAAAGAAACATAATATTATTATGACAAATAGCGGATAAGTAAACTTATTCATTGTCTAAAATTATATTGAATATAAGGAATAAGTCAAGGTGGAATTCATAAGTAAAAAAGTAATTGCTAAAAATAAAAAAGCTAAATTTGATTATCATATTCTAGATACCTATGAAGCCGGTGTTGTTCTGAAGGGATCAGAGGTAAAATCTGTAAGGCAGGGTAAAGTGAGTTTATCGGATGCTTTCGCTGCGGTGGTAAGAGGAGAAATTTTTCTTTTTAACATGCATATTTCTCCTTATGGAAAGGCGCAGGATAGTTTAGATGCCAAAAGGGACAGAAAGCTTCTTCTGAATAAAAATGAAATAAGAAAAATTGAGGGTAAGCTGAAAAACAAAGGGCTGACTTTAATACCTCTTGAAGTATATATAAGAAAAAACCTGGTAAAAATATCTTTGGCTGTTGTGAAAGGAAAGAAAAAATACGAAAAGAGAGAAAAAATAATTAAAAAAGAGCAAAAAAGGGAGATAAAAAGATACTTATGATTTTTCTCGTTTTTTCTTTAAGTGTTAACCTGTCTGGAAGAATGCATACATTCCATGAGTACAGTATTGGGCAACATAAATATATAAATAGCAGCTCAATGCTCGAAGAGATGGATTTTTCTTATTATTGGGATCTTAATACGCAAATCTTAACAATTCAAAAAGAAAATATTGTTTCCATTATGCCTGATAATCCTTTTGTAAAAGTAAACCGGGATATCTTTCAGACAGAGATACCTCCAAGGAGAGAGGGAAGCAATCTGTATGTTCCGGTTTCTTCGTTGCCGCTGATTCTTGGAAGTTTAATGAATATGGAAGCCAAATTTAGTCAAGGAATACTCGAAGTAGGTACAAAGGTAAATATCCATGGAACCAATTGGGAGGTTACTCCCTCCAGTACTATTTTTAAAATTGAATGTTCTTCTACTTTAAAGCATCTTTTTAACAAGGTTAAAGACGAATGGGTTTTGGTCATCTTTGATCCGATATACAACAAAGATATTGCAGAAGTTTCTCCAAAAGGCTTAATAGAGGATATAAAATTCGAGAAGGGAAATGGTTTTATAAAATTCCGTTTTAAAGTTAAAAACAATCTTGCAATGGACGCAATAAGAAATGGCAAGTTCTTAAACATTAAGGTGAAAATATTTGTGGGAAGAAGCTTAAAAACTATTGTTATCGATCCGGGACACGGAGGAAAAGATCCGGGAGCAGTATGTAGTAACGTTCGTGAAAAGGATATAGTTTTGAAAGCAGCGAAGAAAATTGCCGCGAAGCTTGCAAGAAAAGATTACAATGTAATAATGACAAGAACCGAGGATGTATTTATTCCGTTAAAAGATAGAACTAAAATTGCCGATTCTGCAAGGGCTGATCTTTTTGTTTCGGTTCATTGTAACGCGGCGCCCAATAAAAGGGCGATGAATGGTGCTGAAACATATTTTTTATCAGCCGCACGGAGCGATTGGGCAAGAACTGTTGAGGCAACTGAAAACTCCGCCATTAGATATGAGGCAAAGGACGGTTCAAGTTTATCAGAGCTCGATTATATATTGAACGATCTTGCGCAAACTCAGTTTCTTGAGGAATCACAACAAGCAGGTATTTGTATCCAGGAAAGTATGGTGCAAAAATGTGATCTTTATAATCGGGGATTAAAACAAGCGAACTTTTACGTCCTTCGTTTGAATTATATGCCGGCCGTTTTAGTTGAGATAGCTTTCTTGACGCACTCCGACGACAGAAAAAAACTGCTGGATGAAAAATTCTTGGAGAAAGCCTGTGACGCTATCGTTGAGGGTATAGAAGCTTATGCAAAATCAAGGACATAAGCAGGATCCTATTGGCGTTTTCGATTCCGGAATAGGCGGGCTTACTGTAGTCAGAGAAATCCGCAAAGTATTACCGGAAGAAACAATTATATATTTTGGTGATAGCGCCAGGGTCCCCTACGGAACGAAGTCAAAGGAAACAATCTTACGTTTTGCAAAAGAGGATATCCGTTTTCTCCAGAGTTTCAAAGTTAAAATTATTGTCTCTGCTTGTTTTTCGGTTTCTTCCAATGCCCTGGAAGAATTAATAGAGGAATTCCCTATACCTATTATAGGCATGATTGACCCCGGGGTTAACGCTCTATCGGATAAATCCAGCAAGAAGGTCGGTGTAATCGGAACAAACGCCACTATTGAAAGTAATGCTTTTAAGAAAAGATTAAAGGATAAATTCGGCGATATTGATATCTACTCCACAGCCTGTCCTCTTTTTGTCTCTCTCGTTGAAGAAGGCTGGACGGATGGCGAAGTTCCTGAGCTTATAGCAGAAAGATATCTTTCTCCTTTGATGACAGAAGATATTGATTCTTTAATACTCGGATGCACTCATTATCCTTTACTTAATTCCGTAATAAAGAATGTAGTGGGGGATAATGTGAAAATTATTGAGCCCGGAAAAGAAGCTGCTAAGCTTTTGGAAAAATTTTTAGATGATAACAGTTTAAGAACAAAAGGGAAGGGGGCGCTTAAGATATTTCTTTCGGATATACCGAGGAATTTTGAGCGGACTGTCGTGAGTTTCCTGGGTGAGGTACCCGGCGAGATTCAGTTGGTTAATCTGAACAACTAAATATTAACCACAAAGTACACAAAGAGCACAAAGAAGTACAACATTTCTTAGTATCTAATTTTAAATTGCAAGTTGGAAATTGCAAATTTTAAAAACAGAATTAGAACGCAGATTTACAGGATTTTATTATTGTTGTTTTGTCCAACTCCACCCAAAATGTTCACATGGAGGACATGTAGAGATTGTAGATCTTTCTTGTTTTTGGTTGTCAGTCGTCAGTCTTCGGTTAGTGGTTTTTCCTTTTCACAATTCAAGGTCAGGCCCTGTTGATACTTACAATGAAGTACGCCCATTTAGCGCCTGAACATGTAAAGAGAGCTGTGGAAAGGCTGCAGTTTTCTTTTTGATGATTGTTTCAACTGTTTATGTTCTGTTTTTTCTCTT
>Ga0307438_1001535_pt1 | contig 14584 bp, 8 predicted proteins | sample SalMarWE160110MG_FD_202144 | JGI IMG/M metagenome (GOLD analysis project Ga0307438, IMG submission 202144) | Salt marsh sediment microbial communities from the Plum Island Ecosystem LTER, Massachusetts, United States - WE1603-110 | ecosystem: Environmental > Aquatic > Marine > Intertidal zone >... | reverse complement strand
CCTGCCGGAGAACATAACAACATGCCAACACGGACACCATCTGCACCATATTTATCTATTAGTTCGAGCGGATCGGGTGAATTTCCAAGCGATTTGGACATTTTTCTCCTGAACTTATCACGTACCATTCCTGTAAAATATACATTATCAAATGGTTTTTCATTTCGAAATTCGTATCCGGCAATAATCATTCTTGCCACCCAGAAAAAAATGATATCAGGAGCAGTGACCAGATCAGATGTAGGATAATAATACCTTATATCTTCATTGTCAGGATGGTTTATGCCATCAAATATAGATATAGGCCATAACCAGGAAGACGCCCATGTATCAAGCACATCTTCATCCTGCCTAAGATCTTTTTCCGTAAGTTTTGAATTATTCTTTTTTTCCTGCGCAAGTTTTACTGCTTCCTCAATGGTTTCAGCAACAACATATTCTCCATCGGGAAGATAGTATACCGGTATTCGGTGACCCCACCACAGCTGCCGGCTAATACACCAGTCCTTGATATTTTCCATCCAGTGTTTGTAGAGATTCTTGAACTTTGGCGGGTGAAATTTCACATCGTTATTCATTACGTGATCAAGAGCCGGTTTTGCCAGATCTTTCATTTTAATAAACCACTGGGCAGACAGGCGGGGCTCTATGACGACATCGGTACGTTCCGAGTAACCGATTTTATTCACATAATCCTCTTCCTTTACCAGGTAACCAGACTTCTCAAGCTCAGGAATTATCAGTTTCCTTGCTTTAAACCGATCCTCACCGATAAATAATTCTGCTGATTCATTCAATGTTCCATCTTCATTGAAGATATCAATCGTTTCCAATTTGTGTTTCTCTCCGATGATGTAATCATTTTCATCATGAGCGGGTGTAATTTTAAGGCATCCTGTTCCGAATTCCATATCCACATAATCATCCTCAATCACAGGCACAGGTCTTTCAACCAGTGGTACCAACACTGTTTCTCCCACATATTTTTTAAATCTTTTATCAGCAGGATGAATACACAAAGCAGTGTCTCCCAATATAGTCTCCGGTCGCGTTGTAGCAATAGTAAGCCACTCATCGACAGTTCCCACAACTTTGTACCTGATATAATACAATTTTGATTTCTCTTCTTTATAAATCACTTCTTCATCTGACAGGGCAGTTTTGGCCTGGGGATCCCAGTTGACCATTCGAACTCCTTTGTACACAAATCCTTTATTGTATAAATCGATAAAAACCTTAATCACACTTGATGAAAGTTTTTCATCCATTGTGAAACACGTACGATCCCAATCACAGGATGCTCCGAGTTTTTTAAGTTGCTCCAGAATAATTCCACCATGTTTTTCTTTCCATTCCCAGGCATGCTTCATAAAATCTTCACGTGTTAAGTCGCCTTTGTTTATGCCTTCGTCTCTTAACTTTGCTACTACTTTCGCTTCTGTTGCAATGGAAGCATGGTCTGTACCAGGCACCCAACAAGCATTTTTCCCTGTCATTCTGGCCCTTCTGATCAGGATATCCTGAATGGTATTATTCAGCATGTGTCCCATATGCAGAACACCCGTCACATTTGGTGGTGGTATTACGATCGTATAAGGTTCTCTTGTATCGGGTACAGATCTGAAAAGTTTATGCTCCATCCAATAGTCGTACCATTTCTTCTCAACATCTTTTGGGCTGTATTTACTGGGAATCTCCATAAAAATTAATCCATATTCAACAAATCATTATAAAAGTCGCGTAAAAATATAAATTAAGAATCATATAATGAATTTATGAAGAAATTAACCTTTATAAAGATTTCCCAAACCATTTTAAATAAATTACGTTGAAGTGGGTAAATGGCCTCTCAGACCATTTGTATTTTTGAAATCCCGGTTTTCTTTAGCATGATTGTTGATATAATTGAAAAAAATACATATTATCTAAATAAAATATCTTTAAATTTGCAAATTGTAAAATTCATTGCTATGAAAAAAGTTATTGTTAGTATTTTATTTGTAATTGTTTCATTTACATATAGTTGCTCACAAACACCAGCTGTTGAAGAGGGACAATCCGTATTCGGTCCATCCATAGAATTTGCACAAAAGGAATCCGAATTTCGCGTTATTGAACAAGGTGGAGATGGAATTTTTGAATTTCTTTTTACGAATACAGGAACTGATCCATTAATACTCAGTAATGTACGTAGCTCTTGTGGATGTACTGTTCCGGAATGGCCCCGTGAACCTATTAAACCCGGAGAATCATCTTCCATCAAGGCAAGATATGATACAAGACGGATTGGTCAGTTTTCAAAATCCATCACGGTATATTCAAATGCTACTGAAACTCCAATAGTATTAAGAATAAAAGGGAAAGTTGAACCAAAAGCTCAAGCGGCAGTAAATTAAAAAAACCATCATATAGATAATTGTGACTCACAGATACATTTATCTGTGAGTTTGTTTTTCGTACTAATAATTAATAAGAAATGCCAAAGATTTCAAAAAGAGGCACGCTGATGCCAAATTCACCGATCAGAAAACTGGTACCCCTTGCCGAAGAGGCAATCAAGAGAGGAAAGAATGTTCTTCGACTGAATATTGGTCAACCCGATATTCCAACTTCCGACAAAGCTCTAGCAGCGATCAGAAATCTGGATGTTAAAGTATTGGAATACAGTCACAGTGCCGGGATGGAATCTCTTCGGCGAAAGTTGGTGGAATATTACAAACGACATAATATTCATGTTAATTATGAAGATATTCTTATCACAACAGGCGGTTCAGAGGCAATAACAATAACCTTGCTAACCTGTCTTAATGCAAATGATGAAATCCTTGTTCCGGAGCCTTTTTATGCTAATTATTATAGTTTTGCAACATCAACAGACGTAAATGTTGTAGCCATTACATCACATATTGAAGATGGATTTATTCTTCCGCCCATTTCAGAATTTGAGAAAAAGATAACCGAGAAAACCAGGGGCATAATAATATGCAATCCTAACAATCCTACCGGTCATGTTTACAGCCGAAAAGAACTTGAACAAATACGAGACCTGGTATTAAAATACGATTTATTTCTTCTCTCAGATGAAGTATACCGCGAATTTGTTTACGATGACGAAGAATTTATATCGATCATGCAATTGGAAGGAATGGATCAGCATGCAATTCTGATCGATTCGCTTTCAAAACGTTATAGTGCCACTGGTCTGAGAACGGGGGCCTTAATAACCAAAAATAAATATTTGCGTGACACGGCATTAAAATTTTGTCAGGCCAGGTTAAGCCCTCCTTATGTAGGCCAAATTGCCGGTGAAGCGGCCATTGATTCATCTGAGGAATACATGAGTGGAGCCTTTGACGAATATCTTGCCAGAAGAAATTACATTACCAATGCATTGAATCAAATTCCGGGAGTATTTTGTACCAAGCCAAAGGGTGCTTTTTATATTATGGCAAAACTACCTGTTGACGATGCGGAAAAATTTGCCATGTGGATGTTAAGTGATTTTGAATACAAAGGAAATACGATTATGCTGGCTCCCGGAGCAGGCTTTTATACTGAAGGTGGCCTTGGAAAACAGGAAGTACGCATTGCTTATGTTATCAATCAGAATAAACTGAAAATTGCAATGGAATGTCTTGCTGAAGGACTTAAAAAGTATCCGGGCAGACTACCTGAAAAAGAAATGGTAATGATGAACAATCATATGGAAAAATAATTTTTCTAATCGGGGTAAAGCAAATACTTTGCCCTGATTCTTTTAAACTCTTCTATCTCAGCAATCCAGGATTTCTTAATTTGTTCGATGCTTTTCCCTTCTATAATTTGTTTTTTCAATTGATCCGTTCCGGCAAGCAGATCAAAATAGTCCGAAAAAAAATCTTTTCTCTTATTTAAAGCATTATACATATCTATAAGATAACTTAAATCTATTTCATTTTTACTTATTAACGAATCCAGACAGATTTCACGCAGGTCAATTCCAAAACAGGTTTTATCCTTTAACTTGGGATCAGGTCCTTTGTTATTTTCATTCAATGGAATAAATGAAAAAGTATGATCAGGATAATCCGGATGACCTGCAACAAGAAAGGGGAAATCCGTTCCTCTGCCCTCAGAAATTATTGTGCCTTCAAAAAATGCCAGAGATGGATACAGATATATTGCCCTCATTTCCCTGAGATTTGGTGATGGATTGACCGGTAAAATATAATGACTGGAATGATTATAATTTTCACACTTGATAATTGTTAAATCACATGTAACAGAGTTTTTTAACCACCCTTCTCCATTGATCATGTTTGCATACTCACCAATTGTCATTCCATATACCAGTGGAACAGGATGCAAACCGATAAAAGACCTGAATTCTTTTTGCAACACAGGACCATCAATATAAAATCCATTCGGATTTGGTCTGTCAAACACTATGAAAGGAATATTGTTTTCTGCACAAGCCTCCATAACATAGTGAAGAGTACTCAGGTAAGTATAAAATCTAACTCCAACATCTTGTATATCAAACACTATTAATTCCAGATTCTCCATATCTGTAATGGCAGGTTTCTTCTTGGTTCCATAAAGTGATATAACAGGGATTAACGATTGGGAATACTTTTCATCACCAACATCAACTCCTGCTTGATTTCTTCCAAGAAAACCATGTTCCGGAGAAAATATTTTTTCAATTGTTATACCTCTGCTCCTAAGAGTATCCAGTATATGTGTATTATTAATGACAGATGTGTGATTTACAACCAGTGCAATACGCTTACCTTCCAGAAGCTTGATATATTTTTCCAATTGATATGATCCCGGTTGTATATCCGTATTATCTATTGCATTTGAACATCCTGGAAAACAAATTGCCAATATTACCAGTGCACTATTTATCAACTTACGTATTAATCTGTTTTTCATTGGCGGAATCATAGTGAATGCCTGGCTAATTTACTATTTTTATGAACTCTACAAAGTCTGATTATTTTGAATACTGAGTATTTCATAGCAAAGCGCTTTACTTTTGATAAAGAAGGGAAGAAGCTGATGTCGAGGTCGATTGTTCAGTTATCGGTGTTCTCCATTTCACTGAGCATTGCAGTTATGATAATATCCCTGGCTGTTGTTACTGGATTCAAAAAAGAAATCCGGAACAAAGTAGTCGGATTTGGCAGCCATATTCAAATAGTCAATTTTGATGCAAACAATTCCTTTGAGTCTATTCCAATATCTTCAGATCAGAACTTTTTACAAACAATTGAAAGTATTCCGCAGGTAAAACACTTGCAGGTATTCGCCACAAAACCGGGAATTATTAAAGCTGGCAGAGAAAACCAGGGAGTTATTGCAAAAGGTGTTGGTTCTGATTTCGACTGGAGTTTTTTCAATAAAAACCTTGTGGAAGGAAGTTCATTTTTAGTGAATGATTCAGTAAAAACAAATGAGGTTTTAATTTCAAAAAGGTTATCCTCACTTCTAAAATTAAATGTCGGGGAGGAATTCATTATGTTTTTCTTTGGTGAAAGGCCCAGACCCCGTCGCTTTAAAATCAGCGGCATTTTTGAAACAAGCCTGGAAGATTTTGATGAGCAATTTATACTTGTTGATATTGGGCATATTCAGAAACTTTATGATTGGGATGAAGATCAAATCAGTGGTTTCGAAATATTGATTGAGGACTATAGTAAAATTGACGATATTACAAGCACCATAAGAAACATTGCCGGATTTGAATTTCTGGATGACGGTTCCAGATTACGAATTGTAAATATAATTGAGAAATATCCACAGATTTTCCACTGGCTAAATCTTTTGGATATGAATGTATTTATCATTTTATTGTTGATGATTGTGGTAGCCGTTGTAAATATGATCTCGGGATTAATTATTATAATACTTGACCGAACGAATACTATCGGTCTTTTAAAATCTATTGGCGCCTGCAATCAAATGTTAAAAAGAATCTTTCTTTACCAGGCTTTCTTTTTGATCCTTAAGGGACTGGTCATCGGAAATATAATTGCCATTGCCCTATGTTATGTGCAGGACAGATTTCAGTGTATTAAATTGAACAGATCTTCGTATTTTATTGATTATGTTCCTATAAATCTGACTCCTGAGATTTTTGTATTTACGAACATTGGAAGTTTGATACTTATTTTCCTGGCAATGTTCATGCCTGCACTGATCATTATGCATATCGACCCGGTGAAAACTCTTAGATACAACTGAGACCAATGAATTTATTTACTGCAATAAAAAAAGAACTCTCATCAGATCTTCCAGGATTAGAGACACAAAGAAAATTAGCTGCTAAAGGCAGAGAGATTGCTTCAACCCAAAATATAAAAGAGAACGCTACCGTTGCAATCATCATGATTTCCAGTCTTGAAAAGATGGAAATTGTATTTACCAAAAGAACTGTTTATAATGGACATCATAGCGGACAAGTCAGTTTCCCCGGAGGCAAAGCAGAAGCAAATGATCATTCCCTTGTTGAAACAGCAATAAGAGAAAGCGATGAAGAAATAGGCGTTAAAATCAGAAAACAGGATTTGCTGGGAAAACTTACTCCTTTATATATACCTGTGAGTGGATTTAAGGTACAACCCTTTGTGTTTTCCTGCTCTATAAAAAACAAATTGGAATTTATTCTTGATCATCACGAAGTTGAATATGCTTTTTTGTATACTATTCAAGATTTGTTTCGTAAGAATTTAATACATACTATTCAATTGGAACTGGAAAATTCTCTTGTAATCACCACTCCCTATTATGCTATCAAGAACGAAATAGTATGGGGTGCAACCGCAATGATACTATCCGAATTTATAGCAATTCTTGAACGGGTTAAAAAGAAATATCCAGGAATATTGTTGTAAAGCATGTGGAAATAAGAATGCTATTGTATTACAAGATTCCGATAGTGTTCATACCGTTTGTAAATGCCTGCAACATAGTTATAAGTTTCCGTACCCCGGCAATATCCGTATTTTACTACCGGATCGGTATAGTACTTTGGATTGGATTTATTTATAATGAACTGATCGACATTATTATCCCAAACATTCTCATCAAATCCATTTTTTGCAGCAAGAGCACGAGCATCGAGAACATGACCCAATCCAACATTATAGGATGCAAGAATAAATTTTCTGCGTTCTTCAATATCAACTATCTCTGATAATCTTTCATCGAGCCATTTAATGAACATTATACCAGCTCTGATGTTTTGATTTGGATCAGAATTTTGATCTATTCCAAATTTTTTCGCTGTTGTAGGCATAAGTTGCATCAAACCATATGCACCAGCCCAGGATTTTGCTTTCGGATTAAATCTTGATTCCTGATATATCATGGATGCCACAAGACGCCAGTCCCATCCTATTTCTTCACTGAACTGCTTTATAACTTTGTCGTATGGTGATATTATACCTGAAGAATTAGCAAAATAGTCACTCTCTATAATTTCTGCTGAACGTTTATTTCTGAAATATTTATGATATATCACCGCATATTGACTTGTATTTTTAAAATAGACAAGCCAGTTATTGATAGACTCTCTAAGGTCATCTGCCCTTTTTGGTAATGCCCATGCCAGATTTTGCGGAAAGCTAATCGGGGTGGATATATCAATATTATTATAATAGGTTTCATTAACCATTGCTATATTTTCATCACTCACAGTATAATCGATCTTGCCTAAAGCAACTTTTTCAATCAATTGTTCAACGCCCTCATCCACTTCCCTGATATCAATACTATCCCCAATTTCATCCGATAAATTGTACAATCTTTTTGCATAAGAAGAATTACTTTGAACATAGATTGTTTTATATGCAAGATCGAGTTGACTTCTAATCAAACTGTCTTCTAATGTCCCTGCGCTCATCTTGTCCCAGCCATCAGGTTTTCTTTGAACTAACACCTGATGAGTTTGAGTATGCGCAACAGTAAAATCCATTATTTCTCTGCGTTCTTTAGTAATTGTCAGGTTGACTGCTATCATATCAACTTCACCATTCTTAATAAGTTCAAACTTCTCAGACAAATTGTTATTTACGATAACTTCCAGTTCAACTCCAAGGTAATCAGCTAATTCACGTAACATTTCAAATTGATAACCCATCGGTTGTCCTCTGTATATGAAATAGCTGGTAGAATTAAAGTCAGTAACAACGCGCAAAACTCCTCTGTCAACAACCTGCTTTAGCTTAGAGCTATAATCAATATTGGAATCGGAATTTGATACTCTCTTACATGAAAATATCAGCAAAACAATTACCAGAACAGTTATATATTTTTTCCCTTTTATCATAATTATTTAAATTTCAGATAATAGAAGAAGAAGGCAGGTTAATTATAGAATGTCCATGATAAACCAAACTTAAATGCCAGTTGATTATAAGGATAATGAATCGCTGAGTAATATTTTTGAGTGAACCAGTCACTATTAAAATGTTGCAATTTGAAAAAGAATCGAGTTCTTTTTACTTTTATTTTTAGAAATGCATCCATTAGAGGGTAATTACCAATTAATTTATCATTCTGCACATAAAATTGAGAAAGTGCAGGTGAATATTCGTATCCATTAAAACTTGTATTGTAATATATATCAAACCCTAACATCGTTCTTAGTTCACCATTTGTACTTTTAAATCTGAAAGTATGATCAAAATATGTTGAATTATACCATATAAAATCAGGTACCGGAAGAACATTTTTATTCTCTGAGATCTGATACGATAATGTATTTTCAAAAAACAATTTCCACACTCTGAATGTTTTCTCAACTTCAATCGAGAAATAATTTAAATTCTGCTCATAGTTAGCAGGGACAGCACTTTCATTAAAATAAATAAAGTTGCTAATAAAGTAATAATTTCCTCTTAATTCAAACTTGTTTGATGGAGCTCCTATTTTACTTGACAAATGCATTTTATATTCCGGGAGCAAATTTTGTTCCCATATATAATGGTTTGAAAAATAATTATTTAACAAATAATCAGGTATTTTGTTCTCAATGAATCCACTTACATCAAATTCATAGTCTCTTCCAAGAATTGTTAAATTCGAATTGATCACACCTCCAAATTCAGTATTCCCTTGTTTATATCCTGCAAAATATATTTTAGCAAAAAATCTTGCTTTGACCCTATTCCAGAAATTACCATAAATACCACCTCCAATATATGAGTCGTTTATGTTATTCTTAAGGCGAATTCCTTTTAATGTATCTCCGTTATCCAAAATGTATGGAACATTAGGAAAGGATTCATCTGTGAAATAATTCGTATCCCATTTGCTTACATAGCTGTAATTTTCATAATCATACCCAAGCATTCCATACACGCTGGTTTGCACCTTGCCCCTGAGTACAGTCTTAAATTCAAGTTGAATATGGTTATTTACTTTGAAATGTGTAACCGAATCAAGAGTAAATTGTTTATTAAAATAAACCGAATCATAGAATTCCGGTGCAACAGGATCAATATCATCGTATGTTTTTGTTGTACGATTTACTTTGAATGCATAAGTCAGAATTGGTTCGGCAAATGTTCTTCCCTTATTCAAATTGGTTGAGTCTATCTTGGAGGAAATTGTAAACAATTTCAGTTGCTGACTGATCAGTACATCATAATACCTGATCCTGTTTTTTGCATTCGGATCCCATTTTGGTTGGCCAGAACCACTAAATGTAGAAGGAATGTCATCTTTAGTATGTTTACGTTCGTAGGCTCGATTTTCGAAAATAGAATCATTGATTCCGGCATTTTCTCCAGCCATATATCGGTTAAGGTTCCAGGAAGCATGTAACATGTATCTGGTTCCGGTAAAACTGGCAAATATTCTGAAAGCATTCTTTTTCACCTGTAAATAGCTGTACTGACCTTTTGATTTAATTGCATGGTATCGAAATCCAAAATTCAGTTTTGGATTTATATTTTGTGTATGAAAAGCCTCAAATGATTCCTCTCTGTTTCCTGCAGGTCCACCGTTTGTATAAGTAAGTCTTGAAAAAGGAGTTTTTGTATTATAGAATTGGGTATTCTCACAAGTTTGTAAATAAGGAAGGTACGGATTTAAAAAAAACGCTTCATTATCAAACACTCTGTCCTGCAAAGTATTTTGAATCACAGGCGAGCCAAAATTTCCCAGGAACGAATTGTTTATGGAATAATCATAAATCGGGTAAATAATATGGAAGTTGGTCATGGAAGTATCAATATCAACTTCAACAGGAGTAGAATAACCATTTCTTAATTCCCAGGCATAAATCACTCTTGCAGAATCGATTTCTTCCTGAGCAAATAAGCTGGTCCCCAAGAGAAAAACGATGAATGATATTATTCCTTTCATAACTTTAACAGCTCTAAGCAATAATTGTACCAGTCAATTGTTTGACCTGATGCCCGAAGGTAAAAAAAATCCCGGCTCAAAAAAATGAACCGGGAATAAAATCGGCGGTGACCTACTCTCCCGCTAATGCAGTACCATCGGCGCTAATGGGCTTAACTTCTCTGTTCGGTATGGGAAGAGGTGGAACCCCATTGCAATAACCACCTAAAATCTTCAGAGATGTGAGATTTTAGATTTTCAGATTTGAGACACTTGTATCTCATATCTCTAAATCTCATATCTCAATACTTTTTATAACACATCAAAAAGTGAGATATTCAATACTCCGTGTTCTGAAGAAAGTTCACGGGTAATTAGTACTGCTCAGCTTTGACGTTACCGTCTTTACACTTACAGCCTATCAACGTCCTGGTCTTGAACGACCCTTAAGGGAGATCTCATCTTGAGGGGAGCTTCGCGCTTAGATGCTTTCAGCGCTTATCTCTGCCAGACGTAGCTACCCTGCATTGCAGCTGGCGCCACAACAGGTACACTAGAGGTCTGTCCAACGCGGTCCTCTCGTACTAGCGTCAGGTCCTCGCAAATCTCCTGCGCCCACAACAGATAGGGACCGAACTGTCTCACGACGTTCTGAACCCAGCTCGCGTGCCACTTTAATCGGCGAACAGCCGAACCCTTGGGACCTTCTCCAGCCCCAGGATGTGACGAGCCGACATCGAGGTGCCAAACCGCTCCGTCGATATGAGCTCTTGGGAGCGATCAGCCTGTTATCCCCGGAGTACCTTTTATCCTTTGAGCGATGGCCCTTCCATGCGGAACCACCGGATCACTATGCTCTACTTTCGTACCTGGTCGACTTGTCAGTCTCACAGTCAAGCGCCCTTATGCCATTGCACTCTGCTGACGGTTACCATTCGTCATGAGGGCACCTTTAGAAGCCTCCGTTACGCTTTTGGAGGCGACCACCCCAGTCAAACTACCCACCAAACACTGTCTCCCGATTGGTATCGGGATTAGACTCCAGGCATGCAAAGGGACGTATTTCAAGGGCAACTCCCCGATACCTGGCGGCACCGGTTCACAGTCTCCGTCCTATCCTACACATCGCATACCCAAAATCAATGTTAAGCTATAGTAAAGGTTCACGGGGTCTTTCCGTCCCGTTGCGGGTACCCGGCATCTTCACCGGAACTACAATTTCACCGAGCTCATGGCTGAGACAGTGCCCAGATCGTTACACCATTCGTGCAGGTCGGAACTTACCCGACAAGGAATTTCGCTACCTTAGGACCGTTATAGTTACGGCCGCCGTTTACCGGGGCTTCGATTCAATGCTTCTCCATAATAAATCATAGATAACATCCCCTCTTAACCTTCCGGCACCGGGCAGGTGTCAGACCCTATACATCTTCTTGCGAATTAGCAGAGTCCTGTGTTTTTGATAAACAGTCGCCTGGGCCATTTCTCTGCGCCCCACCCGGAGGTGGGGGACCTTTCTCCCGAAGTTACAGGTCAATTTTGCCTAGTTCCTTAGCCATGAATCACTCGAGCGCCTTAGGATGCTCTCCTTGACTACCTGTGTCGGTTTGCGGTACGGGCGGTGATAACCTGAAGTTTAGAGGTTTTTCTCGGAAGTTTGTTTACTGTTACTATCCGCTTGTCCGAAGACGCACGGTACTATCAGGTTCGCCAAAAGTCAGCTCTTAACCAACTCCTTTAGCTACACCCTTTAACGTACTATTCCGTCAGTACGCGAACATGTCACTCCTTCGTCACCCCATCACAGTTGTCACCGGTACTGGAATGTTGACCAGTTATCCATCGACTTCCCCTTTCGGGTACGTCTTAGGTCCCGACTAACCCTGATCCGATTAGCGTTGATCAGGAATCCTTAGTCTATCGGCGAGGAGGTTTCTCACCTCCTTTATCGTTACTTATGCCTACATTTGCTTTTCCAAAAACTCCACCATACCTCACAGTACGGCTTCAACGTCACTGGAATGCTCCCCTACCTCCCGACACTTGCGTGTCGGGACCATAGCTTCGGTAGTATGCTTGATGCCCGAGTATCATCCACGCCCAACCGCTCGACTAGTGAGCTGTTACGCACTCTTTAAATGAGTGGCTGCTTCCAAGCCAACATCCTAGCTGTCTAAGCAGTCAGACTTCGTTAATTCAACTTAGCATACATTTAGGGACCTTAGCTGATGATCTGGGTTCTTTCCCTCTCGGCCACGGACCTTAGCACCCATGGCCTCACTCCCGAGGATCATGTCATAGCATTCGGAGTTTGTCAAGGGTTGATAGGCGGTGAAGCCCTCTAGCCTTATCAGTAGCTCTACCTCTATGACACTGCTCTCGAGGCTGCACCTAAATGCATTTCGGGGAGTACGAGCTATTTCCCAGTTTGATTGGCCTTTCACCCCTACCCACACCTCATCCAAAGACTTTTCAACGTCTACTGGTTCGGTCCTCCATTGAGTGTTACCTCAACTTCAACCTGGACATGGGTAGATCACTGGGTTTCGCGTCTACCCCCACTAACTTTACGCCCTATTCAGACTCGCTTTCGCTTCGGCTACGATGCTGAACACCTTAACCTCGCTAGTGAGGAGTAACTCGTAGGCTCATTATGCAAAAGGCACGCCGTCATCCCGACACAAGTGTCGGGACTCCGACCGTTTGTAGGCATACGGTTTCAGGAACTCTTTCACTCCCCTGTTCGGGGTGCTTTTCACCTTTCCCTCACGGTACTAGTTCACTATCGGTCTCCTAGGAGTATTTAGCCTTACCAGATGGTCCTGGCTAGTTCAATCAGGATTTCTCGTGTCCCGACCTACTCAGGATACAAACCTCCAAATCATCTTACTCGTGTACGGGATTTTCACCCTCTATGATCTATCTTTCCAGATAGGTTCCACTTAAGATCATTTGAATTGCGTCTGTCCTATTACCCCGGCTTCGCCAAAACGAAACCGGTTTGGGCTTTTCCCCGTTCGATCGCCACTACTAAGGGAATCACTTTTGTTTTCTTTTCCTCCGGGTACTTAGATGTTTCAGTTCTCCGGGTTCGCCTTCCGATAAATCGGAATGACTGCGCTTCACGCAGCCGGGTTGCCCCATTCGGATATTCACGGATCAATGGTTATTTGCACCTCCCCATGACTTTTCGCAGCTTATCACGTCCTTCTTCGCCTCTAGGAGCCTAGGCATCCACCGTATGCCCTTGCTTTACTTTCTTCTCTCGAAGTATTAAATATCTCTACTCTTCAATATGTCAAAGAACAAACCCATAAATGGGTATGTTACAAAACCGCCTTCCTTTTTTATTCAAAAACAGATCATTTTCATCTGAAAATCTGACGTGGATTGTTACAAAATATTTTAAAGAACAAAACTCAGTCGTTACTAAAATTACTGTTTGTTTTTCATTGTTGGTGGACTGTGTCCACCGAAGCCCAGAGTAGACTTGGATGAAGAGGGCGAAACCCTCCTTCGCCAAGGCTACGGCGGGCGAAGGTGGAGAATAAGGGAGTCGAACCCTTGACCTCCTGCGTGCAAGGCAGGCGCTCTAGCCAACTGAGCTAATTCCCCAGTATATATAAAAAGAACAATTTTCAAAGAATAACCTGCAAGGCAGGCGCTCTAGTCCCGAAAATCACAAAATTTTTAATTTTGTTTGATTTTCGAGGATGCTCGAAAAAATATGATCCCGATTTTATCGGGACTGTTTTTTCGGCACCAACTGAGCTAATTCCTCAAATAGTAATTAAGAATTACTAATTAAAAATGAATAATGAGTTAATTATTACCAAATTTTTCATTATTCATTTTACATTCTTAATTTATTGTAGTCCCGCCCAGACTTGAACTGGGGACCTCTACATTATCAGTGTAGCGCTCTAACCAAGCTGAGCTACGGGACTAATTGTTATTCTATCACCTTACTCAATTCATTATCTGCCTGCCTTTATAACCGAGCGTTTAGCGCTCCCTGCCGGCAGGCAGGTACGGGACTATATCAATAGCAGTTTCGAGTTTTGGGTTGCGGGTTGTCATTTTAAAAAAACCAAACTCTAAACTCTAAACCCTAAACTGAACTTGTGAAGTTTATGGACTCGAACCATAATGTAGCCCATGTACTAAACTTCTATAAAGTATGAAGAGAAAAGTTGGCCCGACAGATACTCCCTCTTCTTTCGAATCGGAACGATATCTAAATCTTGCT
>Ga0307438_1001533_pt1 | contig 14592 bp, 11 predicted proteins | sample SalMarWE160110MG_FD_202144 | JGI IMG/M metagenome (GOLD analysis project Ga0307438, IMG submission 202144) | Salt marsh sediment microbial communities from the Plum Island Ecosystem LTER, Massachusetts, United States - WE1603-110 | ecosystem: Environmental > Aquatic > Marine > Intertidal zone >... | reverse complement strand
ATGGGATTGAGTCATCGGGAGGATGGTTCCAGTTCAACTATATTTTAGACGACAAGTGGCAATATAACGTAGGAGGCGGCCTTGACAATCCTTCCGACGAGGATCTTAATGAAGGCATGCGGGGGAAAAACGGCTTTTTTTACGTCAACTCGCTGTATAGAATTATCCCTCAGATGACCGTTGGAATGGAATACAGCCATTGGAAGACCGACTATATTGGTATGAGTTCGGGAATAGACAATCGATTTCAGGCATCCTGCATTTACAGCTGGTAAAGCTTTAATAGCACCTGCCCCAAAATCAAGCCTTTTAATTCGCCTTCGCCAGAATACCCTGTGGCGACTCGACTCAGCTCGCCGAACTCTCGTCGTAGCGAAGCGAAGATCCCGGTTTATCAGGGCGGCGGGGGGCTTCATTTTTTAGGTTTCAACTATCGGAGGTGGTCCGCTTTCCTGCGGTATCTCCTACCATTTCTGGTTCCAAAAGCATGGATCTGTGAGCGGCTGTTTGAACACGTTCAGGGCGGTTTCTTCTCCCAGTTTCCGGTAGGACTCGAATTGGGCTTCATCAAAAAACTGGTCCCCCGTGGTCTCGTCGGGAAAGCTTGGATACTTTCTCCGGTAAGCCAGCAAATCTTCCGGTTCAGTTCCAGTGATCGTCGATTTTATATAAATGAGCTTTCCTTCGATGCCCTTGGGGTACTTGCTTGGATAGAATATGTTGCCGATGGCATAATAGTTTTTAGTCCGCCTGGCCTTCGGGTCCGGGCGCAGATCCTCCAAGTCGATCTTTATATTGACGCCAAGATCGATGCGCGCTTTCCTGATTACATTGGCTAGATCGTTCATCGAAAATCCAGGATCGGCCGTGGCATCCGAAGCAATGATAACCCGGCAGCGCCTTTTAAGAAGCGAATACACACCAAGGTTCTCATGATGACCGCCGTCTGAAAGGTTGAGGAGGTTGTCGCTCTCTTTGGTCCTTCCTAAGAGCTCTTTGATGAAGTAATAAGGCCAGAGCGTTATTTTCCGCGTATAAATGAATTTAGGGTTAGGGTTGGGCATCCAGCGGTTCAATCGAACATTTAAAAGGGTGAGCAAAGCCCTCAAACCCGCATTAGTGGAGGTTCCCATCTGAGGGCTGGCTGCCGCGCCTGAGATGGCCATGGCCGTGGCAAGACGGGTCTTGGCATCGTTGTATTTTTCGGTGTTTCTGTATCCGGTTGTCTCCGATCCCACATAGTTTTTAGAAAAGAAGAAAAGATCGGCGCCTCGGCCTCGCAGGTAGCGGTCCGTGCTGGCAGGCACATTCAATGTGGTGTTTATGAGATGGTAGGGTGCGCCTTTAGATTGTTCGTGCAGCTTAGAGATACGAAGGAGCTCGTTTGAATCGATGTTATCTTTTTGCCGGTCAACCTTGATTATATAGGCCTCGCTCAGGCGGTCCCGGTAGAAATGATGTAGAGTAATTCGGTTGGTGTCGATTACCAGGCTGGCTATCAGGAAGGCCGCGGCAATAAAAAGCATGTAATAAAGAGATGTTCCTTCGTATACGTTGAATATTGCAAAAGCGTGAAGCAGCCAGGCGAGAAGAACGGGAAGCACGAATACCCAACCAACGCGGAAGAAGGCCCTCAAGATTCCGCGCACCTTTTCGTACTTGCTTGTAAAAAGGTTTGCAATCAACCCTAGGGCGGAGATGATGGATACGCCGGATAGGAGGTTTATAACCCAGGACTTGGCGTCATTCCAGTTAATGGCGAAGAGGGTGATAAGCCCTAATCCTGCCGATATGACCAAAAGAACCGCAAAGGCCGCATTTATATATTCAACCGTCCTACGGCCTTGAATTTTTAGGCCTTTCAGCCAGGTGGCGCTGATCCCCCTGAAAATACCCATTAAGACTATACTGCACAGGGAAACTGCGAAACAAAACTTAACGAAATTAGTAGTAAATTGGTTAATATTTGCCAACTCATGAACACCCCATCCAAAAAAGAACAGAACGACGAGTGTGAAAAGATTGGTAAGGATCAAGCCAGACAGGTAGGTGGCGATCATTCGGGCATATTCGAAAAAATTTCTTTTAACCGCGAGAAAATTACTGTGTTCGCGCAGGTGCTTCACTGTGTTACATTCATCAGGTTTTTCCTTGCGCTGAAAACGAAACGGAAACTCCGACTCATTGACCGAGGCTTGGGGATCTTCAAGGAGTGAACTCAGACATGATCCGATATATCCGCCTCCTGAGACGGTAGACAGGTAATCACAGCAGCGCAGCACACCGCGCCGTGCCAAACCTTGTAGTACCCCTAAGTTGAATGTGGCCGAACGAATGCCGCCCCCGGATAACGCCAGCCCCACTAATTCGGCTTTAGCGCTGGGCCTGATGTAGGTTTGCGGGGCAACCCTGTTGGGGTCGTAAAATACGTTTTCAGCCTTTTTCGAATCATCAAGAAGGAGTTCACTCAACCGCTTATGCTCCTCCCTGACGGGTTCCAAGCCTAGACCGAGATCTCTTCGACGTTTCTCTATGTATTTCAGTTCGGTCAGAAAAACCTCGGCAAACAGATTCGTAAATCCATTCTTTCCTTCTGACTGTTCCATGAGCCCACCCTCCTATGGTTATAGATCACTAAGAACGTTCTATGAAGGGCTCTTGTCCTGTATGAGCATATAAAAGTCGAAATGCATTCTATTATACAGTGAGTTTGGAACCAACGTCCTGTTCCATGACACCCCTTTCATTTAAGCTATTTGTTTCTTCACCAATAATTCTTATCGCACCTTGGACAATGCTTTTTCCATTGCATCCAGTGATTCAAAACCATAGCTTTCAGCTGTGTTTTTTAATATTTCGAGAGACAGATTCTTGCCTTCGGCCTCTGCCTTTTGGGTATCTTTCAGACAAAGCTCAAGCGTCGCCTCGGAATAGGTAAGCAGTTCACTGTGCAGATAGTTGTCGATTGACGCGTAATGTCCTCCTCCACTGTCTGTTGCGGTAATCGGACGGCCGAGTGAAAAAAGCTTCGGATATTTAACAGAGGCTTCTAGCGCCCATTTTGAATGATACTTCATGATCTCATGGGCAAGCTCATGAACACGGGGTGATACAGGTGGAAATTCATTTTTTATTTTCTCATATTCTTCCGGAAAGGTTATTTTCATCATGTGCGTATATTTAACCGCCATTAAGTTTATCTTGTTTTGCACCGCGTGCTTTAGATCATGTAAATAGCTAATAAGTGTATCCATGCTCCATATATCAGCCTGTGCCTTACGCATTATCATAAATGTCGGCCTGTCATCCTGACATGGGGCCCGTCCTCCGACATTTGTGGTATTCGTGAACATATCCCATTCAAGCTCAAATATATTATGCGTTAACTCTTTACGTTCCATGTAAAGGTCTCCCTTGATTTCCGATTTTGACAAGCAAGCATACGCTAAAGGAGAGGCTGAGCCGGCAGGCGACTTTGCAGAACCTACATCGCCGAAAGATGAACCACAATCGCAAAACAAACTTCAATTCTGGCACGTGATAGCCTGGTCAGCTCGAGCCATTGTTAGGCAACTCCAAACCCGAGGGGGGATCCAACTTCAGCCAGGGGCGATATCGTCAAGATACTCCTTAACAGGCCCAAAGATCTTGCCACCAATTTTCTCTAATGCCTCAACTGGAGCCATCCAGGCTGGATCTGCGAACTTCTCGGGTTCTCGCATCGCAGGTTCGCCGTTATTAAACCTGCATGCCCAGTAGGCGAGGCATCTTTTACTGCGTATTGATCCATGCAGTCTCTGAGTCAAAGATCGTTCAATCCGGAGTTACCGGTTGTTCACTCCTGTGTGTCCAGGCCCCACATTTTGAAATACTTCTTGTAGAAGGGCGGCTGCTCGAAGTCTCCTTCGATTGCGCGGCCGAAACTGCGGTATCCCATGCCCATCTTATCATAGTGGTATACCCCGTACATCAGCTCTTCCATTCTTCCTGTGGGGATGGAAAGCATCATTTCGCAGTCCCCGACTCCGCCTCTTTCGAATTCTCCGGGATCAGGCACGGTCACTTCGCATTCTCCCGTTAACAGGGAAGGGACGACAGAGTAAACGCAGGACCAGAGCGGATCGAGGGTGGAGGCGACGCGATACCCGTTTTTAAGCATCATGGCAAACAGCATGTGGCGCAATTGGGTTGCGTTACAGTAAATCACCGTCAGGTCCGGGGCGAAATTGGCTTTGTGCAATGGGCCCAGCACCATCCCGGCGTACTTGCCGTACGGCAGAATAGGTATCGAGTTGTTGCGTTCCTTAGCGGCTTCTTTGTCTTGAATGAAAAAGTCGCTGCCGGATCCCTCCAGAAAATCTTCGGGAGGCTCCACCAGCCCGTAGCCGATGATCGGTTCGAAGCACCAGTGGTCCTCGATGAACATGGCCAGTGTCGTTCCCCGCCAGCGTACGATGCTAAATGCCTGGCAAGCGGAATAATGCTCTCCCAGGTCCTTTTTCGGCCTGACGGCGCCCTGCGGAATCTCGCTTTCGTCTTTGAGCATTTTTATTGCGATCGGATATGTTCTCAATACGAGCATGTTTAAGAGATCCGAGCCATACTTGTTCATCGTTTCTACGGGCGTCATTTTTTCACCTCCAGCTTTTACGGCCGCATGAGCCAAGTTTCCAAGACCGACCGAGCCTGCGACAGCGGCGGTCGCAGTTCCGGCCAAAAAGTTTCTTCGCGTCAATCCTTTTTTCGCGGGCTTCATAGAGTACATAATATTCCTCCTTATTGTTTAGTTTTGTATAGTGTATAGTGGTGAAGTCTACGCTTGACTCTTATCAGATATAATAACTCAACAACTTTTCTAAATCAATTTGATACCCTTTACAACCTAAAATAGTTGACAAGAGTCAAGAGTAGATTTAACCCCTCTATTTATATATTCATCGCAGCATTGAATCCTGATGTGGTTGCATTCCACAAATTACCTCTGAGCGTGGCACAATCACCGACAATGTATACTTCTTTCACCAGGTCCTCAAATTCATTCACTACTTCCAGGCAAGGGGTCATACCCAATGCAAGAACAACCGTATCACAGAAAATCTCTCTTTCCTTTTCATCCTTTTCTTTGACTATGGCAGAGTTTTCAGTGATACGCTCAAGGTGCACATCAGGATGATATTCTACATGATGTTTTTCCAATAATCCCATTAAGGACACCATATTAATAATGGGTGCACTGGCAACAATTTCTTCCAAGCTTTGCATTTCAACAACCGTAACCTTTTTCCCTTGTTGGGCAAGGTATAAAGCCGTTTCACATCCTACCAGTCCGCCACCGGCAATGACGACATTTTCGCTCACTTGGACTTTGCCCATAGTCACATCGCCCGCCCAAACCACATTATTTTTATCAATACCTGGGATCTCGCTCGGAATCAGTGGTTTTGCGCCTACTGCAATGATCAAGGCATCCGGCTTCTCAGCCATTGCTTTTTCCGAATCTGCTTCCGTGGCCAGCCTTAATGTGATTCCGGGGTGTCGTGTCGTCATCCTCATGGCCCAATTCAAATAATTCCTCATATCCGATTTAAAGGGCGCTTGAGAGGCCATCACTAAAGTGCCGCCAAGTTGCGCGTTTTTTTCAAATAAAACCACATCATGTCCCCGGTCGGCCGCCCCCCTGGCGGCCTCCATGCCGGCCGGACCGCCTCCGATAACCACGACTATCTTCTTCTTTTTAGGCATGGGTTCGTGAGCATATTCCAGTTCCTTCCCGGCAACCGGGTTTACCGCGCATCGAACCGGCAGAAAGAAGTAATGGGGTTGATTGATGCAGGTATTGCAGCGCACACAAGGTCTGATGGTTTCCTTCATTCCGTATTTTGTCTTATTGACACAATCTGGATCCGCAATGAAAGTGCGCTGCATGGCCACAATATCCGCTTTGTTTTCATTAATGATTTCTTCAGCCATATCCATGTCGATCGAGCCCACGGTCGTCACCGGGATATTCAAAACCTTTTTAAACTCCGGCGCATAATGAACATTTGTCCCTTTTTCATAGTAGGTCGGTTGAATGACATACCCCATCACCTGGTCGTTCCGTAAATCGCCGGCAGACACATGAATAAGGTCTATCTTGTCTTGAATGATTTTGGCAAATTCCAGCGTATCGGCAAGCTTGGTGCCGTTGGGCGTTAATTCTTCAGCACTCAACCGATATTCAATGGCAAGCTTATCGCCGACTTTGGCCCGAATCGCGGTCAGTAATTCATGAACAAATCGAGACCTGTTTTCCACAGAGCCCCCGTATTGATCGGTCCGCTTATTCGCATGGGGTGACAGGAATTGACTGATAAGCATTCCGTGCCCGCCATGAATCAGGATCATATCCATACCGGCTCTCATACATAATTCAGCCGCATCGACAAAATACAGGATGATTTGTTCCATATCGGCCATGGTCAATTCATGAGGTAATTTATCCATTATCTTGTCATTGATACTGGTTTCAGTGCGAATCTGAGACAAATCATCCTCTGTGGTATTTTTCTTAATTGTCTCCGGGGGCGCAAAGGCCATATAAACCAGTTCGATGGAAGCCTTGGCGCCATACCGATGTATGGTTTCAACCAACTGCGATAAGCCCACAACGGCTTTGTTCGTTGATAAATCAAGGGCAAACCCGGTTAACTCATCAGGGTTTGGATTAACAAAGCTCATCCCGATTGTCACAATCCCCGCCCCGCCTTTGGCCACATTTCTCGTACACTCAATAAGCTCGCGGGTAACAAAGCCTTGCGCTGATGCCAGAAGATTATTTGCAGGCGAAACTTCAATGCGGTTTTTCGATATGATGTTACCTATTTTGATTGGTTGAAAAATTTTTCGATCGCCCATTTTAAATACCTTTCTGGATCATACATAATATTATGTAACACAACAGGTGTTTCCAATCGGCCTAATGTCGGCATGCAATCTCATTTATCATTGTTATAATATCTTGTTAATTTTAATATTTTAAGGGCGTCCCCCTTTCCTTTATGGTACCACATGCATTTCGATAGTTATTGGAAATGCACTAAATCCTTTTGGTGCCGATGGAGGGGCGGGTAGAGTCGCGTTGCTGATCTTCTCGGCAAAACATTGCGAAGCCGGCGTGCTGGGTTGAACTTCAACTGACAAGACGCTACCAGACGCGTTAACATAGCCAACCAGTGCAAAATCTCCGGGTTGAGGGGGCGAGCCGGGAGGAAGGCATTCCCTTATGGCGCGGGCAATAGTAGGACCCAATGACTTTTCGTAGGCCTTTCCTTCAGGGGTTTGGAGAGCCTGCTTTCCAGCCTGGACTCTGGAATGAAAATCCTCGGCAGATGCACCGATGATTATTAATACTGCGACCGCGATTGTGATAAATTTCATGATCTATCTCCAACGATAAGCTCGCCAGCCTGCGCGGCGAAGCCGTTGTAGGTCTGGTGTGGAGCGAAGGGGATTGATCCAGTTTGTTAAAATTTCGTTTCACTCTCCTGAAGGGGTTTTAATAATCCATTCCCCACTTCTTGAACATCTCTTTATATATGTCCGGCAAGGGGAAATCAGGCCGCATTTCCAGGTTGGACAGGGTATATCCCCAATGACCTTCCTGGGCCTTCTTAAAATTCTCCATAAACCCTTCCAGTTTGTTTTTGGGGATAGAGAATATCATCTCATCCTCCCCGCACAGGGCTCGTTCGTATTCTCCCGGATCAGGAAGGACGATCCAATACTGACCGGTCTGCATCGGATTCACCACGGAATAGGAACACGACCAAGGAAAATAGTACGAATTAATCTCCCTGTCCTCCATTGCTAATGACAGCATCATATTTCTCAACTGTCCGGTGTTGGAATAAATAATCACCAAGTCAGGTTCGAAACTGGTGCTAATCAATGGCGCGGTCAGTATACCGATATATTTGCCATATTCAAAACTTTCATAGGGGTAGGGGTCTCCTTTTTCAGGATCTATTTGTGGCCTTTCAACAATCCCATATGCCATTACAGGTCCCGGGCACCAGTTGTCTTCCTTCAACATGGCGATAGTCTCTTTTTCTCTTCGAGTCTTGGCAAAGGCCTGGCACTGGGCAAGATGGTATCCTAGATCCTTCTTGGGACGGATAGCCTCCGCTGGAATATCCTCTTCACTTTCCAGCATCTTTACGGCAATCGGAGAAGTCCTCAGCCGGAGCAGTCTTTCCAGATCTTCACCGTAGCGATTGTAGATATTAATACCAGTCATGGTTGTGTCCCTCCCATCAGATGCGAAGTTTTTCCCTTCTATATATAAAGTTTAAATCAGCCATCGGTTCCATTCCTAACACTTCTGCAACCCTCTCGGCTATGCGATCCATATTATATCCCTGTCGTTTAAGCCTATATCTTCTCTCATAGTGCTCTTCAGACTGTGTTATTTCTGAAATAACTGACCTCGCCGCCTATGTCTCAGGTTAAACCCAATCACATATCCGGTAAGAAGGCGTTTCATAAGTTTGGATAGTGGTTCTTGTCCAGCGCGGAAAATAAAGTGGGCATGATTGTCAACTAAATTATTAAAGAGCGTCCCGGTCCCTTCATTTTGCTCTGGTTAATTCCTCAATCTTTCTTGGAGGCCTCAGTGCCTTGCTTGCTGTCTTTGTCTTGATCTCCCTATCCAACTCAAAGGATGCCTTTTGCCTGATATCCTTTGATGAGGCGCCGATCATTGCCCTGTATTCCCCTGCGTCAGCGATCCATGATGAAGATGCCGTGTCAAAAGATGAAAGGTCTCTGGTATTGATCTCAAAGGTTATTGTCTGTGCCTCACCGGGTGCCAATAGTCTTGTTTTTGCAAAACCCTTGAGCTCTTTCTCAGGCTTTTCCATCTTCTTTGCGGGTGAGCTTATGTATAACTGCACTACCTCTTTTCCAGCCATGGTTCCGGTATTCATTATATCCAAGGTCAGGATCAACTTATCATTGAATTTGTCAGAGCTGAGCTTCAAGTTATGGTAATTGAATTGGGTATAGGACAGGCCATATCCGAACTCATAGGCAGTATTGACATCAAAGGTATCGTAGTAACGATAGCCTACGTAGATTCCTTCCTTATAAAGTACCTCGGAAGGCTTGGAGGGGGGAGGACCAGATGACCCGGTTGCCTGGTTATCAGTCCCATCTCCGGCCCCTGTATCCAGGATAACGCCCGGGAAATTGGCCGAAGAGGGCACATCCTCGTATCTCATGGGGAATGTCGAGGCAAGCCTTCCTGAAGGATTGGCTTTTCCGCTGATGATGTCTGCTATGCAATTGCCTGTCTCCTGGCCGGCCTGCCAAGCCAGCAGGATGGCATCCGGGATATCTCTCCAGCTTGCGGTTTCAATAACACCGCCCACGTTAAGTATGACAACGCATCTCTTTTCAGCTCGGTGAAAGGCATCCGCTACCGTCCTGATCATCTGCTTTTCAGCCTCTGTTAACTTAAAATCTCCTTCGCCGCTGCTACGGTCATATCCTTCGCCCGAGTTTCTGCCTATGGTTATTATGGCGAAATCGGAGATATCTGCCATCCTGGCGGCTATGGCGGGACTGATCTCCATCTCAGCGATTGTTTTAGGGGGCTCAAAAAAACCGGTTGGAGGAAGGTTTTCTTTCGCATCCTTCAGATAGGCATTATACATGTTAAGAAGATCTTCGTTAACCGAATATCCGGCATTCTTGAGACCATCCACAAGGGACACGCTATAGGCTTCATTTACGTCGCCGCTGCCTGTTCCACCCGTTATGGTATCATATGACGTATTTCCAAAGGTGGTAATCTTCTTTACGCCCTTTGCCACAGGAAGGGTCTTGTCTGAATTCTTAAGGAGCACCATGCCCTGGGTACCCACCTCCCGCCCCAGCACGGCATGATCCTTTAATGGCGGCTTATTGGAATAATCGTATCCCCTGAACCTGGGCGATTTCATTTGGATATTAAGTATCCTCTCCACATTCTTATCCAGTACCTTCTCATCCAGCCTGCCTTCCTTTAATGCCTTGATTATTGACTCAGTCTGTGTTTCATGTCCAGGCATAAGAAGATCATTTCCTGCCTTCATTTGGGCTGGCGGCGCGCTTCCGGCAAACCAGTCCGTCATAGCCAGGCCTTTGAAACCCCAGTCATTGCGAAGTATCTTTGTAAGGAGGTCATGGCTCTCTGATGCATAGCTCCCGTTTATCTTATTATATGATGACATGACTGCCCATGGTTGGGCTTCTTCCACCGCGATCCGGAAACCTTCAAGATACAGCTCCCGCAAGGCCCTTTCGGACACGTATGTATCAAGGGTCATCCTGTTAGTCTCGGTGTTATTGGCCGCGAAATGTTTTATAGTGGCGCCCACGCCCTGTGACTGAACACCCTTTACCATTGCGGCTGTCATCTTTCCGGTGACAAAGGGGTCTTCGGAAAAATATTCAAAGTTTCTTCCGCAAAGGGGATTCCGGTGGAGATTCAAGGCAGGGGCTAGGAGAAAGTCCACCCCGTATTCCAGCACTTCATTTCCAATAGCCTGTCCAACCTTATAAACCAGTTTTGTATCCCATGTTGAGGCCAACAAGGTCGCAACGGGAAAGGCCGTGCAATAATAGGTATTGTCGTCATTTTTTCTGGTAGGGCTTATCCTAAGCCCCGCTGGACCGTCGGCCAATACCATTGCGGTAATTCCCAGACGGGGAATCGAATAGGTTGTGCCTGCGGCGCCATCAACTAACGCCTGTTCTTCATCGTCCACAGTGGGGCCGGGACCTCCGGGTGAGAAGATCATTCCCGTGCCTACTACAAGCTCGGCCTTTTCCTCAAGGGTCATGGCGTCCATAACCTTGTTTAAAGACGCCTTGCCAAGCTGTGGTGGGGGTCCTTGGCATTGGAGCAGAACCATGATGCCCGCACATATTATTAGAAAGACAAATGTGATATGTTTGATTGTGATTTGCTTTTTCATTGAGATCTCCTCGAGTAATGGAAAAATCCTGTCCTTTAGGCGTACACCCTAGAATGCTGCGGCCAGCCCGGACGTCCCACCTGCCACAATCATTACATCAGCTTCGATTTGCTCAGCTATCTTGCCTGCTGCTATAACATGAGCTTTGCCAGGAGTTCCCTGGAAACCTCCTTAACGCCGGGCCTTCCGTCGAGATCAATGATCCCGGGTATTCCCCTCTTTTGGGAAAGATCCTTGTAGAAATTCAATGCTGCCAACGTACCTGATACACTGTCATAGTATATGTCATGCCGCTTATCAATGGCTTCCTCATCCTGATCATCCGGCCTTTTCTTAAGGTCTCCGCCGCAGACCCTGCATTTGCCGCCAATGGGTTTGATGGCGTCAATATTTATATTGTTAGGGTGGTTATTATCGTTTACACACAACCGGCGACCCATTATGCGGTCTTTGGCGATCTTTCGTTCTAAGACCATCTCAATTGCTATATCGATGTTAATGCCTTCCTTTTTAAGGGCCTTGTCCAATTCCTGGGCCTGAGTAAGGTTCCTGGGGAAACCGTCTAAGAGCCAGCCGCCCCTGCAGTCTTCCTGCTTGATACGGTCAAGAATCATAGGGATAGTGATACTATCCGGCACCAAGTCACCGCGATCGATATATCCCTTAGCCTTTTTACCGAGATCCGTGCCCCTTGAAATATTATCCCTAAAGATGACACCGGTTTCAATATGGGGCATGTTCAATCTTTCCTTCACGATTGCGCCCTGGGTTCCCTTGCCGCTCCCGTTCGGGCCAAAAAAAAGAATATTCATGTTTTGATCTCCTTTGTACGTTTTTTCCAGAAAAGCTATTCCAATTATAAAAAGATGTCAAGACGCCACGCGTGTATAACCCGATTATCCTGAGGACATATTCCTAAGGGCTTGACACCCTTTTAATAATCCGGTAGAAAAACAAATACATCCGGTTAATGAGTACGTAAAGAAGTAAATGAGGGTCCAAGGCCCTTCGACTTTGCTCAGGGCCGTGAGCGTGTCGAACGGGTTCTAGGGTTCAGGGGGTCAAGGGGGCAAGTATACTAATAAAGTCTATCAGGCTAAAGGCTGTTAGGTTTTAGCTTTTAACCATTAACTATTAGCTTTTAAGCATATTCCCTAACCATTAATCCCTAATCCTTAATCCCTTGCACTTGCTTCGAAATAGAGGCGGGTTTTTCAATCAACCCCTGAAGGGACAGTAAAAAAATGGAGGATACTCTATGAATTGCAGAATAGATACAGTGCGTGCCATGGAAGTTCTGGATTCACGAGGTAACCCGACCATCCGGGTATTTCTTACGTTGGATAACGGCATAGGTGTTTCGGCCTCGGTCCCGTCAGGGGCTTCGACCGGTGAGAATGAGGCTGTCGAGCTGCGTGACGGTGACGGAGAACGGTATGGCGGAAAAGGGGTTTTGAAGGCCGTTAAGAATGTCAACGAACTGATTGCCCCAATCCTGGCGGGGATGGATCCCTCCCTCCAGGCGGAAATAGACCGGATGATGATCGAACTGGACGCAACTCCTAATAAGGGGAAACTGGGGGCAAACGCCATTCTTGGTGTTTCCATGGCCGTGACCAGGGCGGCAGCGGCGGCATCAGGTCTTCCGCTGTATCTCTACCTTGGTGGCCCCGGCGCTTTCCGCCTCCCCATGCCCATGATGAATATACTAAACGGCGGGAAACACGCCGATAACAGCTTGGATTTACAAGAGTTTATGGTGATGCCCATAGGCGCGCCCACCTTCCGAGAGGCTATGCGCTACGGGGCCGAGACCTTTCACGCGTTGAAGAAGATCTTGGGGAAGAAGGGGTACAGCACAGGTGTAGGTGATGAAGGCGGCTTCGCCCCTGATCTCAAGAGCAATGATGAGGCCTGTGAGGTCATTCTCGAGGCCATTGAATCCGCCGGCTATATGCCGGGGAAGGATCAGGCCATCGCCCTTGATCCGGCCGCGAGTTCCTTTTTTGAGAAAGGGAGCTACCATTTGAGCAAATCCGGCCAGGGAAAGAAAAGTAGCTCCGAGATGACAGAAATCTATAGGTCCTGGGTTGAAAAATATCACGTTGTTTCCATAGAGGACGGACTTGCAGAAAACGATTGGGAAGGCTTTCGCGAGCAAACCGCGGTCCTGGGTCGGAAGGTCCAGATTGTGGGCGACGACCTCTATGTTACCAATACCCGTTTTATCGAGCGCGGCATACGAGAGAATGCGTCCAACGCTGTTCTGATAAAGCTGAACCAGATTGGAACCGTTACGGAGACCATCGAGGCCGTGGAACTATGCCGCAGAGCGGGCTGGGGTTTTGTCATTTCTCACCGTTCTGGTGAAACGGAAGACTCTTTTATCGCCGACTTTGCCGTGGCCATGGGAGGAGGACAGATCAAGACGGGATCCGTCTGCCGCAGTGAACGTATTGTTAAGTATAATAGGCTGATGGAGATAGAAGCCGATCTGGGCAGGGCGGCCGTGTTCGGCAATCCCCTGGCACAGGCCCCTAATTAGCCCCCTAAGTGTCACCATGCGAGGTGTGTCCGGGATGATGTTATCCCGATACCCTTCGTCTTTGCGGTGAGAAAAGAAGATTTCTTAGGTCAATTTCCAACGGAAACGCACAATGCCCTTTCACATCTCCGGAATCGAGGTTGCGCTATGGGTCCCGCCCCTGGTCGCCGCGGTGATTTCTTTTTTCACGTCCATGGCCGGGGTATCGGGCGCATTCCTTCTTCTGCCTTTCCAGGTGTCTTTCCTTGGGTACACCGCACCCTCGGTAAGCGCTACCAATCAACTGTTCAATATTGTGGCCATCCCCGGCGGAGTCTACCGGTATTACAGAGAGGGACGGATGGTGTGGCCCCTGGCCTGGGTAATGGTGGCCGGTTCCCTGCCCGGGGTTTTTATAGGCGCCATACTTCGTGTAGTGTATCTTCCGGATCCGCGAAATTTCAAGCTCTTTGCCGCAGGTGTCCTGTTCTATATAGGGCTTAGGTTGGTACTGGACCTGGTGAAGAAAGATTCGCATAACATGGACATGATCAAAAGTGAAAAAGGCTTTCGGGAGATGATGAGAGGACATCGCTCCAAGACTGGGGCACCGGAGCTTTCGACTAATGCCTCATTGTCGTCCGTCAAGGTCATCCATTTCAATCTCAAACGACTCGTGTATACCTTTTATGGTGAAAGATTTGACATCCCGTTCTGGGGTGTATTTATCCTCAGCTTTATCGTCGGCATTGCGGGAGGGGTATACGGCATAGGCGGCGGTTCAATCATCGCCCCCCTTTTTGTGAGCTTTTTCGGGCTGCCTGTCTATTCCGTTGCCGGTGCTGTCCTGATGGGAACCTTTGTCACCTCTATTGCCGGGGTTGTTTCCTACAAGGCCATTGCACCGCTGTATCCGAATATGTCGGTGGGACCGGATTGGTTGCTGGGGATCCTATTCGGCCTGGGGGGGATGGTGGGGATGTACCTTGGTGCGCGCTGTCAGAGATTTATGCCGGCAGGGGCCATCAAGGGGATGCTGTCCGTCATTATCATCTTCACTGCTATTAA
>Ga0307438_1001532_pt1 | contig 14598 bp, 9 predicted proteins | sample SalMarWE160110MG_FD_202144 | JGI IMG/M metagenome (GOLD analysis project Ga0307438, IMG submission 202144) | Salt marsh sediment microbial communities from the Plum Island Ecosystem LTER, Massachusetts, United States - WE1603-110 | ecosystem: Environmental > Aquatic > Marine > Intertidal zone >... | reverse complement strand
GCATAATCATATATGCGGAAGTCATCGATGAGGCCATCATAATAACCGCCGGTATCGCCCGACCATCGCCATCCTCCCAGCGTGGCATAGCCCTCGATTTCATCAAGCAGAGGCGTCCCGAAAACGGTGGCTGCTTCCTCCGCTATCAGCTTACCATTCCTATAAGCTCGAACATAGCCATTGCTTAAACTTTTAACAAACGCATAGTGGACCCATTGGTCCTGAGGATGTTCGGGATTGGTATAATCCATCGAACCGATGTTCAGCTCGTCTCGATATCCTGTATTTGGGTCATAACCTACTTTGTAGTAGAACGAACCTGTGGCCCCGCTCCACATATTGATGGTTCGGCCATCAACGCCAATCTGCACTATCATTGAATCATCATCGGACTGCCCCGGGTCATTTAACCACCACGATACCGTGCTCTCTTCGCCAATCGTATTATGGTCATTATTCACTGCGACGGGTATCTCTACCCACGCAGCATTGTCGAGGTCGAGGCAATCTGTGCCATCATGTCCGGTTCCAGGTCCTCCCCAGGCAGACAGGTCGTTAATAAAGCCATCGTATTCATTCCCGGAAGAGTCTAACGGGTCATAGCCACTGCCTTCGTCGCATTTTAACCACAATATGGGGCCTTGTGAAGGTGCGGCAGCAGTTACGGTATAAGATTCTGCAAGCCAGTCATTCGCAAGCATCTCCAGCTCATCCATACCGACCCAGCAGTTATTGTCGAAATCTGCAGGTATCAACTCGGCAATACAATATGGGTAATCAAGACGAATATCGTCTATATATATCGTGCCTGAGCCGGAGGGACCGCTCCCCGTGCCGATTCCAATAGTAATTCTCGTAATATTAGTTAAATCGACCCCCTGCGAGGTAAATTCCTGCAGGTCAATCGGCCAGGTTATGAAAGGCTCGTAGCTCTGCTGATTTAACGCCTTCGAATCAGGGTATTGCACCACCCCGCTCTGGGCGCCATCGTTCGATTCAAGTTCCAAATAAATATTGTCGGACATATTGTCATGACCTTTTACCAGCAGCACAATCATCGCATTTTCACTGACGTCAGACGAGCATAGTAAATCATCAGCATCTGCACTGACCTCGTAGGTCGAGCCGTTGTAATATATTTCCATCGTCTGGTCATACAAGTAGGCATTTGTGCCCCAGACGCTTTGGATATCTGCGTTATCGAGATAGTTATCAAACGTATCTATCCACGTGAGGTTCCAAACAGAGAACTGCCAGATTGCCTGGGCCTTGACAACACCACCTGACGTGGTTTCATCCACGCGCCAGTAATAAGTTTGCGACTTTTCAACATCATCAAGAGACAATACATATGATGTGGTTGCCAGCGGCACCGACCCTTTATACTCAGGGTCGTTTTCATTGGCGTCATTTACATCTTCGAAAGATGTGCCAAAATAGACGTGATGGTCGCCTGTTGCATCCTCGGCAGCCTCCCACTGAAGGGTCGGGCCATAACCGCAATTACTCTTATCTTCCTCGGGCACCCAGCCGCCAAGGGTCGGAGATACAAGGGTCGCCTGGCCTGTAACAGGAGTTCCGAAGAAAACGTCATCAACGTATACCTGCCAGGGCCAATCATTTGCCCTTAATCCAAAGATCACGTTTACGGCACCGTCAGGCACGGTAAATGTATGAGAAAACGAATCCCAGTCTGTTGTTTCCTCACCATTCTCTATGACGATCAACTCCTCCCACGACAGCCAATTGGCATTTGGGTCGCATGGGTCATAGGTATCAGTGTACCAATTCAAGTCCACTCTGAAGTCTCCCCATTCCCATTTGTTGGCCACACAGCTGAAATCAACCGTCTCCAGCCCGCTGACATCAACTACCTGGGATACAAGGGCTCCTTCCCAAATACCGCTGCGGGATTGTAAAAACAAACAGGGGCTGCCATCATACATAACAGTCGACCGCACCTCGGCCAAAGCATCCTGGTTGGCAAGTGTTACGGTCCAACCCGTCAGGTCACCAGTAGTAAATTTGCCATTTGTCAGGAGATTTGCGCCATGAGCGGTAGTAATAGAAACACTTAAGAGCAACAATATAAACAGTCTTTTACTTGACATCGCTGCCTCCTTACTTAAAGTTTAAAATTGCGAAAAGTGAATGAAATACGTTTTATCATTTGTCAATCATCACTTCTGCAAGAGCAGAGAACAATCTGCGCAAACTATTTGCACCCCACTTCCGCGGGATTGATAAATACGTGATGGAATGCAATACCGTATGTTCCTCTGACAATTCAAAGAACAGTTACTAAAAAGTTATTTAAACTTTTGAACAATTCACACAGTAGTGCAGCCGACTCACAAGCTTTTTACGACCTTCTGCGAAGCGCCAAGCCACCAAGGCCAAGCAACAGTATAGTTGTCGGTTCAGGAATTGCTGAGAAATTGTCAAAGTTCACAGTTGTCCAGTTCGCAGCCTCGACCTTCAATTTAATGTGTGCCGTTCCCGCTGGCGTAGTATAATTGTTACTGACCAAGACCCATTCATCTGAATTCGGAGCGCCGCTTTCATTATAGAGTTCAATATATTCATAATCCAGGTATTTCCAGTCCGCGTCAACGTAATCGACTGCAACATCTGCTGAACCCCAGTCGGGTGTCCACCGAGCGCTATAGGCAAAGCTCAGCGTCCAAGCAGTATCTCCGCCAAGTTCGAAACTCGTCCCCATCTGTGCCGACCATGCGCTTGAGGCGGACCAAAGCTTAGCGCTGTAGTCACCCTCATACTTGTAATCCGAATCAATTGACACAGTCTGATTGTCGGAATCGGCTACCCACGTCCACCAGCCTGTGAAGTCACCTGTTTCAAAGCCGCCGTTGGTAACCATATTTGCCCGTGCCGACACAGCCAACAGGCCAATCAACAACATTAACCAAAAACACTTCCAACTCATTCTCATCACTCACTCCTCTAAAAGAATCACAATAAACCCGACTCTAAATATCTCTTCTCTGCCACGTTTGCAGAGAATTATCATTTACTTCTATTATAAGTATTTTAGAACATTATAAACAGAAGTAGAACGCCATTTCGTGCAATTTATTCGCCATTATGTAACTACCGATAAAAAAGAGGCTTACGGCGGTGAAATGCGCGCCAAAGAGTACTTTACCAAGAGAGTTTTTCCTGCAAAATCCCAACGAAGTTTTTAGATGCTCACTTTTTTCTCACAGAGCTCTACTGAACATTGATAACCGTAAGAGAATATGGTTCTGCATAGAAAGAGACTTGGCTGCCCTGCACCTTGTCGATTGATTGAGGTCTTACTACCTGGTGCTTAAGACCTATCATTTCCCCGACAACTCTCCCGTGTATCTCTTTTTCAAAATTTATAGTGACTTTTCGGCGAAGCGCGTTTTTGCTGATGAACATCAAATGTTTTTTGCCGACCTTGTCTTCCGCTGCGAGCACACGAAGGTCTTTGTTTGAAATTTCAGTTGCGAGAAGAGTTTTTCCCTGTATGGGAGAAAACAGCCGGAACATATCAAGACTCAGGGTCTGTTTGAATGGCGGGTCCTGTGTTACAATACTGGGAAAGAAATCCTGCTCCGACCAGACCCCACGAGAAGTTCTCCAGATTAAAGGCCAAAGGCAAGTAATGCGTACATCGCCCCTGGCAAACTCCATCAGCAGCTCGGCCTGTATGATGGCGATAAGTGATTGATTAAAAGTCTGACTCCAGTTGCTTGGCGCGATATTCCACTCGAGAACTACAAGTCCCACATTGGAAGCACCTGCTCTGCTGATACTTTCTTTTATCAGGGCGATATCCTCCTCAAAAGGTCTCGATATTTCACGCTCTTTCCATTTGTCGCCGGTGTCCAGTGGGATTTGCTTAATCCAGTTGTCAAACGAACCCTGTCCCCAGGCCCAGTACCAGTGCACATCGATATAATCAATCACGCTGGCGGTCTTAGATATAAACCGCTCGAAACCCTCTCTGTAGTTATAACCTTTGTTCGAAGTGGGATTAACGATAAGCTTGATGTCTGGAAACTCCTTTTTTATTGCGGTGCCATAAGCAATAACATCTTCAGCGTATTCCGTATCCTTGAAAACGTATGGCGATTCCCAGTTCCAGGTTTCATTGTCAAGAAACCAATAGGTGACCTTGTAATTCTTTTGCCTGCAGTACCGCAACCAACGAAGGGCATCTTCGATGCCGTCTTTTATTCTGTTATGTCTCCTGGCGGAGGTGAGGTTTATGCCCACAATCGGCTCTGCTCCGAGTGCTTTACAGACCTGCATAAACTCGTCAAAGTTCATAAAGTTTTCGTTGGTGCTCCACTTCTCCGGCGCAACCCAAGTGGCCTGAAATCTGCCTCGTTTCAGGGCGGTCCCGTGTTTTTCTTCCGGGTCCCAGATATCTTCATAGCCATTTACTCCCGGGTGCTCCCAGTGAAAAAAGGATGTTTCCTCTCCTCCCGGGTAACGAAGCGACTTAATGCCGGCTTGTTTGAGTTTTGACAGTAAGTCGTACTTCTGCCAGATTTCGTCCGTGATGTTAAAATAGCTCAGATTAATTCCCAGAAATCCATTTGGAACAGTGTGCAGCTTCTTACTTTCGTAAACTGTAACGGTTACGCTCCGCTCCGGGGTGGAGTAGAACTTATCAAGCTGTTCTTTGGACGTAGGTTCAAATTCTTCGCCCTCAGCATAAACCACCGAAGCTATGCCAGGAATTAAGGCAAAAAGCAGTAAACAGGAAACACTTTTCATAAGACGCCCCTTTTCATTGAGTATCAATTATCCGCTGTGATGGTCCCTCGTCTTTCTTCAAGCTTGCGACGGGTTTCAGATGCGTGTTCAGCAGTAATCGGATAAAACTTTAAAGCCACAAGGGCGAACACGGCGGTAATTGCCGGCGCCCCGGCCAGGAACAGACGCATTACAGTGAATGTTTTGGGATCCTGATTGCCCCCAAGCTCACTCTTGTAACCGGACAGCCATATGGTTAAACCGACACCTAGCGCAGAGAGTGACCAGGCCGTTTTTTCAAGCCAGGAGAATACCGCGCCAAACATACCTTCACGGCGTTTTCCATAGCGCAGTTCGTCTTCATCACAGATATCCGCCATCATAGAAGCAAGCATAATTTTTACCGCCACCCACATCGGCCCACACAGAATCGGGTCGATGAGAATGATTGGGTCGATTGCGATCGGGCCGAGATAGAAAATCCTATGGCCCGGCTGAAAAATGAACCATTTCATAATTCCGCCGAAGACCGTCAGCCCGTAAACAAAGTAGAGGGAGCCTTTTTTGCCTAATTTGCCGGCAAGGAAAGTTATAACCGGAATGGATGCGAAGCCGACAACGGCATAGCCGGACGAAAGCAACCCCTTCCAGATGCTGCCAAGTGTAATGTCGCCATCCGCCATATAGTAGGTCATTACAAGATGGTCCATATTCATAGCCAAAACACCTGCCAGCACATTCAGAATAATGATGCTAACCAGAATTATAAACGGCCGACTGCTGAATGCTTCTTTGCAGCTTTGCAGTAACTTGACTTTTTCCTGATGCTCGGTCTTTTTCTTAAAGCGTTCGCGAACAAACAGGCCGGGCATCATACCGATACCAGCCATTATTACAAGCCCGACCAGCCAGGTAACTACGCGAATACCATTGAGTTCTACTTTCTGGCTCCCGGTAAGCCTTGCTGCAAAGTATGCTAAGCTGAACACGGAAGCCAGCGGAATCATCCACTCATAAAGCATTTCGCCGGCTTTATGAAAAAATGCGTTATAGGCCATCACCCGATTACGCTCGTTATAATCCGGCGTCATCTCATACGTCAAGGCATTGTAAGGAACGGAAAAAATAGTATAGCAGGTGAAAAAAACAAGCTGCATAAGAATGAAATAGACCAGCAGAACAGAATGGCTCCATCCTTCAGGAGCCATCCATATCAGCCCGAAAACAATTCCCATCAATACCGCCCCTATGACAATAAATGGTCTGCGGCGGCCCCACTTAGAGTGAAAATTGTCAGAGATTTTGCCCATTAAAGGGTCACTGAACGCATCCCACATGCGAGGAATAAAAAGAGCCACACTCACCAAAAACGGATTCACTCCCAGCATCATGACATATACAGTTCTGGCCACTGTATTTATGCCAACGTAACCGAACATAGAGCTAAATCCGCCCACGCCCAGTGCCAGTTTCTCCCTGAAAGGAACACGGTCTTGAAAAGCTGTCTTTCCGCTTTTTTTCATAATAATTCCTATTAAATCATCCTGAGCAGGTTTTCTTCAGAAAGTTCTTCTCCAGAACAGTCTTTTCATTTCTTTTTTACCAGAATTGCAACGCCATACTTATCCAGCTTTATCGTCCCTTCAAAAAAAGATCCGGTAAGCAGGTCTTCATACCTGCCTTCGGGAAGTTTTACTTCTGTTTCGGCGTTGTCGTGATTCAGATAGAAATCGAAGCTTTTTCTGCTATTAGACCGAGTTACTAATTCAACTCCTTCAGGAAGCTGTGGTGCTTTAATATCTTTATCCGCCAGAACCTTACCTGCAAAATCTCTCATAAATCCTTCGTCCGGCCGGGTTGCCAGATAGTATGCCCTTCCGGAACCGAACTGGTTTTCCGTAAAACATGGAGAACCAGAGTAATAATCCTTGCCGAAAACAGCCAATGTTTTAGCGGTAGTTGTATGGGCAACATCGCACCACACAGAACAACCATATTCTTTCCTGAAGCCGTCAAGCTCCGCCGCTATCTTAATTACATTTTTACCTCCAAGCGGCAGAGGGTCGTATTCTTCAACCTCTATTCCAAGAACATCCTTCAATGGCCCAGGGTATCCGCCCGGGAAAACTCCAACATTCTCATCAATGAATCCTGTGAGATAGGTGGTAATAAATGTTCCGCCATTTCCAACAAACTCTTTCACAGATTCCTTAAAACCGGGTTTAATCATATGCAGGATAGGGGCAACAACGACTTTATACTTTGAAAAATCATAATTAACGCCGATGACATCGACAGGAACATTCAGGTTGTAAAACGCATTAAAGTAGTATTCAAGCTCGCCGAAATAGCTGACCAAAACCGAGGGAAATGGCTGGCCATTTGCCGCCCAGAAAACTTCATTGTCGAGCGATTTGCTGCCGCTTCCATAAGGATTATCGATAGTCCACCACGAATCATCGTCTATAAGAATAGCGACTTCTGCATTTATCGTGGAGCCAACAATGTCTTTTACCTTTTTTAATTCGTCGCCCAGAGCACAGATTTCCCCGAATACCCGCGATTCGGCGCCATAATGTGGAACCATTCCACTATGATATTTCTCGGCGCCCTTTTTAGACGCTCTCCACTGGAAAAACATCACAGAATCTGAGCCGTGTGCAATGGCCTGATAGCTCCAGAGACGCATCATTCCGGGACGCTTGCTGATATTTATGGGATACCAGTCCACCTGTGAGGGGGCCTGCTCCATCAGCATAAACGGCTTGCCTAACAGTGAACGCATCATCGAATGTCTGAGCGCCGCCCATTTCCGTGAACTGCAGTCGTTGGGATTCGGATAACAGTTCCAGGATACGACATCGAGGTCATCCTTAAACAGCCAGTGGTCAAATTTGCTCCAATCCCCTTCGAAGTTTGTTGTAACAGGAATATCAGGCGTGATTTGCCTTATTACCCTGCATTCTTCCATATAAAGGCCAAAGAAGCTTTCGCTCAAAAACCGTTTATAATCCAGCAGCTTTGTTGCATTGCGTCCCCCGGCACTTGCCCGGGGTGCGTTTATTTGCTCCCAGTCAAAATATTTTTCACTCCAGAAAACAGTCCCCCAGCACCGGTTCAGATTATCCAAGGTTTTATATTTTTTCTTCAGCCATTTTTGAAAACCCTTTTCACAGTTCTTACAAAAGCACATACTGTTCTTGTTGGCATATTCATTGTTAATATGCCACAGCTTTAACGCCTTGTGCCCCTTGTAATGAAGCGCCATTTCTTTGGCTAATCTTCCGATGGCTTTTTTGTAAGCCGGGCTGTTAACGCAATAGGTTTGCCTTGAGCCGCAGGCAACCTGCTCACCCGATTCTCTCACGAACAGGATATCATCATACTTTTGTGTCAGCCAGGTGGGCTGAGCTGCCGTGGATGTTCCCAGGCAAACATCAATATCGTTGTCCGCCAGCATATCCATAATCTTGTCAAGCCAGCCAAAGGTAAAGGTATCCTCATCGGGTTGCAATAAAGCCCATGCAAAGATACCGATACTCACCATATTAACATTCGCCTGCTTCATCAGCCGGATATCTTCTTTCCATATTTCCTCAGGCCATTGCTCAGGAAAATAGTCTCCGCCAAATATTACTTTAGGTTCCGTATCCGTGGTCATTTAATTATTTCAGTTATTATTTGCAAAGCCGGTCAAATCTACTCAGTGTAAACCATTTCATCTCCAGCGGCTCTAAATAAAGTCTCGCTGACTTTTCATTTGCGTTATAAACGGTTGTGTTCCGGGCCTGCTCAGAATTATTCATAACAACAAAATCCTCAACTTCAGGATAGTAGGCACAATCCGTGTCGATATCAGAGCTGAACCATTTTTTCAGTTCGTTTTCCTGCCCGGACGCCCACAGAATGGCGCGATGTAACAATCGCATATTCGTGGCGCTGTGTAAATAATCAGCAAAGTAAACTGCTCTGCCGCTGCCGAAGGTATTTGTTGACAGGTGAACGGCAGCCGGCGTGCCGGCCAATAATTCAGCATTTTCGCTGTTCAAATAAACTGCTGATTTGGCAACGCCGAGATTAATGTCGCCCTCCACATCTTTTAGAATAAAATGATTGCCATTCATTTCAGGGCGGATATTTTTCGCCCATGAAAGCCGGTTCCCAATTTCCTTTTCCACTCCCAGAACATCTGCGAGCTGAAAAAACCGACCCTGGTATTCATAAGCTGTGGGGTCTTCAACGCCGATAAAGCCGCCTCCCCGGTAAATCCACTCACGAATCTTTTCAACGACCTCCGGGTCAGCCCAATTTTCGCCGCCGCTCCAGGAACTGCCGGCGCGACCCCAATTGATAATTACACCAATATCTTCAGCAATACCGTTCTTGTGGATATCATCGAAGCTCATAAATTCAATTTCTGCCTGAAAACCGCTTAAAAATTCGGGAATATGTCCCTGCGGCCAGTTATCATTGTGCATCCATGAACGTGCCCTGCCCCAGCAATCCAACAGAGCCACCTTCTTCGATATGCTATAGGGCCTTGTCTTTTTTGTTCTGTAAAGAACGGTTCGAAATTCGTCAGCTAATTCCTCCACGTAATCCAGGAAATCAGGGTATTTGACAGCAAGCTCGAGGTAGCCGCCAAATCCTATTCTATCCACACAGCATCTCAACAAGGCCCTTCGAATTCCCTTCCACCATTTCCTACACTCTTGAACAGGGTCACCGTTACCTTTGAAGACCGGCTCATTCTGAAGATTTACATCGAAAAAATATGGATACAGCCGAACTTCCTTAACGATATCTGCCGGGACATCGGAAATCCTTCTAAGCTCAACGCCGCTCAAGCAAGGCCCGACAATGCCGTCAAAACCAAGCTCCTCGAATCCATCCAGATAAGGTTCGATCCCAATCCAATGGTCACAGAAGAACAGTATCGCTTTCCTGCCGGCCCCGTGAACCTTCTCAACGCACTTTCTGGTGTATCCCCGGACGAATTCCTGAGTAAATTCCATCCAGTCCAAAAACGGCTTCTTGGGAATCCTGTAGGATGCGTTAAAGTATCCTTCATCGACTATGTCCTCGCTGCGCAGCCGATAGCCCTTTTTCTTCTCGAACTCATCCAGAGCCAGAGTGCTCATAGGGTCCAGATATCCGCTCCAGTCAAGATAAATGTTTTCTAATTTCTCATCCTTAATAAGCGGAAACTGATACATCATTGATGTAAAGCGGACGTAATCCGTATTGGGATGCGCCTGGAGCCATTCATCCAGATATTTCAGGAGATGATCGCCCGTCTCCGGCTGACGCGGGTCAACTCCCATTTGATGTTCACCTGTCCAGTTGTTGGTAATATAATTATACATCGAGGTTGTTTCCCATATCTGGTAAACGAGGAAATTGACCGTATATATGTGCCATTTCCGGGGATTTTGTATAAGAACTTCCGCCGATTGCTCTAAATACTGCCAATTGTCAAAAGCTACAACTTCGCCGGTAGTCCTGTCGATAACTTCCCAGTATCTTTTAGGGTTATGTTTGGTGTCAATCCTGAACTGTTCCCTGCTGTATCCTTTCTGGATTTTGATTTTCAGTTCGTCATCATCATTACAGGTAACCGGGAAAGACATAAGATATTTCTGCTGGCACTGGTCGGGATGTGCCTTGGCCCAGTTCTGGTCTGCCCTTATGAGGCAAATGGTGGAGTAAACATCAAGTCCCGTGCTGAGTATTTCCGCCGAAAGCTCAGTCCCGTCACTGTCACGAATCACATCAGCCCCCCACTTTTTGCACAGCACCATCACTTCCTTTTCCAATCCTTTCTGAGCCGGAAGTGTGAAATGACCTGTCAGCTTTTTGGATTCTGTCATATACAATCTGACCCTGGGTTACTGATTCCGGTTTATATTACCTTAGTCTTCATCCTTTGCCAAGATATCATCGACTGTATAGCGTTTAAGCATATGTTTGTATTTACGCTTATAGACAGCGTAAAGGAACAGGATTTCATGCTCGGTCCCCTCCCAGTTGCATCTCCTGCAATAGTACTGGTCAATTTGCCTGTCATAAAGCAGGTCAAAGTCAATATCACGAAAGAGACAATTGGGACAGCGGTAATTTATTTTGCCCCTTCTACCCTGAGACACGTTACTAACTCCTGATTAAGTCCAATCTTTTTTGAGATACCAATTTTGAAAATCGGCGCAAACGAATACCCTTCCTCATAATAACCTTTGCAGCCCTCACTGATGGGCGTCAGACTAACTTTAGTCTGCACCTGAGGGATGACAGCTTCTACACATTCGGCATTTTCCACAGAATACTCTCTGCACCTGTATTCGTAGCTCAGCTCATTGCGTGAGCCATTTTTTCCTATAACGGAAAGCAGGCACCCCGTCAAGTCCTCCGGGTATTCATTCGTGCCCCAGCAGGAAGTGAGAAATTCATCCACCTCCACTTTCGCTGCCGGCTCACTTGATTCAATAATTTTACGGCTGATGACGATCTCCCCCGAGTTTTCTTTAAAAGTATAGGTTGTTGCCAATTTAATGGTTAGTTTTTTAAATTCAATTTCAACCGGCCTGACTCCCAGAATACGGCAGCGGTTTCCCTCACTGTAAATACCGGTGCTGCGGCAGGAGCTAATGTCAACTTCTTCCGAACCGTAACGGACTTTACAGCTTTTGATTGCTCCTTCACCCGCATAGTGGGTAAATGCACCCGCACGATAACGAGAGTGGACGATGTATGGATAAGACACATCCTGATTCGCTTTCGTGCCGGCACCGCAGGGACGCGACAATTTTGAGGCATAAGGACGTAGGTCTGTTATGGCTCCACCCTGCTTCAAATCAATCTGAACACGAAACTTGGAGTCCGCATACCAGAACACCTGATTCTTTGTGCCGTATATTATGTCTTTCCAGAGGCCGCAGATTGGCCCGCTGCGAGGTTGATTCTTACGGAACCAATCCGCAAATTCTGTGATTGTCATATCTTCGACTTTGCCCTGTTTTTTCAGCTTACCATAATAGGCAAGGAAATCCTCGTAGCTTTTCTTAAGAATCCTGTAGTCTGCCTCCCAGCGCCCATCCTTACCCATCCAGCCCGGTCCGACATATACAAGATTGTAACTGAAGCCCTTGTTGTATTTTTTCATCACCTGGTACTGGTCAACGAGGTTATACATATATGGTAGGCGGTCGTTTTCATACATCATACCACGTATGATATTTTGTGGGTGTGTGCCGAACATATCGCCGGAGTTATCCATAATCGCAAGCAAATCCCGCGAAAGATGGGGCACCGCCACGACACCAATGTCATCATCTTCGTCTTCTGCGATTGCGTGAGTGTTTTTCTTTGAAGGAATCCACGCAGTCCACGGAGAGCCGTCCATTAGTGTGTACCAGGAAAAGTTGGTATGACGGAATACTTTCGGCCCCTCCTCAAAGCACGTCGCCACTGCCGCTTTTACCATCGGATACCGCTCTTTAATATGGTTCAACAGTTCCGCATCCATAAAGTACGAGCCGGTAGAAGTTGGATAATAGCCAAACACTTCCTTGAAGCGCTCGAAGGAGTCCGCCACAATTCGCTTCTTCATATCCATCGGAAACAGCCATATTGCCAATTCTTTGGACTTATATTTCTCACGGAACTCTTTACAATTCATACCAAGGAACGTATGACCCACCTCATCGCCATACTCATTATGATATTGCTTAACAAGCTCAATACACTCATCATTATAAAGACTGGAATAAGTCATCTGAATAGTGGTCCTGAGGCCGTTTTTGTGAGCAATCTCCTGCTGCAGGCGAAAGATGTCAAGAGATTCGTTGACAACTCCGGCGTTTCCGACTTGTTCTGTCTGTCCCTCGCAGGCACCATTGTCAATGTATTCAGGTATCAGCTCAGGACGATGTATCACATTGAGAATAAATTTATCCACTAAAACTTGCCTTTCTTCAAACAACCTCTTCCTTGCGAATGGCTTTTAGAACTCACAAACAAAACATATTTTTTATTGCTCACCTCGACAAAAACCAGATAAAAAAGAACATCAACAGGCCATTAAAGAGAACATTTTGAGATAATCGGCTTTGATTCCAGCACTGAGAGCAGATTCTACAATCCTTCTGGTCGGCGGTATTTATTTCTATACCGAGTTGGCGTGATTCCTTTTTCCTTTCGGAAGAATCTGGCGATGTGGTCAATACTGTTAAAGCCAAGCTCGATAGCTATCTCTTTAATAGACTTGTTGGTCTCAGTAAGCATTTTACATATCTTCTCAATTCTGGTTTTTCTGATTTGTTCATATATACTTGTACCTATGCTTTCACTGAATTTTGTATATAGACTTCTCCTGGAGATGTTAAATTCATTAAGTATGTCAGTAACCTGCAATGGCCTGTGAGAATTATTCTTTATGAAACTCAGGACATCCAATACAATCCTATCATCAACAGCTATTATGTCAGTTGATTGCCTTTCCTGTACCCTTACAGGTTCAATTACAATCGTCTTCGTATCCACTTCAGCTTTTTTTATGATTTTATCTAACAGAGCTGCTGCATCAAATCCCCCCTTCTCGGTACTAAGCTCTATACTTGATAAGGACGGGTAAGTGAGGTCGCATAGAATATCATCATTGTCAACCCCAAGTACCGCGACATCCTGCGGCACCGCAATTGAATTCCTTCTGCAGGAGTCTACTATGAATTTACCACATAAATCATTACAGGCCATGATTCCAATGGGCTTGGGAAGGCGTCGAACCCACTTGGCTATGAGGTCCAATTTCGTATCTCTGGAACCCTCCCTATGCGGATATGTAAAGCTGTACTTAAATATTTCAAGGCCGACTCCTTTTGCGGTCTGCTCAAAGTAGTTTTGCCTGTGCTCAGACCAGAGCATTTGTTTTAGGCCGCAAAATGCCAGATTCTTAAATCCTTTGTTAATGAAGTAATCAGCCCCCATCTTACCTATTGTTTGTGAGTTCGTCAGAATAGTCGGCTTTGTGGACACTTCTTCATCCCTAATGGCTGAAGCTATGACAGTCGGAATCTCAAGGTTCTTGATAAAATCCACCGCATAGGGCTCTCTCATAATTACCCCATCCGAATTCCTGAGATTCTTTTTAAGGTTCTCTAAAAAACTTGCCTTCTTGGGCGAGCTTTCATAGAAATCCCACCAGACATGGTTTAGCTGCCAGGGGCCATAAAGCCTTGCATATCTTGCAATACCGCGCATCAGATTCCTGCCTGGCGCCCCCGACAAATCTATTACTAATGTTATTTTATAAGCCCTTGCCACTTCGCACCTTACATATAGGAGCGTATCATCTAAGTCAACAGTATAGCAATGTACGCAATATCTTTATTGTACCAATTTTAACTATCCGATAAACGCCCAAAAATGCAAAACAATCGCCATTATGTGCAAGTTATTTTATCCCTCAATCTTCCTGATTATCCTAATTAACTTTATTCAAACGTTAATCGTTTCTAATTGGACTTGTTAAAATCAGGAAAACCTCAAAGATGTAATAAGGTTCAGATTTGGTGTGAAGCTGACCCAGCTTAAATTGTGTCTTTACTCTTATTTTCCCCAAATCCTTAACGCTTGGCAGACTTTGATGTCTTTTGCTTTTTACTATCATCGCCATTCTTTGAACGGAGCAGAAGGGATTCCGGCCTTCAGCATAGAACCCAAAAATGAACAGTGGAAATTTGAACAGGAGACCGCAGTTTCGCATTTTCACCTGCTCAACTGTTCAAATGCTCACCTGCTCTGTTGGCCTTCGGTCAACCGGAGCAGGAGGGATTCGAACCCCCGTTACCC
>Ga0307438_1001527_pt1 | contig 14643 bp, 10 predicted proteins | sample SalMarWE160110MG_FD_202144 | JGI IMG/M metagenome (GOLD analysis project Ga0307438, IMG submission 202144) | Salt marsh sediment microbial communities from the Plum Island Ecosystem LTER, Massachusetts, United States - WE1603-110 | ecosystem: Environmental > Aquatic > Marine > Intertidal zone >... | reverse complement strand
TTTAATAGTGCTCGTCTTGTCCGCTACGGAGAGGAACTGCATCACAAGCCATAAATGTAAAGCAAACACGAAATACGCACCACGAGATACGAAATTATGGATTACGCCATTGAAACTTTTTCTTTAACCAAGGTTTTTTCCGACTGGTGGGGTCGGGACAAAGTTATTGCTGTTGATGACCTGAATTTGCGGATTCAGTACAATGAGGTCTTCGGATTGTTAGGCCCCAACGGCTCAGGTAAAACGACAACACTAAAACTATTGCTGGGTTTGCTTTACCCGACAAAGGGAAGGGCTGTTATCCTGGGCGGAGACGGGGCCGATCCCAAAATCAATGCCAAGATTGGTTTTCTGCCGGAGGAGTCCTATTTGTATAGGTATCTGAACGCCCGTGAAACATTGGACTTCTACGGAAGACTGTTTGGTCTGGCCGCAAAAGTGAGAAAGATGCGTATAGAATCGCTTCTCGATATGGTCGGTCTAAAGGCAGTAGCAAACAGGCCTGTGGGAACCTTTTCGAAAGGTATGGCGCGCAGAATCGGCCTGGCCCAGGCACTGATTAACGACCCTGACCTTTTAATCCTGGATGAGCCGACGACAGGACTCGATCCTATCGGAACCAGACAGATAAAGGATTTAGTCTTAAAGCTCGCAGAGAGAGGCAAAACAATTTTGCTCTGCAGCCATCTGCTCGCCGACGTTGAAGATGTATGCGATAGAATCGCAATTCTATACGGCGGCAGAATTCAAGCAGAGGGAAAGGTCAAAGACCTTTTACAAACTAATAAAAAACAGATCACAACAAGCGATTTAAGCGATACCGCCGTTGAGAGAATCAAGCAAATACTTCAGGACGAGCATGCCCAGTGTGAAATAACTTCCCCAATGGACAAGCTCGAAACATTTTTTATTAAAACAGTTGCAATCGCTCAGGAGCATGCCCAGCCTACAAGCGGTGCTGTAAGCACAACCCAAATCGGTGATTTTCTCGCAGCGGCGTCTTCCGGGGACAATATTCTTGATAAGCTTGTTTCCGCCACGGTATCAGAAGAGACTACTACGGAAACTCTCAAAACCAGGCAGGTTGTTCCCACCGAAGTTCCTGAATCCAAGACTGATAAGGAGTTATTGAGCAAACTAAGCAAGACTGTTGAGCCAGCTCAACCTAAACCAGTCATCCAGAACGAGAAGATAAAAACTGAATCGGTCGAACCTAAAACCTTCGAGAAGGAGCACGTCAAAAAAAGCATTTTAGACCGGTTGACAGGTCGTTTTGCCGAACGGGATGAGCATATAGAGCAAGCTGAGGAGAATAAATCTCAGACAGGAGACGCTGGCGATGCGTAGTATCTGGGCTGTTGCTATAAATACAATAAGGCAGGCCCTGCGGTTGAAGATTGCCGCTGCCTTTATAATCCTGCTGCTCATCCTGCTTCCTGTTATGGGCGTTTCGGTAACCGGCGACGGCACGTTGAAGGGCAGACTCCAGACATTTGTAAGCTATGGTCTGTCACTGACCAGTATTTTGCTTTGCCTGCTGACTATTGTGGTTTCGGTCTATTCACTAACAAGTGACATCAAGCAAAGACAGATATACACCGTCATTACCAAACCCATTCGACGATTTCAGTTTCTTTTAGGTAAGCTGCTCGGTGTGGCATTGCTCGATATAGCCTTACTTTTTCTCTTTTCAATTATAATATACGGTATTACTGTTTTCATGCCCGGATTTTATAACGCGACTGCAACTGAGCTTACCGAAGCAGATAACGAGTTTTATACCGCTCGGGCCAGCCTGGCTCCGCCAGATATCGATGTCAGCAAAGAAGTCGAGGAAGTTTACAGTAAACTTAAAAAGGCCGGCCAGTTACCTGAGACTATGTCATACAATGAGATTATAAAACAGCTTACCAGCGTAACAAAACTTGAAAGGCGTGCTGTTGCTCCGGGTTACATATTGCCATTGTTGTTTACCGGTATTAAGCCCATCGGTCCTAATGAGAGCTTATTCATAAGATTCAAATATGATGTTGCGGTTACTCCCACCGATTCGCAAATTATCGGCAGATGGCTGGTGGGAGACTATAGGCAAATTCAATATGGCGAGAAAAGTGATACTCCCATCTATGATGCGACCTATAAACATTCGATCCGGACAATTCATGAAATAGAAGTTCCAGCGAGTGTAGTACCGGCTGATGGCCGTTTATGCGTTGCATTTGCAAATCCTCCCATAAACAACACGGTGGTCTTCTTTCCAATTGAAGACGGCCTGGAAGTGCTTTATAAAGCAGATACCTTCACCGGCAATTTTGTTAGAGTTGTGCTTTTGATTTTTTTTCGTTTGGTCTTTCTTGCCAGCTTAGGGATATTGGCTGCGAGCTTTCTGTCTTTCCCGGTGGCAATACTTTTTTGTCTTGTGATATTTTTTACTGCTACTTTTAGCAATTTTGTTATCGAATCATTCAATTTTCTCGGCCGCAATCTAAGCAGTGTTTATTCTTACACCGTTAAGCCGGTCATTCAGCTCTTGCCGCAGTTTGATAAGTTTAATCCCACAAAATTCCTGATACCTGCAAGGTTATTAAGCTGGATTTTAGTGGCGAAGGCTGCCGCTCTTATGGTTTGTGTTAAATCATTATTATTGTTGCTCATTGCTCTACTAATCTTCAGTTTCAAAGAAATCGCAAGGATTATAGTGTAGCCTTCGTCCCGAGCTCAAGCCGAAGGCTGAGGTTTGTAATTTTTATGCGTTTGCGTGACGCCACAGTTTATTTTATTTGCGTTATTCTCATGGTTGGCTTGCTAATTATCGCCGGGATGCGCTTAGATTATATAAACTCCCAACGAAAGGAGATGAAACTTATAATCAATGAGCCTCTTGAGAATGCTCCACCTTCTTTGGCATTTGCCACCGTTGCTATGGGAGCTTTTCGCGGCCTCGTTGTAGATGCGCTTTGGATAAGAGCGGATAACCTGAAAGATCAAGGCCAGTTCTTCGATGCCAAGCAGCTTGCCGAATGGATAACCATTTTACAACCTCGCTTCGCAGCGGTCTGGGAGTTTCAGGCCTGGAATATGGCTTATAATATTTCCGTAGCCATACCTGCCACCCAGCCGGACCAGCGTTGGCGCTGGGTTAAAAATGGCTATGAGCTTCTGCGGGACAAGGGTATCCCGTTAAATCCCAGGAGTATCGAGCTGTATCGCGAGCTTGCCAGAATATTTCAGCACAAGATAGGCGGTGTTACGGATGATGATCATAAATATTATAAAGTGCAATTAGCTCTGACCATGGAGCCGCTGCTCGGTCCTGCGGATAATGAATATTTCGAGGCCTTGGCTAAAGTCCCGGCAAAGTGGCAGCAAATCATAGAGAACAAAGACGTAGCCGATTTAGTCGCAGCTCTTAGAGCCGCCGAAGATGTATTTGCCGGTGCCGATGCCGGAAAGTTTGTTGATAATTACTTAGCCTTGAGGCAGAATCCTAAACGATTCAAGCCTTCGGCAATCGAAACAATAGATAACTTCAGAGGAACGCCAGCACTTAAGAAGTTTGATATTTTTGCCAAGGCATACTACCTGCGCAATACTCTGAAACTCGAACCGGTTTTAATGCAGCAGTTGAATAAGACATACGGCCCTATTGATTTTAGCGACCCCAATAAGCACTTACCTTTGGATTGGCGACATCCCGACAGCCATGCCATCTACTGGGGTGTTAAAGGTCTAAAAGAAGTTGCCAAAGACGAAAACCGGGAAGTCTCTATAACCGAGACCAATACCGACCGCATTGTCTCGCATAGCCTTGCGAATCTCTTCCGCTATGGAAAAATATTCTTGTATGATGTGCCGGTAGTATCGTCGGAAGATTCCGCCGTATCCGTCGAAGGCGGTGAGCAGAGAATGGAAAAAACGATATTTCTACGGCCGAATTTGGGAATGTTTCAGCCATACAATGATGCAATGATGGCGGTGCTTGACAAATATAAGAGGCCGGATGACGAAGGCTCCTATAAATCGTTACAGGACGGCCACCGTAATATGCTGAAAAATGCTATTTTTTTGTTTTATCAGACAGGCCATCTATCTGAGGCGCAAAAAATCTATGACCAGTTGCGAAAACTCTATCCTTTTGAGGAATTCAAAGTCCCTCTGGCTGTATTCGCAAGGAATCGTTTCCGCGAAGAGCTCGATGGCCTTGGCATATTCGATGCACGGGAGCAGATAATAGCACTTCTTAGGGAAAGCTACTTCAGATACGCGATGCGGGACGATGATGCGGCGTTCGGCAGTGAAAAATTGGCACAGGAAGTCTGGCAGCGGTACCAGGAAGAATACCCTGAGGAATATAGGGTTGACGTTGGCAAGTTACCTGTATTAAGATACCTTGCACTTCTGGATTTTATCAATGACGGACAGTTTCCGCCTAATTTAAGATTTAATTTGCTCCAGCGTATAAAAATCGAAAGGCCCGAGCGTTATAAGGAATTTGAACAACAGGCAGAAGAGCTAAGAAAAGAAATAGAAAAGACAGAGTAAATCCCGTGTTTATGCGGGTGATTTATATGGAATTTTCATGCGCAATACACTCGCACAGGAGCTTACACCCTCGCAAAGAAAAGCTGTGTTCCATGCAGAAGGACCTCTGCTTGTTATTGCAGGCCCGGGCAGCGGCAAAACCCGTGTCATTACATATCGAATAGCCGCACTTATAGATTCAGGTATTAAGCCATACAATATTTGCGCAATAACCTTCACCAACAAAGCTGCCAATGAGATGCGACAGAGAGCTATTGCACTCGGTGCTTCTGCCGGTGCACATATCAGCACATTCCACTCTTTATGCGTCAGAATCCTTCGTCAGTACGCTGACAGAGCCGGCATAAAACCAAGCTTTAGTATTTATAATGAGTCCGACCAGAGCAGATGTATTAAACAGGCTGTTAAGGATTGTGAGCTTGATACAACCAATTTCCCGCCCGCACGAATGCTCGAAGCTATTTCTATGCTTAAGAACAAATTAATTGATGTTGATTTGTTCAAGGCTCAGATCGATGGCTTTTTCACGCAAGCATTAGCCAAAATATATGAACATTACCAATACATCCTGGATGAGTACAATGCACTGGATTTTGATGATTTATTGATGAAAACCGCTTTTTTGCTTCAGAATTTTCCTGATGTTTGCAGCGAGCTTGGAAACCGTTTCAAGTTCCTGCTCATCGATGAATATCAGGACACCAACCACGCCCAGTATAAAATTGCCAAAGCTCTCGCATCCCAGCACGGAAATATTTGCGCAACCGGCGACCCCGACCAGTCCATCTACCGCTGGCGGGGAGCCGACATTCGCAATATATTGGCCTTTGAGAATGATTGGCCGCAAGCCACCGTAGTCAAATTAGAGGAGAACTTCCGCAGCACGCCCAATATTCTCGAAGTCGCAGACAACTTAATAGCCTTCAACGAAAATCGAAAACAAAAAAAGCTTGTTCCAACGAAGCCTCATGCCAGAGATGTTATTGTAGATGCTTTCGAGGACGAAGCTGAAGAAGCAAAAGCTGTAGCTCAGCGAGTGAAGAAGCTTTCCGAAGAAGGCGCATCTCTAATGGACATGGCTGTGTTCTATCGCGTTAATGCTATGAGCCGTGTGCTCGAAGAAGCGTTTATACGAAATGAAATACCGTACCAGATTGTCCGTGGCGTGGAATTCTACAATAGAAAAGAAATCCGAGACATTCTGGCATATTTGAAAATACTGGTGAATCCTAACGATGAAATTGCTCTGTTACGCATAATCAACACACCGTCACGCGGCATTGGAAAAACCACAATTGACAGAGTCCGCGCTTATGCCGTCACCAATAGAATCAGCTTATTCGAGACACTGAAACGCTCAGGGCATATCGATTCTCTCTCAAAAGCGACCCAGGCCAAACTTGCCGCTTTTATAAATATGCTTGAGCAATTCAAAAAAGATGTGACCGGCAAGGTTGCACCGCTTGCAGAGCGGGTCTTTATTGAGTCGGGGCTGGAGGAGTTCCTCCGGTCTGCCGGGGATCAAAACGCGTCTGAAAACGTTAATGAACTAATAAATTCCATCGCACAGTATGATCAGCAGGCAGAAGAACCCGCCTTGCTCGATTATCTTCAGCAAATAGCGCTATTCAGTGATACCGATGCATACGACACTGCTGTCGAACGAGTTGCTTTGATGACTCTGCACGCCGCGAAGGGACTCGAATTTGAAAACGCTTTCATCGTTGGTCTGGAAGAAGGCCTATTGCCCCATGAAAAATCTAATACCGAAGATAAGGATGACCTGGAAGAGGAACGCAGGCTTTTTTTTGTTGGTATAACCCGCGCCAAAGTCGGTTTGCACATCAGCTATGCGCGGTACCGAACTATACGAGGACAAATGCTGCGAACGATTCCATCGCCGTTTCTTTTTGAAATTGGAATCGACTTAGCTGAAACTAATAGCTCCAGTTCTTCGCTTCATCCTGTCATTGACGCGCAGGCTGGAATCTATAATTCCATGCCGGCTTTTTCTGCAGGTGATCTTGTACGGCACAAGACTTTCGGAAAGGGCAGGGTTCAGGAATTTGTTGATATGGGCGAAAACAGCGTGGTAGTAGTTAAATTTGGTAATGGCCAGATAAAATCGCTGATGGTAAGATACGCCAACCTTTCAATAATATAAACTTGTCCCTTCGTCAGGCTTTGAGTAAAGTCGAAAGAAAGGAATCTTGATATGGCAAGACCTCAAATCAATCTCTACTACAAGAACGTGACATCAGCTGTGATTGGCAGAAAGAACGGAATCACACCAAGGCAGCTGCAATCGCTGGCAAAGAAAACACAACTATTGATTATGCAGATAAATAAACAGCGCAAAGCTGGCAAAATACCATACCGAGATCTTCCTTATGACAGGCGTATTATTAGAAACATAAACGCCATCGTAAAACATCTGAAGAAGAACTGTGAATACCTTGTTGTTCTGGGTATAGGTGGCTCTGCACTTGGGAACATTGCTTTGGATACGTCTTTGCGTCCCTATTTAGCCGGCCTTGACTCCAAACGCCGAAAAGGACCGCATCTTTTTGTCTTTGATAATGTTGATCCTGCTCAATTTGGCTCTTTCCTCGACTGTGTAGCACCAAAGCTCGAAAAAGCTGTCTTTAACATAATAAGTAAGTCCGGCCGAACTACGGAAACTGCCGCGCAGTTCATGATTATCCGTAAGATGCTCATCGATACCGTCGGCAAGGCCGGCTACAGAAAGCGGGTTGTCGCAACCACCGACCCGAAGCAGGGCACCCTCCGCAAGATCGCGGACACCGATAAATTGAAAACCCTGGAAGTCCCAAATGGCGTCGGGGGTAGATTCAGTGTCCTAAGCGCGGTCGGCTTATTTAGTGCTGCCATGTGTGGCGTCAATATCAGCCAGCTCCTGGCTGGTGCGCGCGATATGGACGCACGAGTAAGAACCACTCGATTTTCCAGAAATCCTGCTGCAATCAATGCAGCGATAAACTACTATTATTATAATCACGGTAAAAAGATTTCCGTAATGATGCCGTATAGCTACCACCTTAAAAACTTGGCTGATTGGTACAGACAGCTCTGGGCTGAAAGTCTCGGAAAAGCAGAGGACCTGAAAGGCAAAGAGGTTCATATCGGCCCAACGCCTGTTAAAGCTTTGGGAGTTACGGACCAGCATAGCCAGATACAATTATACCGTGAAGGACCTAACGATAAACTTTTCACCTTTCTGCAGGTCAATAATTTTGAAAAAGACGTTAAGATTGGCCCGGCTCCTGATTGTGCTCCTGAACTCGATTATCTTGCAGGTAAAAAATTAAGTACACTGCTAAACAATGAGAAAAAAGCAACCGAGTACGCTCTGTTGCAAAGTAAGCGTCCTTGTCTGACAGTCATTTTCCCTGAAGTAAACGAGTATACGGTGGGGCAGTTTATTTATTTGTACGAGGTGACAACTTCTCTGGCAGGAGCATTGTTTAGTATCAATCCTTATGATCAGCCCGCCGTTGAGTTGGGTAAAGAAGCCACGTTCGCCCTTATGGGTAAGAGCGGTGAGGAGTATGAAGAATTGGGCCGTAAAATTCAATCTCTAACAGATATTGACACGGCCTACCTGGTCTGATACTTATACGCTGGATTAAAGGCAATTTGAAGGAATAGGCTAATGAATTATGCGATTATAATGGCAGGGGGGATGGGCAAAAGATTATGGCCGCTCAGTCGGGAAAAACGTCCCAAACAAGTTTTGAAACTTCTCGATGGACAAACACTTCTTGGCCGGTGTTTTGAACGGCTTGCACCTATATTTGACCCCAGAAACATAATCATTCTCACAAATGCCGGCTATGCAGACCTTGTTCGTGAAGAGCTTCCCGACGTGCCGTTCAACAATGTCATCGCTGAGCCGGCAGTACGAGACACAACAGGTGCAATCGGTTTAGCGGCAACAATACTTAGCAAATTTGATCCTGATGCCCAAATAGCTGTTGTAACCGCCGACCAATTGATTGAACCTCCCGAAGTACTGCAACAGGCTCTTAAGGATGCTTTGGTTTTTGTAAAAAACAATCCCAACAATATGATTACTTTCGGTATTAAGCCAACGTTTGCCAGCACTCAACTCGGTTACATAAAGTGCGCCGCTGCCAGTGAATTTCCAGGTTGTAAGAATAAAATATTTTCTGTAGAGGCTTTCAAAGAAAAACCTGACGAAAAAACCGCACAAGAATATCTTCAGGCTGGCCAGTACCTATGGAATTCGGGTATGTTTGTCTGGAAGGCTAAAACAATTTTGGCCAACTTAGAAAAATTTTTACCTCAGGCTTCTGAGCCTCTACGCAAAATCGGGGCCGACTGGGACAGCCCAAATCAGCAGAAAACACTCGAGGAATGGTTTGTGAAACTGCCTAAGATCAGCATTGACTTTGCGGTCATGGAAAAGGCCGACAATGTTTATGCCATAAAGCTGGACTGTCGCTGGCTGGATATAGGCTCTTTCGCGGCTTTGGCCGACGTCATCAAATCAGACAAAGACAATAATATTGTTGTAGCCGGCTCAAGCGAGCTGCTTGACTGCAAAAACAGTGTTGTAATTACTGAGGACGAAGGCCATCTAATCGCAGCTATCGGGCTTGAAAATATGGTCGTAGCCCACAGCCCCGACGCCACCTTAGTATGTCATATTGACCAGACCCAGAGATTAAAAGAGCTTCTTGAGCTGATAAAACAGCATCGCGGAGAAAGATTTCTATAGCAGCACAGTAAACCAATGAGATATCTGGCAATAGATTACGGCGAAAAACGCACTGGTTTGGCGATATGTGATGCAAATGAGACCATCGTCACACCCCTTGCTGTAATCCATGGTCAAAAAGAGCTGCAAAAGAAAATTTCCGCTGTAATCGGTAAAGAAGGCGTCGAAGCTGTTGTCATAGGGCTGCCTTTGAATATGGATGGCTCGGAGGGTTCTCAGACTAAACTTGTCTTGAAGTTCGCTGAGCAGCTAAGGGAGCACCTTGATGTTCCTGTCCACTTTCAGGATGAACGCCTGAGCAGCTTTGACGCTGAGCAAAAGCTCGCTCCTGCCGAGCTGACAAGAAGCAAAAAGAGAAAACGGCTCGATGCCGTCGCCGCTGCCTTAATATTAGAAGCCTTCCTCGAACAGAAATAATATAGCACTCCTGTATTACATATAAAAAGCCGCGACCGTGAGGGAGCGGTCCACCTGCGGCAATTTTTGATATCATTTTATGGCAAATATTGTTACGGAAAAGGCTTGCAAATAGAATAAAGTCCATTATAATTTGGGTTTTGACATAATAGGGGTAACCAGGAAAGGTTAATTCAAAGAATGTTAACGAAACAGGAAAAAGACAAAATTATTGGTGATTTTAAGACGTGCGAAGGAGATACCGGTTCGCCTGAAGTGCAGATTGCTCTGCTTACAGAACGGATTAATAATCTTACTGAGCATCTAAAGACCCATTCCAAAGACCATACGTCCAGACGCGGCTTGTTGAAAATGGTCGGGGCCAGAGCGGCGTTACTTAAGTATGTAGGCAAAAAAGATATTAACCGTTATCGAGAAGTCATATCTCGGCTCGGCTTGAGGAAATAGATATAAAGCCTAAAAGCACGTATTTATCAGAAGTGTAAAACTAAAGCGAGAGGCCGGGACCTTTGATTTCAACAATCTTAGGTTTTTGGCATGGATTCTTGCACAATTAATGAGGTAGCGTATGTCGAATGTTCATAGAGTCGAAAGGCAAATCGGGGGTAGAACCTTATCTATCGAAACCGGTAAAATTGCCAAACAAGCAGATGGAGCTGTAGTAGTTCAATACGGTGAAACGGTTGTCCTTGTTTCTGCTGTCGTTGCACCACCCAGGTCTGAAGAGATTGATTTTTTCCCACTGAGCGTCGAATATCGTGAAAAAACCAGCGCTGCAGGTAAATTCCCAGGTGGTTTTATCAAGCGTGAGGGAAGACCCAGTACTAAGGAGATTACAACCGCAAGGATGATAGATAGGCCGATTAGACCGCTGTTTCCTGATGGTTATATGCAGGAAGTGCAGATTATAGCCTACGTTTTAAGCGCCGACCGCGATAATGACCCTGATGTGCCGGCCATGATAGGAGCAAGCGCAGCGCTTACCATTAGCAAAATTCCGTTTTTGGGACCTATGGGAGCCTGTAGATTAGGCAGAATAGATGGCCAGTTTGTGGTGAATCCCACACATAAGCAAATGGCGGTTAGCGACCTTAATCTGCTTCTTGGTGGCCATAAAGAAGCAATAAACATGATTGAGGTCGGAGCCAAAGAAGTCTCCGAAGATTTAATTGCTGATGCCGTTCTGACAGCTCAGGAAATCATCGTCCAGGTGTGTGAGATGATCGAAGAGCTGCGCGAGAAAGCCGGGGTCGAAAAGGAAATCCCGCTTGTTGAGATAGACGAACAGCTTTATTCACATATTAGTTCGCAGATAGAAGATAAGTTGCGCGAGCTCAAGCAAATACCTAACAAGCAACAACGTCAAAATTCCATACAAGAACTGTTTAAACAGATTAGCGAACAATACAGTGCTGACGATACGGTGATTCAACCCGATAGCTTAGCTTCAAATGCCACAGGGCAGAAATGTAGTACAGCAATGCTCAAGCGAATCCTGGAAGGGATAGAATGCCAGGTTGTTCGCAAGATGTTACTGGAGGGCAGGCGGCCTGACGGCAGAGGCTATCAGGATGTTCGTCCTATTACGTGCGAAGCAGGTATTCTACCCAGAACTCATGGCTCAGCATTATTTACACGAGGAGAAACGCAAGCTTTAACGAGTGTAACCTTAGGCACAATCAGAGATGCGCAAATTATAGATGGTTTATTAGACGAGTACTCTCAAAGTTTCACCCTTCATTATAATTTCCCCCCATTTTCTGTCGGCGAGGTGAGACCGATGCGCGGGCCTGGTCGAAGGGAAATCGGTCATGGAGTCCTCGCAGAGCGAGCGCTGGAACAGGTAAGATCACCAGAGGATAAATTCGCATATACCGTCCGAGTAGTATCGGACATTACTGAATCAAACGGTTCCAGCTCGATGGCCTCGGTTTGCAGCGGCTCTTTAGCCCTTATGGACGCCGGCGTTCCAATCAGGAAAGCAGTCGCCGGCATATCAATCGGCATGGTCAGCGATAAAAAGGGCAGATATGAATTACTGACGGATATTATTGGCGAAGAAGACCATTTCGGCGATATGGATTTCAAAGTCGCCGGAACTACCGACGGAATTACGGCCATACAGCTCGACATCAAAGCTGAGGGCTTGGAACATGCAGTGATGGTCGAGGCCTTACAGCGTGCAAAAACGGCTCGCCTGGAAATACTGAAGATTATGAATAGTGTCATCAGTGAGCCCAGAGCTGAATTAAGTAAGTATGCACCGAAGTTGATATCTATAGAGATAGACCCCGAGTATATTGGTAAAGTAATCGGTCCCGGAGGGAAAATGATCAAGAGCATCCAGGAACAAACCGAAACCACTATCGAAATCGAGGAGGATGGAACGATTTATATAAGCTGTGTCGGTGGTGACGGGCATTTCAAAGCTAAAGAAATTATCGAATCACTTACGCAGTCTCCACAGGTGGGCAAGATTTACGGCCAGTCGAAAATAGTATCGGTGAAGGACTTTGGCGTATTTGTTGAGATCACGCCTGGCGTTGAAGGCCTGTGCCATATTAGTGAATTAAGTAATGGTTATGTCAAGAACGTTGAGGATGTTTGTAAGTTAGGTGACATAATACCTGTAAAGCTAATAGCGATTGACGAGCAAGGCCGGTTAAAACTTTCCCGTAAAGCGGCTCTCACAGAGCTCCATATAGAAGACGAAAAAAAGCCTGTAGGAAAAAGATAGTAAATAGCGGCCCGTTTCGTGACGAACCGGGTCGAAGGATAGGGGGGAGTTAAAGAGCTTGACCATTGGGAGCATAACAAGCGGAAAAATCGTAGCTTTGCACTTCTTATATTATGTTTTCAGATTCTGAAGAGTTTAATAAAGCAGGGAAAAATGGAAATCGGCATCTTCAGGAACTCGAAGAGTTGAGCAAGCTAACAGGTTCCCTTGCCCATGAGATCAAGAATCCTCTTTCTACCATTAAGATAAATTTGAAACTTGTCAAAGAGGAGCTGGAGAGCTCGAATTTTGCCGAGCTTAGCGGGATTAGCTCCGATACGGATAAACAAAATCTCATAAGAGCGCTTAGAAAAATAGCTGTGATACAAAAAGAAACAGACAGACTTGAAAATATCCTCGATAGCTTTTTGCGTTATATTCGCATGACAGAGCTACAGATAGCATCGGTCGATATTAATGAGCTTGTCGGTGATATGATCGATTTCTACTCACCGCAGGCCTACAGTCATTCGATAACCATTCGGCAAAGCTTACATAAAAAGCCGCTTGTCTGCAGAGTAGATGCGGATATGCTGAAACAAGCTCTGTTGAATCTGTTTATTAATGCCCAGCAGGCGATGAGCAGTGCTGGAGAGCTGATAATAAGAACGAGCGGCAGGGACAAAGAAGCCATCATACAAATTAGCGATACGGGCAGTGGTATTGCGCCGGAGAAGCTCCCTTTTATTTTCGATGCCTATCATTCGTTCCGGCCTCAGGGAAGCGGATTGGGTTTGCCCATAACAAAAAAAATAATTGAGGCGCATAAAGGTACAATATCCGTTGACAGTGAGCCGGGTAAAGGGACATCATTTACTATAAGATTGCCTCTTACCGAATAAAAAGTGAACTAAAATTTTAAGTGCCTAAAGTGCCTAAAATCATAACTTTTAACTTTAGGCACTTTAGCTCACTTTAGAAACTTTTGTCAGTGAGGTGTTGATTTGACCGAAGAAAAAAGTATAATTTTGGTAGTTGACGACGAGCGTGACCACGCGGACGGAATTGTTGAGGCGCTTGAAAAATTACCTGTCAAAGCAATAGCTGTCTATAGTGGTAAAGACGCATTAGAGATTGTGCGCAATCAGCAGGTTGATGTTGTCGTTACTGATTTGAAGCTGCATAGCGATTTCGACGGACTGGCAATACTTGAAGAGGCAAAGAAGCACGACAGCAGGACAGAGGTTATCCTGATAACTGCTTATGCGACTATTGATACCTGTAAGCAGGCCATAAGGCAGGGGGCGTATGATTATCTTGTCAAGCCGATAGATATTGATCAGCTTCGTACATTAGTGACTCAGGCCGGTCGAAAAGCTTCGTCGGCTTATGTTCGCCAGGCAGAAACAGACAAACCGGAAGAGCAGGATTTCAGATTCGATGGAGTATTAGGCACAAGCCCCACAATGAAAGGTATCTTCGAGGTGCTGATACGTGTGGCACCGACCAATATATCCGTCTTAATAGAAGGCGAATCAGGCACAGGTAAAGAGCTAATAGCCAGGGCGATACATAATAATTCGCATCGTTGGGACAAGCCCTTCAGACCCCTGAATTGCGCCGGCCTGACTGAGACCTTACTTGAGAGCGAATTATTCGGCCATGCTAAAGGCGCATTTACCGGTGCGGCCTCAGACAGAAAAGGTTTATTTGAAATAGCTGACAAAGGGACACTGTTTCTGGATGAAATCGGTGATATGCCGCTGAACATGCAAGCCAAGCTGTTACGTGTTATTGAAGATGGTGTTATTATGCCGGTAGGCTCGAATAAACCAATCATGGTGAACGTTCGTATCATCAGTGCAACGAATCATGATTTGACAAAACTTACCGAAGAAAAGAAATTCAGGCAGGATTTATACTTTAGAATCAAGGGCGTGAGCATTTCTCTTGCAGCTCTGCGTGACAGGCCGGAGGATGTCCCGGCTCTCGCGGAGTATTTTCTAAAAGAGGCTGTTGCTGAAATAGGCTCAAAAGTTACCGGTATAACCGATACCGCTATGGCAGCTCTTTGCAGCTTCGACTGGCCGGGTAATATTCGGCAGTTGCGAAACTCTATCAGGACGATGGTTGTGATGTGCGACAGGGACAAAATTGATATGGCCGACATCCCTCCTGAGATAGCACAGAGGCCGCAATTGGCCGC
>Ga0307438_1001522_pt1 | contig 14717 bp, 12 predicted proteins | sample SalMarWE160110MG_FD_202144 | JGI IMG/M metagenome (GOLD analysis project Ga0307438, IMG submission 202144) | Salt marsh sediment microbial communities from the Plum Island Ecosystem LTER, Massachusetts, United States - WE1603-110 | ecosystem: Environmental > Aquatic > Marine > Intertidal zone >... | reverse complement strand
TCAATGGACCGGTTGGAGCGGTTAAGGTGGGATTGGTTGATGGACAGTTTATAATAAATCCTTCAGTAACACAGCTTGCAGAAAGTCAGATGGATATGGTTGTTGCGGGGACTTCTTCTGCTGTAACTATGATTGAGGGGAGATTGAACGATGTAGACGAAAGTACCGTATATTCCGCTATTGAAGTAGCTCACAGAGAGATACAAAAAATAGTGCAATTCCAGAAAAAATTTGCTGAAAAAGTAGGTAAACCAAAGAGGGTTTTTGAACCTATAAGTATCTCCAAAGAGTTGACAGATGAAGTCAGTTCAAGATTTGGAAGCTTTATTGATAAGATGAATAATACTCCATCTAAGGAAGAAAGGAAAAACTTGAAAAATGAAATTCTTGATAACCTTAAAGAAAAATATGAGGAAGATGAGTGGTGGAAGGTCGAGAAAGTAATTGAAGATAGGCAGAAGGAACTTATGAGAAAGATGCTTTTAGAGAAAGAAAGAAGGATTGACGGTAGACGAATTGACGAAATTAGGCCTATTGAGTGTAAAATAAAAGCACTGCCTTGCCCTCATGGTTCTGCTATTTTTAGAAGGGGAGAAACAGTAAGTTTGTCGGCTGTTACTCTCGGTTCAAAAAGAGATGAACAAAAGATAGATCATTTGATTGGTGAGGACTTCAAGAGGTTTATGTTGCATTATAATTTTCCTCCATTTTCCGTTGGAGAAGTTCGGTTTATGAGAGGTCCCGGAAGAAGGGAAATAGGGCATGGTCTTCTTGCCGAGCATTCCTTATTGCCTGTTATACCTGGGGAAGAAGAATTCCCTTATACCATAAGACTTGTTTCTGATATTCTTGAGTCTAATGGTTCTTCTTCGATGGCAACCGTTTGTGCTTCTTCGCTCGCTTTAATGGATGCGGGTATACCGGTAAAAAAACATGTAGCAGGTATTTCGATTGGACTTATAAAAGAGGGACAAGATTATCGGGTTTTGACCGATATTTTGGGTGACGAGGATCATATGGGTGATATGGATTTTAAGGTTGCCGGAACTCGCGAAGGTATAACCGGAATACAGCTTGATACCAAAATTCAGGATTTAACTCTTGATATTGTAAAAGAAGGTTTAAATAGGGCTAAGGAAGCCAGATTAAAAGTCCTGGATTTAATGGAGAAGACGATACCCGCTCCAAGAGAGTCTCTCTCTGAGTTTGCACCGAGAATCTTGACTCTGGAGGTCCCGATTGATAAGATTGGTAGGATTATAGGTCCTTCCGGTAAAACTATTAAAAAGATAGTTCGCGACAGTGGTGCTGAAGTTGAAATAGATGATGAAACGGGAGTGGTCACGATATTTGGAGACGATAAATTCTCCGTCGGACAAGCCGAATCGATGGTTCGAGGAGCAATAAAAGATGTCGAGGTTGGCGAGGTTTATGAGGGTGAAGTAAAAAAGGTTCTCCCCTTCGGCGCTATAGTATCGATTGGCGGCGGAAAAGATGGGTTAGTGCATATAAGTGAAATAGCTCACTATCATGTTGATAAGGTTGAAGATGTGCTTTCAGTTGGGGATAAGCTTAGAGTCAAAGTGAAAAGGGTTGGAGATGATGGCAAGATCGATCTATCCAGAAAGGCACTTATATCAAAGAATAAAAATAATTCAAAAGAGGGTAACGATAACAGTCAGGTTTAATTTTTGATTGAGTAAATGTTATAAAAGAAAGGATGGTTGTTTATGAGATTAGAACAAAGGATTTTAGGAATAGATGTTGGTTCTACAAATATAAAATCTGGTTGGGTAAGAGAGGGCGAAATAACTGATTTTAAAAATGTTCCGGTTAACCCTGAGGGGGTTGTCTCTGAACTGGTAGAAGTTATTAGGTCTTACGAAAAGGATGACGGTTCTGTTATTGGTGTAGGCTTTCCAGGTTTTATTAATGATGGAAAAGTACATAGTCCTCCTAATCTTCCGTCAGTTCATGAGTTAGATCTTCAGAAGAAATTACGTGAAGAAACCCATCATCATGTTTATGTTTTCAATGATGCTGATGCTTATATTCTTGGTGAAACTCTTTTTGGTGCGGGCAAAGACAGCCGAATTGCTTTGGGTTTAACTCTTGGCACAGGAATTGGGGGCGGTTTCATTATCGATGGAGAGGTATATACTGGGAGTCGCGGTTTCGCTTCAGAATACGGGCATATGGTATTAGATCCAAATGGACCCTTATGTCATTGCGGTAAAAGAGGATGTTTCGAAGCTTTTGTTGGTAGTTATGGAATTACGGGTCGTTATGAGAATTTTTCGGGAAAAAAATGTACTGTTAAGGAGATTTTTGAGAAAGCTAATGGTGGGGAAGAAGCAGCTTTAAAAGCACTAAATGAATTTGGTTTTTATCTTAGCATAGGTATTAAAAACCTGGCGGAGGCTCTCGATCCAGATATAGTTATTTTAGGCGGAGGTATAACAAAAGCAGGCAATGTTATTCTTGATTTGATTGAAGCAAATCAACCTGCTAGTTCGCGACCATTTGAGGATGTCCGAATAGTTATTGGTGAGTTGCCGGATAAAGCAGGAGCTATCGGAGCTGCCTTCTGGGCAAATAAGAAACACCATCAATAAATGGAAGAGGATTTCTGGAGTCATCTCGAGGATTTAAGAAAAAGAGTTATTATATCTCTGGTTTTTTTTATAATATTTACCGGTATAATTTACCCCTTTTCCAGTCAAATAATAAAGCTATTTACTGATTTTGTTGGCAAGACCTATTTTTTTGCGCCGCAGGAAGCTTTATTTATTCGGATTAAAGTCAGTTTTATGGCTGGTTTGGTTGTTTCACTGCCTTTACTTCTTCATCAGTTATATCTTTTTGTGGTACCTGCTTTAACAAAGGAGGAAAAAAGATTTACGACTCCTTTTCTTATCTCTCTTGTTGTTTTTTTCTATGGGGGTGTAGTGTTAGGTTACTATATATTCTTACCTTATATTCTTAAAATGCTGCTGTCTTTTCAAACCGATTTTATGGTCCCTCTTATTTCCACTTCGAGATATTTTAGCTTTATTCTCTGGATTCTGGCGGGTTTCGGTTTATCTTTTGAAATGCCAGTGGTTTTCTTTCTTCTGAGTAAGTTAGGTGTTATTTCCCCTAATATGCTTGCCAGGAATTGGAGATTTGCCATAATTTTCATATTGATTTTTGCAGCTGTTATTACTCCTACAATCGATATAGTTACGATGCTTATAACAACAGTCCCTTTGTTTTTTCTGTATTTTATTTCGATAGGTGTTTGTTTTTTTGCTGTACGTAAAAAAAGTGGTTAGGAGTTAGTAGTTGGGAGTTAGAATAGACAAAAAAATAAACTTTGTATCCTTTGCGATCTTCGTGGTTCAGTAAATAAGTGAGTAGGGAAGATGTTTACGGGGATAGTACTTCATTATTTGTTAAAAGAACTTAATTTGAAGGGTAAAATAAAGATTGATGATATTGTTCGTAAGAACGATTTGATATCCGTTATTTTCAAGAAGAACTTTTTTACTGCTAATCTCAGTTCTAGGGCTTCTTATATTTCTTTCAAAAAAATAAAAGGGCAGGGATACTTTTCTTCATTGTTTAAAGACAAAAAAATATTGAAAATAGAACAATTTGGTCTTGATAGGATCCTTATTATAGAGCTTGATGAAAAACTAAAAATTGTATTTGAACTTTTCGGAAGAAGGAGTGATTGTTTATTGCTCCGGGATAATGAAATATTGAACTCATTTAAAGGATATAAGAAAAATAAATATAAATTTCCCCAAACTCCGGAAGGGTTAAACCTTTTGGGCGTCTCTGAAAAAGAATTGGCAGATGCAATAATTGATGAAGAGAAAATAAACGGTTTGACTGTAGGATTTATAAAAAATTTGAGGCTGAAAGGTATCGAGTTTGTAAATTCTTTTTCGATGCGGAAATTCGGACCGACTGTCTATGATGATATCCTTTCTCCATATCTTTTACCAGAAGGTAGAAAATTTCCCAGTATGAATGAAGCAGTAATATACTATTTTGAGGAAAAAAGCAGGGAAGAAGAGCACAAAAGATTGCTTTCGATTATTGAAACAGAGTTAGAGAAAAGAATACTTAGAAACGAAGAGATTTTAAGACAATTAAGTGAACCTAAGGATATTTCAATCTACAAACAAAAAGGAGACGCGCTGCTTACAAAACAAAAAGAAATAGATATTTCTAAGAAAAATATTGTTGTTGATTATCTGGATAACAAACTAGAGATAGAGATTAATCCTTCGCTCTCCATAATGGAAAATGCTAAAGCTTACTTCGAACTTTTTAAAAAGGAAAAGAAAAAAGTTAGAGCTGAAGAACAAAGAAAAAAGAAAATAGAAAAAGAACTGAAATTTCTAAAGAAAAAAAGAGAAAAATTAAAAAACACCGATGACCTTAGTGAATTTAAAGAATTTTATAAGAAAAAAAAAGAAGAATTGGAAGAAGAAACTTTTCCTTCAAGATTCCGCGTATTTACCACGAGTTACGGCTCAAAAGTCCTGGTCGGAAAAAGTGCAGAAGCCAATCACGAATTAACCTTCTCTTTTGCCCGTCCTTACGATATTTTTCTACATGTCAAAAACGCTCCAGGTTCACACACAATCCTTCGAGTAAAAGATAAGAACAAATATCCGCAACCTGAAGATATTCATGAGGCAGCCTTTTATGCCGTAAGATTCAGTAAATTGAAACACTCTAAATCAGTTCCAGTCTCCTATGCGCAGAAAAGATACGTAAGGGGCGCAAAGGGGCTTGCTAAGGGGACTGTGATAATGGAGCGGGAGAAGGTTATATACGTTAATCCTACGGGTTGATTTGGCTACAAAGGCGCAAAGAAGCCGGTATCCGTAAGCCAAGAAAATGTAAAAATCAAATATCAAAATGGAAAATAACAAATTAAATTTCAAAAATAAAAACAAGGAACAGCAAATAGCGCAAATCACATAATATTTTTTAGTTTTGTGAGGTAGGGCAGGGTATTATTTTACATTTTTATCTGTCATTTTGCTTTTTACTTTTTGATATTTTATTTACTTTAAATGGAATCACACGAATTGCACAAATCTTTTTTTTATTAAAACCTAAAACCTAAGCGATGTTCATGTCTTTGACACCTAAGACCTAAAACCTGATTTCTCATACAAAGACACAGAGAATGCAAAGCTTTTTTTATAAGCTAACACATAATCCAATATTTATATATATTGACATTCAGTCCTTTTTTAATACTGTCTGATTGTGAAACAAGTATCTGTGACAATAATTATATTTTCTTCTCTGGTATTTCCAATAGGTAACATCAAGGCTCAGGAGAGCGATGTTGAAAAAGCTGGGGAGATATTAAGAATAGGATTGCCTGCTTCAGCCCTTACTTTATCTCTTATCCTCGAAGGCGAAAAAGAAGGAGCCTTGCAGGCAGTTACGACTTTCGGAACAACTTTTCTGACGGCTCATTTACTAAAGCTAGTAATAGACAAAGAACGTCCCAACGGAGAAAGATATGCGTTTCCATCGGGGCATACATCTATTGCTTTTTCCGGTGCTGCTTTTATGCAGAAAAGATATGGATGGAAGTATGGCATTCCTTTTTGCATTTTAGCCGGATATGTAGGCTGGTCACGCGTTTACGCGGATAGGCATGACTATTGGGATATTTTAGGCGGTGTGGCGGTTGGTATCGGAAGTGCATGTTTGTTTACAAAACCTTATGAAAAAAATAAAATAGATGTGATGTTCAAAAAATCAGAAAATTCTTATATGTTTGAGGTGGAGTATAGATTTTAAGAATTACAAGATCTTAAAGCATTGATCTTTGGTTTAATTAGTTTTTTATCTGTGCCTTCGTGGCATTGTTGACAAAAAGGTTAAAATATCTTATTTTTAAGCAGATATGTTATGATACTGAAAATTGTAAGAATTTTAATATTAATAGAAATACTATTTTTATCTTTATCAAATTGTACAGAAGATGTTGAAGGTATTGATGGTCCACTTTTATCAGAGGAATATCCCGGTGATGTAGGTATGGAAAATGATTCGGCTGTTATATGGATGGAAAATTTTGAAGCAAACAGTATTAGTGATATGTTATCGAGGTATGAAGATTATAAAAATCCGGATGGAATGTATTTTGATGGTAATACACCGGCTATGAGTTCCGGTTCCAGGTCGCTGGCAATGGTAGCCGGGGGAAACCAGGAAGACGCGACAGATTTTTATAAAAATTTTGGCTCGGATGGATATGATGAATGGTATATCAGATGGTATGTTAAATATCAGCCAAACGCAGAATATCATCATACCGGAGTCTGGTTCGGAGGTTACTGGGAGCCTCTTAATTGGCCTTACCCCAGGGCTGGAACAAGACCAAATGGAGATGATCTTTTCAGTATTGCTGTAGAACCAGTTTTCCCTGGTACTTTGGATTTTTATAATTACTGGATGAAAATGCATAGTTGGGCAGAGCCTCCGAGCTCTTACTGGGGAAACAGTTTGATTCATCATTCGGCTGCTGCCTATAGTGACGAATGGATTTGTATCGAAGTGTATTTTAAAGTGAATCCTTCTCTTGATTCAGAGGATGGGGCAGAGCTTACTCTGTGGATAAATGATGAACTTATTGTAAACTTTACCGAGACAACCGGCCTTGGCTATTGGGTAGCCGATAAATTTTGTACCGAAGATTCAGATCTTCCTTCCTGCACAAACTATCCGCCGGATGAGGGTAAAGAAATGATCCCTTTGGATCTTCAGGTTAGGATAATCGAGGAACTTAAGCTCAATTATCTATGGCCTCAAAATTACACTACTGAAGATGAGCAAACTACTGTCTGGGTTGATGATATAGTTATAGCTACCGGAAGAATTGGATGCTTAAGATAGATTTTTTTATTTCGGTACTCTTTTTGAATTTACGGAATTACCTTATTAATAAAACTTTATTAGTAAATTTATTGTTGCCAACTTTTAATCGGTAAAAATATATTCCGCTGGAGAGTTTTTTGCCGCTATCATTATTCCCGTACCATTTATATGAGTAATTCCCTTTTTCCTGAATATTTTTAACCAGCTTTTTTACAGTTCTTCCTGTTAGGTCATGTACTGTCAATTCGACATTATACTCTTCCGGTAAAGAATATTGTATTGTCGTATAATCTGAAAATATCTGTGGATAGTGAATACATTCTATATAAGTTGGTTTACCGTATTCTTCTATACCACTCGTAAATGATGTGAGTCTTTCGAGTATATACGCTTCAGTATAATTGGGGTCTGTTTCATCGATGTAACTCTTTACACAGACAACGGCTGCATAATTTTCTGCTACGAATTGGTAGTTTATAAAAGTTGTCGTATCATACAAAACAGGTATATAGCTTACATACATTGTCATAGCACACGTATCATAAGTACGTGCACGGAGACAACTGTAGCTACCGTAAGGTACATTGATAGTACCATAAGCATCATATTCCTGAACGCCGTAATGCAAGTATTCCATGTAATTGCCCGGGCTTATTCCTTCAGTAAATCCATAATTAAATCTATATGAATTTCCATAACTTTGGGGGCAGGGGATTGAATATGATGGGTTATATCTCCAGAGGAAAGGTGTAGTACTGGATATTCCTCCCATACCTAACATTATTAGAAAGTTAGTATTACGATTGTAATACTGATACACAGTGTCAGAACCTTCGTGTGAACTGTAAATAAGATTTGCACCAGGAAATGAGTCTATATAGGGATTAGAGGCAGGATTAACAATTATAAGAGTACTATTTTCTGCGCCCATAGTTTGAGATGTGAAATCCCAGGTCTGTGGACCACCTGTTGTTCCGAGGTTAACAGTAATACCGTCTATTGAACTGTTTTTTACCCATTGAGTACCAATATCATGAGGTATCTCATCAGATTCAATTACTATTTGAGCTAATAGATTAAAGGAAATAACAAAGATTGAAATAATAATATATAATTTTAACGATTTCATATAAACCTCCCTATATGTTTATGATTATATGAAGATATGTGTTAAATGTCAAGTTGATTTCCTTGTCTAAAGATTATATTTCTTTCTTTTTAATTTTTCTTTATGCTCTGTGTGATGAATTTCCTCTAAAAAATCGATTTATTCCAACAACTTATGTTGACTTTTATCTTGAGAATCTTATAATTATATTATGATAAAGATGTTTTTATTGGTGTTTTTGTTTGTTTTTTTGTCTTGTGATAATAAGAAATCTACGGAGATAGAAATAAAGGAGGAGAGTCTTTCTTCTTTTGTCTTAAGAAATTATAAAGGGAGCCGGCTCAAATGGAAATTAACTGCCAAAGAAGCAAAAATATCTGATACAACCGTTATACATCAACTGGAATTGGAATTCTTTGACAAAAATTCAGAGTCTTCTTCGAAATTAAAAGCAGACAGCGGGTATGTTATTCATAAAACGAATGATTTAAAGGCAGTTGGAAACATAGTTGTTAAATCGAGCGATTCGGTAACTTTATGGACGGAGGAACTTAACTGGTCTGAAGAAAGGCAGAAAATATTTACAGATAAAGAAGTAAAATATTCTAAAGATAAAGAAGTTTATAGGGGTAGGGGACTCGAATCTGACCCGAGTTTAAAACATATTATTATAAAAGAAAAATTTTCAGGAAAAGGTGATTTTGAATGATTTTTATATTCTTAATGGTTCCTTATGAAATACATTCAGGCTCGATGGAAATTGTTGATAGGAATAAGAATCTATTTAAAGATGGGATAGAAATTTATTCTGAAGACCTTCATATAACTGCTAAGGAAGCGGTACAAACAGATACATCTATAGTATTAAAAGACAGTGTTCTCGTTACGAGTAAAAAATTTTCTTTGAGCACGGACTATTTAAATTATAAAGTCCCCTATAAGGTTATCTTCGGAAGTGGGAATGTAAAAATATGGAAAGAAGATACTTTGAAAGGTGATTCTTTGATATTTTTCAGAGAAAAAGATGAGGGAAAACTAATTGGTAATTTAATATTTGTTTCTGATTCAATTGAAATAAAAGGTAAATCGGGAGATTTTTTTGAGGATTCAGTTATAATTAGAGGAAATCCTGAATTTAAATCTCCAAAAATAAGAGTTACGTCTGATTATACTATATATGTTGTCAGAGATTCTACTTATAAATTTCTGGACAACGTAAACTTTGAAGCTTCAAATATTTTCGGAAATTCCGGGAAGTTAATTTATAATAGCAAAAATGAAACGTCTACCCTTCTTGATAAACCTCTGATATTGGAAAAGGAAGACTCCGTAACTGGTGAAACAATCATTGTAGACCATAAAACAGAAACTATGGAATCTTTAAATGGAAAAGTTATCACATACACTGAAGATGGAAGAAATATTGTTTGGGGAGATACTATTAATATTTACTACGATGAAGAGTCCATAGATAGTGTTTTAGTTAAAGGTAAATCGAAAGGTAACTTCGCAAAGAATGGAACTGAGAGCCGAAAATCTAATTAAAATATATAATAGAAAAACAGTAGTCAATAAAGTTAAAATTCACGTAGATGAAGGTGAAATCGTTGGTTTGTTGGGTCCTAATGGAGCGGGGAAAACAACTACTTTTTATATGATAACCGGGTTTATTAAACCGGAGGAAGGAGATATCTTTTTGGATAACAAGGAAATTACAAAAAAGCCAATGCACAAAAGAGCGCAACTTGGTATAGGGTATTTACCTCAAGAAGCTTCAATTTTCAGGGGGCTTTCAGTGGAGAATAATCTTATGGCTATTCTTGAAATATTAACCCCGGATCCCCAGGAAAGAAAGAATAGATTTGATGAATTGGTGAAAGAATTTAGGCTCTCTTCTCTGCTTGATAGAAATGCAAATAAACTCTCCGGAGGAGAGAGAAGAAGAGTCGAGATAGCAAGAGCTTTAACCTCTAACCCTAAATTTTTATTATTAGATGAACCTTTTACCGGTATTGATCCAATAACCAGAGAAGAACTTCAGGAGATGGTTTTAGTTCTTAAAAAGAAAAACATAGGAATCTTGATAACCGATCACAATGTACGAGAAACCTTACAGATTACGGACAGAGCGTACTTGATGTTTGATGGTGAAATAATATTAAAGGGCAAAGCGGACGATTTGATTTCCAATAAAAAAGCAAAGAAACTTTATCTGGGTAAAAAATTTAAACTTTAAAATTATGGAAAAAAGAAGAACATCCTCTACTCAAAAACTTCAACAGAGCCTTAAACTTGAGCAAAAAATGAGTCCTCTTCAGGTACTCATGATAAGAATTACACAATGTCCACGTCTTGAACTCAAAAACATTATACATCAGGAAATTGAAGCTAATCCTATGTTGAGTTTAGCTGAAGAGGATGAGTCCTCTGAGCCTTCTGAATCGTCCGAACCTTCTTCTTTTGAAGAAGAGGAAAAAGAAAAAGAAGAAGATCTTTTAAATAAGGAACTCAAGGATTTTTTTACGGAAGATTTTCCAACCTATTTTGTCCCTTTTGATTTAGAAGAAGTTGAAAGAAAGCAAATACCTTATACTTTATCACTTTCCGAACAGTTAAAAATGGAATTGCATATGGAATTATCCGATGAGAAACAGATTGAAATCGGAGAATATATGATCGATTCTCTTACTGATGATGGGTTTTTAGACACACCTTTACCTACAATTGCGGAATTTTTCGGTATTCCGGAAAATGTTGTAGAAGAAATTTTGAAAATCATTCAGGAATGTGCTTCACCCGGAATCGCGGCTAGAAATGTACGAGAATCAATAAAACTGCATCTTGAGAGAAATCCTGAGAAATCAAAATTGGAGCTCAAAATTGTTAATGATTTCTGGGAAAAGTATAAAAAAAGAGAAGTCGAAAAGATTTCCGATGAGTTGAATATAAGCGAGAAAGAGGTTAAAAACGCAATAATAAACATTGGAAAAATTAATCCACGTCCTTCAGGAAGGGATTTTGGGAGAGTGGAATATGTTACCCCTTCTGTAATAGTCGAGAAGAATGGAGAGGAGTTGAAAATTTTAATAAGCGAACCGGAACTTCCTTTCTTTCGTTTAAACTCAAAGTATCTTAAGGTTTTGCAAGCACCTAAAAATTATGATAGAAAAACGGTGAAATTTGTTGAAAAGTGGATGGAGAGGGCTAAATTTATTCTGCAATCCCTGGAAATGCGAAATAAGAACTTTAGAAAGGTAATGGAGTATATAGTAAATTTCCAGAAAGACTTTTTCTATAAAGGTGTAATGCACATGAATCCGCTTACTCTTAAAAAGATAGCTGGAAAGACTAATCTATCAGAATCTACTATTTCTAGGTATCTTAAAGATACATATGTCCAGAGCCCTAAAGGGGTTTTCCACATAAAACATCTCTTAAGCGGTGGGGTTAAAGTAAGAGAACAAAATATTTCCACAAATACTATTAGAGAAAAGATCAAGAGGATGATAGAATCAGAAGGAAGTGATAAGTTGTCGGACATAAAAATAAAGAAAGAATTAGAAAAAGAAGGAATAAACATTACTCGTCGCACTGTAGCTAAATACAGGAATCAGATGGGTATTTTGCCCAAGTCGAAGAGAAGAAAAAGAGAAAAATTATTGTAATTTTTATGGATAAGCAAACTCAATGCATTTTTGATGTACTTAAAAAAAGTCCCTCTATTTATTTAAATATAAAAGTTCTTAAGAAAAAATGTGGCAAACGCATTAAACCTCTATTAAAAAAACTTGAGAAGGAAGGAAAAATTGTTTCAAAAGGTAAAAAGTTTGCGCTCCCAAGAAAAGCAGGATATGTAAGGGGTATTTTTGATGGAAAAAAGGAAGGATACGGCTTTTTAATGCCATCTTCTGATATGAAAGACCTTTTCATCCCTCCTAATGATACTTTTACTGCTTTAAATGGAGATCTTGTATTAGCAAAAATAACAAAAAAATCTAGGGGTAGATTAAAGGCAAGAGTCGAAGAAGTAATCGAACGTTCAAGAAAATACTTTGTTGGCAAGATTGTTTTATATGAAGGCAGATTGATGTTTCAGCCTCAGGATAAGAATATTCCTCATTACTTCGAGCTTGAGGATTCTCATAAAACTGTAGAAGGAGATTTTGTACTTGCGGAATTTGTTAAATGGACTACGCCGATTCTTCCCCCTCTTGTAAAGTTTTCTGAGAAAATAAGCAAGGATAACTTATATAATATTCTCGTAAAACAGGAATATGATTTGAGACATAGATTCTCAAATAAAGCATTGACAGAAGTTAAGAATTTCTCTACTCCCTCAGTTAAAGGGAGAAAAGATTTTACCTCTTTAAGAACTTTTTCAATCGATCCATCCGACGCAAAAGATATTGACGATGCGATCTCTGTGAAAAAAGATACAAAATTTTTTCACCTCTGGGTTCATATTGCGGATGTGTCGGCTGCAATCATAAGAAATTCGGAAATTGATAAGGAGGCAAAAAAGCGCGGTTGTACTACCTATTTACCTAATGAAACCTATTTTATGTTGCCAAAGGAAATAACTGATTCATTAAGCCTCGGAGAGAATAAGGAATCGCCCGCGGTTACTGTCTATATTAAGTTTGATAAAAGAGGTAATCCACTTGGAAATGAGTTTTATAAGTCTAAAATAAAATCGGATAAAAAATTTTCTTATGCAGAGGTTCAGAAAATTCTTGACGGCAAAGTTAAATCCTGGTTTACCTCTGAACTTCAGGTTGCTTCAGAACTCGCAAAGATTCTTTCTGAGAAGAGAACAAATGAAGGATATCTTGATTTTTTCAGAGAAGAAGTCAAGGTTGAAGTTCAAGATTCACAACCAACAGCGGTTTATCCAATTAGAGAGCTTTGGTCACATAGAATTATCGAACAATTTATGTTGGCTGCAAATGAATCGGTTGCTAGGGAATTAGAAAGTAAGAAAATTCCCGGAATTTACCGTATTCATGAAGAACCTGAAAAAAATGAGTTAGAACAATTTAAAGAACTCGTTGAAAACCTTGGTTTTCAATTACCTTCGACCAAACGAAAAGATTTGTCTTTTTTCCTCGACGAAATCAAAAATTCACCATACAGAAGGATTCTAAACTATGAGCTTCTTAGATGTATGAAAAGAGCAAGATATATTGCTAAGCCTGAACCACATTATGGTTTGGGGTCAGAAATATATACTCATTTTACTTCTCCCATAAGAAGGTATCCCGATATTATCGTACATAGATTGCTTTTCGGTGAAATATATTCACAAGAAGAATTAAAATCCATAGCTGATCATTCGACAGAACGGGAATGGAAATCGGATTCGGCTGAAAAGGACATAACAAAATTTTTCATAATGCGGTATTTAGAAAAAAACACTGATAAAGAATTTAGAGGAATGATAACAAATGTTGCCCCTGACGGAATATGGGTAGAACTTGACGATTTTCTGGTTACAGGTTTTATTCCGATAAGAATTCTTCCGAGCGATAATTATAAAATAAGAGACCGTTCTCTCAGAGGAGCGTACAATAAATTTTTAATAGGAGATATTGTACTTTGCAATATTTATACCGTTTCGCCGGGTACAGGAGAACTTATACTCGAATACGCCGGAAAGGTAGAGAAAAGGAAATAGGATAAAAAGGAATTAAAATATCAAAATTTAAAAAGCAAAATGACAAATGAAAGTGTAAAAATAAAAGTAATAGAACGCAGATAAACGCAGATTTAAAGGGACTTTTTATTTGTTTTTTTTATTAAATTTTTGAATTTTGATTTGTAATTTTCCATTTTTATATTTAATTTTTACATTAAGTCTTATATAGTTTATGTTTTTTTATGTAATTTAGTACTTCTTCCGGTACGAGAAAATCGACAGGTTCTCCGTTTCTAATTTTATCTCGGATTTCAGTTGAAGAAATTTCTACTATTCTTGAATTTAATAGTTTCAATTTCTCGGGAAATTTTTTATATTCTTTACTTCTTTTAAAAACGAAAACATCCACTATCTTCAAAATTTCTTCCCATTTGTACCATTTTGTAAAATCTGCAGCCTGATCTTCGCCTATCAATAGGCAAAGCTTTTTTTCTTTCTTAAGGAGTTCTTTTAAAGTATGATAAGTATATGAGGTTCCTTTTCTTTTCGCTTCAGTATCCAATACTTCGAAGCAATTTTTACTAGATGTGGCTATTCTTAACATGTTATATCTATCTTTAAAGGGTGTAGAAGGTATATTCTCTTTAAAAGGGGGTTTCCAGGCTGGAATGAAGAATACCTTTTCCAGACATAACAAACTGAGGGCATCACTAGCAAGTATTAAGTGTCCTGTATGTACAGGATTGAAATTCCCTCCGAAAACTCCTTTCAATTTATTTCTTTCAGCTTTTCTTGAGCTTTTTCTTTTAGTTTTCCTTCTACTTTCAGATAATAGGAAGACGCCAGAGAGTCATTGCTATTTGAAAGGGCTATATCTCCGAGTAATAAATTTGCTCTGTCTTTCCATTTTTTACTCTGATCCGCAACTTTCGCAAGGTATACAATTGCTGCGTTATCAATGCCCATTTTAATATAAGTTTTTCCAATTTCCAATAGCTGCTGGTTTATTCTTTCTTCAGCGCTTCTTTTACCGGCTTTTGCTTCCTCTAGGTGTTTTGAGTATGGATATTTTCC
>Ga0307438_1001518_pt1 | contig 14755 bp, 14 predicted proteins | sample SalMarWE160110MG_FD_202144 | JGI IMG/M metagenome (GOLD analysis project Ga0307438, IMG submission 202144) | Salt marsh sediment microbial communities from the Plum Island Ecosystem LTER, Massachusetts, United States - WE1603-110 | ecosystem: Environmental > Aquatic > Marine > Intertidal zone >... | reverse complement strand
GACGGGTTTAGTATATTAATATATACTTTCCCAACAGAGACCCAACCACCTTCTGCATTTAGTCAAGCTATCAGAAGAATATCTCCACCCCCTGAATAATCAAGACTTTTTCTCATTATAAACGTGATAATAATTTTTGGAGATGGGGTGCAGTGGGTTAAAAACGGCATCCCTTGACAAATTTTATCAAAAAAGTAAATTCAGCCCATGAAGAAATTAATTTTTGTACCAATATTATTCATATTGTTATACATAGCCAACTGCGCACCGTCAATACAGCCTACTTCAGAGGAAGAGGCAAGCAAAATCTACGAAAATGCTATGAAGGCATACACTGAACAGAATTATAAAGAAGCAAATGACTTATTTTTGGTGGTGGCAAAAAGTAGCGAATCTCAAAAACTTAAAGGTAACGCACTATTTTATCTGGGTGAAATCAACAAAGCTACAGCAAATTACGGAAAAGCACTTATAAGTTATGCTGCTGCCAGTCGCTACGGATTAAAAACATCTGAAAACGTAAAAGAATTAGCCGCTCTTTCAGATTCGAAATCCCTGGAAAAAGCTATTCCCTACGCCAATGAAGATCTTAAACCTTTCTTATTATACACTCTCGCAAGGAAACTTCAAAGTGCTGGCAAAGAAAAAGAAAGTTCAAAATTTTTTTCGGAAATCGAAAAAAAATATCCTGATAGCGAGTATTCAAGAAAAGCAAAATATATGTCTCGACATAAAGGCAAAATCAGGGTGGGCGTGCTGCTGCCTTTAACAGGTGTTTACAGCCAAACGGCAGAATCGGTTAAAAAAGGTATAGAAATAGGCTCAAGGGATAAATTTATTCCATTGTACGTCGATACAAGAGGAAATCCAGTTAAAAGTTATAAAGAAGCGGTCGATCTTATAAAAGTAGAAAAGAGCTCCGGAATAATCGGACCTCTTTTCTCTCGAAACAGTTTTGCAATTGCCTGTCTTTGCGATTATGTGGAAATACCGTTTATCTCTCCAACAGCAACAAAAGAGTTTATAGACTCTGCAGGGGAACAATGTTATACAATTAACAAAACGATAGGACAACAAGCAAAAGCAATGGCAAATTATGCTGTTAAAGAACTTGGGCTTAGAACTTTCTCGATTTTCTATCCATATTCAGATTACGGAGAAACATTCGAAAAATATTTCTCTGAAAAAGTAATAGAACTGGGGGGAACAATAGTGAACTCACTTTATTACAAAGAAGGAAAAAAAGATTTTCAGAATGAATTAAAAAGAATAAAAAGCAGCAAACCTGATGCCGTTTATATCCCCGCCGCAACGCAAGATGTACCAGCTATTGCGAGTCAAATAAAATATCTTGGCATTAAATCGCAAATTCTCGGAGCAAATGATTGGAAATCGGAAGAAATATTCAGACAGCAAGTTGAAATATCTGCCTTAGAAGGAATAATAATTTCCGAAAGTCCTTTCAACCCGACAGACGTATTTTCAGAGGAATTTAATTTTATCTTCAGAAAAAGCCCTGATAGGTATGCCTGCCTCGGATACGATGCAGCTATCCTTATGGGAAGTTTAATAGACAACCCAAGAGACAAAAGAAGATTAAAAGATATCAAATTGACTGCCGGCTCTCTCGGCTCCAAAGATTCATACGAAGATGTTCATATATATATGATTAGCAGGGGCGATTTTAAACTGATAAAATAGAAAACATGGAGGTACTTTGAAAGGAAAAAGCAATAATAAACTCTACTGGGGAAAGATAAATTCAATTATTTTTGCTGTCGGAATATTAACTATAATAGTGGGTTACATATTCCTAGGGCGAGAATCTCTGACTTTAGCTCCTATACTCTTAGTATTGGGATATGCCGTATTAATACCCATTTCCCTTGTCTACAAAGACTGGATAAAGAAAAAAGATAAATAAACTTGAATTAGCCACTGATTTCCACTGATATTCACGGATTTCCCAACCACACACCTCAAATCTATTCTCTGTTTTTAATTGGCAACAGATTTCCCTTAGTAGCTAGGAATTACTCCGCCACTTCATATTTTTTTTAAACAAAAACACTTTTTTAATCAGTGTCTATCCGTGTAAATCCGTGGCTATTAATCCTCCGAAAACACAATTGCCTGGAATTTCCAGAGTTCAGAAGATTTCCACGCGTCAGGAGGCAATCCGGCTTTATAGCAGGTATGCTCAAGAAAAGTTTCCTTATCCCATCCCTGTTCAACAGGAACCTGAGGAAGAAGCAGTCCGCTCATATATCCCCTTTTTATCATCAACCCATCTCTGCCTACCTCTATTTCTTCAGCACTATTAACCTTTTGCATTGGGGTAAGAACGGATATCTCGATCTCTATATCATCTAGTTCAGAAGGTGTCACAGGGGGAAATCTATAGTCCTGTGAGGCTGCCGCTATAGCCATATCCCTTATTACAAGGAATAACGGTTTCTCTGCTACAATACGCCCAATACATCCTCGAAGAGCTCCGTTTTTCTTCTTTAATGTTACAAAAGCTCCACATTCCTTTTGTAAAATTTCACTTTCAATAGCAAAATCCGGAACTTTTTTATTTCTCACATATTCATTTAGGGTTTCTCTTGCTATAGTCAACAATTTTTCTTTGTCTTCTTCCCTCAGAATAAAATCAAACTCTGATTCGGATTTTTCACTTTCAGTCTTCTTTGCCGCGTTTTCTGAGAAAACCCAGGCACCATAGCCAACCACGTACCCGCTTTTATCTCCTGTAACATCACCCGAAGTAGTTCTATTCAAAAGTTCCACTTCGGACAAATTTAAATTTTTCATAACCTGCAACAAAATAACAATACCAGAACATCCACATGCGGCGCATACTCCGGATTCCCGCATTTCCCTGTCATATTCCAACAAACCTTCATAATCAAGACTTGAGATATACTTATTAACCTTATCAGTAACTTCCTTGGCTTTGCTGTAGTTATCGCCGTGGTATAAATCCGTCGACGCCACAACAACCCAATCTCTTCTATTCTCTAACTCTTCTGATAAAGCTTCGCCTAACACTTTAAGCATTGAAGGCTGATCGGTATTAAAAACAATGGGAACTATCTTAAAATCCTCCAAAACCTTTTGAAGAAAAGGCACTTGCACCTCAAGAGAATGCTCCCGGGAATGTGCTTCCGGTTCATTTACTATAAGTTTACTGTGAGATTTCAATTTCGAAGCAAAATCTTCATTGATTTTTACTTTTCCAAGAGGTGTCTCCCATTCTCCTTTATCGTAAATTGAGAAACCTTTAACATAGTAACGATGTGAAGGTCCTAAAAGAATAACAAGTTTTTTATCTTTATTCTGCAAAGTCCCATAAGCAAAAGCAGCTGTCTGCCCGCTATAAATATAACCAGCGTGCGGAGAAATCACTCCGAAAATTTCTCTTTCCATTTCAACATCAGCATTACTTAAATACTGTTCGATTGTTGACGAAAGATTTGAAGAATCCGCAGGATAGAAAGACCCAGCAACAACTGGTTTTCTTACCATTTCCGACCTCCCTTTACAGTTAAAGGAACAAAGTAATACAAATATACAAAAGATTAATCTAAACATTATATTTACCAATTTAACGGAGAGGCAGGGATTCGAACCCTGGAAGGAGCTTTTGACCCCTTAACCGATTAGCAATCGGTTGCCTTCGGCCACTCGGCCACCTCTCCAACGGAGGGTGAGGGACTCGAACCCCCAAGGGTGTAAACCCGCCGGATTTCAAATCCGGTGCCTTACCATTAGACTAACCCTCCCTTTAAAGCAATATTACCAACCCCGGAAAAAAAGTCAAGAGGAATTCAGGTGTCAGGTTTCAGGTCTTAGGTTTTAGTAAAACAACAAAATAAAAATTTTTCTTTGTGCTCTTTGTGTCTTTGTGTGAGATTAATTTTGGTGGGGGAAGTGGTTACCGGCTGTGGAATTCAACCACATCCCCTTCTATTAAAATTTCCTCGGGACCCACCTGTTTGGGGTTTTTATCTCCCCTCCACAATTTCGCATACTTCATTTTGTCCGCAAAATCTTTGTGTATATGATAAGCCGCATCTTCCACCGTCGCGTCTTTCCTTAACACTACAGGTTCAGTAAAATCCGCGTTTTTTCCCGGCGGTTTTGTATAAATCCTTATTAGATTAAGAAAATTATAAATCTTTTCTTTCAAAACCTCTACATCCGAATTAATATCAAATCTGTAAAAATCCAGTCTATCCACATATTTTTCACGTAACAAATGCAGGTCTTCTTCTTTACTCCTAGAAATTATTACAAAACCCCTTTTTTTCATTAATTCATCGCCCGTATAATAATCTCTCGATTCCAGAAAAATCGAACCCTCCTCCAACCTGTTTAAAAGTAAATTAAGCTCCTTTAGGGGATTGCCTTTCCTACCATCAATTAAACCTATAAGGATATCGCTACTTCTACCAAGAGCAAGGAGCCAGGGAGGATGAAAGTTCTCATAAAGAGGCGGAGTGTCAACCAATTGTATTTGAACATTTTCGAACTCAATCATTCCTACATCTGGTTTCTGAGTAGTAAAAGGGTAACTGGCAATCTCCGGATCGGCATTTGTCAGCTTCGCCAGAAGTGTAGATTTACCGGAATTAGGCGCTCCCATAAGCACAACCTGTGCAATACCCATTTTGGGAACATGAGTCAGATCCAGACGGCGTGCCTGGGGTTTCTTTTTTGCTTCCTTCTTCAGCTTGGCAATCTTGCTGTTTAATTCCGCCCTTAACCCATCCGTTCCTTTATGCTTGGGCATAACAGCAAGCATTTCTCTTAAAATAGATATTTTTTCTTCCGCGGAATCGGCGAACTTTAGTCGCGCTTCAATTTTATGATAAATTTGAGGTAAATTTGCCGGCATACTTTACAAATCAACTAATCAACCAATTAACTAATTTACTATTCAACAGGTCTAATCCATACCGCCATATCTTGCTCGCTTTTAAGATAAATATCCTGTAAAATAAGCTGTCCATTTAAAAGCTCTATTTCTCTATCACTTGAAAACTCGCCTGTCCGGGTATCATAGTATCTCATAAAGTATAAAGTATATTCGGTTTCATCAATATTCAACACTAGGTCCTTTTCTTCTTCCTCATTTGGATTTCTCAACCATAAAAATATATCAGCTCCCGATTTAAGTCCCATAATTTCCATATCTCCATCTACGCTTTCAACCGAAATTTCTTCAAGAATATCGTCATTATTTTCAACCATTAATGATACAAAATCGGCAGCCGCTTTAAAATGAAAATAATGCCCCTTATAATAATGCCATTCCCACCACCAGGTAAGAGGTAATATTGGTGTAGGTGCAAACATTCCGCGCCATAAACCGTTATGCATCTCGCGCTCATAGGATTCGCCAGTAAAATCCTTACCGGGACCCCTCCAGCCTAAAGCAAACTCGCTGACTACATTTGGTTTATTAAAGTCTTTAACATATTCCCAGATACTATTTTTAATATCGGAAATATCTCTACCTGGGCCATATAAATGGCGCTCGGAAAAATCAATATTTTCAATTTTCCATAAATTAGGAATTTCTCTGTGACTAATGCTTGTTGAAATAAGATGCCCATAGGGATCAATCTGCTTTAAGTATTTGGTCATTTCTTTATGCCAGCTCACAATTGTTGACGCCGGCACATCTTGCCACTCCATCACATTATCAATTTCATTCCACAATTCCCAACAAGCGAGATTAGTCGAGTATCCCCACCGCGCAACCAAATAGCGAAGTTTGTTTTTGTATATTCTTTTCGCCTCAGCTGAGGTAAAAAAATCCACCGGACTTTCACAGGGACCACCATTTGCCGCATTGTATGGGTTTGTTCTCCACTCGGCATTGGATCCCCAACTATCTACATAGGATTTAAAAATACCGTGATAATCAAGTGTCAGCATCATATAGATACCTCTTTCCTCGGCTAAAAGAAAGACCTCATCCAATCTTTCTGCAGTTTTCCTATAATACCTGCCAAGACCAGGAGCATTCAGAACATCTTCCTCCTGCCCGCATTCAATTTCGGCACTTCCAAGGTAGATGGACCCTTTGAGGTTTTCCATAAATTCGATTTTTAGATAATTTGTACCTTCCGGAAGCTCATCTATATAGACAACATACATTCGATACCACCCTTCCGATATATCTCGACTTTCTCCAAACTCGATATCGATGGTAGTATAATGAATATTATCCGGAGAAGAATAACATTTTATTTTATCTTGAGAGAAATTTACATTGTAGAATATCTTCAATTTGAATCTTTTTATATCCTTAAGATTATAAATAATTGTTTCTTTTTCATTGGACTGGATTGCAACTCTATTTGTATCATTTTCTGTAAACAGAGATTCCCCCAAATCAATTTTCAGACCCTGTGTGCGTGAAAAAACTATACCCCAGGTTTCGAATTCATCGATAATCGTTCCGTCGTAACTCATAACTACTCTTGTCCATTCCAAAGGGAGATTCCAGGTACACATCCATGTTCTAAAGAAATTCGCATTATTTTCCTCGAGAGCATCAAAATAATCCTCATATGGGTATTTCCAATCTGACTTTAACTCCCATCCTATGTTCAAACCTACACCTCGGAAGCGTTTACCGGAATCAAACACAAAAGAATAAAAGGATTTATCATTTAGTCGAAGGAACCCTTCATTATCCGATTCTTTAACAGATACATAGAATTCTTCGGAATTAAACGTACCCTTTTTGTTAATTACCCGAACATGAAACGAGTGCGTCCCCTCCTGCATAGCAGTAAACCTTGCTTCCCAATTTGATTTTCCGGACGGACCATCTTCATAAAAACAGGGAAGAGTTATTGTATCGCCGTCCGGGGGTCTTATAATAGCATCCACTCCTATATCCTCAGGGTCATAAGGATTTTTAAATTTTTCAGTCAAACCGATATCTATATAAAGAGTCTCAAATTTCTCTATACTATTTGCTGCTAGTTTTACCAAAATACCCGAGGAACTACTCCTGTTGCATGAAAACATTGAGATTGCAAATATTGCTACCAATCCAGTTAAAATACTCAGTTTTAATTTATCCATGAATTCCTCCAGGTTAAGGTGTAAGTTTTCCATAAGTTATACATTTGGTCTGTTATGTCAAGCACAATCTAACAGGAAAAAACTTAAATTTTCGTGTTTTTGTATATTTATTTTTAAACTTTAAACCAGTTTATCTTCCCTTTATTCTAAAAAACGTTTACCTCATTACTTCTTTTTAGATATCGCTTCCCAATCTACCTTTCCTGTAAACTGCATAACAACAAAGAGGGTTATTATGCATAAAATTGTTATAGAAAGACCGGTAAAGCCTTCAACGAAAAACGTGTAAGAAAACAAAACCAGATATACTAACTGAGAAATCGCAATCTCCACAAAGGCAAATCTATTGCTGACAACTAATCTCATGTAGGTTACGACAAGAGTTATCGAAACAGCAGAACTAATTGGAACTGCAGCGTGTATAGATATGTGGTCAACAAGGTACGCAAGGAGCAGGTGAAAGCTAAAAAAGGCGGCTCCGATAAAGAAATAGTTCATTGGATGAACTTTTATACCACGCAGTGTTGTAAAGATGAATAGTAAGAAGAAAAAGAGAAACAAAGAAATAGGGGCAGAGAAAGTAACCTGACTGACCCAGGGTCCGGGATTAAGTTTTTTGGGTAAATCCATACCAATTTTGACGCCCGTCAGCAGATTAGAATATTGCCATTTTAACTCCCATCCCTTCTCGGTTTCAGTTTTCTCTGTCGGAGAAATACTGTTTTGAGGAAAATCGATTTCATCAAAATCGGTATTCATTGTAAGAATAAAATCCTTAACCTGTGTTACGTTTTGACCAAAATCATACCACCACTCATCTAAACCCTGAGAGGTGTATGAAATTTCTATAGCTTCTCTTTCTCCCGGAGAAAGTTTTACAGGGTAGAATACTCTTCCAGATGATATGTCTATCTTTTCTATTTCTCTATCATTAACTTTAAATTTAAAATTATCATAAACTGCGCCTGCTGCAGGAAAATCGAAATTAAAATAAATATAACGAGTAGCATCAGCATCATTAATAATTTCGTACCATCCCAAAAAATCCACCGCATAGGTAGAGTACCAGAGCAACCCCTTTTTGCGATGTTCGAGAGATAAAGAAACATCAATCTCACTTGCCTTCAGAGGTATATAATGTTCAACATAATAGGTCTCAAATTCCTTAACAGTCTTACCTGATACAATCTTCTCTATTTGTTTCTTTTTAGGTACTTGGTAGTAAACAGTAGGTGCTTTCTGCCACTGCACGGTACCCCATAACTGACCAACCATATCCTTAAGTTTGTAATCCTGTGTATGCGTTCTTTTTAAAATTGTAGCTCCGAGAATTAACCAGGCTGCCACTATGAAAACATAAATTAGAAAAATTACGGGAAGTTTCCTCATAATTTTACCCTCCAGTAAGATTTAGGGTTGCAACGAAAAATATTAAACATACGAACATTTCTCAATAATATTATATATTATCTAAGAATACGCAACACAATATAAGGTACTATATTAAAGAAAAGTATGCATATCTTATAAAACATCATGCCCGAATAAACAATGGCATTAAATTGGTCTTTTTTTATATCGTACCATTTACCGTGGAACTTATAAATAAAATCACGCCCTAACGTAAAAGCTAAAAAACTCACCAATAGTAAACCTAAATTAATTATTGCACTCCAGAGTAAAAAATCTAATAAAGGATCCATTAAATACCTCCTTTTAATATATATGGTACACCGATTTAAGCATCATGTCAAGCAGTTTCCGACCAATTATCACAATTTTTCTCTCGTTTTAAGTAATCTTTTTTTACCCAAATATGGTTCAATGTATAATTTGTAATCTTCTTCAGGAATTTTTTCGATTTCTTTAACATAATTCTTAATAAAATCCATTCTGGACTTTAGATTATCACAACCAAAATCATCACAGTAAGCGCAATTTTCAACATTTTTCTTCATCGCACAGGGCCGTACAGGACATCCCTCATCGGGATGATATCCCTCGTTTTTGCAGCCAACGCAGCTGCCCTTCTCCGGAGGAACTTTAAAACCAAAGTATAAAAACCATTTATTACTGAGTTTGACCTTATCGGCGTCACTCTTTATGTTTTTCCGATAAGCAGGACAAATATCGCATAAAAATCCACAATATCCTAACATTTCTACCATAACTTTCTCCTCTCAAAGACCGAAAAATTTATTTTATGGCTGTTCCTTAAAAAGATTTTCCCATTAATTTTATCCACCAAGCAAAATAGAACTTTCCGTAAAGAAAGTTCCTGCTATACAGGCAGTCATAAGACAGGCTAAAGTTGCGGCAAGAAGAGCTCTAAGCCCGATCTTCGAGAGAATTTGCCTTTTCTCCGGTACCAGCACGGAAATTCCTCCTACAAAAATTGCCATTGAAGCGAAATGAGCAAATCCACAAAGCGCATAGGTCGCGACTACCGCCGAACGGGGATGTTTTAAAACCCCAGTTTCCATTGCAACCGCCAAATGCTGGTATGCCGGTACTTCTGTAAGAATTGCTCGCTCACCGATAATACGGGAAATAACCCCGGCATCAGACGGAGGAATACCAAGCATTACAGTAAAAGGATAAAACAAATAACCAAGAAAACCTTTCAAACTCCAGTCGATATTAGTACCAATTAAAACATTTATTTTTTCCCCAATTCCCCCGAGAATTAAATCAAGTAAAGCTACCAGTCCCAGGACAGCTATTAGTAAAGCCACAATACCAACTATAAGTTTAACTCCGCTGTTGGCTCCGTTTATTATCGCTTCAAAAACATTGGTTTCTCTTTCGTAATGCACTTCAACCTGTCCCCCCAGTGTTTTTGGTACTTCTCCTTCCGGAATTAGAATTTTAGACATAACAAGAGCAGCGGGAGCGGATAGGATGGAAGCTGAAATCAGATGCGCAGCGATTGTCGGAAATTGAGCCTTAAGACTGAAAATATAAAGAGCAAGAACGTTCGATGCAACAGTCGCCATACCCGCCGTTAGAATCGTACATAATTCTGACTTTGTCATTTCCCGCAGGTGTGGTTTGATTGTCAGAACAGATTCTATACCCACAAAAATATTACTGGAAGCGCATAAGGACTCGGCACCCGATAATCTCATTAGTTTTGTAAAGACATAGGCAAATCCTTTTAATATCCACTGCATGATATTAAAATAATAAAGTATAGCTATTAACCCTGAGAAAAATATTATTGTAGGGAAACCTTGAAAAGCAAGTATAAAACCAAATGATTTTTCTCCCGCTTCATTTACCCCTCCCGGTTGAAGAGCCAGTCTTCCAAATATAAATTCTGCACCTGCATTAGCCGATTTCAGAACTTCTACTACGGCATCGTTTAAAAATAAAAGTATTTTACTCCCGATCGGAAAAACAAAAATAAAAAGGGCAAGCGCCATCTGGATACCGATTCCCCAGAATATAAGCCTCCAGTTCATGTTACGTTTATCAGATGAGAAAAGCCAGGCAAAGCCAAGTAAGAAAAATATACCAGTAAAACTGATTAAATTATACTGATCCATCGTACTTATATTTTAGTGAAAAATTTTCTTATGTCAAGAAAAAACCTTCAACCCCACCAAAATTAATATCACACAGAGGCACAAAGACACAAAGTTTATATTTTTGTTTTCCCACTTAACCACTCAACCATTTAACGATTTAACTTAGATTCGGAGATTCTATTTATATTGACAAGCATTAACACGAATGAATTACCGAGTATACGGGACCTGGAGATAGGCATCCCATATAGACAGAGCTTTTTTGGGACTACCATCGCTACTTTGTAATCCTGTATAAGCCCAAATCAAAGCAATCTCACGAGCTTCTTCAGGAATATCTTCTAAGAGTTTATCAAAATCTATACTTGTCCAATTAACAACAAAGGCGAATTCGTGCTCGTACGCTTTCCTGAGCAAGAGGTCAATATAATCGCACTGATAGTCTTCTGTAAACTCATAACTTATTCCCAGCGCTTCGAAATCCCTGGACGGAGCGCCAGTTTCCGTTATAGCCACTGTTTTCCCGAAAGACACAGGAATATCAAAAAAATCCTCAGGGAGGGGATCTTCTTTGCCGGTCGGCCAGTAGCTCCAACCATACGGATAAGTACTTAATCCCAACAGGTCGCAGTACTCTAAAAGCTCGGATATTTCCTGCTGCTGAATGACCGCATCAGCCCCCTCCATACCCTTCATGTGAGCATGAGTAAAAGTTGCAAAAATCGGCAGGGAGGGATACAATTCTTTAAGCTCGGTGTAAACATACTCGTGCAGTTCCTTATAATCTTCCCAGACTTCCTGACTATCGATCATCGACACATTGACCTCGATACCTATAGCAAAATAGTCCGGACTAAAGAACTCAATAGCACGCCTGGTATAATTGAGATATGCTGTCTTTACATCCTCGTTATTTAAGGGTAAAGTGTCCCAGGGCGAAGGTAATTCCATTCCCTCCTCCTCACCCCAATACTTAGCCATATTAACTCTTGAATCATCCAGAGGATTTATGGATACAAAGAGAGCATGTCCTGCCGGTATTTCATTTCGCGCCGATTCCCAACTTTCCATCAGGTTAGAGGAAAAATCGGAATCGGTAAGCGCCTCTGGCCACGGTACGCCGTTGTCAATCTGGTAGGCGAATAAATCACCGTGATCCTCGATAAACTGATACATTTCCGTTATACCTTCTATAGTGGCTTCCGGCGGCCAATTTGTAAACCCCATATAAAAGGGTCTCGAGGTTATATCTAGAGAAATTTCTTCCAGTGGGTCCTCGCAACTAATGCATGCAAAAAAAACAATGCTTAAAATAATAAGCTGTTTATATTTCATAATTCTCCCTGGTATATTTGAGATGTATCCATACACTCTGAGAAAATACTCAATATAACTTTCATGTCAAGCTTTTTTGTTTTATATAAAACACAGAAAAGAATTAGGCAACAATAAACACAGATTCAATCAGATTTTTTCTTTGTCGTTTTTACCAATTACTAGTTAGAATTTATTTAGTCAAAAGCATTTTCTTAGGTGCAGAAAGAATGCCATCAACATTTAATCTATAGAAATAAACACCAGACGAAAGATCCTTTGCATCAAACTCAACTTCATAGTTTCCTGCTCTTTGAAATTTAGAAACTAAAGCCTGAACTTCATTCCCAATTGCATCGTATGTTTTTAATGCGACGTAAGCAGGCCTCATAATAGAATATGAAATTAAAGTCGAAGTATTAAAAGGATTGGGATAATTTTGCTCAAGAATAAAGGAATAAACCGGCGCTAGGCTGTCAACATCTTCAACCCCTTGAAGATCAGGGGTATAGACCACTTTAAATTTATATCCATTCATTTCGGCAAGAAGATTCTGCGCCGTAGTAATAGTCTAATCAGGCGAATTGATGTCCCCATCAGAGCCGTCGGGAGATCCATATCCCGTATAGTCCAAAACCATGCTGCTGTCGGGGAAATCTCCCACCTCAATCATCACATTCCAAACAAGTGAAGGTTGTCCTCTATAGGAGGAATATTCATGATACTCGTTAAAATCAAAAGACCGATTTACTTCTATCCAGCATTCGTATTCACCATATTCAAGGTCGGAAAGTTCTAAGGTTTTTGTCTGAACATCTGTATTAGGAGTAGCCCCTGAAACGGCATCTATATCAGCAGGATAGGAAGGTTGCGATTCGGAAGGGGGATATAAATTATCTATACCAAAAGTAGTATCTATTACATTTCTCTTGTGTGCCCAGATAGGAAAGGCGCTCCATCTATTTCCTGTAGAGAGATCAATATCTGTACTGCTTGTGCGGTTTCCTCCTCCTTCACGTCCGATGAAGTCAGTTATGTACACGGTCCCGACATATGCACTGCTTCCGTCCTCAATCCAGATGACAAATTGTGTCCAACTGTTTTCCGGTTCAAAAACAAAATCGATTACCCCTTCACTTAAATCCTGTGCTTGAGTGCAATTGATCCCTGTTAAAATGACAATCACATAGAGCTTACTTAATAAATTGATTTTTTTCTCATAATTACCCCCGGGTATTAAAAAATAGCTCAAGATGCTTACTATTGTACGAAAAAATATCTTCCTGTCAAGCAAAGAAATCAGATAAAAAAATTCTGAACAAAAATGATAAATAACAAACTAAAAAGATATACTTATTTAGTGGGGGGTATTCCTAGAAGTTGACTTCTTGATTTTTCGTCATTCAAAAGGAGCAAAAGCCCTCCCTCTTCAAAACCGCTTGCATAAAGCCTCTTAATCCAATCAGTTATTTCCTCACGGGAAGCTTTACAGTTTCGGTTACGCATATTGTAAAATCTCTGATGTGCTCCTACAATCTGCGCTATAATCGCCTCTTTTTGGGCTAAATTCATTCCTCCTTCCTCCAGAATTACTATATGCAAATCGTACAAAAAAAAATAAAAATGTCAAGTACTTTCTTTAATAAAAAAGCAATTTAACCAAAAATAATGCACAGAGAATTTGTTATTCTTCCTCCTTGTTTCCGGCTTCTAACTTTTATCTCTCATCCCCCCTCAACTTTTATCTCTTTCATTCCATCCTCAAACTTTTCTGGCAGATACTTTATTTGTTTTCGGTGTTCATCTATTTCAGCAAGAATAAGATTTTTCTTCTTTTCAGAAGAAACAAATTGGCGCATAAGAATTTTACAAAGTTCATTAACCTCTGAAAACTCAAGTTCATGCGCAACTTCATATGCATCATGAAGGGTCCCAATTTCTTTTTTCGAATGCTTATCTAATAAATTTTTAATAGAATGTATTTTTAAAACCAGTTCGACCTCTGGCAAAGAAAGTATTTGTTCCTCAGATAGGGATTCTTTAGTTTCTTTCAACCAATCCGCATGCGTGACTTGATTTATATTCATCTTTCTCCAAAAATCTTCAACCTCAGGTATATGAGAAAACAATCGAGCAAACTGCCGGTAAATCTGTCCTACTCTTCTCTTAGTCTCAATAGCCTTTTCAAAAATTTTCCCGAGAACTAATTCGGCATCCGGACCCGACATTTCCAAACCTCCTTCAACAAAAAATCTTTTTACTTTTATATTTTATCCATTTAAACCATAAATGTCAAGTATAAAAATTATCGAAAAACCCTATATCTTACATAGGCGAATTTAGTAATTTGCTACTATAGGCAAAAGCTTTATTCTATATACTTATATAATCCTATCCAATTATAAATTAAATATTAAAAATCAAAAAGCAAAATGACATATTTAAATGCAAAATTATCCTTTCCCATAGATTCAAAAACCAAAAAAGTATTCGTGTTATTCGTACAATTTGTTGTTCCTCTTATTTGGAGTGGTGATGCGATTCTGACTTCTGGCTCCTGGTTTCCGAATTCTTGGTTATAACTTTACATTTTAATATTTAATTTTTACATTTTCTTGACGTCTTGCTTTTCTCTACCCCACCTCCACCTAAAAACACTAATTCCAATGACAGCCCCGCTCATATCGACAAGGACATCAAAAACATCATCCCATCCTGCGGGTCCTTGTCCTGTTAACAACTGCATTACTTCTTGAGTCACAGCTATGCTCAAAACACTTAAAATCACAATAAACCAAGAAATT
>Ga0307438_1001490_pt1 | contig 14898 bp, 15 predicted proteins | sample SalMarWE160110MG_FD_202144 | JGI IMG/M metagenome (GOLD analysis project Ga0307438, IMG submission 202144) | Salt marsh sediment microbial communities from the Plum Island Ecosystem LTER, Massachusetts, United States - WE1603-110 | ecosystem: Environmental > Aquatic > Marine > Intertidal zone >... | reverse complement strand
CCAGGTCCTCCTGGGTCAGTATCCCACCCTGTTCCAGCGCTTCCTCCGTCAACCGCAGAATTCTTCCCTGCCGCAGCCCCTCCGCCTTTTCTCGCCCTCTGATTCCCGCATCTTCCGCGCCCGCGTCAACCGTCAGCGTCACCTCTACCTTGTCCGTCTCCTCCAACGGCGGCCCAAACGGCGCTTTCAGGCCGGTCACCACCAGACGCACCTGGCCGGGCCGCACCGCCGACGACGGCACGCCTCCAACCAATTCACCAAATGCTCTCTGTGCGCGTCCAGATTCGCTTCAAGCCGCCGTAACCTTTCCCCCTTGGTGTTCCAGTGCCTGCCCCCCCACAACTGAATCTACCCCTGCCCATCCAGTCGGCTTGATATGCTCCCTGCTAGACATAATCTCGCATACCTTGCTCTCAATCGCTCTCTTTCCTCATCCCCTGTCTCACTTTAGCGCCCCGTCACCATCCCGCGTATTCTTCATTGCTGGACAAAGTGTGTGACTGTTCCAAATTTGGTGAAGGTTCAAGCGGGACAGATTCCTCCCTGGACTGAGAACGTTTCACGCGGCGAACAGCAGGCTCATATCGTACCCTACCGGCTGCTCCAAGAGCCACCCGGTCAGTGAAGTGACGTTCAGGATGGAGCGCTGGCGCTTGTAGCCCCGCATCGTGCGGTATCGCTCCTTCACCGCCCAGCCGATGGCCCGTTCCGTGCTGTTATTAGTGGCGTTTATCTCCACTCCCTCGCTGTGCCGGAGCGTCAGGTAACACGTGAGCCGGGCCCAGTTGTTCCACAGGTGCAAGATGCGGTTACGCATGCGATACCAGATGGTAGCGCATTCCCCCTTCTTGGGTGCTGGCGCATGGGCATAGCGCAGGTGCATTTCCTCCAACAACCGCGCGCCGTGCCCCGGATGACCGAGCATGATCCACTCCAACAACTCCAGATCCGCCAGCAATTGATCCGCCGAGACCGCCAACCCCCCAGGGACCGGCAGCGGGGTCTCCCACACCTGCTCTGCTGTCTCAGCGATGAAGGTCAGCACATTGGTCGTCACGTGCCGCCGACAGATCTGATGGTGCACCCCGGCCTCATCCGCCACCTCCTTGAAGCCGTCGGCATCGTCGCTGGTCAGCACCTCCGCGCCCACCAGTTCCAGCATCGGCAGCAACCAGGTCTTCAATGTCTCGGTTTGCTCATTCTCCAGCAAGACGATGTCGAGGGTAATCCCGCGCTCGTCGTCTACCACTACCCCTACCACCACATCTTTCCCACTGCACCGCACATGGGTCGGGTCGCCGCCCACGACCCGGACCTTCCCTGCTTGCTGCTGCAGCCACGCCTGGCGTAGTTTGCGCACATTCTCCCCTGCCGCCTGGACATCTCGATAGATGATGGTCTTGCCCAAGGGACACTCCAGGGCTACCAGGACGTCTTCCACGCCCCCATAGCTGACCCCCAGCAGGTAGAACAGGGTGGCCAGGCCCTTCAGCCGATCCGAGTGGTGCGCCTGGCTCACCTCCTTGGGATAGACCCGATGGGTACGCCCGCAGCGCAGACACCCCCGCCGCAGGGCGTTGACCTGGTTGCACTTGGTGTCGCGCAGAGGCTTGTGGCAGTGCTGCTGGTGCATCTTGAAGTACCTACCGTCACAATCAGGGTAGGGACACACATCTGGCGCATCCATCACGGTCGGCTCCACCTTGGGAATACATACGCGCAGGCGCATCTTTCATCCTCCCGTCCGAGATGTGCCTATCTTACCATGAATTTCCCCAATCTTGAAACAGTCGCAACAAAGTGTCAAGCACTTGACAGAATGTCAAAATTGTGGTATCATTATATAAACCATGAATTTCCCCAATCTTGAAACAGTCGCAACAAAGTGTCAAGCACTTGACAGAATGTCAAAATTGTGGTATCATTATATAAATTGAAGGTGTTAGGAAGGGGATTAGCTATGCGAGGGGCATGCGATCTTTATCCAGTGCTTAGGTTCTGCTGTGATATTGCTGCCGATCTAGTCCAGGCTATCGGTCCTGGTTCTGAAGTAGTCGTCCATGACTTAAGCCAACCAGAGAGCTCGATTATGGCTATCGCAGGGGATTTGACCGGACGGCAAGTAGGTGGGCCGCTAACCGATTTGGTTCTGCGCCTGCTAAAATCCGGTCGCACAGACCAAAACCTTCTCAATTATGAAACCAAGACTAGCGATGGGAGAATTCTGAAATCCTCGACCCTCTTCATTCACGATGAGCGAGGGAAGACGGTAGGTTGTTTGTGCATCAATCAGGAGATAACTTCTTGGCTTCTCGCCAAGGGATTGATTTCCGCTGTTTGCGAGACAAGGGAGCCGCTGGCGTCGGAGGAGGAGACCGGGGAATCATTCCCAAATGATGTGCAAGAGCTTCTCCAGACGGCAATACATCAATCAGTTGAAAGGATCGGCAAACCGGTATCCATGATGGATAAAAATGATAAGATTAGAGTTGTAGGGGATTTGGACAAACAGGGCATTTTCCTGATTAGGGGTGCAGCTTCTTGTGTGGCAGGCGAACTAGGTGTTTCACGACCCACCATTTACAACTATCTTGAGCAGCAATGAAGAATACGTTCGCATACTTTTGTGGCGGTGGTAGCCGCCAGCACATTGTTTACTTTTCCTGTTGCTTTTCTGTCAGCTTGTAGGCGAATTCTTTCACCAAGCGACCCTTATGATAGACCTTTAGAGTCTTGCGAATGTCGCTCAAGCGCACACGAAAGTAAACGATGTGCTGTCGGTTCGCACATAATGTTGAGTGCCTGGTGCATTATTCTTCCTGGCGACTCATTGATGTTCCTAAAACGTAACTACCCAGCCGTCCCCAGGCAGAACGGTTGGAACGTATCCTTTAGGACGCAGATTAACGCTGATCCACGCTGATCTTTAATTTTATCTGCGAAAACCTGCGTGAATCTGCGTCCGATCTCGGGTTCGGCAGGGGGTCTGGGTAGTTACCCTAAAACAAATTCAGGGGGTGCCTTTTGCCCAGTTTAGGGGCCTGTGAGAGGACAAGATTTTGAGGCCATGCCTCATCGCCAGTGATTTCCTCGATTTCGAAATAGTCACATAGCGCGGCAAAGCCGCAAGTCTGCAAGTTTGCAAGTAGTCGATCATGACTCTCGCGGACAACGCAAATGTTGCCAGGTGATACTATAGGGACATAAGTTGAAACGAAGTCTTGATCGGTGATTTTTGACCACCTTAAAGCATTGATAATCTCAAGGAGGCAAGGGATGCCCAAACAAGTAGTACGTTCTGACTCCGCACCGCAGCCGGTAGGACCATACTCACAGGCCATCGAGGCGGGCGGTTTCATCTATGTGGCGGGTCAGATACCCATCGATCCAGAGACGGGAATGATGATCGACGGAGATGTGGAAGCTCAAACCAGGCGGGTGTTAAAAAACATCAGGTCAATTCTGATGGCGTGTGGTCTTGGTCTTGATGCGGTGGTGAAGACGACAGTTTTACTGAAAGATCTTTCCGACTTCGGCTTGGCTAATGCGATCTATGCTTCTTTCTTCGAGGATGATCCTCCCGCTAGAACAACGGTACAAGTAGCTGCCTTACCAAAAGGTGCTAAGGTCGAGATAGATGCAATTGCCGTGCGCTGAGCCCCCCGGAAGTTTGGAGTTTGCTACACCATAGCATTCTCTGAGCCAGAGCGGGGAGAGTTCTCTCGGAAACGGGAGGACAGGAGGGGGATGAAAAACAAAGCGTAAGCGATCACTTACAGTTTACCGGGACTGCTGAATAACAAGAGGACAGGAACCATCAGTGGTCTGGCAACCCCCGAGGCCCCTGTCACAGGCCTGTGGAACGACTGCGCACAATGGCAGGTAAGCCGTTTTCGCCTGTTGTTTGATTTTAACGCAATAGCGCAAAAGTCACCCTGTTGACGTAGCTGCGAGAGCCAGCCATTGCTGGCGGAGTTTGTCGAATTGAGCAATTGAGCATTGGTTCGTTGGATAGATCGAGTATACAGGCGGAACCGTTCCCGATGTTGACGCAACCGTTGTTGTTTCTTTGCCAGTTGAGTTGGTGAGACTTGGCGCAATGTGGCCAGGCACTCGGCCTCGGTGGGCGATCTGGGCAGCAGTTCCCATGCGCCGGTGCGCTGCAAAGCGCGATGGGTTTGCCCCTTCTGGCCGGTGGTACGGAGCAAGCGGCGCTGGGTATCGCGCGGGTATAATTCCTTTGGGGTTCTCATAGGCACCTCTTGGTTGGAGTTTATACCCCTTTTTCTGTCACAAGGTTACTTTTGCGCTACTGCATTTTAACACATGACGGCAGAAATCGCGAGTCGCGGGTGGTGGATAATCCTGGCGTTCTTCTCATGTCGGAACCCGGGCGATGAAGTTCAGGAAAGCGCTCTAGTCTATGGTTTATGTAGTGTCTATTGGCCCGAGGGTCGACTTGCAGCAGTCTCTCGGACTTTCCAAGAGGACCTGGGAACAGAAAGGAGGTGTTGGGAGCAAGCTACCAGTATTACTTGAAGACCAGAGAGTTAGACAGTCAAATCTGTAAAGGAGCATATCTCTAGCAACTAATCATCAAAATGAGGAGGAAAGCGATGCTGAGAGGTAAGAAGTGGACAATCTTGGTTGCCTTGGTGATGGTCGTTCTATCAGCTTGTGCGACACCAACGCCGGAGACAGTCGTGGAGACCAAGGTAGTTGAGATCACCAGGGAGGTCAAGGTCGTCGAGGAAGTGGAGGTGGAGATAACGGCCGAGCCAGAGGCTAAGGAGCCGGTAGTGATAGGTCTGTCTGCACCGTTCTCCGGGCCGGTGGCCTTTCTGGGCGAGGATGCGAACATGGGCGCCACGATGGCCGTAGAGGAGATCAATGCCGAAGGCGGCGTGCTGGGGCATCTCCTGAAAGTGGTCATTGCCGACAATGCCTGTGCTCCTGATCAAGCCGTCAGCTCTATCAGGAAGCTGGTAGAGGTGGATAACGTCGACCTCGTCCAAGGCTGCATTTGTAGTTCAGCCGTCCTTGCCGCCCTGCCCATCATCGAGCAGTACGAGGTGCCTATGCTCACAGCAGCAGCAACCAACCCCAAGATCACAGAGGAATTGGCTGGTGTGGGAGGCAACATCTGGGAGTTCCGCATGAACCCTCATGACGGCCTGATGTCCCAAAGCTTGAGTAAGATGATGGCTGAAGAGAATGATAGTCTCATCATACTTGCCGCTAACAACGACTGGGGAAGGGGCGCCGCAGCTGCATTCGAGGAGAACCTGGCGCTGCTCGGGGTGGATATTCCAAGCATTGACTACTTTGAGCAGGGGCAGCCAGACTACCATTCCCTTCTCACCAAGTGGAAAGGGTTGGAGGCCGATGCGATACTGCTAGTCATGGAGTCCCATGATGGCGCCATCTTCATGAGGCAGTTTCGGGAAATGGGCATGACCCAAAAGGTCTATGCTCGTGGTAGCTTAGTCTCCGCGGAGTTCGTGGAGGATATTCAGGATGATCTCTCTATAGGGGAGGGCCTTGTGGAGGCCGCGCTGTGGGCGACAGGCGCGAACCCTGAATTCGACGAGAGGTTTGAGGCCAGGTGGGGATTCCTCCCCCGCATCTGCTCGGCCACGGCCTACACCGCCTTCCGTGACGTCATCTCTGAGGCTATTAGGATAGCCATCGAGGAGACAGGAAAAGCTGATCGCGTCTCCATTCGAGACGCGCTGACGAAGGTTGACGTCGATACCCTGCTCGGGCCGGTGAGGTTCGATGATCACAACCAAGCCCATTCCGAGTTGGTCATCGTAGGTCTGGATGATAAGGGCAACATCAGCGTGCTAGAACGACTGTCCACCGAGTAAGTGGACAATATATCCCCGCGCTGTGTCTCAGCCCTGGCACAGCGCTGGGATTCATTGGTATTCGAGAAAGGGCCTTACGAACCCGTCGAGGTCGCGCCCTGCAACGTGGAGGGATAATGGAGATCTTTATAGAACACATTGTCAATGGAATCACCCTTGGGGCTCTGTATGCCTCGGTGGCCATTGGGCTGACACTTATATTCGGGGTTGTCCGGGTGGTGAACTTTTGCCAAGGGGATTTCTTTATGATCGCATCGTACACTTTCTTGTTGTTTAATGCAATGACGGGCATTCCATATCCCATAGCTGCAGTCATCGTGATTGCGATCATGGGCATCTTTGGCATTGTGTTTGAGAGAATAGTAGTGCGTCCCGTCTATGAAAAACCTTGGCATCTTCAGCTAATTGCTACCTTGGCTGCTTCCACCATCCTAAAGGAAATAGCTAGGCTGATCTGGGGTTCGACACCCAAGGCAACAACGACTCCCTATGTCAGGAGCTTCTTTGAGTTTTCCGGCTTCCATATCTCACATCAGAGAATCATTGTGCTCGTTGTCATAGTGCTCGCTTTCTGGGCTTTGAACCTGTTCTTCCAGAAAACCAAACTTGGAAAAGCGGTGAGGGCTGCGGCTCAGAACAAGGAAGCGTGTTGTGTGTTGGGTATCAACATTCACGCGATGTCTCGCGTCACCTTTGCCTTTAGCTGTGCTCTGGCAGCGTTGGGAGCCGTCCTCGTAGTTCCTCTTTACAACGTATACCCTGACATGGGTACATCGCTAATCGTAAGGGCGTTTGCTGCAGTCGTTGCGGGAGGATTTGGCCAAGTTAACGGGGCTATTATTGCCTCTTTGACACTTGGGCTCGTTGAGGCTCTTGGTGTGGGCTATGTATCATCCGCCTACAAGGACGCCATAGCTTTTGGCTCTATAATCCTTGTGCTGATCGTCCGCCCCCAGGGATTATTTGGTCGAAAGTAAGGAAAGAATATGATGAGCAAGATGAAATACCTCTATCTAGGGCTGTCTGTCGCCGTTCTGGCTGGCGTGCCTTGGGCCTTTAAGAGCCCTTACTTCATTCACATTCTAATCATGACCGGCCTCCATAGTGCCCTTGTACTGGGTTACAACTTAAGTGTGGGAGGAGTGGGAACGCTGTCCCTGGCCCATGCCGCCTTCTATGGCTTGGGGGGCTATGTCGCGGCCCTACTAACCACAAGATTGGGGGTCTCCTTTGTGGTCGAACTGGCGCTTGCGGCGATTATCAGCGGGGGGCTAGCCTTTCTGATGAGCCTTCCGAGTTTCAGATTGCCGGACCGCGCCTTTGCTATAGGGACGTTAGCCTTTGCTTTGGTAATTGAGCAGGTGGTTCACAATTGGGTATCGCTAACTCGGGGTCCCATGTGCATAGTTCCTATCCCATCGCCTAGGGTGACTCTTCTCCTGTCCACTTGGGAGATTTCCTCTCTGATCGAGTATTATTATTTAGCGCTTGCTTTAGCGCTGGCAACGTTTCTTTTTTGCAATAGGCTGGCTAACTCTAGGATAGGGAGAGCTTGTGCGGCCGTCCGTGAGAACGAGACCCTTGCTAGGTCTATGGGGATCGATCAACTGAAGTACAAAATGCTCGCCTTGGTGGTTGGGGCTGCCATTTCGGGCATTGTCGGCGCGTGTTACGCGCACTATGTGCAGATCATTTGCCCGACTGACATCGGGCTGCCCGTGATTATCAATTTGCTCATTATGCTGTTCATCGGAGGAGTGGGGACCGTGAGGGGGAGCATTTTGGGTGCCGTTGTATTTACGTTCATTCCTGAGTTGCTCCGTGTTGCTCCCACAGTACGCATGCTGATTTATGGAATACTCTTGTTTGCCACAACTTCGTACATGACTGGGGGGCTAGAGGGTGTGGTAGCAAAGATATTCAAACGGGATAGTAGGCTAAAGGACTCCCCATCCGCTAGGGCAGATAGCTAAGCAAGCCGTGGGGGTTTTACGAGGAGACGTAAGATGGCACTTTTAGAGATTGCGGGTTTGACGAAGAAATTCTTCGGGCTTGTGGCCGTCAATAATGTAGACATCCAGATCGAAGAAGGGGAACTGGTGGCCCTTATAGGCCCTAATGGCTCTGGAAAGACAACCCTATTCAATTGTCTGACAGGCTTTCTGAAGCCAGACGGGGGTAAGATTTATTACACAGGCCGGGATATAACCAGCATGCCTGCCCATAAGATAGCTCTACTGGGAATATCTCGAACCTTTCAATTGGCGCGGACTTTTCCTAAATTGACTTTGCTAGACAACCTGTTGCTTGCTGTTCAGCAGCATCAGGAAGAAAACTTTGTTGGTCGATTTCTTCTAACGAAGAAGGTCAGACAGTTCGAACAGGAAGCCATTGAGAGGGCCGAGGAGATATTGGACTTTGTAGAGTTGGAGCATTTCCGGGATGCACCAGCCGAGAGTTTGGGCTACGGTCAGTTGAAGCTCTTTATTTTCGGTATGGCATTGATGCCTGATCCAGACCTCATACTACTCGACGAGCCATCGGCGGCGACCGATGCAACCATGGTCAGCAAGATGAAAGAGCGTATGGTTGACTTGAATGAAGCTGGGAAGACCGTCTTCTTTGTAGAGCACGACATGAAGGTGGTCATGGACGTCGCTCAACGCATCGTTGTGCTGGATCACGGCCATAAAATCGCTGAGGGCACGCCCGACGTCATCCGGAACGACGAGAGGGTTATCGAAGCATATTTTGGCAGGAGGAGCGAGATCCGTTAGGGCCACTACTGGTCCCCGTATGCATCAATCTATTTAGGAGGTACAAGAGATGTTGTTAAACGTTGATCGGGCTTCGCGGCTCATAGATGAAGAGGGCTTAGATGCTTTGCTAGCCACCACTTTGGAAAATGTTTACTACCTGAGCGGACTGCGGTCCTTAGTTCAGGTCATGTTTCCAATGAATTCCCAGGTCTACGCCCTGGCCTCTCGGGAGAAACTGTCACAACCTATAGTAATAGTCCCGATGGGCGATGCTGATACAACCTTGGATTGCTTTCCAGGGGTGACAGCAATAACTTATGGTTTCTTCTCTCGGGTACTGGCCGAGGGCGTTGAAATCTCGTCTAAAGAGACACGTCTGAAGGAGTTGGCCATTGACCAGAAGCCCCAAGCTGATGCCCTCCAGGCCCTGACAGTTGCCCTGGAGGAGAGTGGCCTCGCTGATAGGACTATTGGGTTTGACGAGAAGGGCTTCAACCCCAGCTATATACCCCAACTGGAGAAACGATTGCCGAAGCTCAAGATCAAGCCCGCGGCTTCACTTTTCAAGCAGATAAGAATGGTCAAGACCGCGGAGGAGGTCAGGCGGCTTCGGGAGGCAGTGCGGATAACCGAAAGGGCCATGCTTCAGTCCGTGAGCACCGCCAAAGAGGGCGTTACCGAAATCGAGCTGGCCCGCGAATTTGAAAAAGCCCTAATCGACCAAGGAGCGCAGCTGAACTTCACCTGTGTGCATTTTGGCAGAAACATAGCTTTTGTTGATACGTCGCCATGGGATACGCCACTGAAGAAGGGAGATCTCTTCTGGTTTGACGTAGGCTGTTACTACGAGGGCTATGCGTCAGATATTTCCCGTGTCTTCGCTCTTGGAGACCCCGGGCAGCGAGCGCGCCAGCTTTACAAAGCGATTTTGGAGGGTGCAGACCGGGGCCTACAAATCATTAAGGCTGGAGTTAAAGCGGAGGACGTCTTCCATGCCTGCGTTGCAGCTGTAAGGGAGGCCGGCATACCTCATTTTCAACGCAATCACGTGGGGCACGGCATCGGCCTGGCAACCTATGACCCACCGACCTTAGCTCCTGGTGTCGAGACTATCCTAGAGGAAGGCATGGTGCTGAACATCGAGCCACCCTACTATGAAATCGGCTTCGGTGGCTTTAATGTGGAGGACACCATGGTAGTGACCAAGGGGCGTCCTGAGCTGCTCACCAGTGTCAGCAGGGAGCTTGAAATCTTAGAATAAGGAGGTGCGCAAGTGAGTTTCTTGACAGGTCTCAAATGTCTGCGGTGTGGCACAGAATATCCCCCCGGAAGACTGTTTCATGGTTGCCCCAAATGTCAGGGCAACAAGGCATCCAACCTTACGCCCGTCTACGACTACGACCAGATCAAGCGAGCGTTCAGGAAAGAGTTGTTGCCTGAGCGGCCTCCAACAATGTGGCGATATTGGGAGTTTCTCCCACCGGATAAGGAGAACGTAGTTTCCATCGGTGAAGGCATGACCCCGTTGGTAAAGTGCTCTTCCTTGGGAAAGAAGCTGGGTCTGGAGCATCTGTATGTCAAGGATGAGTCTAGAAACCCAACCTGGTCGTACAAAGATAGGTTGGCGTCACCAGGGGTATCCATGGCTGTGCAATTCGAGGCCGAAGTGGTGACCGTTTCTTCAACGGGTAATCATGGGGCCGCAACTGCCGCTTATGCCGCCAGGGCTGGCCTGGATTGCGTTATCTTTACTGTTGAGGATCCTCCTGTGACCATGAGGACCCTGATGCAGTCCTATGGGGCGAAAGTTGTGGCTACCCCTACTGGTAGGGATCGCTGGAAACTGATGGACCCCTGTGTAGAGAAATTCGGTTGGATTCCCATGGGTAACTTCACCGATCCAATCATTGGAAGCAACCCCTACGGAGTGGATGGTTATAAGACTATAGCCTTTGAGATTTGCGAACAACTTGGGTGGCGGGCCCCGGACAAGGTGGTTATGCCTGTTGCGTATTGTGACGGACTCTATGGCTGCTGGAAAGGCTTCGAGGAATTCTTTGAGTTGGGCCTTATTGATAGCAAGCCTCAGATGATCGCTGCTGAGCCTTTCGGCCCACTTAAGAATGCCCTAGCCAAGGGCCTTGACTATGTTGAGAGGGTACCAGCCCGTCCCACGGTGTGTTTCTCCGTCGGCGCTGACCAGTCTTCCTATCAGGGCCTCAAGGCACTTCTGGATTCCGGAGGGAGTGCTGAAGTGGCCTCGGATAAAGAAGCACAGGATATGCAACTGGAGTTGGCCGCGAGCGAGGGAATCTATGTGGAAGCTTCTAGCGTGCTCGCGCTGTCCGTGGTCAAGAACCTGAGGGACGAGGGTAGGATAAACGAGGATGAAACCGTCGTCGTGGTGCTTACCTCCAGCGGCCTGAAGGATCCTGCTTCCACGTACGAGCTTCTGCCGAAGGTCCCCCTCGTGCAACCCAATATGGATGAATTCCGGGAAATTCTTGCCCAGGTTTACGGCTACATCCTGCCTAGCGACTGACGCGAACGATGAACAAAGGCTGGGGCTACGGTAAGAGCTTTCATGCTGATTGGAGGGTGCTCGCTTGGTAACCGACGGTATAGGGCGGACGCGTGACGTAGCGTCCGCCCTGGCAGCGTGGGGCGGATTTCATCCGCTTGTTCGGCGGACGTGAGCGAAGCCTGACGTCACATCATTCCATCTCCTCAGGAAACCGGCCTATTGAGCTGCAATCTTTTAGAATGAAAGGAGAATCACAAGCATGTACGGATGGCGAGGTCGTATAGGCATAGTTATCCCTTGTGTTAATATCACTATGGAGCCCGAGTTCAATCGTCTTGCGGCGGAGATTCCTGGACTCGCGGTTCACAGCGCGCGGATGCATATAGAGTTAGAGTCTGCGGAGAAGGTCTTGACCAAGGAAGCCTTGTTCGATATGCAATCTTTGGCGGTGAAAACAGTAATCCCTGAGCTAGCGCACGCCAACGTGGGAGTCATAGTGTATGGATGCACCAGCGGCAGCTTTATGGGCGGACCAGGCTGGGACCAGAAAATCGTTGAGAGCATCCATGAGAAAACGGGCATACCGGCAACAACTACCACAACGGCGGTGGTGGCTGCACTCAAGGCCTTGAATGTCCGCAGGGTAGCCCTCGGTACTCCGTACAACGAGGAGATAACCGGGCTGGGCAAGACCTTCCTCGAGGATGAAGGTTTTGAGGTAGTGAACACAGTTGCTCTAGATATAGTAGACGAAATCATCACTGATGTCCCACAAAGCTTAGCCTATCAGCTTGGTCGTAGGTTGGATACACCGCAGGCAGACTGCATCTTTATCAGCTGTACCAGTTTCCCCACGATTGACGTAATCGACACATTGGAGAGTGATCTCGGAAAGCCAGTAATTAGTGCCAATTTGGCATCTTTCTGGCATGCTCTCCAGATACTTGCGGTGAAGCCGCGCTTATCAGGTTATGGGAGTCTCTTAGGGGAAGTTTAGGCCTAAAGACAAGAATTGCGGCGACCTGACATGCCGGTACCTGCCTGCTCTGCTTCCCCAAGCGGGCTCTGGCCTGTACCTGTTGAAAGGAGGTTCAAGATGTTAACGGGAAAAGCAACAGAATGCCTGGCCCACTTCCTAGCTGAGACTGACTTTGGAGACTTGCCCGCCGAGGCTACATCGCATGCTAGGCTATGTATGCTGGACTTCCTCGGAGTAGCGCTGGGCGGTTCGATCATGCCCCGTAGCAGAATTCTGGCTGACCTCGTTAGGGACTTGGGTGATGCTCAAGAAGCTACAATCATCGGGTATCCTTTCAAGGCTTCTTGTGTTAATGCAGGCTTGGTCAATGGAGCTATAGGGCATGCCATGCAAATGGATGACATGGAGTGGGCCACAATTGGCCATGTTGGCACGACTATTATTCCGGCCGCATTAGCCCTTGCCGAGAAACAGGGAGCCGATGGAAAGGAACTCGTAACGGCGATAGTGTTGGGATATGAGGGAGCCATCAGAATTGGGGAGGCCATTAACCCGTCTCATCATAGGCGAGGATTTAGCCCGAACGGAACGCTAGGGGTATTTGGGGCGGCCATTGCGGCGGCAAAGATACTCCATTTAGACCAAGGTCAAATGGCCGACGCTATAGGTTCTGCGGCCGTGCAAGCTTCGGGCCTAGAGGAATTCTGCCTTGACGGCTCTATGAGCTCAATCTTGATTACTGGCCACGCCACGCAGGCTGGGATCATATCAGCTTTGCTGGCGCGAAGAGGGTTCACAGGGTCTCGCGCCATTCTCGAGGGCAGGAAAGGATTCTGCCGAGCTTACTCGGATGACTACACGATCGCGGCTATAACTAGACAACTGGGGCAAGAATACCGAATTCTGGGCGTATGGTTCAAACGCTATCCAACCTGTGCCTATGCCAATCCCTCACTCGATGTAATTCTTGAGTTAGTTGATAGACACGGCATCGAGGCCAGTGATGTGAAGGAGGTGCGGATCAAGACTTATGCGGTGGTCGAAGAGCTCATCGACAATCCTGATCCATCAAATACCACTGCGGCCATGTTGAGCCTGCCATACTGTGCAGCGGCGGCCCTGGTTGATAAGCAGGTCACTCCTCGGCAATTTACTGAGGAAAGGCTCGCGGACAAAAATATACGCGATGTAATGAAAAAAGTACGACTTATTGTTGCAGATGAGGAACTGCTTCAATTTGCCCCGGTGGAAGGGCTGGGAGCGAGCGTGGGAATCATTTGCCATGACGGCAGGCGATATGAGGGTCGTGTCCATGCGCCCAAAGGAGAAACGAGGAATCCTTTCACCGAGGAAGAGCTTCTCAAGAAGTTTGAGACTCTGGCCTCAAGCGTAGTCGGTGCTGATAAAGTCAACGATATAGCCAAAACATTAAAGCGTCTTGAAGACATCGATGATGTCGGAGAGTTAGCGAGCTTGCTACATCCTTGAAGTAGTCGGTGCAGCTAATCTGTAGCTTTCATTGCCCCTACATCTTGGCAGGAACGTTGATTGCTTCTCTGTTATTCTGGGTGGCCTGCGCTTCCGCTGGTAGGAGGATGATTGAGTGCAGAGGGTACAAGAGTCTCCGGTTGGCTTTGGTGTGAAGGAGAAACAAGCTAAGCTGGTAAAGGAAGTTTATCGGGGCCTGCTTGAGCAAGCTGGGGCATTGAAGGCGTTTGATCAGGAGGGGAAATGATACTGGAAGTTAAGGATATGGATGTCTACTACGGCGCCATACAGGCCTTGCGAGGGATCTCCCTCCACGTAGATGAGGGGGAAATCGTTACCCTCATTGGGGCTAACGGCGCCGGTAAAAGTACGACCTTGAGGACAATCTCTGGGCTCGTCCGGCCTAGGAAGGGTCAAGTTATCTTCAAAGGGCAAGATATCACAAGGATGTCCCCCTATAAGATCGCTGCCATGGGTGTTTCACATGTGCTGGAGGGCCGCCAGGTATTCCCTGAGCTCACTGTTCTGGAGAATCTGGAGTTAGGAGCCTACACCAGAAGCAATAAGAAGGGAATCGCCGAGGACCTGGAGTGGGTCTTTTCCATCTTCCCTTGTCTGAAGGAGAGGTTGGGACAATTGGGTGGTACCCTCTCTGGCGGGGAGCAGCAGATGCTGAGCATCGGCCGGGCGCTGATGATCACACCCGGCATTCTTCTCTTGGATGAACCTTCTTTAGGTTTGGCCCCCGCGCTGGTGGAGCAGATCTTCGAGACCATTAAGGAGATCAACGAGGGGGGAACTAGCATCTTTCTAGTCGAGCAGAACGCGGTCATGGCTCTCTCCGTGGCTGACCGAGGCTATGTCCTTGAGACAGGTAGCATGGTACTAGAGGGCACAGTGGCTGAGTTGAAGGATAACCCGCAAGTACAGGCAGCCTACATGGGGGGGGGCTAGATGGGTAGGTGGGTACTGTGCAGTCATCGCTTCAGTCAGGGTCCCATGAGCGGACCTGCTTCTTGCAGGTCGAGCAGTAGCCGCTGAGGGTCATATAAGCGCGTAATAACGGGGCGCACCAGTGGTGTTGATCTCAACCTGTTGTATGCCATTTAGCGGTTTATCTCGGCCCATTTATGCTGGTGCAGTGGATTGCATGCTTGCCCTACAGACTGCCAGTATCATCTCAATAAGTTGGGGCAGGTCTGTTGGTGATGGTGAAATGCCTACCCAGGTGTGATGAGATACCAACAGGGACAAGCACGTTAACAGTTTGACAGTGAG
>Ga0307438_1001485_pt1 | contig 14933 bp, 6 predicted proteins | sample SalMarWE160110MG_FD_202144 | JGI IMG/M metagenome (GOLD analysis project Ga0307438, IMG submission 202144) | Salt marsh sediment microbial communities from the Plum Island Ecosystem LTER, Massachusetts, United States - WE1603-110 | ecosystem: Environmental > Aquatic > Marine > Intertidal zone >... | reverse complement strand
AGAGAGCCCAGCGCATCATCCTCACCGGCTTTTCGGGCACCGGCAAGACCGAGGTGGCCCGCCTGGTGGCCGAGCGCCTCGGCTGGCAGGCCGTGGACAGCGACGACGCTATCGTGGAAGCCGCCGGCAAGCCCATCCCAGCCATCTTCCGCGACGACGGCGAAAACCACTTCCGGGCGCTGGAGCACACCGCCCTGCGCCAGCTCTGCCCACAGCCCAAGATGGTCATCGCTGCCGGCGGAGGTGCCATCCTAGACGCTGAGAACCGCCGCCTGATGGCCCAGGGCGGCTTCATCGTCTGCCTGGAGGCGAGGCCAGAGACCATCCTGAAGCGCCTACGCCCCCAGTTCGAGAGCGACCCGGCTGCCCGTCCCCTTCTGACTGACCCGGACCCCCTGCGCCGCATTCGCGAGCTCAAGGGCTTTCGCCAGCCCTACTACGCCCTGGCCGATCACACCGTCCACACCGACGGCCTGACCATGGAACAAGTAGCAACGGAGGTCGTCCACGCCTGGCGACAGCTCTCTGCGGCCGCCCTGGAGGACGAAGGAAGGCTGGCCGCTCTGGCGGCCACTGCCTCAGCCCGCGAGGCGGATGCTCCCTACTACCAGCCGCCAGGAGCCGCCTGTGTGGTACGCACCAGCAGCGCCACTTACCCTGTGTTCGTCTCCTGGGGTGCCCTTCCAGACCTGGGCCGGCGCATGGCCGATGCCGGCCTCGCTGGCCGCGCCTATCTCATCAGCGACAGCATGGTACATGCCCGCTGGGGTGCCGCCGCCGAAGAGGCCCTGCAAGGGGCAGGATTCAGGGTAGCCTCACACGTGGTTCCGGTCGGTGAGACCAGCAAGAGCCTGGAGACAGCCGCCAGTATCTACGACTGGCTGGTCTCTCAGCGAGCGGAGCGGGGCGAGGCCATCGTTGCCCTGGGCGGCGGCATGGTCTGCGACCTGGCCGGCTTCGTGGCCGCCACCTTCGTGCGTGGCCTGCCCCTGGTTCACGTGCCCACCAGCCTCCTGGCCATGGTGGACGCCGCCATCGGCGGCAAGGTAGCAGTCAACCACAAGGAGGGCAAGAACCTCGTCGGCGCCTTCTATCAGCCCCGCCTGGTCCTCGCCGATGTGTCGACCCTCCAGAGCCTGCCGGCACGAGAGCTCACCAGCGGCTGGGCGGAGGTAATCAAGCACGCCCTGATCATGGACGAGGAGCTCCTGCGCCTGCTGGAGGAGAACGCCGACGCCGTCGTGAGCCTGGACCCGGCGGTGACCACCGAGGTCATCAGCCGCAGCATCGCCCTCAAGGCGGCGGTGGTCAGCGAGGACGAGCGGGAGGAGACAGGCCGACGCACCATTCTCAACTACGGCCACACCATCGGCCACGGCCTGGAGGCGGCCGCTGAATACATCGGCATGCTCCACGGCGAGGCGGTGGCTGTGGGCATGGTCGGTGCCGCTCGCATCGCCCGCCGCCTCGGCCTGCTTCCGCCCGAGGTAGTCGAGCGGCAGGACGCCCTCATCGCCAGGTTCGGTCTCCCCCTACGAGCGAGCGGGCTCGACCCCGCGAAGGTGCTGGCAGCCACGGCCCTGGACAAAAAGGTCAAAGGCGGCGCCATCCGCTGGGTGCTGCTGGAGGGCATCGGCCAGCCGGTCATCCGCCACGATGTGCCGCCTGAGCTAGCTGAAGAGGTGGTGCACGAGCTGCTGTCAGCGTAGGACCATGAGCGAAGCGCATGAATCGCCCACAGCCGTCCTTTCGCTCTGTGCCATCGTGAGGGGCCGCGTCCAGGGCGTGAACTTCCGCGACTTTGTCTGTGGGCGAGCGATATCGCTAGGGCTGACGGGCTATGTGCGCAACCTCCCCGACATGCGCTCGGTGGAGGTGGTGGCGGAGGGCCAACGGGAACGCCTAGAGCGGCTTGTCGAACGGCTCAGAGAGGGGCCGCGCGGAGCGCGGGTGGAGGATGCCGAGGTGCAATGGGGAGAGGCCAGCGGGCAGTACTCCCGATTCACAGTGGCGTTCTAGCTCTCTCCGTGGGGCCTCACACAAGACCTGCGTGCCCAGGGCGAACACTCACTCGTTATCGACGACGCTGATGCAGTGGCCCAAATATGAGGACGTCCTGAGAAGCCCCTACAGGGCGCTCGAGGGCCTCCTGAGAACGCTTAAGCGCCTCCAGAGAGGGCAAGCGCTTAGGGTATCTCCGCTTCTTGCCAGCCCGCAATTATCGTTTTCCCCGCGCGGGTGCTCTTGCAGCCGCTAGCTGCCTGTCCTCGCTGGCTGCTTGTGCGGCGGCTGGTAGCCTCCCGCGTCTTCCATTCACCAACGCTAGGAATGCCTTTAGCACCAAGGGGTCAAACTGAGTACCAGCACCGCTCTGTAACTCAGTTATGGCTTCCTCCTTGCTCAAGGCCTTCCGGTAGGAACGCTGGTGTGTCAGGGCGTCAAACACGTCCACCACGCTCAGGATGCGCGCCTCCGGCGGGATGTCTTCGCCAGACAGGCCGTCGGGGTAGCCCCTGCCATCGAAGCGCTCATGGTGATGGCGAATGATCGCGGCCAATCGTCCAAAGCCCTTGACCTGGGAGACAAGGGTGGCCCCCACGATGGGGTGCTCTTTGATGCTGGCAAATTCCCTTCTGGTCAGCTTGCCAGGCTTGTTGAGAATGCCCTCGCTGACGGTGACCTTGCCAATGTCGTGCAGAAGGCCGGCGATCCGAATGTCCCTCACTCGTTGGGGAGAAAGCCCCATCTTCTCGGCGAGGGCCACAGCCACCTCGCTCGTGCGCTCCGGGTGTCCGCGGATGTACCGGTCTTTGATCTCGGCCGCTGCGCCTACAGTGGCAAGAACTTGCAGGTCGGGGTCTTCAAGGGCCTGAGACACGCCGGCATCTTTCAGAGCCACGGTGATGGAACTGGCAACACTAGACACGATCCTCGCCTGTTGCTCATGCAAGGCCTCGGGTCGGAAGACGGCTGCGCTTGCTGGACCCTCGACCCCGGTTCGCCGGCTGACCAAAGCAGAGACCAGTGACTGGATATCTTCCCTCTGCCCCATGATGTCGCGGGCCCGCGCTATCCACTTGGCGTTGTAGAGGGCAGCGTCTGCTATTCTCACCAGCTCGTCCGCACTTATCCCATCCCCGGGGAAACAAGCTACGCCAGCGCTGAGACTCAAACGAGCGGCAGCCCCGCCGTCCAGATGTCTGAGGCTCTTGGTGATGCGCCCATTCATGCGGTTGACCGCCGCCGCTGCCTTCGATGGGTCGGCGTGCGGTAGTATCGCTGCAAACTCATCGCCACCGTAGCGGAAGGCAAGGTCTGAGCGCCGCAGACCCGCCCGGATGCACTCAGCAATGAGACGCAGAGCTTCATCGCCCACCTGGTGGCCGCGGGAGTCGTTGAAGCGCTTGAAGTCGTCGATGTCCAGCATCACTAAAGCGAAGCCGTGGTTGTACCGCTCGGAGCGTTCTATCTCCTCGGCCAGGCGCTGGTAGAAGTGGGCGTGGTCATAGAGGCCGGTGAGGCTGTCGGTGATGGCCCTCACCTCCAGCTCGGCGTTCAGTTTCTCTCGCTCCTCCTCCGCCCGCTTGCGCTTGCTGATGTCGCGTGTGACGCCCAGAAGCCCGACAGGTCGGCCATCTGGATCGCGCAGGAAGGTCATATTCATCTCGGTCCAGATAGTGGAGCCGTCCCTGCAATACATCTCGAGCTCCAGCTTCCGCGACCGGTGCGGGTCCGTCTTCCGCGACGGGCTCTTCTGCTCCACCTCTTTTTCTATGGTCAGCTCTTCTAGTAGAGTCTTCCTGGCAACCTGGAGGGAAGCAGGGGTCATGGTTTCCGCCACCGTGGTGCCCACTATTTCCTCAGCGCTGTAGCCTCGCATACGCTCGACGGAAGGACTCATGTAGGTGTATCTCAAGCCCAGATCCATGGTCCAGATGAGGTCTGATGTGTTCTCGGCCAGTAGACGGTAGCGTCCTTCACTCTCTCGTACGGCCTCCTCCATCTGCTTCCGAGCGGTGATGTCATGCCATATGGCCTGAATAAAGTCTCTCCCCCGGATGGAGATAGCCTTGCTCCTTACCTCGATGTTGCGTATCTCGCCGCTCTTTGTCCTATGTCTCGTCTCAAAGGTATCGGCCTGCTCGTTGACGATTCTCTCGAGGTGCTTTGCTACTTCATCGGGAGACTCAATGACCTCAATGTCGGGTATCTTGATCTTTTCGAATTCCTCGCGGGTGTAACCGAGGGCCTGGTGCGCCCTGTCGTTGAACTGCACGAACGCTCCGGTCTCTGCGTCAATGAGGAGAATTGAGTCCGCCGCTTGCTGGAAGATAGCGCGGTATTGCTCCTCGCTCTCCCTCAGGGCATCCTCCATCTGCTGGCGGTCAGTGATGTCACGGCCCGTAATCTGGATTCCGGCGTACCGGCCCTCCTCATCGAAGAGGGGATAGCCGTTCCATTCCACCACCCTGATTCCCATCGGCGTGACCTGGCGATTCGCAAACCCCGTTACTAGTCCCCTCTCTGCTCTCGTCTCTCGGATCGCCTGGGCAGTCGGCTCTATGTCCTCGGGATGCACACAAGCTCTGGAGTCGGTACCCAGGAGTTCCTCTCTCGGCTTTCCATAGAACTGGCAGGCCGCGTCGTTGAGGAAGGCCCACCTGCCGTGCTTATCCAGCTTCGCGATTATGTCCCCTGTCAGGTTGGCAGTAGCGATGTATTCCTCTGTCTTCGCCGATAGGGCGTCCTCCATCCGCCTGCGCTCGCTGATGTCGCGTGTGATGCCCAGAAGCCCGACAGCCTGGCCATCCGGGTCGCGCAGAAAAGTCACTTGGACCTCGGTCCAGATGGTGGAGCCGTCCTTGCAATTGAGCTCAAGCTCCAGCGTCCGCGACTGGTGCAAGTCCTTCTGCCCCGTCTTTTCCATGGCCAGTTCTTCTGACAGAGCCTTCCTGGCAACCCCGAGGGAGGCAGGAGTCATGGTTTCTGCCAGCGTGCCGCTCATTACTTCCTCAACGCTGTATCCGCGCATACGCGTGACCGCAGGGCTGACATAGGTATACTTGAAGCTCAGATCCGTAGTCCAGATGATATCTGATGCGTTCTCGGCAATGAGACGGTAGCGTTCCTCACTCTCTCGTAGCGCCTCCCCCGTCCGCTTGCGCTCGCTGATGTCTAGAAACGAACCCATCATGCAGATAGGTCTACCAACCTCATCTGTAACCATGCTTGTCGAAAGCTGGATATCCACCGTTGAGCCGTCTTTTCTGGTGGCGACCAGTTCGCCTATCCAACTTCCCCTATCACGCAATGCTTCTCCTACCTCGCGCGCCTTCTCTTCCGTCTGCCAGAATTCTGTAACGGACTTTCCCAGAATCTCCTCAGCATGCTCATATCCCCACATCCTGAGCAAGGAGGAGTTCACGTAGGTCAGATTACCTTGGGGGTCAGCTAAAGCAATGCCATTAATGGATGATTCTATGGCACTATCCTTTGTCATCAACGCCTCTTCTGCCCGCTGGCGCTCAGTGATGTCACGACCCGTCATCTGGACTCCAACGTACCGGCCCTCCTCATCGAAGATGGGAGAGGCGCTCCATTCCACCACTCTCATTCCCGTCGGCGTCACCTGGCGGTTCACAAAGCTCTCTATTGGCTCCCCTGTCGCCGCCGCGTTTCGGATCGCCTGGACGCTCGCCGCTACGTCCTCGGGATGTATGGCAGCTTTGGAGTCGGTGCGCAGTAGTTCCTCTCTCGGTTTTCCAAAGAATTCGCACGCCGCGTCGTTGAGGAAGAACCACCTGCCCTCCTCATCTACCTTCGCAATAATGTCGCGCGTCAGATTGGTAACGGCGACATATTCCTCCGTCTTAGCCGCCAGGGTCTCCTCCATCCGCCTGCGCTCGCTGATGTCGCGTGTGACGCCCACGAGCCCAACAGGATTGCCGTCTGGGTCACGCAGGAACGTCATATTCATCTCGCACCAGACGGTGGAGCCGTCCTTACAATTCATCTCAAGCTCCAGCGTCCGCGACCGGTGCAGGTCCTTCTGCTCCATCCTCTCTATGGCTAGTTCTTCCGTCCAAGCTTTCATCGCAACCTCACGTGAGGCAGGAGTCATGCTTTCGTTCACCGTCTGGGCCATCACTTCCTCAACGCTGTAGCCTCGTTCACGCGTGATGGAGGGACTCACATAGGTGTACCGCAAGTTCAGATCCATGGTCCAGATGACATCTGTCGCGTTCTGGGCAACTAGACGGTAGCGTTCCTCACTCTCTCGCAACTCTGCGGTCCTTTCCTGGATCCGTATTTCCAGGTCGTCATGGGCTTTTCGCAGCGCTTCCTCCATTCGATTGCGCTCGGTGATGTCTTCGTCAACACCTCGATATCCAAGCATGTTCCCTTCAGCATCAAAGATTGGCCGGCCGGTGCTTTCAACTACGACTGTACGGCCGTCCTTATGTGTCTTCCTGGCAATGGAGCGGAAGAACACCTCCTTGCGAGCAGTCAGCTCCTTGGCTCGCGTCTTACGCAACTCCTTTTCCTCTGGGACGATGAGGTCAAGCCAGTGCTTTCCGACTACTTCGTCGGGCTCGTAGCCAAGGATGTCTTTCACCGCCGGACTTGAATACGTATAGTGCCCGTGCGGATCGACCTCCCAAATCCATTCGCGGGAGGTGTCAGCCACCTGGCTGAACCGTCCTTCACTCTCCCTTAGCGCCTCCTCCATCTGCTTGCGCTCGGTGATGTCCCTCTCTAGTTGTTCATTAGCCACCGCCAACTCGGCGGTACGTTCCTCTACCCGCACTTCCAGTTCATCGTGGGCCTTTTTCAGCGCCTCCTCCATCCGCTGGCGCTCAGTGATGTCACGACCCGTGATCTGGATTCCAGCGTACTGGCCCTCCTCATCGAAGAGGGGACAGCCGTTCCATTCCAACACCATCGTCCCCAGCGGCGTGACCAGGCGGCTCTCAAATGCCCTTACTAGCTCCTTGTTCTCTATCACCTCTAGGACTGCCTGGACAGCCCGCTCTAGATCCTCGGGGGACAGAAAATCTCCAGCGCTGCTACCCAGGAGTTCCTCCCTCGGCTTTCCAAAGCTTTGGCAGGCCGCGTCGTTCAGGAAGGTGAACCTGCTATCCTTGTCCAGCCTCAGGATTGTGTCCCCCGTCAGGTTAGCGATGGCGAGGTATTCCTCCGTCTTCACCGCCAGGGCTTCCGTCATCTCGTTGAAGTCGCGGGCCACCGAGGCCACTTCCTCCGGGCCGAACACTTTGGCCCTGGCCTGTAAGTGTCCGGAGGTGATTGCCCTGGCGCTTGCCCGCAGCGAAACCAAGGGGCCCACAACCGACGCGATGGTCGCTATTACTACGCCGGTGACTACCAGAAGGGCGATACCGCCAACGCCGACGACGATCCAACTGGTGACGGCTGCGGCGTCGTTTGCTGCCGCTCTCTCAGCGACCAACTCGGTCTGCTCGCCCACAGCTAGCTGGTCGAGAGTGGCCACGATAGTGTCGACCTCAGCCCACATCCCAGGCATAGCGGTGCCCACCAACTGGACTCTCGCTCCGGGATCGGCCTGGAGCACAATGGGAATGGCTGCGTTTGCTGTCTGATTGAAGCTGCCTATCTGCTCGGTCAAGTCGTCCAGGGTCGCGACATAGTCGGCCTTGCCCCCGGCCACGGCCTCGGCTCGAGCCTGGCTCAGGTCCTGTTCCACCCCCACCGCAGCCTGACGGTATTCGTCAAGAAGGGTCGAATCGCCCGAAAGGATCAGACCGGAAATGGCAGCCATCTCGAAGAAGAGCTGCGCCCGAGCGTGCTCTAGAACGGCAACGGAGGCGGCTGTGTCCTCCAGCGCCAGCAGCTGTTCCTGGTGCTGGCGGACGCGGAAAACCGCCAAAATGGCGACGCCCACCAGAACCACAATGAGCACTGCGGTTGCCAGGGCGGCTCGCGCTCGCGCCGATCTCAAACCAAACACTGTGGTCAGCATCGCTCCTTCAAGATAGGGCCTGGGCTAACGGGGAGGCACCACCGAGAGCCGTTCGGCCTTAACGGGATGCACCGGGAGAGCGACTCAGTACACTGTGACCAAACAGCTGCCCCCCTCAGCTCCAAGCCCTGTTTGCCTTTGGCTTCACTATACAAGGACGCCTGGGTGGAAAATCAGTTACAGGTTTTCCCCTCTGACTAGATACGGGGCTATCATGAGAGGGACGTGTTAGAGCAAGCCGCGAGGGATGGTGGCGAGCCTCTGCGTCAATACCCGCTGGTGGTCAAGCCGTGCCCCACTCCTCGCCCTGGCTCCAGTCGAGCATCATCACCGTGATCTCCTCCCCCGGCTCCACCACATCCACATCCTCGGGGATGACAGTGAGAGCGTTGGCAGCGGCCATGGAGCTGAGGATGCCCGAGCCCTGAGGCCCGGTGAGGGAGGCATAGTAGCGGCCACCCTCCTCGCTGACGACGCAGCGGGCGAAGTAGCGACGGGGGTCATCCCGGTTGGCAATGCGCTCCTTGGCAATGGCCCGGATGGTTGGCTTCTGCCAGTTGGTCTTGCCCATCATCTTGAGGATGGCCGGGCGGGCGAACAGCTCGAAGGAGACCATCGAGCTCACAGGGTTGCCGGGAAAGCCGATGTGCGGGATGCGCCTCTGCCCGCTGCGGAAGAAGCCGAAGGCCAGGGGCTTGCCTGGCTTCATGGCCGCCGTCCAGAAGTCTATCTCCCCCTCGCGGGCCAGCACGTCCTTCACCATATCGTAGTCGCCTCGCGACACGCCCGCCGAAGTGAGAAGCATATCGGCATCTAGCCCCTGATGGATCTTGTCGACGAGAGCATCCACCGTATCGGTGGCGATGCCCAGCACTTTGGGGATGCCCCCGTAGCGCTCGATGAGAGCGGCCAGGCTATAGACGTTGCTATCGTATATGCGACCGGGCGGTAGAGGCTGGCCCACCTCCACCAGCTCGTCGCCAGTGGACAGGACCGCTACCACCGGCCGCCGGACCACCTTGGCTGTGGCCCGGCCGATGGAGGCCAGCACCCCGATCTCTGCCGGCCTGAGGACGACGCCTTTGGCCAGCACCCGCTGGCCCTCGCGGATGTCCTCCCCCGCCCGCCGAATGTTGCTGCCGGGCCTGGCCTCTGTCAGGATGCGCACCCCCTCGTCGATGCGTCGCGCCGTCGTCGGCGCCTTGTGGGCCGCCTCCTCCGTCTCCTCGAAGGGAACCACCGCATCGGCACCCCTGGGGACAGGAGCGCCGGTCATGATGCGAACCGCCGTGCCAGGGATCACCTCCCCTTCGAAGACGTAGCCGGCCGCTAGCTCGCCCACCACCCGTAGCTCCACCGGCGAGGAGCGAGAGGCGCCGACGGTGCTGGCTGCCTGCACGGCGTAGCCATCCATGGCGCTGTTATCCAGGGGCGGAATGTTGAAGGGAGCGATCACGTCCTCGGCCAGCACCTGGCTCAAAGCTTCGAGAATGGGTTTCTCTTCGGGTTCCAGGACGCTGACGTAGCTGAGGATGCGTTCCAGGGCTTCGTCGACGCTGATCATACCTACTCACCTACCCCAGGGTTCGCCTTGCCACCTCGCCAATCGCTAGCAGATGTCAAGAAAGAGGGCAATGAACACACGTAGCGAACCGGCCGCACCACCATTGTAGCATCGGCCTGTTCGCAGAGGCCAACCTACCCACCGACAGGCGGAGGGGTTGCCGGAGGGAGTATGCTTAGACCCTAGCCGAGCTTGACGACCAGACAGGCAGTGGTGCGCTCAACGCCGTCCACCTGCTGGATGCCATCGGTGATCGCCGTGCCCAGGCGATCCAGATCATCGCCCTCCAAGAGAGCGATAGCGTCGTAGGGGCCGGTGACAGCATCAACGGAGATCACCCTAGCGTTGGGGAAACTCATCGCGGCCACGCCTTCTGCCACCGGCTTGGCCTTGCCTACCGCCGCCTCGATGAGGATGTATGCTCGCGTTGTCATCGTCCCGCCTCCTTCTGGCGAACTGTCCCACCGTGTTGTCAAATGATATCGCCGCTGTAATTCCTGTCAAGAGGGCCCAGCCGTTGACCTGACGATACCACTTCATAATATAATACCAGCGCTAGCCCCGGAGTTGTTAAGCACTTATGACTCTTCCCCAACCACAAGAGCTGAAGAAAATCGAAGACGAAGCCAGAACGGAACTGGCGGCTGTCTCCGATGAAGGGGCTTTAGAGAGCTGGCGAATAATTTATCTGGGTCGCCGTAGTCGCCTCAGTTCCATTCTGCGCGGCCTGGCCTCCTTGCCCCTGGAGGAACGACGGCAAGTGGGGGCTGCTGCCAATCGTCTCAGGTCCGAGCTGGAGGAAGTGCTAAGCCAGCGTCAGGCCCAACTCCGTGAGGCGGCAGTCACGGCCGTCGTCGAGAAGGGCCGCCTGGACGTCACCCTGCCTGGTCGCCCCCTGACCACAGGGCGCCTTCATCCCGTCACCCAGGTCCTGCGAGACATCCTCGCTGCCTTCGTATCCATGGGCTTCCAGGTGATCGAGGGCCCTGAGGTGGAATGGGACTACTACAACTTCGAGGCCGTCCGCATCCCCAAGGACCACCCCGCTCGCGATATGTGGGACACCCTCTGGATCGACTACGTCCGCAACGAGGAATACCCCATGCTCCTGCGAACCCACACCTCACCTATGCAGATCCGGGTGATGGAGCAGACGCAACCGCCGGTGCGCATCGTATCGCCGGGCAAAGTCTACCGCCACGAGGCCACCGACCCGACTCACGAATGGATGCTCATGCAGGTCGAGGGCCTGGCTGTGGACGAGAACATCTCCATGGCCGATCTGAAGGGAACCCTGTACGAGTTCGCCCGGCGACTGTTCGGCTCCCAGCGGCAGGTTCGCTTCCGCTGCGACTACTTTCCCTTCGTGGAGCCAGGGGCTGACATGTCCATCGACTGCCCGCTGTGCGAGGGCCAAGGCTGCCGCACCTGCAACAACACCGGCTGGATCGAGATCCTGGGCGCAGGCATGGTCCACCCCGAGGTCCTGACAAACGTAGGCTACGATGCCGAGCGCTACACGGGCTTCGCCTTCGGCTTAGGGGTAGAGCGGGTGGCCATGCTCCGCTACGGCATCGAGGACATCCGCCTCTTCTACGCCAATGACCTGCGCTTCTTGGAGCAGTTTTGAGGTGCCCCGGTGAGACTACCACTTAAGTGGCTAGCGGCATATGTTGACATAAACCTCCCGCCGGGGGAACTGGCTCGTCGTCTGACTATGGCCGGCATCGAGGTGGACGCCATCCTCACTACCGGCCGTGACTGGGGGAAGATCAGCGTGGCCGAGGTGGTTGACGTCTCCCCTCACCCCAACGCCGACCGCCTTCGCCTGGCCACCGTAGACCTGGGCGGCGAGCAGATGACGGTAGTGTGTGGTGCGCCCAACGTGGCGGCAGGGCAAAAGGTGGCCTTCGCCCGAGTGGGGGCAGAGTTGATCGACGGCCACACCGGCGAGCCCACCATCCTCAAGGCCGCCAAGATCCGCGGCGTGGAGTCGGCGGGGATGGTCTGCTCCGAGAAGGAACTGGGCCTGTCCGACTCCCACGAGGGCATCCTAGTACTGCCAGAGGATGCCCCAGTGAGCACTCCCCTAGGCGAGTATCTGGGCGAAACCGTCCTCGACCTAGGTATCACCCCCAACCGGCCCGACTGCATGTCTGTGCTCGGCATCGCCCGCGAGGTGGCCGCCCTCAGCAACGGCAGCGTTCGCGAGCCGCCACTCGACTACCAAGAGTCGGGCCGTCCTATCAAGGAGCGCCTCAGCGTGGAGATAGCTGACCGCGATCTCTGCCCACGCTACTGCGCCGCCCTCGTCGAGGGCGTGCAGATCGGCCCGTCGCCCCCCTGGATGCAGGAGCGCCTGCTAGCGGCCGGTGTGCGCCCTATCAGCAACGTGGTGGACATTACCAACTACGTGATGCTGGAAATTGGCCAGCCCTTGCACGCCTTCGATTTCTCCCTCATAAGTAATCGCAAGATTATCGTACGACGAGCCCGCCCCAGCGAGGTGATGGTTACCCTGGACGGCACCGAAAGGCCCCTGAATCGCGACATGCTAGTCATCGCCGACGCCAAGGATGCGGTGGCCGTAGCGGGGCTCATGGGAGGGGCCGCCAGCGAGGTGACCGAGACCACTACAGCCATCCTTCTGGAAGCGGCCAACTTCAACCCGACCAATATTCGCCACACCAGCACCGGCCTCAAGCTACGCACCGATGCTTCTGCCCGCTTCGAGAAGGGCCTGAGCCCCGAGTTGACGATGGTAGGCATCAGGCGTGCCGTGCGGCTCATGCTGGAGTTAGCGGGCGGCCGGGCAGCCGAAGGCATCATCGACGTCCATCCAGGCAAGCGGCGGGAAACACGCATCACCGTCACCCAGGAGCGGCTACGCCGCGTCCTGGGCGTTCAGCTTCCCACCCCCCAGGTCCGTCAGACACTCACTTCCCTCGGCTTCGGCTGCCGCTGGGTGCCGCCCGATCGCTATGTGGTGCGGGTGCCCTACTGGCGGACCGACGTGCGCATCCCCGACGACGTAGCTGAGGAGTTGGCCCGCATCATCGGCTACGACGAACTGCCCACCACCACCCTCGGCGGCGCGATCCCGCCGGTGCAACCACAGCCGTCGCGAGAGCTGCGGGAGCAGGTGAGCGATATCCTGTCTGCTGCTGGCATGCAGGAGGTCATCGCCTACTCCCTCACCAACCTGGAGTGTCTGTCCAAGGTGCTGCCGCCGGAGGAACTGAGGCAGCATCCACCCCTGCGGGTGGCCAACCCGATGAGCCACCAGCAGGAGTACCTGCGCACCACCCTCAGGGCGTCGCTTCTGGAGACCTTAGCCTCCAATCTGCGCCATCATCAGGGGCGCATCGCCCTATTCGAGGTGGGCCGCGTTTACCTGCCTCGCTCCGAGGAGCTACCCCAGGAAGAGGAATCCCTGGCCGGCGTAGTGACTGGGGACCGCCCCGACCGCTGGGGTCAACCCAAGGGCGAGCCGGTCGACCTCTACGATGCCAAGGCCTACCTGGGGTTCCTCTTCGACCGCCTGGGGCTCGCTGTCAGCTACCACGGCGGCGAGGACTTCGCCCTCGTGCCCGGCCGAACCGCCGAGGTACGGCTGGATGACCAGAGGGTGGGCCTGGTGGGACAGGTGCACCCAGAGGTAGCCGCCGCCTTCGATATCGAGCAGGATGTCTATCTGTTCGAGGTGAACCTGGAGACCCTCGTGCCTCAGGTGGGCAAGCCCCATCTCTACCAACCGCTTTCCCGCTTTCCGGCGGTGGAAGAGGACATCGCCATCGTTGTAGAGGAGGGGGTAACCGTCGCCCGGGTGCAGGCCATAATCGAGGCCTTCCCTCTGGTGCAGCGGGCCGCCCTGTTCGATGTCTACACAGGGTCGCCGGTGCCGGCGGGCAAGAAGTCGCTGGCCTACTCCATCGCCTACCAATCGCTGGACCACACCCTGAGCGACGCCGAGGTGAATCGGGAGCGCCGCCGCATCCTGGAGCGCCTATCGCGAGAGGTGGGGGCTGTCCTCAGAACCTAGGCCTGTTTGGGGACAGTCTGAGCATCCTGAGCCGGGCCTTCCTGCGGCGTTTCCCGCTGAGGCGTCCAGAACTTGTAGCCCGCCTCGCGCAGCAAGGGGATGAGGTGCTTCAGAGCCTCGGCGGTGTGCTTTCCCTGCAGGTGGAGCACGACCACTGAGCCCGGCTTCACTTCGCGAATCACCGTCTCCACGATCTCCTGAGCGGTGACCCCTTTCCAGTCCTCAGGGTCCACATTCCAGCCGTAGATACGATAGCCCAGATCAGCGGCCACCCAATCCACCACAGCATTACGTGCCCCGTAGGGGAGGCGAAGGAGATCCTTGCCGGTGCCGTGCTCGATCTCCCAGCGGATCTCTTTCTCCGAAAGCTTGGTCAGGTTGGGATGGCTATAGGTATGGTTGCCCACAAGGTGCCCTTCCGCTTTCATCCTGTCGATGAGTTCCGTGCTCTGCTCCGCCCACTTGCCCACAGGGAAGAAGATGGCCTTCACCAGATTCTCGGCCAGGATGTCCAGAATGGCCTCTACCTGGGCCTTGCTGCCCTGGTCGTCGAAGGTGAGGACAACGGTCCCGTCACCGCTGGTGGTGATCATCGGTGGTGGCGGATCCTGAGTGCGAAACTGCCAGGAGGAATCCTCCGCCAGAGGATCACCGGCCCGGGAGAAGCCGCCGACGCCGATTCGATAGGTGGTGCTGTACAGAAGGGCCAACGGCTTCCAGACCAGCGTCTTGTCGTCTGGCCAGCGGAAGCTGCCGGAGGCCTGCGGTTCCAACCTGAAGGACTGCTCCACCGCCGCTTGATCCATCGGCCGGTCGAAGACCACCTTGACCTCGTCGAAGACGCGCTGGAGGTCGCCCTCGCCGGGCTCAGCACTCACCACCGTGGGGGGGGCCACAGTGGTGAAGGCAAACGAGTAGCGCTCCTGGCTGGAGTGGCCATCCGAATCGCGGATGCCAGGCCGAAGGATCACCTGGTAGGCCCGGCCAGCTCGCAATCGCTCGTGCTCCAGGATGAGCTTTCGCCCCTGCCAGTGAGGCCAGAAGAGGACATCGGGCTCGATGGCCACCAAGTAGCGCGGGTTGTCGGCCAGGAGATGGTCAAATTCGATCTCGATGGGGGCTGTCGTCGGCACCCCTGCCTGGCCCGGCGAGGGCGAGAAGCGAGTGGCCTTGGGAACAGAGATGGTGTGGAAGGGGAAGCGTTTGCCGAGGATGAATAGGGTGTAGTCTATCTCTGCCTCGAAGATATTGAGCCTCTGAGGATTGAAGACGACGGTGGTCTCGGCCCAGGGCGCCCAATCATCCCAGGAGCTGAGCCCATCCCTGAC
>Ga0307438_1001483_pt1 | contig 14934 bp, 13 predicted proteins | sample SalMarWE160110MG_FD_202144 | JGI IMG/M metagenome (GOLD analysis project Ga0307438, IMG submission 202144) | Salt marsh sediment microbial communities from the Plum Island Ecosystem LTER, Massachusetts, United States - WE1603-110 | ecosystem: Environmental > Aquatic > Marine > Intertidal zone >... | reverse complement strand
CGGCCTCACGGACGCCATCTCCAAGTCATTGGATGTGCTGAGGGCCGACCTTGGGGACGTGCTGCTCATCCTGCTGGTCTCGATAGTAGGGTCGTTCGTGATCACCTACGTTCCATATGTATCAAACCTGCTGGACGCGGCTCTCAACGTGGTCGTCGGCCTGGCGTTCATAGACCTCTACGCTAACTATAAGTCAGCCTGACTTCCACCTTTTTTCCCTTTTATTTACGCTGGCTTTTCGTTGGCTGGGGCTCTTTGATTATTTCAGGTTTCCACGTCCACCCAAGCCCTCTACAGAGAACTGCTTAAACCCTTTATACTGTCCCCCGAGGGTGTGGCTTGATGGGACACATACTCCTGGTCGGCGTGGCCGCGGTCCTCCTCGGGTTAGCCCTGCTTTTGATGGGCGGCGTAGGCCATCACAGCGTCCGTGTAAACATAAAGGAAGGCAGCGTGCTCGGACAGGCTTGGTTCGTGATTATCCTATTTGGGCTTCTGCTCATGTTCATAGACGTCTACATGGGTTGACTACCCATATGAAAAGTTAAATGTAAGACGCCTAGATGGCGGACGTTCAATTAAGGGGCTCCATGCTGCCCGTGACTACTAATTCCTAGACGTCATCATACTTGGCGTCCTATCGGGAAAGCAGGAGATACAGCTTTTCATCCCTCAAATGGAACCTGTCTACTCGGTATATCACCGGCTGCCTGGCTAGGTAACGCTTGAAGGATCCTTTCTGCAGTAGCTCCACCTTCAACGAGTCGTACTTGAGGAACTACACTAGGTCCCGCCAGTCCTTGTAGAACTCGGCGAGGGTTTCCAAGGGCGTGGTAAAGGAATCCTGTTATGACGTCGGCTAAATAGTAAACGTTTCCACACTCATTTAACACTGAACGCCTCCCGGGGCTCTGAAACCCCTCCTTTTTCTTCATGGACGCTGCGTCGTGAAGCCTGAACTCGATCAGGCATCCATTATTCTTATCTCCCAGGGGTTCACGGTGCGCTCGAATACGACATGATGAAGGTGTTCATAGCCGGCGTCGCCGTCATACTCTGCGTTGTAGGCGCAGCCATGAACCCCCAGCTGCTTGGTGACATCAGTCTCCCGGCTGTGTCGTTATCGAACACCTACCAGTTGACGTTGATGTCATGTGCCGCGGTCTCGGTGCTCAACCTAGGATACTTCGTCTCCGCCGTATCCAAGATCATGAACGAGTTCGAAGAGAGAACCAAGGTCTCCCAGCTCCACGTCTACGACATAAAGGGGCATGGAGAAGAGCCGCGAGGCGAACACGCGGCGTCATGAACGACTTTTCGAGAATGAAGAGAGGCCCAGTTTCTTGTGGCCGTATACCTATCTATGTGTCCTCGACTAGACGAGAAAGGAGGTCAAGGCATTCACGGGAACCCCTTCTTCTCACACGTGTCGCCTTGGGTGAGCCCTCTTCGTCCATGTCCAGCAATATCTTCGACGCCTCTGAGAAGGGGTCCTTGCCGTTCAGAGCTCTGACCGATGAGTCGTACAGCATGCCGTCGTCCGGGGACGCCGTCACCTTTCTCTCTCCGTCCATACATGGACTACCGTGTTAGAATCGATATAAATAAGGTGGAGACATGATATACTCTCCTTTTATAGATTATTAACACTAGACCAACCGGTACTAAACGCCTCGGAGAGGAACCGTCGCTGGGCCCATCGAATAAGCCAGTACCTTGAATCCCTCGACGTCTACTGCTACGTGAGTAAATACTACTCGGGGTACCCTCCCCATGACGTGGACCAGATAGAGAAGGAACTCGGATAAGGGAAAGAACCGGACGCGGTTTAACCGGGCTTCGTCTTATAGTCCTTGAGCTTGACCCTCAGCTTCTTGTACACCGTGATGGAGCCCCCCCTCCTTAGCACGGTCTTGGATATGTGGATTCGAGAGTTCATGTATGAGTGGATGAGGGCGCCCACGAACAAGGCGAGGGGGCACAGGAAGCTGCCGCTCTTTATGCAGTGGTGATAGTTTTCGGCGTACTTGCATCCTATCACCTGGAAAATGTACATTTCAGGGTCCTCAATCAACACGAGCTTATCCGCGAACCCCATCTCGTTGAGGACGTCGATGTACTTGGACTTCACGGCCTCTAGGCGCACCTTCTCGGAGTCCTCCACGAGAGCCGGGAGATTGAAGATGCGGCCGAACTCCTCCAGAGGCACCCTTCCGGAGTCCTCCACGAGCACCGGCAGGTTGAAGAAACGAACGAAAGCCTTGAAGTAACCGTCCAGCATCTTGCTGTTTAACCCACTCGGGAAGAGCTTCATAGACTCATCCACGTATGCGTGGATCATAGACATCAGATAAGACTCTGGAGTCATGTCCGCGCCGAACATGATCGGAGAGCCTGCGTCTTCCTTGTCCTCGTAGATGATCTTCGCCACCAGATCCAGCAGCCTCTTGTTGTCGAAGGGCTTCTTGACGAACCAGTCCGCCCCTGCATCCTTTATCAGCTGGATGTCGCTTTTTCGGCTGTAGGCGGTGATAACCACCACGGGTATGTCCTCGGTGACGGGGTTGTTCTTGAGTATCTTACAGACCTCTAGGCCGCTGAGGCCCGACATAAGAAGGTCTAGGAATATGACGTCTGGGCGCTCGGTGCGGGCCAGGCGGATGCCTTCCTCACCGTTTTCGGCCAGCAATACGTTGTGGCCTTCGTCGCTGAAGACTAGTTTAAGCAGGCTCCTGATGTCTAGATCGTCGTCTACTACCAGTATCTTCTTGTTGCTGACCCCGGGGAGACGCATGCCTAGTACAGCGTTTGTTACCTGGCTCTCCGCCTCCATCCGTATCACGCCTTACCCAGAAGAAAATATTTTAAAGATTATCGAACATTCACACTACTTCTCGGAGCCATAACGCTGACTCACACCTATCCGATGGCACAAATTATCTTCAACACCCTGCTCCATTGACAAGTATGTATATTCGCTGCCGGCTAGACTCAGTCAGTTTATCACAAAACGGCTATCTTTACGGGGAGTTATTGTCCGGTATGGTGAAGAAGAAGGCGGAGCCACCGCCTCTGCCTGGAGACTCGGCCCACATCCTCCCGCCGTGAAGCTCCACTATGCCGTTGCAGATGCATAGACCCAGCCCTGTCCCTTGGTAGGAACAGGGCTTTTCTATTTTTGGGAAGGGCTTGAACAGCTTGGATAAATCCTCATGGCTTAGACCGATGCCCTCGTCGGTGACGCTAAACCTTACAGCATCGTCAATCTTCCCTACCTGAAGCCATATGGTTGAGCCTTTGGGGCTGAACTTGGATGAGTTATGGATGAGTCTCTGGAGAACCTGTGCGAGATGTTGACTCCCGAAAACCAGTGTCTCTACCCTAGAATCTACCTGTAGGCGTTGGCTCTTCTCATCCAGGATGGGCCTCATCTCCTCTGCAACATAATTGAGAAACTCGGCCACGTTGTGCCTTGACATGGACACCTCCAACCTACCGTCGATAATGCGCCTCATTACTAGGACGTCGTCTACCAGGGCCTCCATCCGCTCAGTGTTCTTGGCCACGACGTCGACCATCTTCCTTAACTCGTCTAGGTCTTGGTCCTCCTGCCTCTTGTTCAGGCGTGTCCGGATCAGATGCACGTAGCCCTTGATGGAGGTTAACGGATTCTTCAGCTCGTGGGTGGCAGTGTAGATGAACTGGGTCATCCATTCAGGCTCCTTTTTCTTCTCTTGATGCGCTGTTTCGGGGAGCTCTGTCTTCATCCTTTTTCTTCCTAGTCAACCTCTATCTCGTCTCCTTTTGTTTATTAGTGTGTGAATAAAATCGACATCAGTCTGCGCGTGCAGGCGTCTCTATGTATTTGGTTATGCAGGCTAAGAACCTCGATATTACCTAAACCATAGCTAGTTAGATGGAAAGTCGGGTGAGTGTGGTGTCGATGAACCATTTATCTCCCTCACATAGAGGAGTTGGAGAATAGAGAATGTGGCATTTACAGAACTTCTTCGTTAGACGGTGCTTGGGTTCGTATTTCTTCCAACATGGATCCATCAAGAGCCGATGTGAAGTTGATGGGCAGTTTTATCGTGAAAACCGTTCCTTTCTCCAGAACTGATGTGAAACTGATTCTACCGTTATGTGCCTCCACTATGCGCTTGCAGACGGCTAACCCCAGCCCCGTTCCCTTCGCCTTCGTCGTGAACAGAGGGGTGAAGATCTTTTCCTTCACTTCCTCTGGCATTCCGACGCCCTGATCCAATATCTGGATGACGAAGTTGTCGTCCTCTTCTTCACATTTTATGATAATTTTCCCTCCGTCTGGCATCGCTTGTATCGAGTTCGTTATTATGTTGTTCAACACCCTTTCAAACAGACCCTGATCAAGGTGAAGCTCTGTAGCAGGGGGCATGTCGATCACTATCTCGATGTTTTCTGGAATGTTCAAGTTAGCGAGGATCTTCTTTATGTATTCGTGGAAGTTTATTTCGGTGAGACTTAGTTTTAACGGCTTAGCATAGGATTGAAGGTCCGACACTATCTTGTTCATGTAGTTAAGGTTTCTCTCAATCCTCTCTATCATAACGACATCCTGATCGGTCTTTATGTTATCCTTCAATATATCGAAAATACCGGTGACCACCTGCAAGGGGTTTCGGAGGTCGTGGCCAACCATTGCCGTCGTCTCGCCGATGCCAGCCAGCCTTTCAGCCCTCTGAAGTTTCTTGGTTCTCTCTTCGACCAGTGCCTCGAGGCGCTCGGAGTAGCTTCTCAAGGATCTTTCGAGATTTTTCCTCTCTGTAATATCTTTAAGGGTTAGAATCTGGGCCGTGGCTTCGCCACGCCAGTTGAGCACCGGGGAGGCGTTGACCTCGAATATTCGATCATTGAAGTTTATCTCGCTTCTCTCGAGGCCGGTATGCCAGTATCTCACCCACAGGTTACTCCAGTCGTCGTTTAGGTTCATCAGATCATCGATCGTGTCCTTGAACTGCTCCTCGTTAGCAAACACGTTCTTAGCGTAGCTGTTCATCTCAAGCACCTCCCCCTCTTCACCCATCAGAATTATCGCGTCGTTTAATCTATCGAAGATGACTTCACGGGATGTCTTGAAGATTTCAATGATGCTGTTATTCGCCGTCTTTTTTATCGAAATAAGTAGACTAAATATGATGAAGCTCAACGGTGTATAATCAATGACCTTGTGGGGAGCAAAAAAATTATAGAATATACTAGAAAACAAGATGCAAGATAGTAAGACGGGTTGAACTAAAAGGCTTTTATCCCTGTCAATAGATTTAATTATCATTGCAGATAGTAACATTAATGAAATCCCTATTAAAATATAATTAAATCCTAGAATGAGATAATATCCGAACTTATAATTTATACTTATCAAGGAAACATTAGCTATGCCATTTAAACCGGAGTATGTCCATGCTTGTTTATGATAATCGTTTGTAAAGAAAAATGTTAAAAAGGAAATATTGCATATTAATAATGTATAACCATGTTTCTTTGATAACCAATCTTTATTATACTGTAATATCACGTAAATGAAAATTAGTGATCCAAAGGTAGCTTTGCCGATAAAACTCATTTTTAGATAAATATTCTTTAGGTAATAATTTAAACTAGTTATATCCAAAATATAAAATATGTTCCATATAGATGCACCAATTAGTAATAATGGTTCCACTTTTTTATGTGAGTTAAAATAATACCATATTAAATAATATGATGAAAATAATATTGAAATGAATGTTAATACTGATTGCACGTATAAAATGGTGTTCGAATCAATAAGAAATTGCATTCTCTTTACCCTTGGTGCTTGGTTTAAGATTGATATATAAATTAAAATGATTTATGAAGGATTGATAGGTAAACTTCGTTTCCATTATTCTGATGTTTAGAACGGTTTCAACTGGCTTCAATTGGCTGTTCCTCCGTATAAACATCCACACTCTCCGGTGGTCTGTATGCCTTCATCTCTGTCTGTAACAGCTGGATTTGTTGCTCTTCTAGTATAGATGGGTAGAGCTGTACAATCATGATGGCCTCGTTTTTCATGACGTAGTCGTTTATGAAGTGCAACGCCTTCAAGGTGTTCAGGAACCCGTTTTGAGTTACTAGGTACTCTATACCGTCAAGTAAAACCACCTTATTTTTTTCTTTCGTCTCTAGGAACGATAATAGGATGAACGTTAAATCTTGAAGATCGTTTACGTTTCCTTCGTTTTTTATGTTAGAGAGCCAGAAAATGGGGGTCTTGACTAACTCGTATCTTTCTCTAATTTTTTTAGGGGAGCTACGTGTTAGAATCAACCCTGCCTTACCGTGGGTTACCTGGTCCACGAACACGGAGTAACTAAGTTCGACTTTGTTTTCCATTATGAGGCAGGTTTGAGCCGGTGAGATGTCGTACTTCAACTCAGACTCTAGGTCGCTCTCGGGTAACGAAATGATCACGTACTTGTTTTTTATCACCAGGTATGCAAAGAGGGACGAGGCGAACATGGCCAACGGGCTGATGGTCGGTATTTCTATATCCAATGAAGGCACGAAGTTTAGTCCGAGGCCAATCACCACGAAGGCCCCGAACGCGAAGAAGAGGTATTTCTCGGGTTTCTTCGACCAAACCTTCTTCATCAAGACATAGATCCCCGCCATCATGTATGCTGCGAAGACGGCCCCGAAGACGCCCATGAGGGGGCCCCAGGTGATGCTGTATCTCCAGTCAAAATACTCGACGTCGCTGACCAGCAAAGATGTAAACAACAAGGACATCATCACGACGCTGGGAACATGATATATCGGGGTAAAGTACCTGAACTTTATCGTCGTCTTAGGCTTTAACAGCAGGGCGAAATGGAAGAGAGTGGGCGTCAAGAGCGCTACCCCGAAGAGCATGAATTTGCTCCATAGAATCGCAGAAGTCTCAGTGGTGCTCGTCTTTCTTAGAAAGTCTCCTAGACAGATGACGCCGACTGAGAAGGCCCAGAGGCTGAAGACTTGGTTTATCCTGTTCCTCGGGTTCTTGTACAGAATGAATGCGCATAGAACGATGTTCGTCAGGAAGGAGATAGATGATACTATCAAGTAGGCGTTCTTCATTTCAATATTTCACTCCTGATCGTGTGTCTTATGGAAGATTTTCTCGATGGGACCCAGAAGTCGCCTATCCTTTCGCCTAAGCCGATGATGGTGTCCCTGTTTTGATGGTAGAAGGTCTTTATTCTCTGCAACTCGGATGAATCCATCTTTTTTGAGTATTCTTTCCTGCCCCCGCTGGTGACCCTGCAGAAGAGGTAGTCGTACAGTATCTCCTTGAAGAAATCCTCATCTAGCTCCGTCAGGGGGCACATGGGGAAGTACATCTGGGCGTTGCCGCTGATTAGAGGAGGCTGGCAGTCGCTGTCCCTTATCTCCCCCGGCCTGATGAAAAGATCAACATCATCCACGTACTCTCCGTAATAAAGTTCCATTATTTCCTTGTTAGATGGGCGCCGCCCATGTTTTTCACTAAAATCAATGCACAGATCGATGATCCGCATAGTTTCTATCGATCCCGTGCATGCGTAACCCCAGAACAGCGTGTGTCTGCTGTGGGCCTCCGTTACCGCCTCTACGTTTCTGGCCCAATTAAAGAAGTCATGGTATCCCAGACTCTGGATGAGCCCCGCGTCCCCATATATTCGGACTCTGATGCCGTTTTCCTCGTAGAAGTTTATCCATCTTTCCTCGTTGAGTATCAGCCTCGTGGCGATCTTGAAGTGGGAGTCAACGTATTTCTTGTTTCTACTCAGGTTCCCATGGGTCAGGCTTGGGATGAAGAGGGTTTTTATCCCATGGTCGAACACGGTCTTGATCAGTCTTCTAAAGGGGGAGCTCAACGTGTTGAACAGGTCCCTCTCGAAGTATCTCGAGTTGGACTTGATATCCTTGTACAATATGCCTGTTCTCCTCGTGTTATCCGGCACAAGGACCACTGTTCTAGGGGAGCCGGCATGCTCGAGAAGTTCCGCCACCTCACTCTTCTCGAGCCCCATGAACGCGTCCTTTGATATTTCATTGGTAAACATTGTGATCCCCTATTCAATTAATGTGAAAAGTTCCCCCTTTTCCTTGAACCTGTTCATGACTTTATGAGTGACTTTGTTCATCATCTTCGGCAGATACTCTGATTCAACTCTTTCCGACAGACCGTGATTATACCTTATCTGTACGGAGTTAGCGTAACACGTGAGATCAGAGTATTGCAGTGCACCAGCTATTATCTTGTCTCTACGATCCCATCTGTTTATGTTCCTGTACAGATCCAGTATCCTACTTCTTAACTGGTTTGAGATTTGATTTACTTCGTCAACGCTAATCTGCTTCAAGACGCCGTCGTTAGAATATATGTTGAAACCGGTTATCTTGTCAGTGTAGTCAACAGGATCTACAAATAGAGTCCCTACTTCGTTCAAGTTTATTTTAACGTCTCTCAGTCTTAACGTTATCAAGATGTTATTGTAGTTGATGTTGTTTTTTACCTCTGTTTTATACGTGTTTTTATTGAGGTGGATGAATTCCCTGAAGACGAGCAGCTCGTCGTCTACCTCGTAGGGGCCGTGGTTGAAGACGCCTCCCCTTGACTCGTAGTTCAGCAGGTAGAGATATGACTGGATGGTCGCCGCAAACCTTAACAGGTTTTCAATGTCATATGCGTCTACTTCCAGCAAATCCTCGTTAAACCAATTCACTTCTTTATTATTCAGGATGGAGATGACGCCGCCTGAGTCGTCCACCAGCATGTTCCCGTCGTTTCTGTAGTTATTTGAGAACCTTCTCCAGTAATCCAGGAGAAAGAGTATCTTCTCTGCGTCATGCTCTCGGTCCCCGTAATCGTCTATGTTACCGTCTTGGATTACCTGCTCCCTACCCACCAGGTATCCGACTATCGTCGAGAACTGTGTCTTCTGGTTGATCTCCGAGTTAATGTCTTTACAATCCTTGCCGAGGTTCTCTGGGTCCTTCTTTCTAATCACCTTCCTGAGCAAGTCGTACTCGTTCTCGAAGAGGTTGTAGAGCCCGACCGCCATGTAGGCCCTGACTGGGAAAAGGTTTGACTCGAGCAGGGTCCTAGAGCCTATGAAGGTCTTCGTCGTGTCTGAGAGCTTCATTAAAAGTTTGTTTGCCTCATCCTTCTCCATGTTTCAAGCCTCCAAGAGGTATACAAACCCCTTCCTCCGTCTCAGCAGTAGTTTGACTTCTTTCCCGTCCAAGTCTTCGCATTGGCTGAGACTCGTGGCCATGATGCATGGTATCCTGTACTCTCTCGAGATTATGGCGAGGTGAGAACTCGTCCCCCCGGTGGTGCAGATGATTCCCTTTATCATGGAAAGGATAGGCGTGATTATCGTCACCCCGGCCGTCTTCAACAGGACGATGAGGTTCAGCGACGCCTCTCCCTCACACAGATCCAGGGGGTCGTTTGAGGAGTTTATCTCCTTCAACGTGCCTTCCACCTCGGCTCCGCTGGAGAACAAGGCGTTCAGCCCTTCACCGATCTTAACCCAGCCCATGGTCTCCGTCCTCCATGGTTATCTCTGGGGCGGTGAACCAGAGTCTCCTGGTTCTCAGGGGGCCCATTAACCCGATTTCTTCAGCCTTACATAGCACTGCGAGGATGAGGGATTCGACGACGTTGACCGGGCAGTACAACCCCTTGGCGATCCACAGTTCCTCTAGTTTAGTCGACACTCCTCTGTAAACCAATTGGTCTAGTCCGTCGATCAGGATCTGGTCGTCGATCAGCATTACGTGGTCGTTGTAGTAGAGCAGGGCCCAAAGTGCGTAGGCCGTTTCCTCCTTTGTTCCGTTGTTGAACCCCCACATGCCGTTTGGTTTCTGGCTTTCAAGTAGCCAGCTAACTGCGTCCTCGACTAATTTGTCGTTTAAGCCGTGGACTGCTATCAACGCGTGGCTGGTGACGTAATATGGGGATAGGTGCCACTTGTCCTGCCAGAAACCGTCTCCCCTCCTCCTTGACTCCAAGAATGACAGGATCTTGTCAACTGCGTCGTCACGGTTTCTGTACCCCTTCAGGTTCTTTACTGCGTCCAGTATGTGTATGTTGGAGCTCAGGGAGGGGTCTCTCTCGTACTCGAAGCACTGGAAGAACCCGTCTTTCTCCCACTCGTCGAATACTCGTGGGTCCGGGTTCTCTCCCATGGAAGCTAAGAAGTTGAAGGCAACGGCCGCATCGTCTGAGTCGATGATGGCGTGTTTCGTGATGCCCACTCCTCTCTTAGTCCAGGAGTCTTTGATGGGTTTCAGGTGCCTCTTAAAATGGTTCTTGACGGGCAGATCCAGTTTATCAAAATGGTAGAACCCCCACGCTTTCTCGAATACGTCGAACGGATAGACGGGGAGAACCGATCCGTCGGCGTTTACGCTGAGAACCGTCTCCATGTACGTGAACGCCTCGGGATTCATTTTGCTTAGAAGGTAGTATGATGTTGCTGAGGGCGAGTTCCCCACGGACCCGTTCGGGTTCAGAAGGTTCTTTGCCTTGGTGATGTCAAACGCAGCGCCGAGGAACTCCGCAGAGAAGGAAAGCGACGTGTTACCGTTATAGACTAGGTCGTTGTATATGAGGTTCAGCTTGGTTTCCCGAATCCTGCGTATGTAGTCGTCCTGAAGGTAGGGAACATTTAGATTGAGCTTCTCCGCTTCTTCCATCAGCGTCGGGAACAGAAGCTCGAACCCGATTGTGCTGTGTTCCTCTTCCTTAACTCTCTGCAGGTTCTCCGATAGGTAGGTTTCTCCTCTCTCTATCTGGTCCTGATAACTTTCCCATCTCTTGGACTTGGATAGGGTCAATATGGTTGCGAGTGTCGATATTAGTCGATCGTGGAAGTACTCGACTTCCCCTCCCCAGCTGCCATCACCTCTCTGGTTTCCGCTGAGCCACGTCATCGATTCGGGGAACGTCTTCTCGTGGATGGCCGCCCACGCTGTGTCATAAGGGATTCCGTAGGCTTTCCCCGGTCCAAGATCGTTGATTATGTTCATGGACGCATCTGCAGCATCGATTGGGGCTCGCAGAGAGTAGTTCATTCACTACGAACCCCAGTTTTCTCGTTTTAAGGAGTATGTACTCAAAGAACATAGAAATGGTATGAAGTTTAATTCAGAAATAATGATATAGAATAAGCAACTTATAGCACAATGTAATCAATTTCTATGATTATAACTAAAAAAATACAAAATATGGTGCCTATATGATTGATTTTATTGTTTTTATTAACATATCCTGCTTTACCGGTTTGATTAACGCGTATTCAGAAAGTGAACCACATCCACTGTTTATTTCATCGGCAAACTCGGCGAATCCTGTTATAAAAACGATTATCATGTTTGGCTTTATTTTCTTTATCTCTTCGGCCAATTGACTACCTTTCATTTCGGGTAAAATATAGTCTAAAATAGCTATATCGAACTCTTTTTCTCTAATCCTCTGTAAAGCTTTGACGCTATCGTTAACAGCCTCAACTTTGTAGCCTTCCTCACTCAAGACATAATGAAAAAACCAACGGATGTCATCGTCGTCGTCGACCACAAGGATGTTTACGTTATCAGGTAAAGCCTGATCGGTAACACCTGTAATAGCTTCTTGAGAGTGCATCCAATATTTTGCCGCATTTAAAGTGTATTAATGTTAATGGTCCGATATTACATATCAATTATCAACGATAATAAAGAAATCAAATAAATTCTATATAGTGAATAATCTGGCGTAGACGCCCTGATTATCTAAAAGTTCTTGGTGAGTGCCGGTTTCAACTATATTACCTTTTTCTAGGGTTATGATCTTCTGGGCTCGCATCACGGTTGATAGCCTATGGCCTATTATGATGGTGGTCCTTTCCTTCATGTTCTGCTCCAGGGCTTCCTGGATGAGAAGCTCCGAGGCCGAGTCCACGTTAGAGGTGGCTTCGTCCAAGATGAGTATCTTCGGGTCTTTTATCAAAGCCCTCGCTATCGCTATCCTCTGCTTTTGTCCGGTTGAGAGATTCACTCCACGCTCCCCTATCTGGGAGTCGTAGCCCTCGGGGAGCTCGACTATGAAATCGTGGGCGTTAGCCAGCTTGGCGGCTCGTTGTATCTCTTCATCGGTAACCACCTCCTTTCCGTAGCCGATGTTTTCTCCTACAGTTCCCGAGAACAGGAAGGTTTCCTGAGACACGACGCCGATCTGGCTTCTCAGCGACTTGAGGTCAACCTCGTTGATTGGGTACCCGTCGACCGTTATCTCGCCTTGTTCAACCTCATAGAAACCCAGGAGAAGGTTCATTATGGTGGTCTTCCCGGACCCGCTTGAACCCACGATGGCTACCACCTCCTTGGGCTTGATCTCAAGGTTGAAGTTCCTCAAGACCAGGTCTCTGTCTCGGTATCCAAACGAGACATCTGTGAACTTTACGTGTCCCTCGATGGGCGGGAGCTCCACGAGACCCGACCCTAGGGGTCTCTCTGGCACCGAGTTTAGGTAGAAGAGTCTATCGGCGGCGGCGAGGGCTTTCTGGATCTTGAAGTTCGCCTTGCTCAAGCCCTTCACCGGCCCACGGATTCTTCTGATGTAGTTGAGGTACACGAAGAAGCTGCCGACGGTTATGGTCCCTGTCATGGCTATGGGGGTGCCGAACCAGATCACCAGCACCATACCCGTCAGGACTATTAGGCTCACGCTTGAGCTGTATATGGCTGACAGCTTCATCAGGCTCATCTTGGATTTCAGTATCTCCATGGATTTGCTTGAGAATACCCTTGACTCCTCTTCTTCCTTCACGAAGCTCCTGACGACTCTGACGCCTGAGAGCACCTCAGAGGCTCTAGCCATCAAATCGCCTTTGGCCTTGTTGATCCTCTTTGATGTACGCTTGATCCTTCCCTTGAAAAGCGAGACAACGACCAAGAGAACCGGTAGAGTCGGCAGCACCATGAAAGTTAGATCCACGTTAATTGTGAAGAGAAAGAAGATAATTCCGAGTAGCGTGAAAAGATTCGTCCCCAGATCGCTGATGATGGAGTTCAAGGTGTTGGCCACGGTGTTCACATCGCTCGATATGCGGGCCAGTAGGTCCCCCGTGTGGCTTCGATCCAGAAATGACAGGGGGATGTGCTGGAGGTGGTCATAGAACTGGGTTCGGAGATCGTGGGAGATGTTCTGGGCGAGTAGCTCTAGGAAGTAATCGTTTAGGAAGTCGAACAACTCCTTGCCCAGTATGGCGCCTATGAACATGAGTAGAACTACCTCTAAGGCCAGGCTCTTCTCAATTATGACCTTGTCGATGAGTTGAACGCCGATGATCCACGGAATGGATAGAGACAGCAGCGTCGAAGCCAGCAGGGAGACAGACACCATAAGTATGTTCTTCCAGAAGGGCTTGATGTATGACAGGAAGCTTTGTAGAGACTCCTGGTCTGTCATCACGTCTCTTCAACCCCTTTCTTTGAACGGTGAATGTGGACGCGGCCTCTGCCGCCGTCGACGGTGATGATCTGGCCTTCTTGTATCACGTTCGTGCCTATGCCCGTGTTCGAGACTGCGGGTATCCCGTACTCACGGGCGAGTATCCCCCCGTGAGACAGTACCCCTCCGACGTCGGTCACTATCCCGCTTACTATGCCGAGGACCGGAGCCCACGCGGGAGTCGCGGCGGGAGACACTAGGATGTCGCCGGCCTCCACCACGGGGAACTCGTGTAGGGAACGCACGACTCTGGCCCTGCCTGTGGCGACCCCGGGGCTGATCCCCAAGCCGTTCAAGATGGTGGCTTCATCCTCATAGGAGAGGTGCTCATGTCTTACGGCCTCGACAGCCATCTCGTTCGATGTATGCGCCCTCTCGTTGAAGGCCAGCCTCTTAGCCTTGATCTTAGCTCTGACCTTTTCTATGCCTGCTTGTTTCCCGGCGACTAGTTCCGGCACTTCCTTTGATTTGAGGAAGAACACGTCCTCGATGGACTCCGTCACGCCTCTGTCCCGGAGCCTGCGCCCCGCCTCGAGGAAAATCCTTCTGACCTGAGACAGGGACATAAGGTAGTAGAAATCCCTGTCATCCTTCAGTGGGTAGTTTTTCTGGGCTATGCTCAGCGCTTTCTTGAAGCCGCTTCTTTTTCCGGCTGGGAGGCTGTCGAGTACTTTCCTGACCAGTTCCTCCCGCTCCCTCTCTAGGCTCGATGATTTGTTTTTTTGGCTCTGTTGGGCGTAGGTTAAGATCGTGTTCAGCAGGAACCCCGGGCTCTCGCCGTATGTGGGGGCCATGACGTCCCACTTAGCGGAGCTCATGTGCCCAAACTCTTCGAGGTATGACTCGAATCCCTTGAGCCATCTGGAGCCTTCAACCGTTTTCTCCAGTTCTTCAAGCGCCTCAGGGCCCTTCTGTAGAACGTCCCTGATGTTCGGCGACACTATTTTTGCTAGTTCCTTTAGGGCGGCATCCGACTCTCTGTCCTTGTTCGGGAGCCCAACGAGCAGCATGGGGTACTGCCCCGGGGCGAGGAAGTGGGCTTCCTCCAGATACGTCTTCAGTTTATCTATCGATGAATCGATGAGGCCGCCCACCATGATCCTCACCCTATAGTGCTCCCTGTTGGCGGCCACCACTTCCTTGAAGCTGGACGCCAGCTCATGATCCGACATGGACCCGAAGTCGAGGCTCTTGATCTTGTTGATCTCCTCGACGAGGCTAGGCATTATATTGTCATCCCAGTCTGACCTGAGATCAACGGCCCTACGGTAGCGGGCTTCCCTGTCAACGCTCACCCTCTGTCTCTTCTCTTTGAGCCTTTTCTCGATCACCGGCTTCTCTATGGATATCTGGGCCGGGGATCTCTGTCGCCAGATGTCGTGTCTCGACAGGAGAGTGAAGACGGGCCT
>Ga0307438_1001481_pt1 | contig 14939 bp, 16 predicted proteins | sample SalMarWE160110MG_FD_202144 | JGI IMG/M metagenome (GOLD analysis project Ga0307438, IMG submission 202144) | Salt marsh sediment microbial communities from the Plum Island Ecosystem LTER, Massachusetts, United States - WE1603-110 | ecosystem: Environmental > Aquatic > Marine > Intertidal zone >... | reverse complement strand
ATGCTGCTAAGGTATGAAACCAGGTAGCCGTCATGTGACTTCTCAAAGTCTTGCTGGAGGGCACTGGCTGTAGATCTTTCATCTCGGGGAAAACCTTATCCAGGAGCTCCGTAGCCTGGTAATCAGTGATGCCCAGTCCGGCAATGAGTTCTTCGATAAGATTATCCGCCTCGATTTCCCCCTTTTTATAATTTCTCAAAATGGTCTGCAATTTTTCTATGTCAATTTCCTCTGCTATCTTCTTTAGTTGAGCTATTCTTCTCGCGCTCAGCCCTATGTCAGGGCGGGGCAATTCAGCTAAGTAAAAAGCCCTGTCGAGGATAACTCGGGCTTCCGGCCCATACTGCTTGACCACATCGCTGTCGGGCAGCATTGTGAGATTCTCGACTTCGTCAAAGCCCAGGTTTAGTAGAATCTGGCGAGATTTTTGAATTAATTCCCGTACAAGATGGGGTTTGCCTTTCCTCGGCAGAGAGATTTCAGTGCCTGTGGGGATAAGCTTCGCCGTAGCTATCCAGGCATCGGTGAAATTGCTTTTTGCCTTGGACTTTATTTCACTCGTATCGAAGGCTGCCATGGTGTAAAGTATACCTTAAAGAGGCTATTCTATTCTACGCTCAGCCGCGTAGGCTTCCCTCGATTCTTACCTTGAGAAAAAGGTTATCTCTTCGCCCTGTTTCGAGGGATGGACTTTAATCCTTCAGAATTTTCTCAGTCAAGAAATCCTTTACTACGTCTACGACTTGCTCCTTCGGGCAGCTGGCTCTCCACATTCCCTCCGGAAAGTTGAAGAGCAACCACTTCCTATGAGTCCCCTTGCTCATGATCAGAACGAAATCACCTGTCTTGGTGTCCTGGGAAATTTCTATAAGACCTTTGTTCTTCAGCCCCCGCGCTCGTATTCTGTCTCTAACCCTTATTTCCTCGATTTTCATTTTTGTTTTTCGCCCTTCTCTTCTGGGGTATCTCCTACCCTCTCCACCTCGATAGTGCATTCTGTGACTAGCGCGGCAATTGCTCCGAGCGCAGCCAGTACTGGAGCTGCCAGGGCCGTTACCGCAGCCACACCAACGCCTACTGTCAGCGGGATGTCTATCAAGGGACGCCCCTTATGTATCAAACGGACTCTTCTGATATTTCCTTGATGTATTAGCTCCTTGATCTTCTCGACCACCTGGCTTCCATCTACAGTGAACTTCTCGGTTGTCATTGTTCTTAACCTCCTTTCACTCTTAATCTTTACACCCTTGTCTTCAGTCTTTGGCTTTGATACAACGCAATAAGTATTGCTTCAGCATGTCCAGCGCTGCTTCAGCAGCATCTCGCTTGTTTTTCTCTCGATTTCCCGAAAAGGCATGCTTCTGACTCAAGCTTTCATCTCTGGCTGCCAGGCCGAGGTAAAACAAACCCAGCGGTTTTTCAGGAGTAGTGCCTGAGGGGCCGGCAATCCCGGTATCGGAGACGCATATGTCCACATCCAGGAGCTTCCTGCCGCCTCGAGCCATCTCCAGAGCTATTTGCTCGCTCACGGTGCCGTAATTTTCAATGGTCGTCTTCTTCACCCCCAGCAGGGTGATTTTTACTTCGTTGCTGTAAGCTACTACAGAGCCCTTGAAGTAATCCGAGCTACCGGCGATATTTGTTATCCTATCAGCTATCCTGCCGCCGGTAGCTGACTCCACAGTGCCGATGGTCAAGGACTTTCCTGTCTTGGTCTGGTATTCCCTTATTAGCCGGGCGATTTCCGCTTCCAGTTCCGCCATTGTTCATTAATTTTAGCATGTCTCCCTGCTATAATTCAGCGATGGCTGAGTTAAGCGACGTAATCACCTTTTTGGGTACTGCCGGCGCCAGGTTTGTAGTGGCTCGCCAATTTCTCGCTTCAGGAGGCGCCTGGCTTAACCTTGGTAACACTCAAATACTCCTTGACCCCGGTCCTGGCTCCCTAGTTCAGGCTGCGAAGAGAAAACTCGATGCCACGAAACTGGCGGCTATTATTTTATCTCATAGACATTTAGACCACAGTGGGGATATTAATATCATGATTGAAGCTATGACCGACGGAGGTACAAAGAAGCGCGGCACGGTCTTTGCCCCCTCCGATGCCCTGAATCAAGACCCAGTTATATTGTCTTATTTGCGGTCTTATCCCCGGCGCATACAGGTCTTGACTGAAGGCGGGTCCTACACAATAAACGACGTTTCTTTTAGGACCCCGGTCAGGCATAAACATCCCGTAGAAACATACGGCTTTATCTTTCAAACGCCGCGGCATACTTTCTCCTGGATTACTGACACCAGGTATTTTGAAGATTTAGCCAGCCACTACGAAGGCGACTTGCTGATTATCAATGTGGTCCGATTGAACCCTGGAGCTCCCATCGACCATCTATCTCTTCCTGAAGCCAGGAGCGTAATTGAACAAATAAAGCCCAGGATAGCTATCCTTACTCATTTTGGCATGACCATGTGGCGGGCTAAACCCTGGGAGTTAGCCGCGAAACTGACCGAAGAGACCGGAGTCTCAGTCATCGCCGCCAGAGATGGCATGAGGTTCGACCTGGCAAAGTTATAGGGATGATAGAATACAAGCCCTACCATAGTAAGTTCTAGCTCACCATCTTCCTGCTGAATAATACAATCCCGGCAGCAAACAGGACTGCTGCCCAGCCAACAAGCCAGTAAAGATCGAGTATGATAGCTGAGAAAGAGGAGCCGTTTATAACAGCTCGAGAGGCGTCTATGGCATGGATGAAGGGAAGAGCTCCAGCAACGCTTTTAACAGCCGAAGGCATACCCTCCACTGAGAACCAGGCCCCGGAGATCATGGCTATGGGAACGATGAAGATCCAGCAAACACCCGCTTGAGACTCGCTTTTGATTAAGCTGCCCACTATCATACCTATCCCGATAGAGCAAAGCCCGATAAGAAAGAAAATAAGAAAGGCGTACCCCAGATTGCCGACAATGGTCAAGCCCAGCGCCATCCCCACACCGAGATAAATCAGCGTGGAGACGATGAGCACTGGAATAAAGGGCAAGGAATAACCCAGAATGAAATCCCAGGGTTTTGCCGGGGTAGTAAACATTCGAGCCAGAAAGCCCTTCTCCCTATCACCACCAATTATCTGCGCTGCTGTGGAAACTAAAATCATGAGCCCGAAGACAGCTATCCCAGGAGCAAAGAAATTGACCGTCTCGTTCTTTATTTTGCTCTCCGTTCCCTTTAGCTCAACATTTAAAGGAGGAGCCACTCCCAGAAATTCAGAGCCAACAGCCTCTATTATAGGTTTTACTTGTAGACCTATCAGCGGATCTGCTTCCTTGTAGGCTAACTCTAAGTTGACAGTTTGTTGGGCCTGCGTTGCCTCCTCGAATCCTGAGGGAATGAATAAATAGAATGATATTCTGCTCTCCTCCAGGTCCTCTTGGGCCTGAGATTTTTCGCTGTATATCGGCTCATTCAGCTCGATAGCCTCTACGCTTCCAAGAATTTGTATAAAAGCAGAGGACGTTTGGGAGTGGTCTTCGTCCACTACGCTCATCGCAATAGGGCTGGCTTGCTCCCCGGCGAAGGCAGAGCAAAATACCAGCATAAAGGCAAGGGGCATTCCCAGGAGAAAGCCTAGAAGCACAGGGTTTCTATAAATCTCCTTCAGATTCCTTTTGCCAATTTCCCAGAATTTCATTTCCTTAACCTCCCTTTTAGTCTCTAAGCTTCTTTCCCGTTATCTGGATAAAGACGTCCTCCAGGGTTGGCTGCTCTAAGGCAGCAGAATAAACGGTAACTCCTCGAGAGTGGAGATAGTCCACGATCTCTTTGAAGTCTAAGTCCTTGTGGGAAATCCTGAGCTTCTCCTTAACCATCTCCAGTCTGGAGTATTTGCTTTGCAAATCCTCCAGGACCTCAGCGGTGAGGTTTTCTGTTGAGACGACCATGCTGCGCATCTCAAGGAGATTTGTCTTTAGCTCTTGAGACGTACCCAAAGCTACAACCCTTCCTTCGTCGATAATACCTATTCGGTCGGAGAGGAAATCTGCCTCTTCCATATAATGGGTGGTGAGAAGAATAGTCTTCTTTCCCTTAAGCTCGGCTATATATTCCCAGATGGCTCTTCTTGCCTGGGGATCGAGGCCTAAGGTGGGTTCATCCAGAAATAATACCTGGGGGTCAGAAACAAGAGCCATAGCGATGCTGAGTCTCCTTTTCATCCCTCCTGAAAATTTCCGCACCTGATCCTTAGATCTTTCCATAAGCCCCATCGTCTCCAGCAGTTCCTTCGACCGCCTTGTTACTTCGTCGGAGCTCAGGCCATGGACCTTGCCGATCAGAGTCAGGTTCTCCCAGCAATTAAGGCGCTCGGAGAGAATGGTATCCTGTGGCGACACCCCGATGAGCTTTTTAACCGCAAATGGTTCCTCGGCAATATCGTAGCCCAATATGGAAGCAGTCCCTTTTGTTGGCTTTAATAGGCAACACAGCATCCTGATGGTGGTAGTCTTTCCCGCTCCGTTAGGTCCGAGGAGGGAGAAAAGCTCGCCCTTCTTTATCTCCAGGTCAACGTCGTTCACCGCTACTAAACCATCAAACCTCTTGGTGAGCTTAAAGGTTTGTACTGCATTCATTTCTTAACCCCCTCTATTACAAATAATAACACACTTGATGATCTAGGAAGGATAAAATCTAATAGTAGGGACATAGACTTCAGTTTCATCCATTAGCATTTCCGGGGTCCCTCATCTAGGCAGGAAGGCTTTGAGTAGATTTAATGAAGGCTCTAACCTCAGCTCCCAGACGTACGATGTATCTACCACGTCCGGATTATTGCATTTCCAGCATCCCTTTGTGCTGTTTGCCACCTCACGACGGTCCCAGTTTTTCATTATCTCGTCGAATGTAGAGGTTCTCACATTTCCATAAGGCCTGTCATAGTTGAAGCAGTTAGTTACGTTGCCCTCTGGAGTAACTGTTACAAAAGCAAAAGGGGCACGGCAAACATAAGGCTTCATATTCAGCAAGTATCTCTGCAGATAAGCCCGGGAATTATTTATTGGATATCCTTTCTTTTTCAGGTCAATCAACTCCCTGGCTGCTTGCTGCTCTGACTCTCGTGATGCCAGAACTTCCTTGTTTGTCTTCCCGGTTTCTTTCGAAATCCCTTCCTTTGCCGGGCAGACCCAGAGCGATACGCCCAGAGAGCGGGCGAGGTCTGCCATTTGCCCCATCATGTTCTCATTTCCTCGATGGAGGAGACAATTAATTATAATTTTCTTGGGTGAGTTCATACTCTTTAAGATCTCTATACCCTCGATAGCCCTGGCGAAAAGACCTGGCATGCCCCTGAATGAATCGTGACCCTTGCTCTCCGGATAATCCAGTGAGACTATAATACAGTGGACTTCTTTGCTGATTTCATGTGCTCTATCCGGTAGAAGAAGTCCATTGGTGATCACGATCGTAATCATTCCGTTTTCGCGGGAAGAACGGCAGAGCTGGCCAAGGTCCTGGCGCAGGAGAGGCTCCCCACCCCATATCGTATTTGCTATGAATCCCGCATCCTTCGCGCCCCGATAGAGCCGTTCGATCACGCTAGTTTCAAGCTCTTCCGCTTCATTATCACGCCAAAGACACGTCGGGCAATTGCAATTGCACCGTCCTGTGATCAGATGTGAGATAAAAAACGGGCCCCGCCTGCCCAATCGATTTGCCAGCAGAGTCCTAATAAAGCGGGCGATCTCGCTCCAACCCCATGTTGCTACCGAACCTCGTTGCTTTTCTGGCATCGCATTTATCACCCTTTTGTATCATGCTAAATCAACCCCGAAAATCTGTGATTTTCATGAGTGAGTTTAATAAAAATGAGAGCTTCCTGGCAACGACATATTTTCCCGGAGGGTTGCCCCTTAAGTATCGTCTGCGCTGGAGCGTTTCACTTCCGTGTTCGGGATGGGAACGGGTGGTTCCACTCCGCTAGCGTCACCAGGAAGCTCTTTAATTAAGTATAGCCTATCCTCGGAAGAACATGCAACTTTGTGGGGAGAGAGCGTTCCACAATCACTTATCAGCCTGAACCCTTAGCTTCTTGTCACTCTGACTCTGAACGAAGTGGAGTGGGAAAATCTAATTGACGAGCCCAAATAAATGTCTGTATAATGCTTGCGATATTTTAGAATGGCGCCGAGCAGTCCCAGCAGAGAAGAAAGTAGCACGCCTGGTAACAGGCTTCTTTACGTGTTGAGGGTCTTGGATACCGAGAATCGGCTACTTGAACGCGCTGACCAGAAGGCAATATCACTTCTCTCTGCCCTTGGCGTTTTTATGGTCTTCTTCATTGTCTACTACCGCCTCATCCCGATTAACGTGTTCACTATTATATTGCTCTCCATATACTTCGTTTTTTCTTTAATGGCTATAGTGAGCTTTATCCTGACGGTACGTCCCAGGATTCGCCTGGTTGAGGAGGAAACAGCAGACACGGATGAGACAGCTGCATATGAGCCGGCCTTCTTCGCGGGAATCTGTAAATTCCCGACCTTGTCTGCTTACAGGCAAGCTCTTGAGGACATGATAAAAGATGAAGCATCTACTATCGATGTCTACACCAGGCAGATCTTTGGCCTGGCTCGGGTCAATGCAGCGAAGTATATAAATATCCAGCGTGCTGTCCTGCTGGTCATCATTGCACTGGTGGCGGAATTAGCTCTTGTGGCTTACCTATTTATCTACTATTACGGCCAGGGGGCAACACTGCTGCCACCGATTACTGGCTAGGATTTGGAGTGCGGTTCGACCTTTAGAGCTCGATTTAGCCCTATCTACAATTACGAGTCATAGTCAAGACATGCTTCTGGTTTACCCTCGCCTGGGAATCAACAAGTTGAACTGTTCCGCCCTCTTTCGAATATCGGGACTTTGCGGCTAGTTGAATAACTTCCAGTGTTCCTGTGGTATAATAATTCTAAGGTCTCATGGATAGGGGGCTTGTTATCATGGATTGGGGGATGCAAAACCGTCTGGCACAATTAATCCAAGCGGATGGTCACTGTTTGTTCCTGCCCGTGGACCACGGGTATTTTCAAGGCCCTGTTAAAAATTTAGAGGACCCGCGTAAAACTCTCGAACCTCTGCTCCCTTACACCGATGCAATTTTCATTACCAGGGGAGTTTTAAGGTCATCGGTAGACCCTGACAGGGCGAAACCAATTATCCTCAGAGTATCCGGCGGCACCAGCGTAGAGGGAAAGGACCTGGCTAACGAAGGGATAACTACCTCTATGGAGGAAGCCATCCGACTCAATGCGTGCGCCGTGGGCATCTCCATCTTCGTCGGGACTGACTATGAGCACGATTCATTGCTAAATCTGGCCAGGCTTGTTGATGAAGGAGAAAGATATGGTATCCCGGTAATGGCAGTTACCGCTGTGGGCAGGGAACTGCAGAAGCGTGATGCCCGGTATCTTGCTCTGTCATGTCGTATTGCTGCTGAGCTGGGCGCTCGAGTGGTAAAGACCTATTACTGTGAAAAATTCGAGAAAGTTACCGGGGGCTGCCCCGTTCCCATAGTCATTGCCGGTGGGCCCAAAGTACCTACAGAATACGAAGTACTTCAATTTGTTTATGACGGCATTCAGAAAGGCGCCATAGGTGTGAATCTGGGGAGAAACATCTGGCAGGATGAACACCCCGTAGCCATGATAAGGGCCATCCGCGCCATTATCCATGAGAACGCCACTCCTGAACAGGCTCAGGAACTATACGATAACGTAAAGGATGGAGTGGTATAGTATCTTTGTTCGCGATTGAAGAAATCCCAGATCCCAAGACCTGAAGTGAAGCTCTAAACTCTAATATCTAAATCCTAAACAATGTCAAAGCTCAAAATACAAATGACAAAAACAGTTTAAAAATTTGAATTTTAACATTGGGATTCGTTTACAGCTTGGGATTTAATATTTAGTGTTTATCTCAGCCCTTTGGTCTGCTGAAAGGAAACTACCATGCGCGTAGCTATGTATTACAGTAATCAGGATGTGCGGCTCGAGGAGATGCCAACGCCGCAGATTGGCCCCGGCGAGGTAGTGATGCGGGTGGAGGCCAGCGGCATCTGCGGCACCGATTTGCTGGAATGGTACCGCCTGCACAAAGCACCTTTAGTCCTGGGTCACGAAGTTGCCGGTGTGGTTGCTGTTGTCGGGGAGGGGGTAGAGAAGTACAAAGAGGGTGACCGAATCTGTGCCGCCCATCATGTCCCCTGTAATACTTGCCATTATTGTCTCAGCGGGCACCATACCGTTTGCGATACCCTACGCCATACGAACTTCGATCCCGGTGGCTTTGCCGAATATCTACGGCTGCCGCGCATTAACGTTGAGCGGGGTATATTTCCCTTACCTGACGAAGTATCTTTTGAAGAAGCAACCTTCGTTGAGCCACTGGCCTGCGTCCTGCGCGGGCAAAGATTAGCCCATCTACAGCCGGGGCAAAGTGTGCTCGTTATCGGCAGCGGTGTTGCAGGGCTCCTCCATATACAACTGGCCCGAACTTCAGGTGCCAGTTACATCATGGCGACAGACGTCGTTGACTATCGCCTGGAGGCAGCGCGAAAATTCGGAGCCGATATCGCCATTCAGGCCAGGGAATATACCCCGGACCATTTGCGTCGGGCAGCCGACGGCCGTCTGGCCGACCTTGTCACAATATGCAGCGGGGCGACATCAGCTATAAACCAGGCATTGGAGTCGGTGGAGCGAGGAGGCACCGTTCTCTTCTTTGCCCCCACAGAACCGGGCGTTAGCATTCCCATATCGGTGAACGACCTGTTCTGGCGCAACGAGATAACGCTCACCAGCTCTTATGGCGGCAGCCCTGCCGATTATGCCGCGGCACTGGAACTGATACAGGCTGGCAAAATACGTGTGCGGGAGATGATTACACACCGGCTGGGGCTGGTGGAGACAAGCCTGGGATTCCAGCTTGTCGCCCGGGCTCAGGACTCTCTAAAAGTGATTATCGAACCGCAGGAGTAGATAGCGGCTGCCTTTCCAAGCAGGCGAGAATATCAGGTAACACGGTGACGGAATGTGCCCCAGTCTTTAATTAACACCGCTCGCCTCTCCGAAGTCCTGATTACAAGCCGTACACCCGAAAAGGTAACACGATGTCCTGTGATCGTATAATACGCGCGTTGACAGTTACGCAATGGACAGTTAGACTGAAGTTAGCGCATATTAGATAACATTCGACGAGATAGCCTGAAGTATAAAGGGGAAGGAAACTGCGGGCGGAAACTGAAAGGAGGTGGCAATGGTAAAGGGTATCGTAGGATACAAAGTGTTGAGTTATAAGGACATAGAGCCCATATTGATGCAGCTCAGGTCGCATGCCATGCAATATCCAGGCTTCGTTGGCGCCGAGAATCTCGTCAGCGAGGAGGATTTTTCTGTCGTCTTAATGATAAGTACATGGGAGACGATTGAAAACTGGAGGACATGGGTAGAGTCAAGGACAACGAGAGATTTGCTTCGACAAGCCAAAGCAGTTGTGATGGGAGCGGCCAGAGTGACAGCATACAGGACAATGCCCACAGTAGAGTGGCGATAACAAGGCATTAGTCTTTGCCCCCACGGCGACCACGGTGCCGTCGGATCTAATCCCCACCGTGTGCATCGCGCCTGCGGACATCATAGGGGTGATGAAGTAAGCCGTGATGGAATAGTCTCCGTTCATGGTGATGGTGGTGGTGGGATCACCAACATTGGCAATGTTTTTCACATCACCAGCCCATCTGACAAACTGGGAGCCAGCATCTGGAGTCGCCACCAGGTTGACCACTGTTCCTTCGTCATAGGTAAATGTACCCTCTCCAGGGGTGGTTACCGATCCTCCATGAGTACTGGCGATAGTGAGGTCATAAGGCCCACCACAGCCTACCATGCTTAAAATTAGAGCTACTGCAGCCAAAATGATGCTTACTCTTTTCATGTATATAAGCCCTGGGTGCTATTGTATCACTGGCGAACGAAGTATCAATGCTTCTCATACATCAGTAGCAAAATGGCTTAATGTTACATTACGAGCCTGTGGACACGGCAGAAGAGTTTTCAGGCAGGTACGAGAGACAATAAACGAAGCCTAGCTTATTGCCTAAATCCATACCTGTTACTGCCTTTTCTTAGTAGTAGTCACCCTCGAAGATCTGGGTTATGTATGCGTATATGAAGGCTCCCTCCTCTGAAAATGAAACCCCCACACCTGTCTCAGTGAAAAGAGGTTGTAGTATGTTTGCTCTGTGTCCGGGACTATCCATCCAGCCTGAGACTGCCCACTCACACACCTCTTGTAGAGAGAGATAAGGACCTGGAACATCTGTCTGGTGGGAATTTTTGCGATGTTCTCTCCCCGCGTGGTCCCGGGAGTCATGTTATAGGTGATGAACCTCTCCCCCGGGTGTCGGTCATGGCTGAAGAAACCGTTCTCGACCATACTAATGCTATGCTCCCTGGCTAGACTGGTTAACAGAGGGTCTTCGCTAAGAGTACCTAGCTCAAACTGCTGTCTTTCGGCATTGACCAGCACAATTATCAGTTGCTCGACTTCTTCCTCGGTATAGTTTATCCCAAGAAGGCTTGACCCCTCCAAAAAGTTAGCCCGTATCGAGTAGCTGTCGCTCGTGGTGATGGTAGTCAAGGCAGAGTTGACGTTGGCAAGGGTGCCCACGTCGCCGGTCCAGCTGACAAAGTGGTAGCCCTCCTTAGGCTCGGCCAAAAGGTTGACCACTTTGCCTTCAGCATAAGTAAAAGTCCCCTCTCCAGGGGTGGTTACCGATCCTCCGGCGGTACTGATGATAGTGATGGCATAAGATTCTCCATAATCATTGCCGCCGCTAGGACTAATACCACTGCAGCCTGCCATCGCTGTAATTAGCGCAGCCACAATCAATAAACTGCTGATTCTTTTCATATGTATCCCTTTCGAAGTGTCATTGTATCAATGCAGAAGGAAGCGTCAATGACCCATTTGAGCCAGTACAGATAGACTAGTAACGCAGGAGTTGTGAAAGGATGCTGTAATAGCCGCACTATGAATGTCTATAGCGAGATCCTGGATGACTCAGATTTTGTATTGCTTACACCGGTCTCTTCAGAAAGTCGTTGAGATTTGAACGAGCGGACCACTGTCAGAAAGGAATCGGGAAAAATCTATTGAACAGGTAGATGACCGCCGGGATTGAGGCTATGGAGAATATGAAACTACCGACAACGAACTGGCTGGCTATTTGCCGATTCCCTCCACACCTCTCAACCAGGATTGGTATTGCTGTAATGGGCGGTACTGCAGCCTGAATAATAACAATCAGGGCAACAGGTAAATCAGGACGCAGCAGAAGTAACAGACCGAGGAAAACGAGCGGGAAGACGACGTTCTTAATTACGACAAACTTGACGACTTCGGGAATATACCACCTCCTGTTATTATCTGATTTATACATGAAGTCGTTATAGATATTCCCACCCAGTATTAGCATTATGAGCGGTATTGTAATAGCTCCCACCATGGTAACTATAGTAATCAAGAACTCTGGTATATAGTCTCTGGCAGAGACAAGGCCAATGACAATCCCTACGATGGTGGCCACCAGCACGGGATTCACAATCCTGCGCCAGTTGATCTTTTCCTTTTGGATGCGCTTGCCAAAAAACAGGGTATAGGTGCTAAATATCACCGAAGGATGAAATATCACGAACAGAAAAAGCGGTACTAGATACGGATTATCTCCACCGAAAAGGCCTCCAATAATCAATATAGGAAGAAAAAGCCCGTTCTGGTAAAAGAGACCGATAGTAAATTCGCTCCGTATTTCCTTTCTCACCAGAAAGGACGCTGACAGTGACAGTGCTAATGCTACGATTGTGAAACCCAGCCACCAAAGCGGCATTCGCCACCAGTCCGGATATTCTTGCGGCGAGAAACCAGATATGAGATTGCCAGCCACGAGTAAAGGTAAGGCTATATCAATGGCCAATGACTGCAAAAAAGCCAGCGTGTCGGATGGTACACGTCTTCTGCCGATAATCCAGAAGCCCAGTAGACCAATGCCTAGGAGCGCAAGTACTGCCTGCAAAGTGGTTAAAAAAACGCTCACGTTGTTCTCATTCTATATGTGACAAAGCATGTTGACAAGTTTCAATGACGGCCTTTACGGTGTTCTTCTTCCCCCAGGGCGCTTTGAGATAAAAAGTGGTTACGCTGCCACAAACACCCGGATTGTGGCCTTTCGCTACTCGAACCGTTGAACATTAGCAAAGGTATTTAATCAGTTCACAACCCATGCCACTCGACTAAATTATCTAATGGTTCGCGGGGTCGTGGAAAGGTATTAATCGGAGCCCCGAGGTCGGGATAACCAATGGCTATTGATGTTACGATGGCTCTGTCCTCGGGGATATTAAGTAACTCCCGGAATATTTCAGGCCATAAGACCGGTATACCCATAATACATGTACCCAGACCATAGGTGATGGCAGCCAGACAGATAGTTTGAGCGACCGCGCCGATACTCACTATGGAATTAGGGCCGCGGTCATCGGCACAAATCATTATTACGCTGGGGGCGTCGAAGAAGCGCAGCATGTGCTCTCGGTGCTCGAGTTGCATTGCTTCCAGATTTTTAGTGCCCGGAGGGTAGCGGATGGCGTCCTGCACTGCTTTTAACGATTGCCGTCTTGGCATCAAAAGCTTGGAATAAGGACCTGTTCTGGGCAGGTCTGGCTTGGTGTCCATATAGTCATGGCCATCCCATGTTGTTGCTTTCTCTACAAGCCGGGCTGTTACTTTAGCCAGCGATTCGCCTGCCAAAACGTCAAAATACCAGGGTTGGACATTTCCTCCCGATGGTGCCCAGCGGCTAATATCCAGCAACTCCTGTAAGACCTTTTTGGGAACAGGGTCGGGCTTGAAGACGCGAATACTTCTTCTGGTACGTATAGCTTCAATTACATCCATAATGTCCTCCCGGTCGTATTTTAGTGTTGAGTCTAACACGAGAATCATGCCTGGTCTATTCTTGTTTCCACTTGCTTTACATAATCTACTATTTAGTGAGCGCCAACATCGAGTAGCAATATGGATTTTGCCTGATCAAGGGTGGCTGATGCCTTGCTGCCGGGAGGCTCATCCTTCGTTTTGCCCGGAATGAGCCAGTTTCTCCATGATCCTTTCACAGAGCACAGACATATCTTCGGTGGAAAGGTAGTCAGTTACGGTACTGTCAAACAGCATACTCCCGTTGGGAGCAAATTCATCATCGCCACGCCATAGTACTATGACTACAGATACCCTGGGGAAAGCCTTAATGCTTACGGCTACATCGCCGTAATTTACCTTAGCCCCTCCCAAATTAGCCGCAGCCTCCACCAGCCGCTCGGGCTCTTTGCCAAAGTGGTCTAGGAAAGGTGTCAGGACTTCCCGTGAAAAGCTGGCGTGTTCGAACTGTCCTCCCGGCACCTGTCTTAAAGCGATCAGTTTGCCGGTAGCGGGAGTACCTTTGGCTGTAATGAGGTAATGAAGCATCAGTATCCTGTCCGTCAAATCAACGCTTTCACAGCTTTCCTGCCTCTCTGAGGCAGTTGCAGGCTTCTGCCCTTCGCAGCGATGGAGGCTATCCCTTAATGAAATTTCCATACCGGGAATAGCCATGACATACGATTGGTTAAGATATTCGATAGTCACCTTGTCGGGATGTATGTATTGCGCCCCGCTCCTGGAACACTGCTGCTTTATATCCATGCCTGACAGTTTTTCGCGAGCGAGGCTATAAGCAAGTTGAAGATTTTTCGGGTGGGAATCACACAACGACTTAATTACCAGCCTTTGTCAGTATTTCCTTGACAGATTGGGAGGCAGGCGAAGTCTCTGATAACTCCAGCAACGGTTTTCCTTCCGAATCATACCCCCCGCCCAAGATTGCTCGACCTAACCCGGTTAAGTGTACCAATTTCTAAGTTAGAGTGTCTACCACGATGGCTTGAGGTGCAGCTAATGGGCTTGCTGTCTCAATTGAGCAGTTCACTGAGGCTTGGTATAGTGGTCAGCTTGTTGCCCGGGCTCAGGACTCTCCAAAAGTGATTATCGAGCCGCAGAAGTAGATAACGGGTCGCGGGTTCCACTCCATCCAGGGACGCCGTGATGCTAAGTAGAGCAAAGCTTTTAGGATAACTGCCTTGCTGACCTTGGAAATGCCCCGGGCCATGATAGTACTTGGCCGGGAACCCTGTACGTTCCGATGGAATATCAAATGAGTATCACCGGCTACGTTTTACCAATCTCTTGCTTTCTGCGCCATGCCGTCGCGGCTGTCGCGAAGTGGGTGATTCTCTGTCCGGCGCAGGCCTGGCGTAATCAAAGCCTTGAAGTGTCAGGCGTTCCAGCGGCGCGTGCAGAAGCCGCTCAAGGGCGATTATCTTGTCAGCATCGGCACTGGTCACAAAAGTAAGCGCATCTCCGTTTTTATTAACCCTTCCGGTGCGGCCGATTCGGTGGATATAGTCATCCGTACTTGCCGGCATATCGTAATTAATGACGTGGGAAATACTCAAGACATCGATACCGCGGGCGGCGATATCGGTCGCCACCAGAATCTTGATCGAACCGTTACGGAAAGCTTCAAGCGCGGCTTGACGGCGGTCCTGGGGAAGATCGCCCTGTATAGAAGACACCCGGTAGCCGGCTCTCATCAATTGCTGTGCCACGCGTTCGGCTCTGTGTTTAGTACGTGTAAAGACAAGCACCGACTCCATCCTGGTTTTATTTAGAATTTCCTTCAGCAAATTCGTCTTGAGGTGCTGTTGTACCGGGTACAGAGCGTGTGACACTGTTTTTGCTGGTAGCTGACGGTCGATTTGTGCTGTGACCGGGTCATGCAGGATTTCGCGCGCCAGGC
>Ga0307438_1001480_pt1 | contig 14943 bp, 8 predicted proteins | sample SalMarWE160110MG_FD_202144 | JGI IMG/M metagenome (GOLD analysis project Ga0307438, IMG submission 202144) | Salt marsh sediment microbial communities from the Plum Island Ecosystem LTER, Massachusetts, United States - WE1603-110 | ecosystem: Environmental > Aquatic > Marine > Intertidal zone >... | reverse complement strand
CACGGAAAAAAAGTTATAAACGTAATCTCCGGATGATAGAAAGCGATAAGTCAAAATTAAAAAAAGAATTAGCTACGGATGAACACGGAATAATTGGACGCAGATGAACGCTGATTGTCAGGATTTAATTTTAAACAAAACACAAAAAATAGTGGGAGGGGTGCGGTTTAATCTGAGTATATCTGCGACAATCTGCGTGCTATTAAAATTGGGTGGTCTGGGAGGTAATACGTGATTATCCGTGAAAATCAGTGGCTATTATTAATTTCGTGTTCTCTGTTGTATTTAGAGGTTTGACGTGTTAATTGGTTCTATCTTATTTTTTCAAATTTTTTGCGCATTTGACCTTATAAATCCTCAATCTGTTGAGAAGGGTATGTGGGGTATAGCATTAAGTACTTTTGAAGGGAATAGGATCGATACCATTGAAGTTGAAATTTTAGGAAGGATGCCGGATTATCAATTTAATAAAGATGTGATAATCGCGAAGTTGAAAGGTAAAGTTGTGGACGAAGCCGGAGTTCTTGCCGGTATGAGCGGGAGTCCGGTTTATATAAATGGAAAGCTCCTTGGAGCGATTGCCTATGGATGGACTTTTTCAAAAGAACCTATTTGCGGTATTATTCCTTTTGCTGAAATGAGGAAAATGTGTGTGAAAAAGACGGTTGGCTCTTCAAACCTCACGCCAATAAAGCCGATGCTTACTGTTTCAGGTTTTACGGCTTCTTCAGTTTCCGAGTTGGATTCTCTTCCTTTCGACTTCACTGTTTCGGAAGTAATGTTGGGAGGGGAGGCAGAAGATGTTACTGAATTGGTGCCGGGAGGAATTTGCGGCGTAACTCTTATTTCGGGAGATGGTAATATTTCCGCTATGGGTACGATAACCGAGATAATTGGGGATACGATTTTTGCTTTCGGTCACTCTGCTTATGCGACAGGTTCTTCTGTGCTTCCACTTTGTGGGGGAGGAGTTTTAACTTATCTCCCTTCTCTTGCGACTTCTTTTAAATTCGTTACCCCGGGAGATATAATTGGAAAAGTAATTTTTGATGGAAGTGCAGGAATAAAAGCTGTCATAGGCGGCGAACCTCCTATGATTGATTGTAAGATTAAGATTGGAGATCTCCGGAAAAGATATAAGATTACAGCTGAAGAAAGTATTTTTCCCATTATTCCGCCTTTTCTTGTATCTTCAAATTGGATTGAAGAGATGGGCCAGTATGAAAATGTTACCGTAAGCGGAAAACTCAGTATCTGGACCAATGAAGGGGATATTTCGGTCCCTGTTGCTATGAGTGGAGTAGAGATACAGAGAGATTTGTATCAATGGGTAAAAGAACCTCTAATGGAAATACAGAGAAATAGGTTTGAAGGTGTTCATGTTGATTCTGTTTCTGTAAATTTATCAAGTGAGCCGGAAGTAAAAGAATTTTTTATTAAAGATATGATTATTAGAGAAAATAAATTTGAATTGGGTGATGTAATTGATATTAATGTGGTATTGAGTAGGTATCGTAGAGCCGATACAACCGTTATTTTTAATTTTAAAGTTCCGCAGAGTCCCTGTGAGTTGACGCTCTGGGTTTCAGGTAGAGATGAATACTTAAGCTATGAATTAGGAAGAGTTCCGCTTAATTTCCAATTTGATAATTTTGGAGAGTGGAAAGATTTTCTAAATTCCCTACCGGCTCCTGATATGCTTATCTTATCGGTTTATAAAAAGGGAGCTTCTTTAAATACAGATGCCGGAGAAATCAAGAATCTTCCGCCGAGCCTTAGAATGGTCATGGAAAAGGGAAAAAGAAGGATTTACAATGATTTATATCCTCTTTGTGAAGAGAAAATACAGTTTGATGGTCCTCTAAGTGGAGAGAGCTCAGAGGTAGTGGAAGTAAGGAGGTAGAATGGTATTGTTTTTGATTTCGTTTGCGTATCTATGGGTGTATGAAAGTGACTCTCTTTATAAAGGTTTTTCTGAAGGGTCAGCAATTACGGCGGATTCGATTTTTGTGGGTAATAAAATAGAAGAATTTTCCTGGGAAAGTAGCGGTTTTGTTTCCGATATAATCAAGATAGATAAGGATATTTATTTTAGCATATCCGGTGCTGGTATAATTGTACGATTGAAAAACGGGGGAGAAATAGATACTGTTTTCAGGAGCGAAGGGAGTTTGATTTCTTTAGGTAAAAAGGGAACTGTTCTTGTGGCAGGTTTGTCTCCCGAGGGAAAATTATTTTTTATAAAAGGTTCAAAAATTATAGACTCTTTATCTGTTCCTGCTAAGAATATTTATTGCATGTTTGAGTTTGCCGGCAACTTTTTAGTCGGCAGCGGTCCGGAAGGCAAAGTCTATGAACTGGTAAATGACAAAGAATTAAAGGAATATTATAAAACGCAATCGAGTTCTGTTACCGCATGGGTAATAAAAGGGAAAGAACTGTTTTTAGGTACGAGTAATCCGGGTCTTGTATACAAGATAGATGGAAATCATGATGGAAAAATTTATTACGATCCTGGATTTGAAGAGATAAACGGGCTCGGTTATCTTGGAGATACTTTATGCGTTTCGGGACTGTTATTAAAAGAGATCGAATCCGTTGGTGGTATTAAGTTTTATTTGAAGAATAGAGAATATGAGGTTTATGTAGGTACTCCTATATTATGTGGAGAGGAGGTAAACGGTAAATTTTATGCCGGAGAGTCGGAAGATGGACAAATAGGAGAATTCCACCAAAGTGATTTTAGTATAGTTGCGGACCTGGACGAATCGAAGGTAACTGCACTGCAGGAAGTTAATGGGAATATGTGGATTGGTACTGGTTACCCGGCAAAGATTTACAAATTTACAAATAGAAAATTAAAAGAGGGAGAATATATTTCTTCTGTGTTTAAAGGAGGGGTTTCGGTTATATGGGGTAATCTTGACTACGAAGGTAGGGGAGATATCGGATTTTTTATAAGAGGGGGAAAGAAGAAAGAAGTAGATTCTTCCTGGAGTAGATGGGAAAGCATTGATAAACATATTGAAATAGAAGAGCCTTTTATCCAATGGAAGGCGGTATTAAAGGGAGATAGAACTTATTTAAAGGGAGTCAGGGTTTCCTATGGAAAGCAGAATTCTCCTCCACTGATAAAAAAAATAGAGGTCTTACCTCCTAAGATAGGTACGGGTAAAATGGATGAGGGTGCTGCTATTATGGGAGTTATACCCCCTGAGGAAAGAGATCGTCTTAGCAGGATGGGATTTCATATTCCGGAGGGTGCCTATGTGGTTGGGGAAGGGATTCGTTGCATATATTGGGAGGTCGACGATCCGGACAATGATCGTTTAGTATTTGATGTTTTTGTTTCTCGAGATTCCGAAAAATGGGATAAGATGACAGATAACTTATTGGATAATAGTTATTTTTTGAATACTTTAGCCTATCCTGATGGTAATTATTATGTTAGAGTAATTGCGCGGGACGATTTGGATCAACCCAGTCCTCTTAAGTCGGAAAAAAAGGCTTCTTTTTTAGTTGATCATACTCCACCAATTTTAAAGGGAATAGAAAAAAAATTCATAGGTGACAGCGTTCTGGTATCGGGTACCGTGACGGATGAACTTTCGACTGTTCTCAGTGTTATGTACAGTACTGCGGAAACACAGAAACTGCATTGGAAGAGAGCCCGGGCAGTTGATAAGCTTTTTGATGAGAAAGAGGAAAAGTTTGTGTTTAAGGTTGATAGAAAAGAAAAGTACGGTGCTATAAGAGCTGTTGACAGAAGCAGTAATAGTAAGATTTTAAGGATAGAATTTTAAAAATTAAGTATCAAAATGGGAAATTGCAAATCAAAGTTCAAAAATAGAAACAAAAGAGAGAAACAACAAATTACACAAATAACACGAATAAAAAAAACAGATTTAATTTTCTATTTTAAAAAACAAACATCCTTAATTTATTTGTGCTATTCGTTGTTAAAAAATTTGGTGTTGGGGGGAGAATAATAAGAAATTCTGTGTTTTTTGTTGTAAAGTATTTCGGTGTGTGTTTGTGTGATTCTGTTGATTGGTGGTAATATGGGGAAATTTCTCTTTAAATACAGATCTTTTTTACCCATCCCTTATTTTTTGTTTTTGCTAATTGTTGCGGAATTCAATTGGCTGACTTTTTTTATGGGTTTCTTTATAGTACTTTTAGGACTTCTAATACGTTTCTTTTCACAGGGGTTTGCGGCTGACTGGATGAGGGGGAGTGAAGTGGAAGCCGATTATATGCTTGATGAAGGTGTCTATAGTATTACGCGCCATCCTTTGTATTTGGGTAATTTTTGTGTCGGTTTTGGTTTTACTTTAGCTTCCAGTTTTTCCCTTATTTTTCTTTTGCCCTTTTATTTTCTTATTTTCTCAATATACTATTATTTGATTATTAAAGAGGAAGAGAGTTATCTTGAGAAGAAATTTGGCGAGAGATTTATTCAATATAGAAAAAGCACGCCTTCTTTCTTCCCGGATTTTAAGAGGTGGAAAACAGGACAATTTCTGGGCAAAAATGCCCTGCGGATGGAACTTAGTACTTACCTGACTGTTGCTTTTATTTTTATTTTGTTTTTAGTTAAAGTTTTTCTTTTTGATTAGCCACGAAGGCACTAAGACACGAAGACACGAAGAGAATAGGACACAGATAAACGCAGATTAAAAAGGATTTTTATTTGTGGTTTATTAAAGTTTAGGGTTCAAGGATTCCAGGTTTCGAGTGAAGAAACATCAAAATAAAAAATCTGTGATAATCTGTGAAATCTTGTGGTTATGATTTTAGTTGTGTTGACAATAATGTGATTTTTATTATAATAATAGTCTATATGGCATTACCCGGAAATATTTAAATCGGTTTATATTGCTTAACAATGGAGTCTTTGCCATTAATAATATTATCACATATAAACTATGTTAGGAGGGCGAACATTGACCCGGATTCTGAAAGGAGGTAAGGAGCATGTTTGAAAAGCAGACTGTCGAAGTGTTTATTGATAAGATTCCTGATCTAAAGAGCCTGGGAAAGGTGTTTCTCACAGTGCTCTACATTTTGTCCCTTGGCGCATTATGTGCAGTGTTCTTCTTCTACGTGGATCGTCTTGCATGGTATGCACCAATCTTGAGTCAGTTTGCTATGGCGTGGATCGTGACTGCAGTCAGCTATATGCATTTCAAGATGGTCAATGGCTACAGAGAGAAGCACGGTACTCTGGCGTATCGGTACTATTTCTATCAGCTGATGATTCCGTACTTAGTGACCTGGTATGCTTGCTTTTTTCATCCGTTGTTTGTGAGTGGTACAGTGTTATTGCCTTGGTGGTTGGCAATTGGGCTGGGGGTTGTTTTTCTCTTGCTTATGATGGTTACGAACTTACACATTGAGCGAGCGGGCTTTCATATGGTGACCCATGGGATGGATGTTTACACGGTGTTTCCTGGGGAGGCAACGGTCGTGTACGGCGAGATCTATGGATACATTAGGCATCCGCTCTATTTAGCATTGACGTGTGGCTGTATAGGATTGGCGTTCTTGAGGAATAATACGGTTGCGCTGGTGGTCGCGCTTCTGCAGTTGATACCAGCATTAGCTGCTGGGTATATGGAAGATCGGGAGTTGAGTAATAGGGTTGGGGAGGAGCATAAGAAGTACATCAAGCAGACAGCGGCATTGATTCCGGTAAGGCGGCTATTGAGTTTCTTAAAACTGCTGTTCTTCTTGGGGAAGTAGACTTAGAATCTGCCTGCCTAACCATTCGCTCGAGCAGACCCGAGATTCAGCCGGATTTGCCTAGAGTTCAGTTATTATCGAGGTTGAGAACGGGCTGCTCACCTCAAAGCCGTTAGGTTAATTAATATATAGAGAATGATGATGGGTATAGAACAAGCCTTTATCAGTTCAATTGATTATTATATTAACAGTATTAACGCGGTCAGGAATTGAAATGTGGAATGATTTGATAAATTCTTCAAATCTAAGCTAAATGGTTGAATTGGCAAATAATTAAATAGTAAAAATATAAACCTAGTGTTCTCTGTGGCTTTGTGTGAGAATAGAAAAGGGGACGGTGCTTTACACTGTGACATTAGCTTCTATTACTTCTTTACAATCAAGAACTTATCATTTACTTCTAAAATTTGTTTTACAAAAAATTACCGTGTGTTTCGTATTAACAAAAATAAAATTCTTGACACGAGAGTTTAATTATGTAAATTATATAAAGGGATAAGCTTGTTAAACCATACAATTAATGAGAATTATATTGGAAAACATGAAAAATTTTGTAAGCGACCGAGATTGCCGAGTATTATCGTAAAATAAAATATTGGCATTAAATTTGAAAGGAGTAAAAAGTGGGCAGGCTTAATAAATATTTTGTACTGATAGTTTTTGTATTTGGGGTTTCTCGATTTCTGTGGGCCTCAGAACTGGTAGAAATGAAAGTCGTTGACAAGGATTACCTGTTGTTGCATTTCAAAGACGCCGAGGTAAAATTTGTGGATGATGGACTGGGCCCGGGAGCATATCGTGGACACCTTTCACTGGATCCGGATAACTCCTACGTGGTTTCATACGGTGATACGCTTGATTTAACAAATGCTGCGGCTGTCGGCAACTGGACAATAAAATCTGATAACGACAGTAATTACGGAACATCCGGAGTATCTCCGAATGCCGTCTATAGAAAATCAAGGATTAATGGAATGTCCTATACCGGAGGGGATTTAATAAATGGAGCTGCTGATTTTGATTATACCAAAGAGCATTTTATCTACCTTGAACTACCTTCATCAATGGAGCAGGGTAAAATTTACACGGTTGCGATAGATGCAAATATTAATGCCGATACAATTTCGCAGCCACTCACTTTTGATATATTTAATTGTCCTTCTGAGGCTATTCATACCAATCTGGTTGGGTATATTAGCAGTTCAAGAGTCAAGGCGGCTGACCTTTATCATTTCATGGGCGATGGCGGCAATAGAGATTATTCTGATTTCGTTGGAAATGAAGTTTATATCTACAATGTGAATACCGAAGAATCGCAGTGTGTAGGCTCAGTGACTTTCTGGATGACAAATAAAACAGAAACACATCACAATCTGACAGGATCAGATGTCTGGAATATCGACTTTACAGGGTTCAATCAGGAGGGAACGTATCGTCTGGCAGTGGATGGCGTTGGCTGCAGTGAAGATTTTGAGATCAAAGATGACATTTACCATGATCCATTTAAAGTCTCTGTATTGGGATATTTTTATATACGAATTAGTCAGGACAATATGGACATGACACCCGTACCCAGAAGACCGCTATACATTCAGGGTGAGGATCCATCCGACTGCGAAGTTTTTGTCACAGATATGCATCCTTTTCATCCGCAATGGAATACTTTTTCCGGCGGGGATCCATGGGACAAACCGGCAGATTGGACAGCATTTAAAAAATCGGGCAGTCCCACCAATCCCAACGCGATTGGCGGACACAGCGATGCTCATGACTGGGACCGGTTTTTGAATCATGTGGTCAATATCTATGATCTCTGTTTGGCATATATCCTGAGTGACGGCGCTTTGGATGATGATGATCTGAGAATTGCAGAAAGCGGAAATGGTATTCCTGATATACTTGATGAAGCCAGAAATGAAGTCGACTTCTGGTTAAATCTTCGCTATAATGGCGGTTATTCTCATGGCTTGACTAACCCTGATGATAATAACAAACTATACCAGGCAGAAAACACAGCAATAGCAGCCTGGGCCAATGCTTTGAATAGTTCGATGCTGGCTTATTGTTTTCAAATTGCCGGACTGAATGATTTGAAAGATACCTATCTGAATTCTGCAATCATCGCTTACTACTATGCCGATACTCTGGCTGATCCGATGCTGGATACACAGATAGAAAATATCAGAGGGATAGATTTTAAAATGATGGCTGCTGCTTACCTTTACAATTTGACCGGTGATACAGCATATGAGGATATTATAAACAGTGAAAGTATGGTCACCGGTTCTGCTTCCAGTATTTATCTGAAGTACTACTATAATCAATTATGGGGAACAGCCGCGTATCTTTTAACAAAACGCACCGTTCATTACCCTGAATTGTATGCAAACATGAAATCGGCAATTATCGCAAAAGCTAAGGGTCAAGAAGCTAACAATGTAAAGCAAAGACCTTCCCGCCGTGGTTACAGCTATGAACAAGCCTGGTTTCAAACTAATCAGGATATGCCCAGAACTGTCCTGGCCCATGCCGTTACAGACAATCCCACAGACCGGATTACTTTTTTGGATGCATTATCTCTGGAAGCAGACTGGGGACTGGGGAGAAATCCTCTCAATATGATCCAGATGACCACGGCAACAACAGAACTGGCTGATAAACGCAGTGTTGAAAACTGTTATACATCCGGACGTGACGACGGAACCCCTGGCCTTCATCCGGGACATACACCTTATCTGAATACTGAACCAGAGGGAGATCAGGTAGTCAACAATCCGCAGAAAGTTCTTAATAAATTTTACCCTGATATTGGGAGTTGGCCGCATGCTTCAAAATATATTAATACCAGATATATTTGGACACATTCAGAACTCACTCCAAGAACTAATATGAGAGGGAAAACCCTCTTATACGCATATCTGTACAATCTTTCCCAAACAGGCGGCAGCATCACGCCGGTACTTGTTGCTGATGCCGGTCCGGATCAAAGAATTTTTGATGAAGATGAAGATGGTAAAGAAATGGTCCAATTGGATGGCTCCGGAAGTTACTCAAGCAATAGTGAAATTACAGGCTATAAGTGGAGTCTGAATGAGATAGAAATTGCAGCCGGAGAAACTGCTACTGTGGAACTGGATACGGGTAGTTACGAAATAACCCTGAAGGTGGAAGATGCCAATGAAGAAAATGCCAGTGATGATGTAAAAATAGACATAATATCCCTAAGCTCAGATCAAAAGCCGGAATATAATTTTGAAACCCCTGATCAACTTGATGACTGGATTTTTGAAAATTGGGGAGAAGGTGGAGCCCCCACTGCTGTAATTACCTCAGAAAAAGCCAATAGTGGTTCCTACAGTGTTGAATTGAGTGGTAATTATATTGTGAATTCTCAGATGGCTTTTAAAAAACCAGGACCTTTGGATGAGTATATTGAAACAATAGTTTATTATGTCTGGATTCCACAGGCAATGGTGGACTCTTCTAAAGCTGCCGCAGCCATTGATCCATCAAAAGAAGGCGGCATTCAAAACTACCTGATACATACCGGCTGTGAATGGAAAGATATTTGGGTTAGCTTATTTGATCTGCAGGGCGATGCCTGGAACAAGATATCTTTTCAGATACCTGAAGATGTGCCAAATTCTGAAATTAATGAAGCCGGTCTGCTTTGCACCATTATGAATGCGGGAGTCGGTGAAAGCAGTATTTACATCGATGATATTTACTTTAATAAAACCGGAAGTCCGGCAGGCATCAATGACCCGAATAATGAATTAGTTAAAATTCCCGGTGAGTTTTGGCTTTTTAACAATTTTCCCAATCCTTTTAATTCTGAAACAAAGATAAGATATAATTTACCTAAAAACACCAAAGTTAAAATGAATGTCTATAATATCGCCGGACGCCGGGTGAAAACCCTGATAAATGATAATAAAAATGCCGGCAGTTATGAAATTATTTTTGACGGCAGTGAACTGCCAAGCGGAGTCTACCTCTACACTCTGGAGGCCGGAAAGTACAAGAATGCGAAGAAGATGATTTTGTTGAAGTAGAAAACAACTACAAATTAATAAATCTATTATACTTTTGGTTTATAGGGCCAGACATTGAAATGTGAAAAGATTTGATAGATTCTTCGAATCCAATTTAAATGGTTAAGTAGGGAAATGATCAAATTGTAAAAACAAATAAATATAATTTCGGTCTGGGTGCTGGAAGACTTAGTGCCTTTGTAACTTCGTGGTAAAGTCAGGATTTGGGATTTGAGGGTTAGGATTTAGTTAAAGACACAAAATATAATTTGGTGTGTGGGGTGGCTTCGTGTCTTTGTGACCTATAAACTTTTTTTATCCGAAAATTGCTTTAAGATGACGATAGATATTGTTCTTTACGTTTTCGTGAATGATGTCGGAGTATTGTTCGAGTAATCCAGTGTATTCATCGCCCATTTCGGCTGCAATTTTATAGCTTATATGAAGCAACTGCCTGAAATCCGGATTGAATTCTTTGCAGGAAGGATTATTTCTCAGGGCGTATACATAATCATGTTCGCTCCATTTGAAAACTTTTTCATATTTTGGCAGATTATCTCGTTTGATATCGATAACCTGTTGATATGGACTGAAAAGTTTATCTATATTATCATAGGCTTTTTTATAGATTTTTTTTACGGCTTCGAGTCCCTTTCTTCCCGCGAGAGCCAGACCCGCTAATTCCTCGAGCCACGTCGTTCCGGCGGTTTTTACATGGATTCCCGTATTGAATTCTTTTATGGTCTTGTTTATAGATTTATATATGGAAAACTTATCACTTCCGGAATGCAGACTCAACTTTAGATTTTCGGGAAGTTTAAATTCGCTTATAGCAAAGGCGATTACCGCTGCATTCTGTCTGAATTCTTTTTCGAATTTTTCGGTTTCTCCAATGTAATCGATGGATTTGTTAAATCTCCCGATGAATTTTGGGGCTATGGTCTGTGCGGGGATATTATTTTCGGAAATGCCGGCTAGAATAAAAAGGAGTTCTACCGGACTTTGGGGTTTTTCTGTTTCATCGAAAGAAAGTTCTGTAACGAAATTGCCCTCTCCTTTTATCGATTCAATCTTTTTATAAATTCTACTCGCTTCTTCTAACGCTCTGAGATACTTTTTTGCCGATTTCATTATAAAATCCTGTGTTATTTCAAATTTTTCGCCTGTAAGTGGTAGATGTATTGTTCCGGTGTATTTACTGTATTTTTCAACGAAGACCTGCATTTTGTCCGTTTTTGCTTCTTTTCCGATAAAATCTGCAATATCGATTGTAAAAAAATCGGATGAATCTATGAATAAATCGACATTATTTAAATCTATATGATCCGCGTCTACGTAGTATGGACGATTCCAGTTAAGAGTTTTTACGGCCTTATCTGCCTGTTCTCTGACGGAAGCAGGTTTGGTGTTGGTAAGTTCATGTTCCCGGAAGGATTTGTTCCAGACGGGTATTACTTCTTTTTCCCGTTTGTTGAATTCGATTATAGCGCCGAGCTGCGCCTTTGCCTGGTGGGCAAACCTATCTCCCACTCCGAATGAATATTTCTCTAATTCTATTTTTTTCATATTTAGTTTTACATTAATAGGTATAAGCTGCTAAGAGCGCAAGGGTTTTTTGGCTTTGAGTTGGCAACTTAACCCTTGACATGCATTTTTGATATAACATAATATAAATAAATTAATATGATGACTTCATACTTAATAAAATTTAAGGAGGTTAAAAAAATGCGGTATAATTTAAATTTTACTAGGAATTTATTACGGTGTTTGACAGTTGTTTTATTGATTGGGTTATTTATCCCGGGTGCGAAAACTTTTGGTAAAACTAAAATTGGACCCAATTGTGCCGGGTTTTATAATGTAGAAGATTTCGGAGCCGTAGGAGATGGGAAAACTCTTAACACAAAGGCAATCCAGAATGCGATCGATTTCTGTGCTAAGGCCGGTGGAGGGATGGTTTATGTCCCGGCCGGTGAATTTATGACTGGACCCGTATTTCTGAAAAGCAATATAAATTTTCATATAAGCGAGGGGGCTATATTGCTGGGAGATACGATAATATCCAGATACCCCGGAATCCAGGGTCGATGGGAAGGTATAGAACGCAAGACTTATGCTTCTATTCTTACAGGACATGGTCTTGAAAATATATCGATTACCGGGAGAGGTACTATCGATGCTCGCGGGCGTGTATGGTGGGATGCTTTCCTGAAAACTAAAGAAATTCGTGAAAAACACGGAATAAAAGAAAGAGAACCCGATAACCCCCCTGAAGCTCCTCTTAAATGGCCGAGACCGAGAGTTATAAATCTCTTTAATTGTAAAGATGTTCTCATTAGGGATATAACCATAAAGAACTCTCCTTCCTGGACTGTTCACCCCGTTTACTGTACCAATGTTACAGTGGATAATGTAACTGTATTTAATCCTGACGATTCGCCAAACACCGACGGGATAAATTTTGATTCAAGCAAAGATTCTAAAATAGTTAACTGTTATATCGACGTTGGCGATGACTGTATAACACTAAAATCCGGGTATAACAGTGATGGGAGAAGGGTTGGTGTCTCTTGCGAAAATATAGTAATAGCAAATTGTGTGATGGTTCACGGACACGGAGGTGTGGTTATTGGTTCTGAAATGTCCGGTGATGTTAGAAATGTAACAATTAACAACTGTGTTTTCGACCAGACGCACAGGGGTCTTAGAATTAAAACCGCGAGGGGAAGAGGAGGTGTTGTAGAACATATACGAGCTTCGAACATAGTAATGAGAAGTATAGGTACTGCTTTTACCCTTAGTATGTTTTATCAGGATTGGAAGGGTTCGTTGACCCTCGATGGTTTCTATAAGGGAAGCGGAATAAAAATTGAAGACGTTAGCGAAGAGACCCCCATTTTCCGTAATATACATTTCAGCAATATATCTGTATATGACGTAGATGTGGTTACAGAAATAAGAGGTTTGCCCGAGATGCCGGTTCAAAATATTAGTCTTAGAAATATCGAAGTCACTTCTTCTGATGAAGGGATGATGATTTATCAAGTTCGTGGGATCTTGCTTGATAATGTAGTGGTAAATTCAAGATACAGCCCTGCCCTTATCGCAAGAGAGGTAGAAGATGTAGAAATAGAGAGATTCACAGATCCCGATCCCAATTCAGATATTCCTGTGATCCAGCTTGAAGGAGTAAGTAACGTTATGATACATAACTGTACAGCGAAATCCGGAACCGGAACGTTTTTAGAGATGGTGAAGGGTACAGTCGATAATGTTAATTTTAGAGATAACAGATTATCCGCGGCAAAAAAGGAGAAAGAAATAGCCGAAAAACTTATTCCATATAATCTCGTGCCTCGTGTAGAGATTCGTGAAACATTAAGGAAAGAATTAGGTTACGATTTCAAAATTCTGGAAGTTAACGTTGAAAAAGGGGAAACATATAAAGTGAAAGTCCTTACAGATAATGTGGAAAAGGAATTGACAATTAAAAAGGATGGGACTTTGTTAGAAGATTAAATCTCTTTGCTTTTAGCTTTGGATCTAAGTTGAATAGTTGAATTAAAAAATAGTCAAATGGTTATTTTAGGATTTGAGATTTAGGATATAGGATTTAGTGAAAACAAAAGAAACTTTGTGATTTTTGTGGGCTTTGTGGTTCAAAAAATTGGTGGGGGGTGGCGACTTGACAAGCCTTGAAAAAGTGTTACATATAACGTGAAATTTGGTCTTGATTCAATAATTCTAAAGGAGGAATAGTTATGGAAAACGTTTTCTGGTTTGTGCCCGGTATCTCGGTTATCGCACTGCTTTTTGCTTGGATTTTCTACTCGCAGATGATGAAAAAAGAAGAGGGAACTCCGAAGATGATCGAGATCGCGAATGCCGTAAGAGAAGGAGCGTTAAGTTATTTAAAAGTTCAGGACAGCGTTGTGGCGATTTTTCTTATTGTAATGGCTGTCCTTTTTGCTGTTCTCGCTTTTGGGCTTGGAGTGCAATCTAAGTGGATTCCGCTTGTTTTCTTACTTGGCGGATTTCTTTCAGGGCTTTCAGGGTTTCTGGGGATGAAAACTGCGACAAAGGCCGCAGTCAGAGTAACTAATGCAGCCAGAGATTCGCTCGGTTCTGCTTTAAGTATTGCTTTCAGGAGCGGTTCCGTTATGGGTCTTTCGGTTGTCGGTTCATCTCTTCTCGGTATATCGATATTGTTCGCAATATTTTATTTTTGGTTGGAATTACCTCTTGCTGAGGTTACAAGTATTCTTCTTGGATTCGGCATTGGCGCGAGTTTTGTTGCCCTTTTTGCCAGGGTCGGCGGAGGAATTTATACTAAAGCCGCCGATGTGGGAGCTGATCTTGTTGGTAAAGTCGAGGCTGGTATTCCTGAAGACGATCCGCGAAATCCCGCAACAATCGCGGATAACGTCGGAGATAATGTCGGAGATGTTGCAGGCATGGGAGCTGATTTATATGAATCTTATTCGGATGCAATCGTCGCAACCATGGCTCTTGGAGTTGCGGCAGGTCTTGGTATGAAAGGTATTCTTGAACCCCTGCTTATTGCCGGTGCTGGCATATTGTTCTCCATTTTGGGAGTTTTTCTTGTTAGAGCAGGGAAAGAAGCCACCCAGCATAGTCTTATTAAATCGCTTTCAAGAGGGATAAATTTTGCAATGATTGCAACGGGAATCGTTGCGATATTCGTGGTGAAATTTATTACGCCGGATAAGATGGGGGTGATTGGTTCTGTTCTGGTAGGTCTTGTAGCCGGTACTATTATCGGAAAAGCGACAGAGTTTTATACCTCTTCCGCTTTTTCTCCTGTTCGTAAGCTTTCTGCTTCGGCAAAGTCAGGTCCGGCAACTTTAATTATTGACGGTTTAGCTCTGGGTCTTAATTCTACGGTTATTCCTGTTATAACCGTAAGTATATCTATATTACTTGCATTCTCCTTTGCGGGTGGGTTTAATAGTTTTATAATGGGTTTATACGGCGTGGGTCTGGCAGCGGTTGGCATGTTATCGACTCTAGGGATAACGCTTGCTTCGGACGCGTACGGTCCAATTGCGGATAATGCGGGCGGAATAGCGGAGATGAGTGAACTTGGTAAAGAAGTCAGAGTAAAGACAGACCAGCTTGACGCTCTTGGTAATACAACCGCCGC